>Ga0209188_1000896_pt1 | contig 26186 bp, 25 predicted proteins | sample C_130625_EF_Meta_FD_187307 | JGI IMG/M metagenome (GOLD analysis project Ga0209188, IMG submission 187307) | Freshwater microbial communities from Lake Croche, Canada to study carbon cycling - C_130625_EF_MetaG (SPAdes) (version 2) | ecosystem: Environmental > Aquatic > Freshwater > Lake... | reverse complement strand
TTTTTAACTTAATAAGTTTATTATTTTATATTATTATTATTAATATTATAATGACATTAACAAAAATTTTAATCACTGGTGGAAATGGAAATATTGCTAAAATGATTAAAAATAATTTATCATCTCAATTTTCTATTACAAATTTAGGAAGAAATGAATTAAATATTTTAAATTTAAATGAAATAGAAACATATTTAAATAATAATCAATATGATATATTAGTTCATACTGCTATTTTAGGAGGTCGTAGAATTAAAGAAGAAAATGGAGAAATTACCCATATTAATATACTAATGCTTGAAAATTTATTATATTTTGCAGATAGATTTAAAATGATAATTAATTTTGATTCAGGTGCAATATATGATAGAAAAACAGATATTTATAATAGAACAGAAAATCAATTATTAACCATACCAAATGATTATTATGGATTTTCTAAATATGTAATTTACAAAAGATCGCTACTTCATACAAATATGTTTAATTTTAGAATTTTTAATATATTTCATGTAAATGAAGAGAAAGATCGATTTGTAAAATCATGTTTTATATCAAATAAAAATAATACAGTAATAAATATTTTTGAAGATAAATACTTTGATTTTGTTTATGAAGAGGATTTTATTAAAATTATTAAATATTATTTTGATAATTTAAATACTCAAGATAAATTAGCAAAAACAATTAACATTTCTTATTCTAAAAAATATAAACTATCTGATATTGCAAGTATAATTATCCAAAATAAAGAAAATATTATTATTGGAAAACCAGTATCGAATAATTATTGTGGAGATAGTACTATATTAGATAGTTTATCATTAAATTTATATGGATTAGAACGTAGTTTAGAAATATATAAAGAAAAAGTTAATTTAGATATATAAAAATTGAAAGAAGTTTTATTATAATTATAATATATTATATCCTAATTATACTATTAAAGTATGGCATTCTTTTCTGATATAACAGATGACAAATATAATCAAATTATGGAATACCTAAAAGATGGCACTCCTCTTAGTCAATTATTATTGAAATCAGATAATCAAATGCATAGTTGTTTTTTAACTATATCAGCAATGAGATCTAAGAATGGTTTAAAACATATATCAAATCCATTTGATAATTATATAGTAACATCTGATGAAATGAATCAAACGCTTCATAATTTAGAACAATATGATGAATCAGATTATGATAATATTCTAAATATTAGTTTAACAATTTGGTATTTAGCAAAATTAAAAAAGTATAAAATGGGTATTGATATTATACAAAATATGTATGAGATTAATGTATTGGAAATGGAAAAACTAGCAATAGAAAGAATTACTACTAAATTGGAAGTATTCAATGAATATTAACAAAAACTTTAATATTATTTCCCGTCTTTTTAGCAATTACATTTTTTGACAACGTTATTTTATTTTTCAAATCTTTTTCAATACATTCAATTAAATATTCAATTGCCTTATTTTTTATAAATCGAATGTTATATTTCATGCATATCATAGTAAATATTTTCTTAAAATATTCAAAAAACATAATTCCATTTGAATTATCTATAATACAGTAATTTTCGTAATAATCTATTTTATCTATCGATTTTTCATATATCTTATATATTTCATTATAGTTTTTAATAAATGTTACTAAATTCGGTAAAATTGCACTATCAAAACCATTAATTGAAGGCATTAATACATCGCGTAACTTCCCTCGATTTGACCATTTACATGTTGAATCATATATATATGGTATATTACATTTTTGTGCAAATTCTATTATATCAACTTTATTAATATTTAATATTGGTCTTAAAATAGTAACATCTCTTTCAATTGATTTAATTTCCATTCCTAATAAATTATTATATTTAGCCTTGTTTTTCAAGTTAACAAATATATTTTCTAGACAATCATCCATATTATGACCTAATATTATTGGGCTATTTATTATTTTTTTATATGCATCAAATCTTATTTCTCTAGTAATTGATTCATATAATTCACGATCAGAATCTCTAGTTCGGATAATTTCCGTAATTTCTCGAACATAATAATCAATACCTAAATATTTGCAAAATTCACTTACCATAAATAATTCAATATGCTGGTCATCGCGATTATTATAATTAATAGAGACAGCCCCTATTTCTAGATTTAAATTTTGATTCTTTTGTTTATAAATATGTAATAAATAAAGACATACCATTGAATCAACACCGCCTGAAATAGAAACATAAATTTTATTATATCCAACTACATTTTTAGCAAACTCAATATATAGTTTATTTTCATTATCGAAATAGTTCAATTTTTTCAAATCAAAACTTGAATTTGAATCAAGAACAGAATCAATATCAGCAATTTGAATATTTTTATAGTTTGTATATAGCATATCTTTTTCATTATTAATTTTGATAAGTGCTTTTAATGTTGCTTGATAGAATCGCCTGTAAATTGGATGATAATTATCAATTTTCCAAGTATTAATTAATTGAATGCATTTTATTAAATAACTTTCTTGAAAGGTATGTCTATATGGCATGATTAAAAAACATCGTTCTTCTTCAGCTAATTTCATAGATTCAATATTTTGATCATATTGTTTTAATAATTGTAGTGCAATAGCATCAAATATTTTTATTTTTGAAGAATCATTACGATATATATGACGGCTAAATTGATCTATTAAAATTATTTTACCTAATAGATGATATGCATCTAAGTCTAAATAAAACTCTAGATTTAGATAAAGTTGCAAATCCAATATATTTTTATATTTGTTAGTTATTAAATTGTCAAAATCTGGTGGACAACCAAACCAATATTTTTTATTTTCGAACCAAAATGAAACAATTTCAATGTATATATTACTTGAGAATTTAGTGGCTTCATTTATCTCTTCCTTTTCAGAATTATATTCCATAATTAGTAAGATATAAGTTAAAATTTTATATTATATTATATATCAAATTTTTATATTTTTTTATAAAAATTGAAAAATATATAGATTAAGAATTATATGATATCCATTTGTTTAATACCTCAACGCAATACTTGCAACGCAATACTAGAAAATGGAAGTAGTAGATCTTTCATATGATCTTAATAATAATAAACTTTTTATATATAGAAGTTTAATATTTATTTCTGTTATTACACTTGTAATTATACATATAATTAAAATAATCATAAATAAATTGAATAAAATAAATATTCTTGAAAAAAGGCTTCAATTAATTGAAAATAGTAATGAACATGAGTTGACTAGACTTAAATTAGTTAAAATAATGGATGTACAAGACAAAAATATGAATAATTTAATAGAAATTATATCTAAAATAAATGATAAAATAAATGATTTAGAATATAACATGAAAAATGTACTTATTAAAATTGGTGTAGATATGGAAAATCAAAAATCTACTTATCAACAAAACAAAAAATATGAAGAAATTATTAAAGAATTACAGTATAATATGAAGAATGTTCTGATTAAAATTGGTATAGATATTGAAAAAGAATTATCTGTTGATAAAAAAATAGAAGAATTACAATATAATATGAAAAATGTACTTATTAAAATTGGTAGTGATATTGAAAAATAAAAAAAATTTTTATGATATTATTAATCAAATTGTTAGAAAGTTGATTAATAATATGAAAAATTTAAAAAAAGAGATATAGTTATATCTTCTATTTGAGAAGTATTTAGACTCTAAAAATTTTGTTTAAATAGATTAAGTTATAATTATAAAAATATTTTCGAAGATTAATTTATAATATTAATGTTCGAAAATTTTTGGTATATTAGTAGTCAAGTCTTTTTTATATTTAGTTCGTCTATTTTATCATCGTATTTTATTTGTGCAATTTCTAATACTCCATTTTATAATCCACTATTATCAAAAACCAAATTAATTTCAAATTTATGTAATGCTTCATTAAATCTTTCATTTGTAAGCGTGGAAGTTATAGGAGCTGCTATGATATATTATCCATATATAGATTTAACTTCACATTCAATAATAAAAAGCATGTTAAATATAATAGAATATTCTATTTGGATTGAATTATTTTATTATTCTTATCACCGTTTTTTACATTCTACAAATTGGTATTTATATATTCATTCAAAACATCATGAAAATAAATTAGTTTATCCATTAGATACTCTTCATATTGGATTATTAGATTTTACGGGAATGATATGCACTTTAATAGCTCCTTTATTATTTGTTCAAGTAAATTTATTTGAACATAATTTTATAATGTATTTATATTTAACAGGAGCGTTTTTAGAACATTCGTCATTATTAGAAAAACGGCATTTAGAACACCATGAAAAATTTAAATGTAATTTTTGTTTTCTTTTTCCAATATTTGATTATATGTTTCAAACGGTGGGAAACTAATAAGGTTCCCTGCTAGGTAAATAAGATGGAATAGAAGGGTAAGATGGAATAGAAGGGTAAGATGGAATAGAAGGGTAAGATGGAATAGGAGGGATCTAAAGGGAACCTAGGTTCCCTTTGAGGAGGGGTTGCAGGGGAACCTAGGTTCCCTGCCCTAGGTTCCCTGCTAGGCAAGACTATTCAATTGCCAACAAAAAGCACATTTTTTATCAAAACTTGAATTTATATTATTATCATTTAAGAGAACATAATATGGAAAGACTCCCTTTTTTGAATCCATATCATTAGGATTTATGCAACCAAAATTCATTATATCATAACAATCCAATTTTTCATCTTGTTTTCCATCATAATCATCACATATTCCTCCAATAATACTTTTTTTAAAAGTTTTTTTTTTATTTTTATTACATTTAATACATTTTTTTAATAATTTATGCATTTCTTCTAATTTAATACATTCTCTATCATCGCAAGTTGATAAACAATCTTTTGTATATCTTTTTAAATTTTTATTTAAAGTCTTTTTAAATAATTGTTTTTTATCATTATTTAACATTAAATTTTTGTAATCATTTAAAGTATATTTTTTTATTTTGGATTGTTTCATTTCATTCTTTTTCATTTCATTATCTTTCATTTCATTATCAAAATATTCTTTATTGAATTCACTAGTTATATAAAGAATAATTAAAAAAATAAAAATAATTATTAAAAGATACAATATTTTCATTATATTCTAATGTTATAGTATATAAAAATTAATTAAAAATTCTTTTTTTAATATATTTATCAAAAATATCGCATTTTAATTTATATAATTCTTCATTATCAATATTTGCCAATTTAATAATATTTTCAACTGAAATACTATCAATAGAATCATTATCTGGTAATAAATAAATATTATCTGAATTACTAATACTAACATCAAAATTTAATAATGGTCTACTTTCTAAATTATTTTCATATAATATTCTAATAATCTTATATTTTTTACTATTATTACTAATATTATATCCATTATCAATTAATATTTTATTCAAATAAAGATGACTTAAAGTATTATATAAATAAATTTCTGCTAATTTATCAGTTTGAATATTTAATGGTGATCTAAAAAGCCATGCATCTTGTTCAGTTGAATAAAATATTTTATTTAATTTAGGACATCTTGTTAAATCACCTGATATTAATCTTTCAATTCTAGATAAACAATAAACTTGATTTTTATTATGTAAGTCTATTTTAATATCATTTAGTTCTGATGTATTTAATAATATTATATCTGAACGAAGAATACAAATAACTTTATTATTATAAACATTATTTGCAATATCAATTAAATCTTTAAAAGAAACATTTTTATTATATTCATATAAAACTAAATTTTTATTATCTTTTAAATCTTTAAATTCTTCATTTAAATTATTTCCTAAAACAAGTACTTTACTTACATAACTATTTTTTAAATTTTCAATAATACTCTTTTTTTGAATAATATTTAAAATATTAATAGAAGATTGTTTATAAAAAGTAATAATTTGTATTTTATTATCAGGAATATCATTATTTTTTTTTACATTTTGAAGTGTAATGTTTTGATTTTCATGTACTCCTTTATCTTCAAGCTCTAATTTTTTATAATTTTCAATAAAAATTTCTCTATTTTTATTCATTCTATCTTGAATATATTCTTTAAATGTTTTATCATCCTCTTTTTTATATTCTACTTGTAATGAAAAATATGAAGATAAGATCTCTTCAGTATCAACAGGTGGAATATTTCTAATAGATTTTATTACTTTTTCAATATAAATATATATATACTCAATTGGAATATTCTTATTTATAATTTCAATTTCTTCTTCAACTTTTCCTTCTTCATCTGTTCCAACTTCATTAGAAACTGCTTCATCAGATTCTTCTTCTAAAATAATATTACTAAAAACATATTTATTATATTTATTTAATAATTCACATAAATGATCTGTTTTTTTTAAAGAACTTAAATAAACAACAAATAAACAGTCTTTTATAACATTTTCTTCATAAAATTTATCATAATAGACCTGATTTATTTTTTCATTACTAATTTCTCTCTTTTCATCTTTTAAGGACAATAGATGAATAACCGAAATTTCAATATTATATTTTTCTTTGATTAATTTGATAATATATTCATCAAATTTATAGCTATCATCTGAATATAAAACTATATATTTTTGATCTGACATAATATTAATTATAAAAATATTTTTAAGTATATACTTATTTTTTATTATTTTACCTACTTAAAGATATATTAATTAATATTAATTACAGAATAATATAATGACAGAAGTAAATACAGAGGATAAATCACTTGGAAGACCGGCTAGAGTTTCGGCATACCAGCAATTGTCTGGTCTCTTAACTGCACTTAAATCAGAGGAAATTTCTATTAATGATGCAATGAATAAAATTCAACTAAAAGATACTAAACCATCTCGTCCCTATTGCAAAGTAACTCAAAATGGAGCACTTGCACTTCATGGTGTTACTAAACAACCCATTGTTTTGTATGCTGATCAATGGAACAAGCTAATGAAGGTAACTAGAAGCGACTATCTTGATAATTACATTAAGTATAATGAAAGTCGTTTGAAATACAGAACAAACAGAAAGCAAAATTCTAAAGAGTCTCTTGATTCTGAAAGTGAGTTTGCTTAGAATAATCTTTAAAAAAAATAAAAATAAAAAAATAAAATTTAATTAAAAAATTAACTTAAATATTACTATCTAAGTTAATTATATGAGTCTTTATTTAACTTATAACGAATTTCATAAAGAATATAAGATAGAAGATATTATTCTAGATGAATCAACAAAAATTGGAAATATTCAAGAAAAAATATTATCATTATGTTCATTAATGATATACAATATTGAATATTCAGAATTTATATTAAATAGTGGAGAAAAATATATATTAGGATCTGAAAAAATATTATTTTCAGATACAATTGAAAATTTCTTAAAAACAAATAATATAGAATTAGTTGATATAAAAGAAATTATTATTCATGATAGAAAAAGATATGAAAATGGAAATGTTATTAAGAATAATATGTATATAGATAGTTACAATAAATGGTTTCAATTAGAAGAAAATGAGAACTATATTAAAAGAATTAATAGCATATTTAGAGTTACACAGAATACAAATATTAATGAGCCTCTTCATAATTTATTAAATAATTTATTAGATGTTAGATTTGATGATATTAATCAATTTCAAAGAGAACAAAATGGAAATCAACAAAGTGAAAATGAAGAAGATGAAGATTCTGATCAAAATAGTGGTTATGGTCATAGTCATGGTCATAGTCATGGTCATGGTCATATACTTAGTTCGCTCAGTATTGAAATTCCTGAATTACCTGAAATTTCAGAATTACCTAGAAGTGAAAGTAGAAGATATGATTTTAATCCATTTTTATCAAATATTTTTATGAGTAATCACATTCCATTTAATTATTATAATAGAAGAAGCAGAAATATGAGTTATTCTCCTGATAATGAAATAAGAAATGAAAATGATCCTCCCGGTACTCCAGAAAATGAGTTACAAACAGAACCAGGAAATGAAAATGATCCAATAAATAGTCAAGAAGATGAATTTGATAATCAACTATTTGATCTACAACAAGAAAATTATATTGATACATATAGTGATCCACCTGATGATCCATCTGGTGATCCACCCAGTGATCCACCCGGTGATCCACCCGGTGATCCACCCGGTGATCAACCTAGTGATCCACCCGATGATCCACCCGATGATCCACCCGATGATCCACCTAGTGATCCACCCAGTGATCTAGAGAGTTATCCCCCACTTGAAACTTTTATAAATAACCATAGAATATATGTAGATAGATATCCTTTTTATAGAAATAATCTTAATTTATTTACTGAAATATTGACTTATAATATGTTAGAAGTTCCAATTAATAATATTATTAATGCCCCAATAAATGTTGGCGAAGATGTAACAGTTGCACTTACCGATGCTGAATTTGATGAAATTGAATCATTTGAATTTAAACAAAGTGATAATAATATGAAGAATGATTGTCTTATATGTTTAGCTAATTTTTGCGAAGAAGATCAATTAAAAAAATTAAAATGCAATCATTTTTTTCATAAAGACTGTATTGAAAAATGGATTTGTCATCAAAGTAATAAATGCCCTATTTGTAGAACAGAAATAGCAAAAGGAGAACCAAAAAATATTTAATAAAAAAAATGATAGCTAAAAATAAATAAATAATTTAATTTATTGTAATATTAGTTAGCTAAAATGATCTCCGATACTTTTCTAAGTTGGGGCTCCATAGCTGTTGCCATCTTTGGCTCATGCACATTTCTATTTAAGCAAGTTGCTGCAGATATTTTTCTGTTTTCAACAAAAAAATATTTTCAACTTTATCAGATTCGAAATCCAGACTCCATTAAAATCATTATGTCCAATGTTGGCGATAACTCAACTAAAAGAGACGAGAATGATAAACCAATTGGCTGTTTTTATGGTGGTTGGTATAAAGATTTTTATTACGGTTATATCACCGAATCAGCTGGTGGTCAATATAGTAATCATTTTCAACCAGAAATGACCCTTCATATCTACTGTAGCAAAAAATTCTACAAAAACATTTGTGGAAAAGTAGAAGAAACAGCTAATACTATTAAACATATGGTAAAGAATGAAAATGGTTATAGTTGTAAATGGAGAAAAACTTTTTGGGATGTAACTAAATTTACACCCAGAGAAGACCAAAAAGAAATTATTTCAGATATTATTTTCAATTTCAATCAAAATGATAATAAATTTTTCTGTCTTATTTATGGTCCTCCTGGTACTGGTAAATCAATGATTGGAATCCTTCTTGCAAAGCAAGTTAAAGGATGGCTAGTCCGTTCTTACAACCCAACTCTTCCACATAATACGCTGAAAAGTATATATTATGAAACAAAACCAACTCAAGAGCAACCTCTTGTAATTGTTATTGATGAAATTGATTGTATTCTTAAGAAAATCCATGATGGAGGAATTAAAACAAAGACAGATACTCCAAGAGAAGTATTCGATAAAGAATCATGGAATCGTCTATGTGATGATATTCATCTTGAAATTTACAAGTATACATATATTATTGGAACAATGAATAGTTCTCCAGATGATATGAACAAACTTGACGATGCCTATCTTAGAAAAAATAGGATTCACAAGATGTATAAAATGGAAACTGAAAATCCTATTCAAGAAAAAGTAGAAGAAGTAGAAGTACCAATTAAAAAAAATACGGAAACTACTCTGAAAAAACTTTTTAGAAAGAAAGCCAGTGTCCCATCACGGTTTCTCAAGAGTAATTAATTTATTAAATTTATTTTATAAAAACATATAATTAAAAATTAATGTCTGGATCGCTATCCGACATATTTAATAATTGAATTTTTGCATTTTCATTTTCCATGAAAATTTCAAAAAATCCGTAAAATCTAGTTATTTTATTCAAAATATTAACCATATAGTCATTATCATATGCAACCTCTATAATATTAATATCGGTTTTATCTTTTTTTTTATGAGCTTCAACTAAATGAGCATTTACATAATTAAATAAGTAAATATAGCACATTACTTGAACTTTTTCATAATCTCGTAATGTATAAAATAGACGACTTACTCTATTTTTTATTTCAATAATTGTATTATCTTCAGAACTAATACCATCAATTTTTCCACCAATATATAAAACAGCTTTACCATCATCATAAATTTTCTTTTTACGATAAATATTATCTTTTACAACACTGCAATTTTTCATGGATTCATAGATTTTTAGTACATCTGTTTCATTACGTGTTCCAAAATTAGTATTTGTAACATTATTGATTGATTTTAATATTTCTTTCTTTTCAGTTGCATTAATAGTTGTATTTTTAATAATATCTTCTTCTAATTTTTTTTTAGTATCATTCAACTGGTTTGTATCAGCTGATAATAAACATTTATTTAAATCTTGATTAATTTGAATATTATTTTTTTTTGCTATTAATTGAATTACTTCTGAATCTGTATATTTATTAAATTTTGTTAGATTTTTATATTTTTGATAATCTTCAGGTTCATATTTTTCCCAAAATTCAATTAAATAATCTTTCCGTTTTTTATATGGATTATCACCAGTTAATATAGCTATGTTACTAATATTAAAGAGTATTACTTTCTTTTTAAGAGTTTCATTATCCATGCGTAAAATATAATTTATATAATAAATATAGTTTTAATATAATTATAATTCATTTTTTTAATATATAAATATAATATATATGAAAAAAAACTTATTTTTCATTTTTTTAATAATCTTATTCTTGCTATTACTTTTTGTAATTTTATATAATACTCATATACAAGAAAACTTTGAGACTGTTACAACTTCTCCTAGCAGAGTTATAACTACTTCTAGTCGAGTTAAAACTACTTCTCCTAGACAGGTTACAACTACTTCTAGAAGAGTTACAACACCCAGATCAATTACTAATCATTCTGTAACAAGACAAGATTTTATAATAAATGGGAAAACTTATAATGGAACACATAAAACGCCATGTTTTAATAAATCAGATGATTTTAATGAATGGTGTCGTAATTATATTGATCAAAGTAATATAAGTCTTGCTTCTGGAAATAATATGAATAATATTGGTGCTAAAAATATAATAGTAGGAAAATTAAATGGAACAGATGAAGATTGTGGCAATCCTAATTTTGCACAAGCAATTTGTGACTTTAATTATATTGACGGTGTTAGTAAAATTCAACCAAATAAAAAATGTAATAATACATATCAAGAAAATGGTTCTAATAACTGCACTGATTTGAATTATAATATTTTTACTGATTGTTTGCATCCAACTGCTACTCTACAAGACTATAAAGATCAATGTGCTTTATTAGGATCGAAATTAAATAGTGGATCATCTAGTGGATCATCTAGTGGATCATCTAGTAGATCATCTATTACATATTCTCCAATAGAATTTTCAGGATATGATTGTAATCCAGGATATTTTAGAGCAAAATGTACTAATTCAAATGATAATATAAATTCATCAAATTCATCAAATTTAGATGATTTATTTAATACACTGGGTGGTAACAATTATCCCCCGCAAGAACAATGTAATAGTGATAATTGTCTAAACAATAGAAATAATTGTAATTGTTCAAATTCTTATTCAACAACACCTAGTTCTACTTAATTTTTTGAAAAATTAAAAATAATTGATTTAAAATAAAGTTAGATTTAAAGAATTTAGAAAAATATATATAAGATAAAATGTCTCAACTTAAAGAAACTAATTATGAACAAAACGATAATAATGAACAAACCAATGATAATTATGAAGAAATGGACCTAAAAATAATGAGCTTTATAAAAATGATGAATAACAAAGATTCTATGGTTATACCAGATCCAACATATTTTACTATATCTACGCAATCTGCAATGTGTAATATTAGTAATGTAAAATCAATTGACTTATCTAAAATTGTAGTATATATTGGTAAAAGTATAATTAAAAATATTATTTTTAAAGAAGATTTAACTTATTTAATTCGAGGAATTGTAGTAGATAATCTTATTATTCGATTTGATGAAAGTTATTTAAAAAAGTATAAAAAACCAATGATTAAATATATGGGAAAAAATATTGATTATACCAATAAAGAAGAATGTTTTTTAATGTTAAACAACATTGATATTTTAGAAAACAATTCTTTAAAAAAACAAGGGCGCCAAAATAAAAAAAAAGATAATGAGTATTTTTATAATAGTTGTTCAATTATTGTAAAAGCAGATAAAGATACAAAATGTGTTAATATTAAGCTTTTTAATAATGGAAAAATTACTTTAACTGGCTCTAAAAATGAGTTTGATGGATATCATTCTTGTAAAGTTTTACTTGAAGAAATGAAAAAATACCCTCCTATTTTTGACGAAATTGAAGAAGACACAACAGTTGAACAAATGGATATATTAAATTATAAAATAACAATGATTAATAGTGATTTTAATACTAATTTTAAGATTGACTTGTTGAAACTATTAACATTACTAAATTCAAATAATAAAGATATATTTACAAAATTTAATCCTGAAAAATATAGAGGTCTAATTATTGGATTTTATTGGAATACTTTTCATAAATGGCAAAATGGTGTATGTAAATGTACTGGAAAATGCAATGGAAAAGGAAAAGGAATGGGAGATAATGATTGCAAAAAAATAACTATTTCTATTTTTAAAAGTGGATCTATTATTATTACTGGTGGAAGATTAGTTAAACAAATAGAGGATGCATATTCCTTTATTAATAATATTTTAAAAGAAAATTATAAAGATATAGTGAAAATATCTATCTTAGATTTTATGGAATCTGATGATGAAGATAGTATTGAAGATGAGGAAGAAGAGGAAGTAAAAGTTATCAAATCCAAAAAAACTAAAAAAGAAAATGATGTTCTTATTATTGACACATCAGTAAAACAAAAAATTAAAATTAACAAAGCTAAATAGTACATTATATTATAATCAAATTCTAATTATTTATTTATTCCATCTCTTTGAATTAAATGAAGCAATTTCATCTGTATCTAACATATTTGATGCACCATAATTTGTTGGTAATTTACAGAAATCTTGTTCTTCACATTGTGGTGGATTTGCTATATTTCCCTTTGGTTTTTTGCCATAACAATTTACACCAAATTTTAGATCAGGATTGGGGAAAAACCCACCATTTAATCCAGGAACACCACAATATCTTTTAACTTTATCTGGTAAATTTTTATTTTCTTTTTGTAAATTATCCCAATCACATTTTTGAACTGGATAATATGCTGATTGTCCTTCTGTCCATCCATATGTGCACCAATTTGCACCATTATTAAACGAATCAACTAATTCCTCTTTTTTCGCTAATCTTGCACCATAAGATGCACATTTACATTTACTTTGTTCATATGTATAATCTTGATTTGCAATGTGAAATACTTCATGTTTTTCAAATAAGGGTATTTTCTCAATTTTAGATATATGTAACTTATCATCTAATGGAAGTTTATCTTTTACTAAACATACGCTCCTATCAGATAAATCAAATAAATATTGAAATAATGATTTTTTTTCTTCACATTTTGTTGAATAATAAATAATAATAGAAATTACTAAATAAACAACTATTAACAATAACATAATCGATAGCAATATTATAAAAAATGTTTTAAACTTAAAAGATCGTGGCTTATTTGTTATATTTTTAGAATTTGCTATAATTGTACTATTTGCTACTTTATTATTTTTAAATATAGAATTATTCATAATTATATTATTATCCGATATTTTATTTTATAATTAAATTTTTAAAATACCAGAAATATAATATTCCAGTTATTTCATTTTTTTGTTAAGTCATAGAATTTTTATGTAAATGTATTTTTTAATTTAACGGCGTCTATTTAAATCAGATTCACTTAAAATATCTAAAATTCTATCTTCTGCATCAGGTTCTAATAAAAGAGGTTTAGGAAACGGGAGAAGATACATTTTAAATTTAATATCAGAAGTTATAATTTTTCGAATAAACGAAAAATTATTATTTCTGAAGCGAAGAAAAAAAGAAACGGCCTTATCTTTAAAAGTTATGTTATTATTTACAAACATTGTTCGGTCTAGTGATAATCATTATATAAATTTTAAATTTTTGAATATTTACCTATCATTTTTTTTAAAAATTAAATCAATATAAATAAAATAGACTATATATATTATAAATGAATAAGGGAGTAATTGGCCTTAAAAATAGAGGAAATACGTGCTATTTAAATACATCTATACAATGTTTAAGTCATATTCCTAAGTTAACTGATTATTTTGTGTCAAATGATTATATTATTGACCTAAATAATCGATTTGAAGAGATAAAAACAAAAAATATTAAAGAAATCTTGTTAACAAGAGAGTATTCTAAGTTAATTAAGGCAATGTGGAGTAATACTTCTTCTATTGAACCTAAATCATTTCATGAATTAATTCAAAAAATTGATGATCGTTTTAGTGGATATGAACAACAAGATTCACAAGAAGCTTTATCCTTAATTTTAGACCATTTACATGAAGGACTAAAGTATGATGTTGATATTACATATACGGGAAAGAATGAAAATAAAGTTGATGAACTCGTTATAGAATCAATTAAACAATGGAGTTCTGAGCTAAAAAATAAATATTCTATTATCGTGGATCTATTTTTTGGCCAATTTATGAATAAAATAGTATCCGTTGAGAAAAATAGCTTACTTTCAACAAAGTTTGAGGTTTTTAATATGTTAAGTGTTCCTATATATGGCAATACTTTATATGATTCTCTTGCAAAATATTTTGAAAAAGAAACATTAGAAACACCTTTTTTTGATGAGAAAAGAAATAAAAATATCAATGCATATAAACGAATTCAGTTGGTAAAAGTTCCTAAATATTTAATTATTGTATTAAAAAGGTATCAAAATAATTTATCAAAATCGAATAATACAATTACATTTCCAATTAATCACCTCGATTTATCACAATATTGCAGTGGATATGATCAATATGGATGCAATCTAAGTTTAGTATCTATTGGATGTCATTATGGGGGATTAAGTGGTGGCCATTATTACTCTATTTGTAAACATACAAATGGAAAATGGTATAAATATGATGATGATGAGGCATCTGAACTAAGTATAGAAAATAATTTAGATGCACTGTTTAAACATGGGTATATATTGATATATGAAAAGAAATGATAACTGGAAAAAATTGATAATAGTTTTTATAAGATATTATAGAAATTTAATATAAAACAAAATTTTATATGAATATTTTAGGAGAAACTTGTAATAACATAGCAATTGTAAACAACGCGTATACAGATATTGTAAATGGAAATTATGAAAAAGTATTAGTATCATTATCTTCAATAGATAATAATACTTCCAAAAATATGTTATCTGAATGCTTAATTGTTGCTTGCAATAACATATGTTATGAAATAGTTCTTTCCTTATTAAATAAAGGTGCAAATCCAAATCATACATGTGATGATTTACATAATAATAAAATAACGCCATTACTTGCTACATTTCGATCATCTATAGAAGATCAATCAGAACAATGTAAAATAATTAGAGTTTTAATTGAAAGAGGGGCAAATTACAATTACTTATATACCAGTAATTTACATTTGCTTCATTTTGCCTGTTATTATGGATTTTATGAAGCGGTTGAACTATTAGTCGAAAAAAATATTAACATCGATCATTTATCAGAATCAGGAACTACCGGATTAATGCTAGCAGCTATGAAAAATCACGAAAATATTGTTCGTTTTTTAGTGGAAAAGGGTTCAAATATTAATATTTTTAATGATAATTTTGATACACCTATAAAATTTGCAATGTTAAATAAAAATGAATCATTAGTGGGATATTTAATCCTAAATGGTGCATATAAATGAGTTTAATACTTTAAATCTTATAATAAAAAATGATAGATAAAATTACATAATTTTATTTTATAATATTAAAGTACACCTTATCTTGACATTTCCTAAAATATGGAACTCTCAAGCTGCCCAAAAATGGAGAATAAAGAAAGCTGCTGCATTTGCATAGAGGAATATAACGATCTAAAAAATCGACAGATTTCTTTGCATACGCCAATGAATGGCATTGATCATCAAGCTAATTGTTAAGCAATATGAGAACTGGAATCGCCGATGGCCTTTCATTTAAATTATGTTTTTCTATGGTTTTCAACATACCGAAAAAAGCCTTAAAGAGCTGAAAGCAGCTTCCATTCCGCCATCTGAATCAATTCCTCCTATTGACATCAGTACACCTGAAAAGAGACATGCTGAACGTGTGAAGAAGGTGTTTAGTGATCCTAATATTTGGAAACTTATTGTGTGTTTCATCTGAACACAAAAATTTTTTATAAAATAATTCTAAGGATTAATTTTTATATATTTTTCTAATATAAATACATAAAATGAAACTACTATATATAATATTATCGTCAATAAATATGCTCAATTTTGCCAAATTAATAATAAATACAAAATATCTTATAAAAAACAAAAATGGAGAATCCTATTGTGAAAAAAACTCTATTGTTTTTATGAATACTAACAAATTTTTCAAAGATAAGAAAATAATATCTATTAGCCCAGCCGGATATTATGGATTTTATACAATGGGCGTCTGTTCATATATAAAAGAAAATTATAATACATCACAATATATTTTCTCAGGAGCATCAGCTGGTGCATGGAATTCTCTTTATATGACATTAAAAACAGATCCCAAATTTATGAGTAGTATACTTGTTAAAAATGAAATTTATAAAAATAAAAATATATATGAAATTGAATATGAAATTAAAAATACTATTTTACAATATTACAGAACAAAAGATTTTGATTTAGATAGATTATTTATTGGGCTAACTACATTAGGAAAAACAAATATATACACTGATTTTGAAAATTTGGAAGATGCAATTGATTGTTGCATAGCTAGTTCTCATATTCCTTTTATTACAGGTCATGTTTTTCATCATTATAAAAATAAATGTGTTTTTGATGGCGGATTTAGTAATTATCCATATCTAAATACAAATAAACGTGAATTACATATTAATCCAAATATTTGGAATCAAAATGAAAATTTAAAATTTAATTTGTTCAAAAAAGATTTCTTCAATTTTGAAAATTTATATGATAAAGGATATGAAGATACACATAAATATGGAAAGGAAGAATTAGATAAAATATTTGGTGAACCAGATATTCAAGAGGAAAATATAACGGATGTAAAAATGATATAAAAATTGAAAAAAATATAACAATGTATATATTTTATCTTATCTGTTATATTAAAGAAGCCCATCAATATGGATACAGTACTTTCTATATTTACCAATAATTCTGACACCGAATTAATTAATAAAATTAAAAATCTTGAGGAAAAAATTAGTATTTTAGAAAGAAATATCTTAGAAAAAGAATGTACCATTTCAGAAATTGAAAATAATATGAAGCGCCAATATGTAGATGGTTGGATAGTTACCGATAGTGAAGGTATTAAAGGAAACTTTTCCGGTAATATATATTGGATTAAAGGAGATGGAATTTTACATTACAAAAATGGTAATATATTTGAAGGAGATTGGGATTCTATTGGTGAAATTGTTGATGGAACATTATCTAATCGAAATGGAGAAATATTGAGAAAATGGGATGATTATGAAGAACTTAGTGAAATAGTTGATAACAATGAAACTGAAGAAGAAGTTGATCCTGAAAGGATTGAAGAAGTATAATACTATTCCATAAAAAATGAAATATTAATTTTCATAAATTATTATAAATAAATATTACTATTAAATATCATGACTGAAAGCTATAAAGAGTTAATAGCTAAGGAGGAATCTAAAGAGGTATCTAGGTTGCCTGCTATGTCCGATAGATATTATTTTCATTTTCCACGAACCGATACATGTTATCAAACGGTGTGGTCTGGCTACTTACAGATTCAAGAAGGTAAGCCCCTTATAGATGAATCAAAAAAAGATGAATTAAGAGATATTTTGATTGATACATGTGAGCAGAATTTTTATATTAAGTATGATAATAATCATATTTGTTTAAGTCTTGATTTAGACACCTACTATTTTTATTATGAATTTGAAAAACATATTAAAAAAGTTGTTCGTCAAATAGAAGAAAAAAACAATACGTATATTGATTTTGGTGAATTTTTTGGTACAGAATGTAAAAACAAAGGAAACCAATATAAATATACTATAAAAAAAAAGGAAGATAAAATTGTTCTTAAAAAGAAAATATTAAATTGGGATACTTTTGAAAATAAAGCTACTTAAATTTTATTTATTTTTTTCGAAATAATAAAAATAATATTATAAAAATATATAAATAAAATGGCTCAATCTCTCGCGTTCAACTTTAATATAGATTTTAATTTAAAAAAATTGATTACAAAATTTTTATAAAATATTAAAAAATATTATTTTATAACTTTGTAAACATGAGCACTTATTTGGAAAAGATTTTATATGAACAAATAGATCGATCCATTGTAACGCGCGAATTTTCACCAGATGACCATTCATCTGATGATAATACAAACTACCGAAAAATGCATCCTTATCTAAAAATTGAGGAATTTGGTAACACTAAAATTCAAGAATTTGAAGTATATCAAGAAAACATTAATTTTTCAGAAATAAAAATTATTATGCATAAATTTTTTGATATATTTGAATTTCAAAAAAATATTATTATTAGTGTTGAAAAAGATAATGATTATATTATTTTCAAGGTATTTAAACAAACTAGTTTTCCATTAAAATTGAATCCAAGTAACAATGGTATAACATATGTTATTAGAGATGATGAAAGAAAAATTAAACATGTTGATATTGCTGAACTAGATCAATCTAGAGAAGCTCATATAGAAGCTGAATTATTTAGAAGAGAAGCAGAACTAGAAGAAACAGAAAAAAGAATTATTACACAAGTTCAAGAACAGATGAATCAGAAATTTGATGAACTTCAAATGAAACTTAATAATTCTGAATTAAAATTTGATGAATTACAAACTGAATTTAGAACTTTTGTTACTGACTCTTCTGTAAAACACCCTTTAGCGAAGAACCCTTCAGCGAAGAACTCTTCAGCGAAAAAGGTTGTTAAATCAGTATCTTTATCTATTAAACCAAGAAGATCTCCTAGACTTAAGAGAAATAAGATGTTTTTCTAAATAATCTTATTAAAATGTTTTTTATAAAAAAAATTAAATATCGTACAAAGAAAGCAGGTTCTATTATTTTTAAAGAATTAATAAAAATTGAGATTTTTTAAATCAATTTAAGATTTAAAGTTATATCATTTAAAATGATTAGAACACCAATTTCTAAAAATTTCAACTACAAAAAAGAACTTCTTTTCCAAATCATTGATTGGAAATCATGTGATATTTATTATGATAATTCAGATGAAGTTGATGCTGAAGATCCAGAAGAAGAATCAGGCGGAGGTGCAAAAAATAAAAAACTCAAAAAACTAATGATTCGCGGATATGGAGTAACTGATGAAGGAAATTCTATTTCTATTCATGTTGATGGTTTTCAACCATTTTTTTATTTCAAAATTCCCGATGATTGGACTCAAAAAAAATTCGATGCTTTTAAACAATCTGTTTTATCTATGGTAGATGATTCTCAAAAAGCGGATTTAGTAAAAGCAGAAATTGTGAAGAAAAAGGAATTTTATGGATTTACCAATAATGAATTATTTCAATATGGTCTTTTCCAATTCAAGAATCAGTCAAGTTATTATACTTTTTTGAAAATTATGAAGGAAAAGAAAATTACACTTCGAAGATGGAATGAAGAACACGATTTTAGTAATAAATTATATGAAACTAAAGTAAGTTCTCTATTGCGTTTTTTTCATGTTCGTGATATTGATCCTTCTGGTTGGTTAAAAGTCTCAAATTATAAAAAAAACTCTCCCGCTCTCACTCGTTCTCAGATTGATATTACTCTTAATTTCAATGATATTTCAAAAGTGGATATGAACGCTGCTGCAAAAATTATTGTTGCATCTTTTGATATAGAGTGTTGTAGTGAAGATGGTAGTTTTCCCAAATTCGATCGTCCGAATGATCCGGTTATTCAAATTGGAACTACAGTATACTTTTTTGGCGAAGATGAATGTAAGCTTAAATATATTGCTACTCTTAAGAAATGTGATCCAATTGATGATGTTATTGTTGAAAGTTTTAATACAGAAAAAGATCTTATTATTGGATGGGCAAAATTTATTGCAAAGTTAGATCCTGATATTATTACTGGATATAACATATGGGGTTTTGATTGGGAATATATTTTTAAGAGAGCTAAAAATGGAAGTGGTGGGGTTTCATCGCCTTATCATGATACACTTTATAAAAATCTACAGCGTTTAAAAATGGACTACATTAATCCAGATAAAATTGATTTAACTGTTCAAGATTTGTCGTCAAGTGCTCTTGGTGTTAATATTTTAAAGTATATTGATATTGAAGGTATTGTTCAAATTGATCTTTTGAAAGTAGTTCAGCGTGATTATAAATTAGATTCATATAAATTAGATAATGTTGCTAAAACATTTATGAAACAACAAAAAGTAGATTTGAGTCCGAAAGAATTATTCAAAAACTTTAAGGAAGGAACATCTGATAAAATTAAAGAAATTGCAGTTTATTGTATTATGGATTGCAAATTAGTAAATGATTTAATTAATAAACTTCAAGTAATTACCAATAATTTAGGTATGTCAAATGTTTGTGTGGTGCCTTTTTCATATCTTTTTTTAAGAGGGCAAGGAATTAAGATTTTCTCATTAGTTGCAAAGTTCTGTCGCGAAGAAAATTTCTTGATTAAAAATTTATTGGAGGATGATATTGATAAAAATTCATATGAAGGTGCTATTGTATTTGTTCCCGTTCCAGGAGTTTATTTTGAGCCGGTAGTTGTGATGGATTATAACTCATTGTATCCATCATCGATGATTGCTGAAAATATTTCACATGATTCTATTGTTGGATATAAAGAGTATAAATTGAAGCCGAAAACAAAGACTCATGAAGAGGATAATTATGAACTGGTAAGAGATACTATTAATAAAAAATATAATACTATTGATGGATATCATTATATTGATATTGAATATGATACTTTTGAAGGAGTTGGAGATGATAAAAAGAAGATTGGATATAAAGTATGTACATTTGCAGAGGCAGATAATGGTGATAAATCAGTGTTACCCCGCATTTTGAGAAAGCTTCTTAAAGCACGAAAAGATACTCGTAAAATTATGGAATATAAAGTAATTCAGCTTTCAGATGGATCTACAGTAGAGGGTATTCCAGATGATAAAGATGATGAAAATTATGAAGTTTTTAATGTAACTACTGGTAAATCATTGCTTAAAAAAAGCACTGTTGTTTCAATGAAGGATTTAAATAATGATTTTCAAAAATCGGTATTAGATGGTTTGCAACTGGCTTATAAAGTAACATGTAACTCTTTGTATGGACAGGTTGGTGCAACAACAAGTCCTATTTGTTATAAAGAATTGGCTGCGTGTACTACTGCAACTGGTAGAAAAATGGTGGTAACTGCGCGAGATTTAACGCTAAATACTTTTGTGGGTGCAAAATTGACATATGGTGATTCGGTAACAGGAGATACACCACTATTAGTAATGAAGAATGGCTATGTGAATATTGTATCTATTGAAGATTTGAATAATGACTGGCTTCCTTATGAAGAATTTAAACCGATGGATACAAATAGGCGTGAAAAGCAACAAACTTATGCGGATTATCTTATTTGGACAAACGAAGGCTGGTCAAAAATTAATAGAGTTATCCGTCATAAAACCGTGAAAAAATTATATCGAGTTCGGACAGAAATGGGTGTAGTTGATGTAACGGAAGATCATTCTTTATTAGATGTGAATAAAAAGATTATTAAACCAATGGATTGCAAAATAGGAACTGAATTATTACATGGATATCCGACAAATTTTCAAACAACTAAATTGCAAGATATTAGCAAATACGAGATGGGTAAAATTATTGATGATTTATCAGCGGGAATGATTGATTGTGTGCCATATGAAATATTAAATGGAACTTATGAATCAAAAAATAACTTTTTGGAATTATATGAGAAAAAGAGTAATAGTGAAGGATTCCATAAGCAATCAAAGATATTTTATCAAGGAATTTATTACTTAAAAGTTTCAACAGGACAAGATTGTGATCTATCACTGCAAAATGAAAGTAACGATATGATTAAAATAAATAGCGGGAAAAACATAGTTGAAATAAAGTATTTGAGAGATTCAAAAGAAAATGAATTTGTATATGATATTGAAACAGAATCAGGTAATTTTCAAGCAGGAATTGGTCAGTTAATTGTAAAAAATACGGATTCTATATTTATTAACTTTTCGGATGTTATTCGTCAAAAATACCCTGATAAAGTTCTTACAGAGAAAGATTTATTAATAGAATCGATTAAAATAGGAGAATTAGCAGCTAAAAATATTAATAGTCATATGAAAGCACCGCAAAATATTGAATATGAGAAGACTTTCTGGCCATTTTGCATCTTTTCCAAAAAGAGATATTTCGGAAATAAATATGAGCACAATCCAGAAAAGTATAAACAAACAAGTATGGGAATTGTTTTGAAAAGAAGAGATAATGCACCTATTGTAAAAACGATTTATGGAGGTGTTATTGATATTATTTTGAATAAAAGAGATATTGAAGCATCAAAGACATTTTTTTATAACTCGATTAAGAATTTGATTGAGGGAAAAGTGGATATTACAGAGCTAGTTATTAGTAAAACAATTCGAACAGATTATGCAAATCCAACGCAAATAGCACATAAAGTATTAGCTGATAGAATGGGTGAAAGAGATCCAGGAAATAAACCACAGTCAAATGATAGAATTCCGTATTGTTATATAGATAGCTCGAATTTATTATGTAAAATCTGTAATACAAAGGTAAATCCGGATAAGTGTAAATGTATTAGTTGTACCCATATTTATTGTGCAACACATTTGAATAACCACAGGGATAAATGTGTAAAAGTATGCAGATTTTGTAAATTAACTAATTCAGAAGCTAAATTAACAAATTGCTTAACATGTAGAGCTTGGTATTGTAATAAATGTCATGAAAAACATAAGCTACGAACAGATAAATATAAAGTAACACATACTGATAAGTGTAAGAAGGAATTAACAAATAAACTATTACAGGGAGATACGATTGAACACCCGGCATATATTTTAGAAAAAGCATTAAAGATAGATTACGAATATTATTTAGTACATCAGATTGAGAAACCGGTTTTTCAGATTTTTGAACTAGTTATGAAGAATCCTGCATCAATTATTGAGAATTTGGTTCGAGATATGAAAAATAAGAAAAATGGAAATCATACGATTAAAGATTGGTTATCATTAATGTCGAAACCTAAACCGAAAACAGATGTTCCAATAGTAGAAACAGAGGAAGAGAAAAACAAGAAATTAATTGAAAAAATTAATGCCATTGTTGCAAATGAAGATGAAGAAGAAAATATGCTAGGGGATAAATTTGAAGAAGATGAAGAATCAAATATAGATGAAATAGTTGAAGATGGTGGTATGATAGAGTAATTAGTCTTTATATTTTCTATTTTCAAATTGACCATATGTAAACCAATGCCATAAAATATCTTCATCTGTCCAAGATCTCATATCATTATTTTCTCTATAACAACAAAAATTAAATCCATCTGGCAATAATTCTTTTTTTCTGAAATAAAAATGTGCATTTAAATTTTTTAAAGGATGATAAATATTATTTATGTCATCAAAACTATGTATATTTTCTTTTCTATAATGTATATTATTAAATTCTATTGGCGTGCTATATTTTAAATTATTTTTAATAGCAATTATTGGAAATAATGCTTCTAAAAAAAATAATGTTCTATATTTTATTGCATATTCATTTATATATTTTATCATATTTTTTGAAAAACGAACTGCACACATCATACCATGATAATAAGGAGGTGGATAATTTATATTTATCCTATGATAATGCCAAACATTCTTATTTCCATTTTTATTTTCTTCATAAGTATTAGACAATAAATCATCATCAATATATTTATTATCAATATTAACAATTGCTGATTCATTATAAAAAAATACATCATCTTCAATGAACCAAATAAAATCATAATTTATATTTTCTATTCCAAAATAATATAGTGCTTTATCCCATCCACATATTAATTTACCAAGTGTAAAACTTGTATCTATATAACCATTTAATTCACATTTTTTATTTTCAACTTGAATAAAATTTATATTTATATATTCATTTCTAAATGCAGATAAATTAAAATTATTATCATCAACTACTATAAATATTTTATATTGAAGAAATGAATTTAAAAAATCACACCATATTTTATTTGGTTGAAAAGTAACTAAACAAATAGCTTTCATAATATATATTATTTATAAAAAATTTATATTTAATAACCGTTTAATATCCATTTAATAATTTATTATTATGTTCATTAAACATTTCAAATGCTTCTTTTTTATTTAGATCATATATATCACTAATACAATTCTCAACCATATCTTTTACTTTATCATCTTTTATATAAGTATCATACTTTTTATCTAATTTTTCTTTTTGTTGTGATAAAACAGATGATGCTTTTAATTCTTCATTTTCAGATAATTCATTATTTAATTTATTTAGTTGATTATATATTTTTTCCATTGATTTATCAATTAGTTCTTTCTTTTCAATACTTTTATATTCATTATCAGAATATACAAATATATTATCTTCCATTTCTTTATCATATACTACATTTTTATTTGCTTTATTCAACATAACTTTATTCAAAAATACCGTAAATTTATTATCACAAATTAGTAATATAGTTTTAATATAGTTATCTAAATGCTCCGTATCCCAATCTTTATCAAATGAAACAGGAAGATTTATATTTACAATATTTTGTATTTGTGTATTATTTGTTACATTATTATTTGTTAGATTATTATTATTTGTTAGATTATTATTTGTTATATTAGCATTATTTATATTTATATCTTTTAATTTATTTTCATCGGTATTTTTCTTACAATATTTTTCAATATGCAAGTTTAGAAATCTTAAAGATGAATATCTACCTTTACAAAACTCACATTTAAAATTATCTCTTTGATCTATTTTAATTGTTGAAATTTCATATACTTCTTCATCTGAATATTTTAATGATTCAATATTTGTTTTTACACATTTTTTCTTTTTATTTAAATGAGATTTTATAATTTGTGATCTATTTGTTTTATAGTTACACCTTAAACATTGATAAAAATTATTATTCATTATATATTATATATTGTAATATAATTTTATATAATTAGATTATTTTTATTTTTTAAAAAAATTCTAAAATTACAAATTTTTTATTTAACTATTATTTATTGTAATTTATTGATACTTATATAAAATATTATTTTTAACTATATCAATAAATGCTAAAATTACACAAAAAATTGTGTAAAATTTCACAAAAAATGCTGTAATATTACATAATTTTTATTTAGCTATTATTTATTGTACTTTATTGATACCTATATAAAATATTATTTTTAACTATATCAATAAATGCTAAAATTACACTAAAAATAGTGTAAAATTGCACAAAAATGATTGTAAAGTTATATTTTTTGCATTTATTGTTATTTACTGTTATTTATATAAATTATTATTTTAATAATATCAATAAATAGTAAAATTATAGTGTAAAATTACACAATTTTTATTTATTGTTATTTATTGTTATTTATATTAAAAAATAAATATATTTTATCAATAAATGCTAAAATTACACAAAAAATAGTGTAAAATTACATAAAAAACTCTGCAATATTACACAAAAAAAGCTGCAATATTACACAATTTTAAAAAATATTTTTTTCTCATTTTAAAAAC
>Ga0209188_1000894_pt1 | contig 26242 bp, 14 predicted proteins | sample C_130625_EF_Meta_FD_187307 | JGI IMG/M metagenome (GOLD analysis project Ga0209188, IMG submission 187307) | Freshwater microbial communities from Lake Croche, Canada to study carbon cycling - C_130625_EF_MetaG (SPAdes) (version 2) | ecosystem: Environmental > Aquatic > Freshwater > Lake... | reverse complement strand
AGTCGATCTATCCTAACCATCTGTTGATTCATGGATAGAATGTTTCGATCGACGCAGTCGATTCGATACACAATAACTCGATACAACCTAACCATCTGTCGATTCAATGGATTGGTGTATCGAGTTAGGGAGTTACTTCGTATCCAGAATCAACGAAGTTGATCTCTATCCCGTGAAACAACTAACCATTCAATGGTTGGGAGACAAAGATCAACTGAATCAACTGATCGACAGATGGTTTGTGTGGATTGGTGGCTTTGGATCCAAACCAATCAATCCATTCTCGATTCTGTTGATTTATTCAAGGTCTCCAATGGATCAGTCGATCTTGAATAGATCAACGGAATACTTCGCATCTGTTGATTCAATCGACAGATCAGATGGATAGGTTCGGATACCTTGAATAGATCAACTTCGTTGATTCAGTTGATCTTTGTAACCGATTCTGTCCATCTGTTGATCCTTCGATGGAATGGATAGGTTTGTTTCACGAAGTGAATCAGTTACTTCGTATCCTATCCTCCTAACCATCTGATCTGTGCCTCTTAAAAGAATATCTAAAATGAATGTAAACTTTCTTGATTTATTTGAAAATGATTTTTTAGCTATTTTTCCTGAAATTTTCTTACTTAATGCAATTTTTATTTTGCTTTTTTTTGGTCTTTTTTTTGAAACAAAAAAATCAAACCATTCTATGCTCCCCACCAATCATTTAATGATCGATAGTTACGAAGTATTCGAGACAAAGTCTCCAATCCAATCTATTGAATCGATTGATGGTTCGGAGATCGACTGCGTCGATTCAGTAACCGATACAACCAAACCATCTATTCAAGGTACTATAGGTTGGTTAAGTCTTTGGATTCTTCTATTAACATTAATATTATTATATAATAATCCTATCCATCAATGTATTTTATTTTATAATAGTTTGATACTAGATGATTTTACATATATTTTTAAAACTTTGCTTGTTGGAAGTTCTTTTTGTGCTATTCTTTTATCCATTAGTTATTTAAAACAAGAGCAACTTAATGCATTTGAATTTCTTATTTTATTACTTTTTTCTGTATTAAGTATGCTTTTAATGATATCGAGCTATGACTTTATTTCTTTTTATTTAACAATAGAGTTTCAAAGTTTATGTTTTTATGTATTGGCAGCTTCAAAACGAAATTCTGAATTTTCCACAGAAGCTGGTTTAAAATATTTTATTCTTGGTGCTTTTTCTTCTGGAATTCTTCTTTTTGGTTTTTCTATTATTTATGGATTTACTGGAATGACTAATTTTGGAGAGCTTACTTTATTATTTACAGGAATCGACGGATCGAAAGATTGGATTGGATTGGAGACTTTGGTTGCTGAATCGACGCAGTCGATCTATCCAAACCAACCAATTCTGTCGATGGAAGCAATCCAAACTCACGATCAATCGATTGGATGGATTGATGGTTCACAAAGTGATAAAACCAAACCAAGCTATTCAAGCCATTCAAATGGAATTTTACTCGGAATTCTTTTTGTAGCTGTAGGTTTTTTATTTAAGTTAACTGCTGCACCTTTTCATATGTGGGCACCTGATGTTTACGAAGGATCCCCTACCGCAATTACCGCTTTTTTTTCTATAACTCCAAAAATAGCTCTTCTTGCTGTATTTAGTCGATTATTTTTATCAACTTTTTATGATTTAATATTTCCATGTCAAAAAATTTTATTATTTTGTAGTGGCGCTTCTATGATTATTGGGGCATTGGCAGCGCTTTCTCAACAAAAAATAAAGCGTTTATTAGCATATAGTTCAATTGGACATATAGGATATATTCTATTAGGTTTTTCTTGTGCAACAGGTGAAGGTATTGAAGCTTTAACAATATATTTAATTATTTATGTAATAATGACTATTAATATTTTTGCAATTATACTTTCTTTACAGAATCGATCGATTGATGGTTCTGAGTTTGCGAAGCAATCCAAACCCAATCCATTTGTTCGTATAAAATATACCTCAGATTTAGGAATGTTAGGAAGTACTAATCCCATATTGGCATTTACTTTAAGCTGTACTTTATTTTCAATGGCTGGAATTCCACCATTAGCAGGTTTTTGTAGTAAATTTTATATATTTTTTAGTGCATTAAATGCTTCTCTTTATTTTTTTGCTTTTCTTGGTGTTTTAACTAGTGTTATTAGTTGTTTTTATTATATTCGATTAATAAAAATAATGTATTTTGAAAAACCTTCACATTGGATTATTTATAAGCCTATGGAAAAAGAAATATCATATCTTTTAGGGATTACGTTATTTTTTATTTTATTTTTTTTCTTTTATCCATCACCATTTTTTTATGTAGCACACAAGGTAGCGATTTCTTTATCATTTTAAGACAGTAAAAATTAACTGAATACATGGTTAGGAGATCGACTGCGTCGATTCAGTAACCTATCCATTCAATAGATGATCGACAGAATTGCTTCGCAAACTCACGATTCTGGATAGGTTGTATCAAGTTAGGGAGTTAGATAGTTACTATGTATCTAACTATCCTATACTATCCAGTGAAACATTCTAACCAATGATTCACTTGATCGACGGAATGGTTAGTTGTTTCACGAAGTGAATCACCTAACCATTCGATCAACAGATCGAGGGAATAGATGGTTAGGGAATGGTTAGTTTGGATTGGTTAAAATGTTTGGATCGACGCAGTCGATTCGATACAACCTATCCAGAATCGACTGCGTCGATCTACTATCCATCGTTGTATCGAGTTAGGTTTGGATTGGATACTACGTAACCAAACCAATACTATCCAGTGAAAAATTCTAACCATTGAATCGACAGATGGTTAGGATAGGATACGAAGTAACTCAGTAACTCTGTAACCTATCCATGAATCAACAGGTCGACTGCGTCGATTCCGTTGATCTGTCGATCGATCTATTCAAGCGAACTATAATTGAAAAATACATATGAATCATCAAATACATATACAAACAACTTTAAATAATACAATAATTACTTTAACAGATTCACTTGGAAATACAAAAATAACATCTTCGGCGGGTTCATTGGGTTTTAATAATTCGAGAAAATCTACAACTTATGCTTCACAAACAACTGCTGAACATGTAGCAAAACAATGCATTCTTTTGGGTATTCATCATATTGATGTTATATTAAAAGGTATTGGATTTGGCAAGGAATCCTCACTTCGTGGTTTACAAGTTAATGGTCTCTTTATTCATAAAATAGAAGATAAAACACCAATACCACATAATGGATGTCGTTTACGTAAAAAAAGACGTTTATAAAAATTAAAAAGAATAGCTTGGTTTGGAGAATCACTTGGATAGTATTGGTTTGGTGGGATTGCTACGCAAACACTCCAATCCAAACCTAACTCGAAACTCCAATCGATAGATCGTGAGTTGATCGACAGATCGACGGAATGGTTACGTAGTATCCATCTGTCGATTCACGATTCTGGATAGGTTGTATCGAGTTACTGATGGTTAGTTTGGTTTGGTGGGATTGGTTAATCACTTGATCGACTGCGTCGATTCGAAACTCCAAACACTCCAATCCAATCTATCCATTCAAGCCAGTGAAACATTCTAACCAAACTAATGCTGTCGATGGAATGGATAGATTGGTTTGGTTACGTAGTATCCAATCCAAACTAACCATCTGATCTGTCGATTCAATGGATAGTGATCAACAGATGGATAGATTTATCACTTCGTGAAACAACTAACCATTCCATCGTGAGTTTGGATTGGATAGTATTGGTTTGGTGACTGATGGTTACGTAGTATCCATTCACTCCAATCCAAACCTAACCAAACCAATTCTGTCGATTCAAAACCGATATTAGCAGTGTAGATAGTTACTGAGTTACTGAATCGACAGATGGATAGATCGTGAGTTTGGATTGGATACTCCGTAACCAAACCAATACTGTCGATTCCGTATCACTTGGATGGAATGGATAGGTTAGGTTTGGATTGGAGTGAATGGATACTACGTAACCATCAGTAACTCGAAACAGATCAACGGAATCGACGCAGTCAATCTGTTGATTCAAGCTAACCATTCCGTCGATCTATCCTATTTTCTAACTATTTAACTACCTTGAATCAACAGCATTGGTTTGGTTAGGTTTGGATTGGATTTTCACGAAGTGATACATCTATCCATCTGTTGATAGATGCGAAGCATTCGATTCAAAGAATAGAATTTATTGATTGGAGAAATATAAAAAGGAAAAAAATTATGGCTGAAGGAGCAAAATTAATAGGTGCGGGGTGTGCTACTATTGCATTAGCAGGTGCAGGTGCTGGTATCGGTATTGTTTTTGGTTCATTTATTAACTCTGTAGCTCGTAATCCTTCTTTAACCAAAACATTATTTGGTTATGCGATTTTAGGATTTGCTTTAACTGAAGCTATTGCTTTATTTGCTCTTATGATGGCTTTTTTAATATTATTTGTATTCTAGAAAAGATCGGTAGAATAGATGGTTAGGGAATTGTTAGTTTGGTTTGGTGGGATTGGTGAATCATTGGATACTTCGTAACTCTAAACTCCAAACACTCCAATCCAACCTATCCATCGTTGGATTGGTTGGTTTGGGGTTTCGAGTTAGGTTTGGATTGGATACTACGTAACCAAACCAATACTATTCAAGTGATACATCAATCCATGCAAACCATCTAATGAATCGACAGATCGACTGTGTCGATTCCGTCGATCTCTAACCTATCCATTCAAGATGGTTAGGTTAGATCGACAGAGTCGGTTAGAAGTTGTTTCGAATCGTGAGTTTGGATTGGAGTTTCGAGTTACTGATGGTTAGTTTGCTTCGCAATCTATCCATTCAATCCAGTGATTCACCAAACCAATTCTGCCGATCTCTCTACTATCCTGAATCGACGGAATCGGCGCAGTCGATCTGTCGATTTCTCACCTATCATTCCGTCGATTTTGTATCCTAACCACTCTTCACCATCTTGATCGACAGAATTGGTTTGGTTAGGTTTGGATTGGATACTACGTAACCAAACCAATACTATCCAATCCAAACTCACGATTCTGGATACTATTGGTTAGATGTTGAAAATCTTTCATTGGGAGATTGAAAGAATCGACCATTTAATATTAAAAAAGTTTATATAAATTGAATCGACAGAGTGATAGGTAAGAGATCGACAGAATTGGTTTGGTGAATCACTGGATTGAATGGATAGATTGCGAAGCAAACTAACCATCAGTAACTCGAAACTCCAATCCAAACTCACGATTCGAAACAACTTCTAACCGACTCTGTCGATATTGAACTATTAAACTTTAGTTTAGATTCTTGATACACCGAATCTTCAAATCTTTTATCTAATCATCTTAAATAAGTTAACGGAATCGACAGATCGACAGGTGGTTTGTTTGGATTGCTTTGCAAACCAATCTATCCATTCACGATTCCGTCGATCTGTTGATCAATTGATTCAATGGATAGGTGAGGTATAGGATAGCATTGGTTAGATGTATCGAGTTGTTTCGAATTACTGAGTTACTTCGTATCCTATCCTATCCAGTGAATCAGTTATTTTGTATCCTATCTTGAATCAACAGATCGACTGCGTCGATTCAATGGTTAGTTTGGTTTGGATGGGTTCGGATAACTTGAATCAACAGATGGATAGATTGCGAAGCAAACTAACCATTCCCTTGATCTTTCTAACCAATCCAATCTATCCATTCCCTAACTGATTCACAGGATAGAGATCAACTGAATCGACAGAGTCGATCGATTCTGGATACGAAGTAACTGATTCACTTCGTGAAACAACTCGATACAACAATTTAAAACTTCTAAGCGGAATTGACCGATCGACAGATCGTGAATCGTGAATGGTTAGTTGTTTCGAGTTAGGTTTGGTTACGAAGTAACCAATACTATCCAAGTGATACGGAATCGACGGATCGACTGCGTCGATTCACGATCTATCCATCTGTCGATCCGTCGATTCATTGGATGGTTTGGATGGATTGATGTATCACTTGATCGACTGCGTCGATTCGAAACAACAAACCAACCAACGATGGATAGGTTGCGAAGCAAACCAACCATCTCCTAACCATTTATTCTGTCGATAGATGGTTAGTTGAGTTTGGATACCTTGAATCAACAGATGGATAGATGTATCACTTGGATACTTCGTAACTCGAAACAACTAACCATTCCGTTGATCTTTGTAACCAATAACATCTATCCATTCAATTCCTGAACAACAGAAAAAGTAAATTCATATGCTTTCAAATACTCTAAAATTAATACAAGAGAACAATTCTATAATGGCTGCAAGTATCTTAGGTTTTTTTGTTTTAAGTTCCAAACATCTAATAATTTATAATGAAGAAACCTTAGTTGTTATTAGCTTTATTGGATTTATACTATTTAGTTATCGTATGGTCAACGAATCAATAGAAAATTCATTGAATGAAAGAAGTTTAGCTATTGAAAATGAACTTCAAAATTCTTTAGTTCTTAAAGAAAGTCTTCTCTCTGCACTTTTAGACGAAAATAAAAAACAACTTTTTTTGAATAAATTTTTAGATTCTGTTCGTGAATTTTCTTCGCAAGAATTATTTTCTATTAGTTCAGAACGTCAAAAAGCACTCAAAGTCGTTGTTGCACAACAAATATTTCAAAAATTAAAATTTCTTTCAAGTTCAAATCTTTTAATACAAGAACATTTTCAAAATACTTTACAAAAAGGTTTTCGTGGAAGTATTCTTGAAGAATTTAATTTATCAAAAAAAACATTAAAACCTAAATTGATTCAACAAGCAATTTCTGCTATTAATGGAGCAGTAGTAGTTTAGTCCATAGAGAGAAATCAATAGAATTGTGAGTTTGGATTGGATAGGCTGTATCGAATCGACTGCGTCGATCGAAACATTCTAACCAAACAAATTCTGTCGATTCAATGAATTGATTGGTTTGGATACCTTGAATAGATCAACGGAATCGACAGATCGACTGCGTCGATTCACGATCTGTTGATGGAATGCTTCGCATCTGATCTGTTGATTCAGTAGATCTTTCTAACCAATGATTCACTTGATCGAGAATCGACACCTTGAATCCACGGATCGACAGCATTGCTTCGCAAACTCACGATTCCGTTGATGGAATGCTTCGCATCTGATCTGTCAATTCAATAGATCAACAAAATGATTAGAATTTATTGGTTTGGTGAATCACTGGATAGGATAGGATACGAAGTAACTCGAAACAACTAAACATTGAATCGACAGATGGTTACGTAGTATCCATTCCGTCGATCTATCTATCAGTCTATTAAAAAGGAATTTTTTTATGCGATACTTTACAGAAAGATGGCTTTTTTCTACAAATCATAAAGATATTGGAACACTTTATCTTATTTTTGGTGCTTTTTCGGGTGTTCTTGGTACTTGTTTTTCTATGCTCATTCGTATGGAACTTGCACAACCAGGAAATCAAATTCTTGGAGGAAATCATCAACTTTATAATGTACTTATAACAGCACATGCATTTTTAATGATTTTTTTTATGGTAATGCCAGCTCTTATAGGTGGATTTGGTAACTGGTTTGTACCAATTTTAATAGGTGCACCAGATATGGCTTTTCCAAGACTTAATAATATAAGTTTTTGGTTATTACCACCATCTCTTCTTCTTCTTTTAAGTTCTGCTCTTGTTGAAGTAGGGGCAGGTACAGGATGGACAGTATATCCTCCTTTAAGTAGCATAGCAAGTCATTCGGGTGGGGCCGTTGATTTAGCTATTTTTAGTCTTCATTTATCTGGTGCGAGTAGTATTTTAGGTGCTATAAATTTTATAACTACAATATTTAATATGCGTGGTCCCGGAATGACTATGCATAGACTTCCTCTCTTTGTATGGGCTGTACTTATTACTGCTTTTCTTCTTCTTTTATCACTTCCAGTATTAGCAGGTGCAATTACCATGCTTCTAACAGATAGAAATTTTAATACAAGTTTTTTTGATCCTGCAGGTGGTGGAGATCCCATACTTTTTCAACATCTTTTTTGGTTCTTCGGTCATCCAGAAGTTTATATTCTTATTCTTCCAGGGTTCGGAATTATTAGTCATATAGTATCTACTTTTTCAAGAAAACCAGTTTTTGGGTATTTAGGAATGGTTTATGCTATGTTAAGTATTGGAATTTTAGGATTTATTGTTTGGGCTCATCACATGTACACAGTAGGATTAGATATAGATACACGAGCATATTTTACTGCCGCAACAATGATTATTGCAGTTCCTACTGGAATTAAGATTTTTAGTTGGATTGCTACTATGTGGGGAGGGAGTATTGTATTTCGTACACCTATGCTATTTGCTATTGGTTTTATATTTCTTTTCACTGTTGGTGGATTAACAGGGGTTATTTTAGCAAATTCCGGAATCGATATTGCTTTACATGATACTTATTACGTAGTAGCACATTTTCATTACGTATTATCAATGGGTGCTGTATTTGCTTTATTTGCAGGTTTTTATTATTGGATTGGGAAAATTACCGGATTACAATATCCCGAAATCTTAGGACAAATTCATTTTTGGATTTTTTTTATTGGAGTAAATCTTACATTTTTTCCTATGCATTTTTTAGGACTTGCAGGTATGCCGCGTCGTATTCCAGATTACCCAGACGCATTTGCAGGATGGAATGCTGTGTGTAGTTATGGTTCTTATTTATCCATAGCATCTACTTTTCTATTTTTTTATATTGTATATTTAACTCTTACAGGAAACGAAATATGTCCATCGAATCCTTGGAATTTTGAAAAAGAAAAAGTGGACAGAAAAGATGCGAAGCATTCAGGATCGGTTTCACCGATGAATTCACCTACTTTAGAGTGGATGTTACCATCTCCTCCAGCTTTTCATACTTTTGAAGAAATACCAGCAATAAAAGCACTTGAAAGTTCGAGAATCGACAGATCGACTTCGTCGATTCACGATCCCTCGAATCCATCAATCAATTGAATAGATAGATCGTGAATTAGTATTGGTTTGGTGGGATTGGTGAATCACTTGATCGACTGCGTCGATTCGAAACTCCAAACACTCCAATCCAAACCTATCCCGTCGATTCATAGTGATCGATAGAATAGATGGTTAGGTAATGGTTAGAGTTGTTTCAGGATACACAGTAACTCGATACACCTATCCATCGTTGTATCGAGTTAGGTTTGGGTACGAAGTACCCAATACTATCCAGTGAAACATTCTAACCTATCTATTCAATGGATTGGTTGGTTTGGGTTTGGATAGGCTCGCAAAGCGATTCTAACCAATCCTTTGTCCCCAATCTATCCAAACTATCCAATGAATAGATGGATAGATTGGTTTGGGAACTCTCCCTCCACTGATTCACTGGATTAAATGGATAGATTGGTTTGGTTACGTAGTATCCAATCCAAACTAACAATCAGTAACTGGAAACAACAACATCTAACCATATAGATAGTAGCTAGTATCGCTAGTTAAATAGTTAGATACACAGTAACTATCTAACTATCTAACTTTTTAATTCTAATTATTCTCGAGTAGCTCAGTGGTAAGAGCGAATGGCTGTTAACCATCAGGCCGTTGGTTCAACTCCAACCTCGGGAGTTCAATATTTGCAAATATATAAGTTTCGTTAAGTAGATCAACGAAGTTGATTGAGTTGTTTCGAGTTACTGAGTTACTTCGTATCCTATCCAGTGATAAAACTATCGGATAAGTAACTCAGTAACTCGAAACATCTAACCAATACTATACTATCCTATGAATCAATTAGGGAATCGACAGATCGACGGAATCGAGATCAACTTCGTTGATTCACGATCTGTCGATTCACAATTTCGTTGATCTCTATCCCGTGAAACAACTAACCATTTAGGTATAGAATAGTATTGGTTAGATATTTCGAATCAACGCAGTCGATCAAGTGAATCAGTTAGGTGTGTTGAATCGACTAATTAACAGCATGGTTTGGTTACGTAGTATCCAATCCAAACTCAAGATGTCGATTCTGTCGATCAATATCTCAACTATAGATTGTTAGATGTGATTGGTTAAATGTTTCACTGGATAGAGATCAACGGAATGGTTAGTTTGGTTTGCGAAGCAATCCAACCTATCCATCTGTTGATTCTGGATACTTAGTAACTGGAAACAACTCGAAACAACGCAGTCGATCAAGTGATACGGAATCGACGCAGTCGATTCGATACAACCTATCCATCTATTCAAGCCGAGTAAACCCCAGCGATTCTATAGCTGAAAAAGAAAGAATTTTTTATGAGTAGCATTTTCTTTAGATTTTTAGAACAATTGAATACTTTGTATCGAATGGTTTGCGAAGCAATCCAATCATTATTTATAATTGCTATGGATTCTCCAGAACCTTGGCAAATAGGTTTTCAAGATCCAGCGACTCCTATTGCTCAGGGAATCCAAGATTTACATAATGATATTTTCTTTTTCATGGTTTTTGTACTTACTTTTGTTATTTGGATGCTTTCTCGAACACTTTGGCATTTTCAAGAATCAAAAAATGCAATACCGGCAAAAATAATTCATGGAACAGCAATTGAGGTTGCTTGGACAGTAACCCCTAGCATTATTTTAATGATTATTGCAATTCCATCATTCGCCCTTCTTTATTCCATGGATGAAGGGGTAGATCCCGCTATAACAGTGAAAGCAATAGGCCATCAATGGTACTGGAGCTACGAATACTCAGATTATTCTACAGCAGATAATCAATCTATTCTATTTGATAGTTACATGATCCCAGAAGATGATTTAGTGTTCGGTCAACTTAGACTTTTAGAAGTAGATCATCGAGTTGTACTTCCTACTCATACACACGTTCGAATGATAATAACAGCAGCAGATGTACTTCATAGTTGGGCAGTACCTTCCTTAGGTGTAAAATGTGATGCTGTTCCAGGAAGATTAAATCAAACTTCACTTTTTTTAACACGTGAAGGTGTTTTTTATGGTCAATGTAGCGAAATTTGTGGAACAAACCATGGATTTATGCCAATTGTAGTAGAAGGTGTTTCTTTAGAAGATTATATATCTTGGGTTTCCAATAAATTAGAAGAAATATAGGTCTTGAATCAACAGATGGATAGATGTATCACTTCGTGAAACAACTAACCATTCCGTTGATTATATCAGATGGTTAGGATATCTTGAGTTTGGATTGGAGTGAATGCTTCGCATCATTCATCAAACCAATTCTTTGTAACTTATCCATTCAATCGACAGCATTGGTGAATCACTTGATTGACGGAATGGTTAGAATCGGTTACGTAGTATCCGAACCTATCCATCTGTCGATTTCCTAACTCGAAACAGCATCTAACCATCTTTGAATCAACCGATCGACAGTTTGGAGACAAAGTCTCCAATCCATTCCGTTGATTATAGGTGAGATATAGAATAGTTGATCGGTCGATTGAATGGATAGGGAATGGTTAGTTGTTTCAGATCGACGATGTCGATTCGATACATCTATCCATCGTTGGATTGGAGTTTCAGGATACACAGTAACTCGATTAAGCAAACCAATACTATCCTAACCATCTGATCTATAATTTTTTAAAAAAGTAGAATGTATGAATATTCAAAAACACCCTTTTCATTTAGTAGACCCTAGTCCATGGCCTTTTTTTGCATCGTTAGCAGCTCTAATTTCCACTATGGGTGCCGTTATGTATATGCATGGTTACATTGGAGGGGGTAGTATGCTATCATTCGGTATATTAATGATCCTTTATGCAATGTTTGTTTGGTGGAGAGATGTTGTGCGAGAAGCTACTTTTGAGGGTCATCATACATCTTTTGTTCAATTAGGTCTTCGTTATGGCATGATTTTATTTATTGTGTCAGAAATCATGTTTTTTGTTGCTTTTTTTTGGGCATTTTTTCATTCAAGTTTAGCACCAACAGTTGATATTGGAGCTGTCTGGCCTCCAAAAGGAATTCAAGTATTGAATCCATGGGAAATACCTTTTTTGAATACAGTAATTCTTTTATCGTCGGGAGCTTCTGTTACGTGGGCTCACCACGCAATTGTTGTAGGTTCCCGTCGAGATGGGATTCTAGGACTTTTGGTTACAATTCTTTTAGCTGCATTTTTTACAGGATTTCAAATACTTGAATATATAGAAGCACCTTTTACTATATCTGATAGTGTTTATGGATCAACTTTTTATTTAGCTACAGGTTTTCATGGATTTCATGTTTTTGTAGGAACTGTGTTTTTAACAGTTTGTTTAGGTAGACTTTTTTCTTCACATTTTACAAAAAAGCATCATTTTGGTTTTGAAGCGGCCGCTTGGTATTGGCATTTTGTAGATGTAGTATGGCTTTTTCTTTTTGTTACTATTTATTGGTGGGGTGGTAATTAGATCGACAGAATTGGTTTGGTGGGATTGGTGAATCACTTGTTGAATCACTTGTATACTTCGTAACTTGAAACTCCAAACACTCCAATCCAAACTCACGATTCAAGATCGTGAGTTTGGAGTTTCAGATCGACAGATGGTTTGTTTGGATTGGAGTTTCACGAAGTGATTCACCAAACCAATCTATCCATTCCGTCGATTCGATTCACCAATGTTGTCGATTCAATGGTTAGTTGTTTCGAGTTACTGATGGTTAGGAGGATACATAGTAACTCAGTAACCTATCCATTCAATCCAAGTGATACAGCTATCCATCTGTCGATTGAATGGATAGATGATCGACAGCATTGCTTCGCAAACTCACGATTCTGGATAGGTGAGTTTGGATTGGAGTTTCGAGTTACTGATGGTTAGTTTGCTTCGCAATCTATCCATTCAATCCAGTGATTCACCAAACTAATGCTGTCGATTCACGATCTGTCGATTTACGATCTGTCGATCTCTCAACTATCCATTCCCTACCAAGGTAACCATGCGTACTCTTGAATCAACGGAATCGAGATCAACTGATGGATACTACGTAACCATTCAATTCACGATCTGTTGATGGAATGAATAGGTTACATAGTATCCTAACCATCTGATCTGTTGATCTTTCCTAAAAAAGAAAATAAATATGATCCATAATATTTTTTTAAGTTCACCTCTTGAACAATTTGCTATTATTTCTCTCATACCATTTCATATAGGTAATTTTTATTTTTCGTTTACAAATTCATCCCTTTTTATGCTTTTAACAACAGGATTTTTTCTTCTTTTATGTTATTTTGTTACTCAAAATGGAGGTAAATTAGTACCAACTCGTTGGCAATCTTTTGTTGAGATGATTTTTGAATTTGTATCAAATTTAGTGGAAGAGCAAGTAGGTTCGAAAGGCAAACAATATTTTCCTTTAATTTTTACTCTTTTTACCTTTCTTTTATTTAGTAATTTAATAGGAATGATTCCTTATAGCTTTACAACAACAAGTCATCTCATAATAACTTTTAGTTTATCTGTCTCAGTATTTATTGCAGTAACAATTATTGGATTTCAAATTCATGGAATTCATTTTTTTAGTTTTTTACTTCCTCCCGGCGCTCCTTTAGCATTAGCTCCTTTTTTAGTAGTTATTGAATTAGTATCGTATAGTTTTCGTGCTATTAGTTTAGGAGTTCGACTATTTGCAAATATGATGGCAGGTCATACCTTAGTTAAAATATTAAGTGGTTTTGCATGGACAATGCTTTCTGTTGGAGGGATTATGTATATTGTATCTTTTATACCATTTTTAGTTGTATTTGCATTAACTTTTCTAGAAGTAGGGGTTGCTTGTTTGCAAGCTTATGTTTTTACTATTTTAACATGTATATATCTAAATGATGCAATTCATCTTCACTAGATCAACAGTATTGGTTTGGTGATTCACTTCGTGAAACTCCAATCCAAACTTAACCAAACCAATCTATCTATTCCATCGACAGAATTGGTTTGCGGAATCGACAGAATCGACATCGTCGATCTCGATCTATCGAAACTCACGATCTTGAATCAACGGATCGACTGCGTCGATTCCGTTGATCTGTTGATCTGTAGATTATTTATACCATAAATTTTACTAAGCGGAAATAGCTTAATTGGTAGAGTATAGCCTTGCCAAGGCTAAGGTTGAGGGTTCGAGTCCCTTTTTCCGCTAAAAAAAAAAGCTATATTGAATCAACGGAATCGATAGTTTGGATTGGATAGTATTGGTTTGGTGAATCACTTGATCGACTGGGTTGATTCGAAACTCTAATCCAAACCTAACCAAACCAATTCTATCCTCTAACTATCTAACTAATGATATTAACTTAATTAGATCGACAGAATCGACACCTTGAGTTTGGATTGGTGAATCGAGTTACTGTGTATCGAATCGACGCAGTCGATCTGTCCTAACCATCTGATCTAAACTGTGCTTGTAGCTTAATTGGATAGAGCATCAGACTACGAATCTGGGGGTTGAGAGTTCAATTCTTTCCAAGCACAAAAAAAAATAATGAGTAAAAAAGGAATAATTAGATCAACTGAATCGTGAATCGACGCAGTCGATCTTCCGTCGATCAATTCAAGTGATAAAAAATCCACTGAATCGACCGATCGACAGAATGGTGAGTTTGCTGTTTCGATCGACGCAGTCGATTCGATACACAGTAACTTGATTCTACAATCAATCCAAACTCACGATTCTCGATCTCGATTCAAGATGATTAGAATGGTTAGTTTGGATTGGTGAATCACTGGATACTTCGTAACTCGAAACTCCAAACCATCCAATGAATCGACAGATCGACTGCGTCGATTCCGTCGATCTCTAACCAATCAATCCATTCATTATTTCGGTCGATATCAACTGAATCGACTGTTTGCGAAGCAATGCTGTCGATCAATTCAAGCTAAAAAGATTTATTTTATGAGTATATCAGCAGGGGAATTATCTACTTTATTAGAACAAAGAATTTCAAATTATTATACAAAATTAAATGTTGATGAAATTGGTCGTGTACTTTCAGTTGGTGATGGAATTGCTCGTGTTTATGGATTAAATAAAATTCAATCAGGAGAAATGGTTGAGTTTTCAAATGGAATGAAGGGGATGGCACTTAATTTAGAAAATGACAATGTGGGGGTTGTTTGTTTTGGTAATGATAGTGGTATAAAAGAAGGTGATATTGTTAAAAGAACAGGGTCTATTGTAGACGTTCCTGTAGGGAAGGGTATGTTAGGACGAGTAGTTGATGCTTTAGGAGTTCCTATAGATGGAAAAGGTAATTTAATAGACGTAATTCGTCGCCGTGTTGAAATAAAAGCCCCAGGAATTATTGCACGTAAATCAGTTCATGAACCGATGCAAACCGGTATTAAAGCAGTAGATTGTTTAGTACCTATTGGGCGCGGCCAACGTGAACTTATTATAGGAGATCGCCAAACAGGGAAAACAGCAATTGCAATTGACACTATTTTGAACCAAAAACAAATAAATAGTGGAAATGATGAATCAAAAAAATTATATTGCGTTTATGTTGCTGTAGGACAGAAAAGATCTACTGTTGCTCAGCTAGTAAAAACATTAGCGGATAGTGGAGCTTTAGAATATAGTATTATTGTGGCTGCTACCGCGTCAGATCCAGCACCTTTACAATTTTTAGCGCCGTATTCGGGATGTGCTATGGCTGAATTTTTTCGCGATAATGGAATGCATGCTTTAATTATCTATGATGATTTAAGTAAACAATCTGTTGCTTATCGTCAAATGTCACTTCTTTTAAGAAGACCACCCGGAAGAGAAGCATTCCCTGGGGACGTATTCTATCTTCACTCTCGTCTGTTAGAACGTGCTGCGAAAATGTCAGATGCTGAAGGTGCGGGATCTATGACAGCTTTACCTGTAATTGAAACTCAAGCAGGAGATGTTTCAGCATATATTCCAACAAATGTAATATCAATTACAGATGGGCAAATATTTTTAGAAACAGAACTTTTTTACAAAGGAATTCGACCAGCTATTAATGTAGGACTTTCAGTAAGTCGCGTAGGATCTGCAGCTCAATTAAAAGCAATGAAACAAGTGTCAGGATCTCTTAAACTTGAACTAGCTCAATACAGAGAAGTCGCTGCTTTTGCCCAGTTTGGTTCTGATCTTGATGCTTCCACACAATATTTATTAAATAGAGGGTCAAGACTTACAGAAGTACTAAAGCAGGGTCAATATACACCAATTCCTGTAGAAAAACAAGTAGTTGTTATTTTTGCTGCAACGAAAGGATACTTAGATAAAATTCAAATAAATGATATTCTTTCTTTTGAAGCAAATTTACTAAAAGATATTGATCCAAATATATTCAATATAATTCGTGATGAAAAAGTAATTTCTCCTACAACTCAAGAGAAATTGGTAAAATTTATGGATAAATTTACATCTGATTTTATCACTGCAAAAGCTAGTGAGTAATAGATCAAGGGAATATCAACTTCGTTGATTCAAGGGATTGGAGAGTTTGGTGTTTCGAGTTACGAAGTATCCAATGATTCTCCAATCACTCCAAACTGTCGATCTGTTGATTCAAGATGGTTTGGAGTTTCAAGTTAGGTTTGGATTGGAGTTTCACGAAGTGAATCACCAAACCAATACTATCCAGTGATACATCAAGCCATTCACGATTCCGTTGATTCAATAGATCGACTTCGTCGATTCACAATCTGTCGATCGGTCGAGAATGGATAGTTTGGTTTGGATAGGTTCGGATACCTTGAATCAACAGATGGATGGATGTATCACTTCGTGAAACAACTAACCATTCCCTTGATCTTTGTAACAGATTCTAACCAATACAATCTATCCATCTATACCTATCTATTCCTTCTAATCATCTGTAGATCGACGCAATCGATTCAAGGCGTCGATTCAATGGTTCCAGAGTTAGAATCGGCACCTGAACCTATCCATCTTGAATAGATCAGATGGATAGGTTGTATCGAATCGACTGCGTCGATCGAAACATTCTAACCATTCAATCGTGAATGGATTGGTTGGTTTGCGAAGCAATGATTCACTTGGATTGAATGGATACTACGTAACCATCAGTAACTCGAAACAACTAACCATCTGTCGATCAGTTGATTCAAGTTATTGTTAAAATATTAAATAGTTAAAAGAAATGGATAGAATCGCTCATTAGACTGAATCAACAGATGGTTACGTAGTATCCATTCCGTTGATCTCTAACTATCGCCATCTTTTATCAGTTGAAAGTATCACGTAGTTAATCACTATTTAAAACTATAGACGGTTAGATGTTTCGAGTTACTGAATCGACGCAGTCGATCTATCCTATCGTGAATAGATCAAGGGAATGTTTCGCATCTGTTGATTCAGTTGATCTGGATACAACTATCCAGAATAGATCAACAGAATTGCTTCGCAAACTCACGATTCAATTGAAGTAATTGTAACTTTTTTATTTAAAATTATAAAATTTTAAATTGACAGGATCAACTGATCAATAGATGGTTAGTTGAGTTTGGATAGGTTGTATCACTTCGTGAAACATTCTAACCAATAACATCAATCCATTCACGATTGAATGGATACTACGTAACCATCTGATCTGCAATAGGTTAGAGGCGGAATTGAACCGCCTTCCATGGATTTGCAATCCAGTACATTTCCTTTATGCTATCTAACCATTCAATCTTATGGCGAGTATAACTTAGTTGGTTAGAGTGTCAGACTGTGACTCTGAAAAGATGGGTTCAATTCCCATTACTCGCCCTTAAAATAACCAGATGGACAGATCAACTTCGTTGATTCAAGGTTGTATCGAGTTAGGTTTGGTTACGAAATAACCAAACCTAACTGATTCACTGGATACTTAGTAACTCGAAACAACAACTACCCATTCTTGACGTCTTGAATCGACTGATCAACGGAATCGTGAGTTTGGATTGGATAGGTTCGCAAAGCGATTCTAACCAAAGGAATGCAGTCGATCTGTTGATCGGTCGATTGAATGGATAGATTGCTTCGCAAACTAACCATTTATCAACTTCGTTGATTCAAGGTCTATACTGTTTTGAATCATTTGAATACAAATGATTCTATTCATTAATAATAATTGAACAATTATATTAGTAATGTTGGATATTTTTATGGATAATAGTTTATTATTTTCCAAGAAATTAATAATTTTTTCGAATACGTTAGATTTTAATTCAATAAAACTTAATGTATCGTAAATAGATAAAAAGTTATACGTACCAAATGGGTAGATCGACAGTTTGGATTGCTTCGCAAACGGCAATTCTATTGATTCAATGGATAGTTTAGATCGACAGCCTGGTTTGGTTTGGAGACTTCGTCTCCAATCCAATCCAAACTCACGATTGAATGCTTCGCATCTAGTTATATCATTGGATAAATCGTGAATTGAATGCTTCGCATCAGTTGATCTCGATTCAATACTTGGTAACTTTTGTATAACTAATCCTATATGTATAAATGATGTGACTAAATTCTTGGATTCATTTATTATTTGTAAAATTTGTTGTACATCAATTATTTTTGAGCAAAAAAATATATAAGAAGATCCATCAATTAGTGGAATCGACGAAGTCGATCTGTCGATAAATGGTTTGGATGGATAGATCGACTGCGTCGATTCCGTATCACCTGATCGACTGCGTCGATGCAATACTTCGTAACTCGAATCTCCAAACCAACCAATCCATTCAAGATATCGAATGGGCATCTTTATACATGGACTTTTTATATTTTTTGAGTGTAGAAGTTTACGTAAATAAATTAATTGTTTGACTTTTACTGTATTTACATGAAATATCAATAAAAAAGGATAAAGTGGGTCTCTTGAATCGAATGGTTTGGTCGTATCACTTTGTGAATCATCAATCCATCTGTTGATTATAGGTCTTGAATTGAATGGTTTGGAGATCGAGAAATGCTTCGCATCTGTCGATTCATTGGTTGGTTTGGTTGTATCAGTTACGTAAGTATCTGAACCATCAATCCCTCCAAACTCACACGATGAGCTATTACATGTATCACTTTGTGAACCTTCTGGCACTAAAAACCTTCTATCTCTTTTGTTATCAATTGATAACGATTCATTCATTGAATCGACTCCATTGGTTTGGTTACAATCCAAACTCACGATCTGTCCGTCTAACTTTGATAAAGTAAATTGTTGTAAATGACTTTTTTTTGTCAAAAGGTTTAATATCTTTTGTTGTATTATTTGATTTTTTAAAGTGGACATAATTATTTTTTATTTATTTTTCGTTAAAAAGTACCTTGAATAGATGGTTAGAATCGCTTTGCGAACCTATCCATTCAGTTGATCTGTCGATTCTGGATAGTTGTATCGAGTTAAGGAGTTAGATAGTTAGATACATAGTAACTATCTAACTATCCTATACTATCCTCTACCTAGATGGTTAGATGTGATTGAATCGACTGATCAACAGATTATGAGTTTGTGAAGCAATACAGTCGATTCAAGGTGTCAATTCGGTCAATCTACTCAACTATCCATTTCCTTACTGATTGAATAGATAGATTGGATTGGTTAGAATCGGAATCGGTTACAAAGATCAACGGAATGGTTACGTAGTGTCCATCTTAAATCGACGCAGTCGATCTATTCAAGGTATCCGAACCTATCCAAACCAAATTCACCATCGATCGACTCTGTCGATTCCCTAACTGATTCACTGATCGACAGATCGTGAGTTTGCCAAGCAATACTGTCGATTCAGATTCAAAACAACTCTATTCTACCTACCTCGAATCAACTGATCGACAGCATTGGTTTGGTGAATCACTGGATTGAATGGATAGGTTACATAGTATCCTAACCATCAGTAACTCGAAACTCCAATCCAAACTCACGATTCTATTGATCTTGACTACAAACCATATTATTTTACCAATCCATTGAATTGATTCGACAGATCGACAGAATGGATACTACGTAACCATCTGTCGATTCCGTCGATCTATTGAATGGTTAGCTTGAATAGATCAACTTCGTTGATTCAGTTGATCTGTTTCACTGGATTGAATAGGATAGTTACTGAGTTACTATGTATCCTCTAACTCCTTAACTCGATACAACCTATCCATCTTGAGTTTGGATTGATTGGAGAGGAAGTCTCCAAACTCACCAATTCTTGAATCGACGGATTTGCTTCGCAAACTCACGATCTATATAATCATTCGATTCGTTTAAACCAAAAAAAGAATATTTTATGAACTCTAAAGGAGATTATGTTATTTCAAAAGTAGATACTTTAATAAATTGGGCACGAAAAGGGTCTATGTGGCCTATGACTTTTGGACTTGCTTGTTGTGCTGTAGAAATGATGCACACAGGAGCTTCACGTTATGATTTAGACCGTTTTGGTATTATTTTTAGGCCAAGTCCTAGACAATCCGATGTTATGATAGTAGCAGGAACTTTAACAAATAAGATGGCTCCTGCTTTACGTAAAGTATATGATCAAATGCCAGAGCCACGTTGGGTTATTTCAATGGGAAGTTGCGCAAATGGTGGTGGTTATTATCATTATTCATATTCTGTTGTAAGAGGGTGTGACCGTATAATTCCTGTAGATATTTATGTTCCTGGGTGTCCTCCTACTGCGGAAGCCTTGTTATATGGATTACTTCAACTTCAAAAAAAAATTAAACGTTCAAAAAATACTTTTACTTGGTATTATGGGTAATTAATCGATAGATCGACAGTATTGCTTCGCAAACTCCATGGATAGGTTGTATCGAATCGACTGCGTCGATCGAAACATTCTAACCATCTGTCGATTCACGATTCTGGATAGTTGGATCACTCGATAGTATAGGATAGTTAGATAGTTAGATACACAGTAACTATCTAACTATCTAACTCCCTAACTGATTCACTGGATTGAATGCTTCGCATCAGTAACTCGAAACAGATCAACGGAATCGACGTAGTCGATCTGTTGATTCAAGCTAACCAGAGTCGATAGATGGTTAGAAGTGTTGAGTTGTTCTGAATCGTGAATGGATTGGAGTTTCACGAAGTGATTCACCAAACCATTCACGATCAATTGATATTGCCTTTTTATATTAGGCTTTGACTATTTGATCGAAAGCATTGGTAAGTTTGCTGTTTCAGGATACACAGTAACTTGATTCTACAATCAATCCAAACTCACGATTGGTTTGCATGCGAAGCAACCAATCGAGCCTATAAAAATAATTATTTTTTATGCAAAAAAATTTTGCTCAATCAATTTTACTAACAATACCCAAATGGATAACAAAAACTACTTTTTCAAAAAATGAAACAGTATTTGAAATTTCGGCTAATTTTCTTCTTCCTTTTTTTTTCTTTTTAAAAAACCATAGTCAAACACAATATAAAATACTTATAGATTTGACAGCTGTTGATTATCCTTCACGATTAAAAAGATTTGAAGTAGTATATAATCTTCTAAGTATTCAATATAATTCACGTATAAGAATTAAAACTTTAGTCGATGAATTATCACCCCTTGATTCGTTAGTAAGTATCTATAGTGCTTCCAATTGGTTTGAAAGAGAAACTTGGGATATGTTTGGTATTTTTTTTACTCAACACCCAGATCTTAGAAGAATTCTTACAGATTATGGTTTTGAAGGCCACCCATTACGCAAAGATTTTCCTTTAAGTGGTTTTGTAGAAGTGAGGTATGATGATACTGAAAAAAGAGTAATAACTGAACCTATTGAAATGACTCAAGAATTTCGATATTTTGATTTTTCTAATCCTTGGGAAATTTTAGAAAAAAAACATTAAAGAGATCGTGAGTTTGGATTGGAGTTTCGAGTTACTGATGGTTAGGATACTATGTAACCTATCCATTCAATCCAGTGATTCACCAAACCAATTCTGTCGATCAGTTAATCAAGTGATACATCTATCCATTGAATCGACAGATGGTTACGTAGTATCCAGAATCAACAGATCGACTGCGTCGATTCCGTTGATCTGTCGATCTATCTACTCTAGTTAGTTATTTGGAATCGACAGAATCGACACCTTGAGTTGATCGACGCAGTCGATTTGTTGATTCTGGATACTACGTAACCGATTCTAACCATTGAATCGACGGATCGACTGCGTCGATTCACGATCTATCAATTCTGTTGATCTATTCCCTCACCTAACAAACTACTACAAATTGAATTTAATGGGCCTATAGCTCAGTTGGTTAGAGTATACGCCTGATAAGCGTATGGTCAGTAGTTCAAATCTACTTGGGCCCATAATTTTGATATACAGGATTGGTTTGGTTAGAATCGGTTACGTAATATCCAGAATCAACAGATGGTTACGTAGTATACATTCCCTTGATCTCTATCCAATCCAAACTCAAGATGGATTCTGTCTTGAATCGATCGATAGATGGTTTGGAGTTACTGAGTTAAAGAATCGACAGTATTGGTTTGCGAAGCAATCCAAACTCACGATCGGTCGATCTATACCACCATATCTTGTACTAGGTCACGATACGTGAGAATTGCATAATAGATTCACTGAATAGTAGATCGACTGATCGACTGCGTTGATTCACGATTCTGGATGGATACTTTGTATCTAACTCCCTAACTGGAAACATCTAATCAATAGTATCTTATCCTGAATAGATCTACTGAATCGACATCGTCAATCGGTCGATTCAGTAGATCTAATTAGCTCATTACAATTCTAACTATCTTGAGTTTGGATTGATTGGAGACGAAGTCTCCAAACTCACCAATCCTAATGATCTATACATTTATTTAGTATTTTAGAATATTTCAGGAGAAAAGGGATTTGAACCCTTAACCTTTGGTTTTGGAAACCACTGTTCTACCGTTGGAACTATTCTCCTTCTTTTTTGAATGGATAAAATCGCTCATTAGATAGTTAGAGATCAGCTGAGTTACTATGTATCCTCTAACTATCTAATTAGGGTCACCTGAAGATATGAGATAATATTGCTTAGAATCGGTTAGATAGATCAACGGAATCGACAGATGGTTACGTAGTATACACTCCGTTGATCAGTTGATTCAAGATATTCCTTAACTGATTCACTGATCGACAGATGGTTTGGAGTTTCGAGTTACAAAGTATCCAAGTGATACACCAATCTATTCAGGACATCCTCGATCTTGATTTGAAATAATTCTATACTTGTATATTCACTATTGTTGAACTTTCATGAGTTTATATAAGAGGTCCCTTTCGTCTAGTGGTAAGGACATCGCCTTTTCATGGCGAGAACACGGGTTCGAATCCCGTAAGGGATAGCTTGAATAGATAGATCGACTGCGTCGATTCAATGGTTAGAATGTTTCGAATCGACAGATGGTTTGTTTGCTTCGCAATCTATCTATTCCGTCGATCAAGTGATACAACCTATCCATCTGTTGATTCAGTTATAAATATTGAGTTGTTTCGAGTTACTGATGCGAAGCACTCAATCCAGTGAATCAGTTACTTCGTATCCTGAATCGTAAATCGACGTAGTCGTGAATGGTTTGGAGTTTCGAGTTACGAAGTATCCAGTGATACACCAATCCATCTGTCGATCTGTGAATCAATTAGGGAATGGATAGAGATCAACTGAATCGACAGAGTCGATCGATTCTGGATACGAAGTAACTCAGTAGATCAATAGATGGTTTGGAGTTTCGAGTTAGGGAGTTAGATAGTTACTGTGTATCTAACTATCCTATACTATCCAAGTGATAAATCAATCCATTGAATCGACAGAATTGGTTTGGTGAATCACTGGATTGAATGGATAGGTTACATAGTATCCTAACCATCAGTAACTCGAAACTCCAATCCAAACTCACGATCTGTTCTGTCCATCTATTCCCTGGCCTTGAATTGAATGGATAGAATGTTTCGAGTTAGAGAGTTAGAGGATACACAGTAACTCAGTAACTATCCTATGCTATCCAAGTAACCTACCCATGGAGTGTATACTACGTAACCTCCTGTTGATCTATTCATTGCTTAAAAGGATATCACATATATGAATTTTTTTGTTTTAAGTACTGTTCTAAAAATATTAGGTATTATTATTCCTTTATTAATTGGTGTTGCTTTTTTAACTCTAGCAGAAAGAAAAGTAATGGCTAGTATGCAACGAAGAAAAGGGCCTAATGTTGTTGGTTTTTTTGGAATTTTACAACCATTAGCTGACGGACTTAAGCTTCTTTTGAAAGAACCAGTTCTTCCAAGTAATGCAAATATTATTATATTTTTATTAGCACCTGTATTAACTTTTATGTTGAGTTTAATTTCATGGGCTGTTATTCCATTTGGTGCAGGAGTTGTTTTATCTGATTTAAATGTAGGAGTTCTTTATTTATTTGCAATTTCTTCTTTGGGCGTTTATGGAATAATTACTGCTGGTTGGTCTAGTAATTCAAAATATGCTTTTTTAGGGTGTTTAAGATCTGCTGCACAAATGGTATCATACGAAGTATCCATTGGATTAATTATAATTACTGTTCTTCTTTGTTGTGGATCTTTAAATTTATCAGAAATTGTGATGGCGCAAGAAGAAATCTGGTTTTGTATTCCTCTTTTTCCTTTACTTATTTTATTTTTTATATCTTGTTTAGCAGAAACAAATCGAGCTCCTTTTGATCTTCCAGAGGCAGAAGCTGAGCTTGTAGCAGGGTATAATGTTGAATATTCTTCAATGGGATTTGCTTTGTTTTTCTTAGGTGAATATGCAAATATGATAATTATGAGTGGAATGTGCGCCATTCTTTTTTTAGGCGGTTGGCTTCCACCTTTTTCATTTACTTTATTTTATTGGATTCCTGGATCAATTTGGTTTGGGATAAAAATTGTTTTTTTTCTTTTTATTTTTATTTGGGTTCGTGCTGCTTTTCCAAGATATCGCTATGATCAATTAATGCGTCTTGGATGGAAAGTGTTTTTACCGCTCTCGCTTGCTTGGGTTATTTTTGTTGCGGGGACTTTAATATCATTTAATTGGTTACCTTAAATTTTAGGGATAAATAGGATTTCGCAATTCGAAATCCTATTTAAGGTTTTTAATAGATCGACAGATCGATAGATTGGTTTGGATAGCTTGTATCGAATCAACTGCGTCGATCGAAACATTTTAACCAATCCAAACTAACCATTTTATTCATATTAACTATGCAATAACTGTTAAAAATGGTATAGATCAACGGAATCGACAGATGGTTAGTTGTTTCGAGTTACGAAGTATCCAAGCTCCAATCCATTGAATCGACGCCTTGAATAGATGCGAAGCATTCAGTTGATCTGTTGATCTATTCACGATTCTGTTGATCAATTTACCACCAACGATAATGGGAAAAGGCTCTATTTGTTTCTGCTATTTTATGAGCTTCAGTTCTTTTTTGTCTGCATGCGCCTTGTTTCATATAAGCTTCGTAAAGTTCTTGAGCTAAACAATCTTGAAAAGTTTTTAATGTTTCTTTTTTTTTTCTTAAACGGCTACTTTCAATAACCCAATTGATTGCTTTGCTTTCTTGACGTTTTTGAGGGATTAATGCTGGCACTTGGTATGTAGTTCCAGCTACTCTGACTTTTTTTACTTCAAATAAAGGCTTTATATTTGTTATTGCGTCATTAAAGATATTAAAAATGCGAGATTGTTCTGAATACCTTGAATCGAATGCTTTGCATCTATCAACTGAATCCACAGATGGATACGTAGTATCCATTCTCGACACAGTCGATCTGTTGATCTCCATTTGTGCATTTGTAACATCGGATATGTTCAATCGAGTATATGTAGTGTTCAATGCAGGATCAAGGGACTTATTAACTAACTTTAGAAGTATTTTTAAACTTGAATAAAATAATTTTTGTGCAATAGCCTTTTCCCCTTTTTTCGTTAAAAAATTAATAAAACGATTCATTAGTCTAGCCTCTCTATTGTGTAAGAAAGAGTACATAGACTGCTCCTTTGGAATACTTCTTTTTTTTAAAGATTGAATTAATCGACTGATCAACGCGGTCGATTCTGTCGATCTATTGTTTTCACCAAATGATCCATTAATATTTTTAATTTTTGTCATAATTGTTTTAGTTATTGTAGTTGTCAATAGATGGTTACGTAGTATCCATTCAATAGATCA
>Ga0209188_1000892_pt1 | contig 26264 bp, 49 predicted proteins | sample C_130625_EF_Meta_FD_187307 | JGI IMG/M metagenome (GOLD analysis project Ga0209188, IMG submission 187307) | Freshwater microbial communities from Lake Croche, Canada to study carbon cycling - C_130625_EF_MetaG (SPAdes) (version 2) | ecosystem: Environmental > Aquatic > Freshwater > Lake... | reverse complement strand
GGATTTCATTGCTTGGGCTAAAGAGAACTTTGAAAAGCTCTCGAAAAAAGACCAATGCAAGCTTGAGAACTTCTCTTACGACGTTCAAGAAGTGGGTTTATTTTAAGCTTGTCCTTTCCTTCCAACCCATCCATAATAAGAGTATGAAAAATAACGAACGACCCATCGATGGAGCCATTCAAACTGGCGTCAAGCTCAGAGCTGGAAACCACGGCTATGAAGACAATCAAGAAGTGGTGGAGCTGACCTTTCAAGGATACAATTGCTCCTACGTCCAGGTCATTGATATGGCAACAGCCTTGGATTTGAAAAAGCAGCTGGAGTTCATTCTCTAATCCCTATACACTGATTATATGAAACTTAAAGATCTAATCCAGTACCTGGAAAAGCAGAACGAGAGCCTACAACTTGCTGATATGGAGATTGCGATCGTTGATCCTAATGGGTATCAATATCAGATCCGAGATGTCTCCATCGATGAAGATTGTCAATCTATTGTCATCGACGTCGCTGAAGATCCCTGCGAATAAGCTTGAAGTTCAAACCAAATTCCCTTATACTGATCGTATGAAAAATAAGAACACCATCGAAGCCGGATCATTTGTCTATATCAAGGAGGAGGGATTGGATTCCCTTTACACTGTTGAGAAGATTAATAAGAGATCTGGGGAAGCCCGTATCTACCACCCCTTACTCAATACCAAGTTCGTCGATATCAAGGACCTGGACCTGGTGCCGGATACCTTTTAAGCTTGAGGTACCTACAACAACCCTTTATACTAATCATATGAAAAATAAAGAAGAGCTACTGAATGAACTGATCGAGAACCTTGCGGAGATGGATCTGCTAGAAGAGGGATCTTACTCACATGATTGCTTGAAACTTGAAGTGGAGGAGCTTTGGGACCAATTAAACAAGCTTGGAATGTCTACCAAGGAGCTTAATCAATACTGTCAGGAGGCAGGCGTCCTTTAAGGCTTGATAGTTCCTTCTATAGACATTATACTGATCGTATGAAAAATAAGAAACATTATAAGGTGCTAGAAATGATTGATAAGCCGGGAACTTTCTGGCGTACAACTGATCGTATCAGACACGAACGCGAAGGATATTGGGATAAAGAAGGCGTTTTTCAAGGACCCATAACAGTAAAGGTAAGGACTACAAAAGATCCTTTCAGAGCTTGGAAGTATAAGGTTGAAGAAGCTAGTTTGATAAGTGAAAAATTAAAAGAGATGCCAGGCTTCAAAATTACAGAACTTTCAATTTGCTGTTCCTTCTAATCCTAACCATAATAATAGTATGAAAAATAAAAACACCCGCCAGTTCGAATCCGCCTTCGCTATCGAGATCTTCCTCGCCGAAGCCAATAATGGTACGCTAGATAATATCTGGGAAAATGTCCAAGATAGTTTCGAGGAAGCCCACTGGGTTTCAGCCTTTAACTTCAACCTTAAGAACCTCCACGATCTGACTTTAACGGACGGAGAGCTGGTAAGTTCCAAGTAATTCCCTTATACTGATTGTATGAAAATTAAAGAACTAACCAATAGAATTAAAGTAACCAATATTGAATGGGATGTCGATAATATAGAAGATCTTTGTAATCTACCTATTGATTTGGAGTTTGATTTCCCTGACAGTTGTAATATTGAAGAAGATCTAGCTGATGCTATCTCAGATTGTTACGGCTTTGCAATTAAAAACCTATCCTATGAAATCATTTCTGACTAATCCTACTGAGTATATTCTTAATATGTTTGGTTATTCTCTAGAGGTTAAACGATCTTTAATACTAAATCATATACTCAGTACTACAAACAATAGCTGGGTTAAGCGTATCCAAGACAATGGACATATCGATCAATACAGATTTTCTCTGTATAGTACCGAAGAATAAAGCTTGCCAGTCCTTTCTCAAGACACTATATTAATCATATGAATAACAATAAAACTATTCAACAAACTGTTACCGAACACTTCAATGGATGGGTCCTTCCTTGCCTCCTGGCATCGGCTTTGGTTCTTACCATTGATGCAACCATTTATGGAATATACCTTTTAGTAAAACATTAAAAGTTTTGCTTGAGGTTCCTCCATCAGGAAGCCATAATATATAAACAATCAAGAGATTGTAACAACAAAAACAACACAACAAAAAACAAAAACAAGATGAAAAACATCAACACAACCTCCAACGACGTCGTTAACTACCAGATTGAGTATTTCAACCAATTCGGTAGCCTACCAACGAATTACATCGAATGCACGGTCTCAGGCACAGCCTACACCTGCTTTGGAACTAACCTGAAAAACAAGATCCAGAAGGCTGGTGGTATTAAGGAGCTCCTAACCACGTTCGTCGGTCGCGGTGCTAAGAAGGATCTTCCTAAGGCTCCAAAGGCTGATAAGAAGACCGGTCGCACTGAGGCTACGGTCTCCGTTAAGAAGACCGCCCCCAAAGCCAAGAAGGCTGTCAACGCTGACATGCCCTTCTAATAATCTGCCCACCACCACTATAGGGGCTGAGACGGCATAATGCGACGAGCTAAGAGATCTTTTAGATCCGCCGAAACTCAGCCCCTAAGAGGAGAGAAAATTTAAACAATCAAACAACATGTCAACACTAAATAACAAATACGAAATCGAAAACATTATCCGTAAGACTTTAGAAGAGAACTTTACCGGACGTCCCTATATGCCATTCTATGCCGATGACTCTAAGAAGGGTATTGGTCATACATTCAAATACCACCGCTCGAGTCCCTTTGCCAAGATTTGGCCAGACGTTCTAAAGAAGCTTCACCGCCTTGGAATGACTGAGTGGCAAATGTCCAACCTCTGGGACTATACCAACGAGGATATGCCAAAGCCGGCTGAGTGGATTGGAATCCGAAACGAACGCCTACCTAGGGGTAAGAAGTAATATGAATAAGGTTATCACACTCCTTTTGACCCTACCTTTAATGGGCTGTATCAATTGCGTCAATCAATCCGTCCATGGTGGTGGAAAGACTGTCGTACTAAAGACTGATTCAAAGTCCATCATCCAGCCCTCAGCCTCACCTAAGCCTACTCCTAAGCTTTTACAGGCCTGTTCTACAACCCCTTCTAGTGAATGGACTCTAGTGTCAAAGACCACTTCAATAGTATCATCAACACCTGTTCTATTCTAATCATGGCTACCAACAAGATTGTAAAGGGTGGTAGTCTGGTTCGATACTCATCGGCATCATGGCTTAGAAAGCAACTAGGCGCTGGTATGCCAAAAACATCGAAGGTCGGTAAGTACCGAGCCCAACGATCAGATGCCGGTAAAAAGCGTAAGTAACAAATAAATAAACAAAATGAAAAACAAAATCATAATCGGGGTTCTATCTCTATTCCTCGTAACATCACACTGTGCCTATAGCTACGTTTATCATTGCGGTGGCGGTGGTTATTATGGGGGTGGTGGGTGTTATGGAGGAGGGTATTACGGTGGATGGGGTAATCCTGGATACGGTAATCAGTGGGGTGCTTATGGTAATGGTAATGGTGCTACTCTGTATGGAGTGGCTGCAATTGCCGGTGCTGTAGCTCCTGTATTGGCTACAGCTGTACAGACTATTAATGTCCAACAACAACCAGTTCAATACGCACAACCTCAGGTCATCTACATCAACAATCGCTAGTAGATTTTCTCTTTAGGCCAAACCCAACCCCATCGCCGTCTCCCTTAGCATCTAACCGGCCGTGCTAATGAATATGGGAGACGGCGATACGGTGGTATTAAAACAATCATTGCGAGCGAGCTTGGGAAGCCCAGACCAGTCTAAAGGAGAGGTTTTTGTTTTTCTAATCTTTTAGGCTGGTCTTTCCTTTCTTAAGATCTTATACTGATCGTATGAAAAATAACAAAATTGATTTGAATAAAGAGTTGGAGATTATTACGTTTAAGAGTAGTGAAGAGTATAGGAATTGTAGAGCTTATGCTAGTGAGTGTGTAGTGTGGGAGGAATCTGGTTTTATCTTTATGGATTGGGAGGTATGTTTAATTGATAAGAAGGATAAAAATGCGAAGAAGATTATGAAGAACATTATTAAGAGAGTTAGAGAGGGATGGACAGTTGATTAAGCTTGATTGTTCCTTCTATAGACTATATACTTTTAGTATGGAAAATAAGAACACCATCAGCGTTGGAGAGCTCAAGAAGGGGCAGAGATTTAAATACGGAAACGGAGGCATCTATGAGTGTGCCAATCCTTACTGGCCAGAGGCTCGTAACCCAGCCTATAGGGCAGCCAAGATTGTAGTGATTGTACCTGCACTTTTTCCCAAAACAGCCTACCCAACAGTTGTAGGCCAGTGTGTTACGTTCAATCATCGGACGAAGGTAGAGCTCCTTTCAGCTTGAGTATTCCTTCTATAGCCATTATACTGATAGTATGAACAATAAGAACACCAATAAGTCAGCCAACGAACTCTCCGACCTCATCATTGAAGTCGAGCGTAAGAACAACGTCGACTACCCGTACGCAAGTGCTCTCGGGGTGATGCTTGCCATCATGGAGTGGTCCAGAGGCTCTTCGGATAAGGGTTGTCTGCAAAGGGAGATCAACTATCAGTACAATCGGTATGAGCAGGCTCTTCTAGAGCTTAAAACTAAGGACCTTCAGAAGGTGTGCAATGAAGCCAAACTTGAGGAGCTCTACGCTTAATATGGAAGACTACGACGGCTTAGGACTATGAGAATAACAAGAACATCTCCTTTCTCTGGGAAGACCAATACCATGGAGCTTCCAGTCACCGATGATCAGATGAGAAGGTTCTGTAACGGGAACGGATATATCCAGGACATCTTCCCAGACCTATCAGCCGGTCAAAGGGAGTTCATTCTGACCGGCATTACTGATGAGGAGTGGGCCGAGCACATTGGAGATGATTAATAATTTTATGACAAAGACAAAGAAGAAGAAAGAGATCGTTCGCTTTGATGCTTCAATGAAGCCAATCATTGAGAATCTAGTAGACCATATTGGAGGTGATGGTCATACAATCTGGAAGGATTCCATTCTGAAGGACTTTCCAAAGGCTATCAAGGATCGATTCGTCCATGTTATTGAATCCGATGGCTCTTATAAGGGGTCGATCTGGAACAACGGTAAGATGGTTAAGAAGCTTAAGGGTGTTTACGGACTATCGTTACTCGGCGGTATCTGTAATGATCTAGGACTGGAGTATGATTCAAAGCTAGGACGTGGCTTCCAGGCCCAGTCATATACTGAGTCAATTAGGGCTTGGTTGAAGAAGCCCATCAGGAAGAAGAGAGTAATCTCTAGTATCTCTTCTGGTATGGAGGATACAATGTATCCATCTGATGACAATAGCTATTGTGGAATCAAATAAGATGGCCCTAGATATATACGCCTACGACAAGCAGACAAGGATTGTCTACGGGTACTTCAATATTCTAGATAAGGTTGTCTATATAGGGTCTTCTTATCTTCCTATTGATAAGGTAGAGTACAATCATCGTAATGCCCATACACTCTGGCCTGATGAAGAACATACTCGATTTCGTAATGAATTGAGAGAGTCCGCTCATGAAGGTACGTTTAAGAGACTTATTGAACTCGAGTGTACGCGTCCGGTTATTGAAGCATTTGAAGGTCAATTGATTAGAGCACTCAATCCATTCTACAATGATGATATGGATCCGGTAGCCTCATCAAAGAAGTACGGAAGGTATTAGAAACTAGCCAATGACTTACGGACAATTACTTCGAAGGCTTGCTTCACTATCAGAGTATCAGCTTAAGGAGGAGATCCTTTTGAGGGAAATAGAATCCGATAACCGATTCAATCTATCCCATATTACTGTTTGGGATGATGGTAAAGAAGATAATGAATCAGCTGAAGTTAATATCTTTATAGATTCTAAATGAACACACTTTACTTTTAACTATGAAGTATTTAGCCTTCTTTTGTTTTATTTTACTCCTTCTAGGAATGATATGGCAAAGCTTTATTAATTATAAAGAGGAACATAATATAAGCTTCAGAACAACAATGACTCTTATTAACGCTACCACGATGCAGGTCTCAAGTCCTGGCGATAGGAAGTAATTAATCCTACGAAAAGCAGAGAGATAAGAACAATAATCCCAGTACTAAAGTACACAGTCTAATCCTTGAACACATACTTGATAGGATAGTGGTTTCTAGAGACCAGCTGGGACATTCTCTTTTATTTTATTGCCTGATCTATAGATATCCCTTATACTGATTGTATGAAACTTAACGACCACGACTACATGAAAGGATATAACTACAGAGAGCTCGAGCAGGAGACAGCCCAGCTTGAATGGGAGGCCGAGCAGGAGAGGAAGTCTGAGAATATGATGATGGGCATCTATGAAGAGAACATCTTAGTGGATGAGTATCAGAGGTATAATCAAACCTGGTAATATGAAGAATCTAAACGACTATGTAGAGAAGGTCTGGGGAACATCCGATCGTAATGAGAAGATTAAGTTCTTATCGGAGATGATTAATATATCTCATGCCAAGAAGCTAACAAAGATTAAAGCTTTAAGAGATATTGTTCATTTAAATAATCAGAAGCTAGATTCATTTGCCGTCAATTATAGTCTATCGGGGATGGGAATGAAAGTACTATGATTAAAGACTTCTTTTATTATCTATTCAGAGGTCAATATAATAAGGCTTCTATTCATCTAAGCGTCTTTCTATATTGGTATAAGATCAAACTTATTAAAGGCATTAATAGGACCTATAGAAGAATATGGCCTATTATCTTTATAACCTTTATTAGTTTCTGGATATATTGTGGAGTTATAAAGATGAGATATGATTATAGTCTGATAGACAACTACGCCCACTTTGAAGCCTTAAGCTCTGATTATTATACAAGGTGGATGACTGATGGTTCCCCCGGTCAAGACCCTCCTGAAAAGTAATATTATTTTTTATAAATATAGTATGAGGCTAAGAGAGCTACATACTATGTATTATTGGCTAAAAGGTATGCTTATAGCCATGTTTATCTTTAATGTTATGGCCTGGCTGGTATGGGTAGCTTATTACTTTTTTGATTATAGAACTTCTATTACGCCTTAATCTTCAGGAGGATTAGCTTCTTTATAACTAACCATAACCTCTACCTTCTTATCTCCATCTACCGGTATAAGATTTTTAATAAGTTCTTCTAAAGCCTTTATTAACTCTTGATTGTCTTCTATATCTTCTTCCATATTGTTTAATTATACTTACTTAATTAAATATACAATATGGAATTTGATCGTTTATTTGAAGAAATATTTATTGGTCTAGCTCACGGTAAAACATTAACAGATCTAGCTTCTAAGCATAATGTTACCGTTAATCATTTAAACGATCAATTAAAGAAAGGTATTAAGATAGAGCACGAACATACCAAAGACAATGTTACAGCAAAGAAGATAGCTATGGATCATTTATTTGAAGACCCAGACTATTATACAAAATTAGAGAAAGCCGATCTTTAATATGAAATTTGATCAACTAGTAGAAGAGGTATTAGAAGAAGAATATCTAGAAGAGGTTAATTGGAAGGGAGCTTTAGCTGCCGGGGCAATGCTACCTTCTTTAATAGGGGGTAATAAGGCTCAAGCTCAACAGGCGCCAGTAACCTCTCAACAGCCAGCCATTACCCAGAACGCTACTGCTAATCAGAATCAGCAGCCAAAGATAGTAAGTTCAACTACACAGCAAGATGTAGATAATAACTCTGAAGATTATGTACATCATATGAATAAAGTAGAGGAAAACCTTCCACTTAAAAGGTTATATAACTACATAATAAATTCTAAAAGGGCATTTACTATTACTAGAGAGCTTTTAATTAAAACTTTGTATAAGCCAGATGATGCAAATGTCTTCTTAAATGCAATGCCAGAAAATGTAAAGAAGCAAAAGATAACTATTTATGGTGTAAATTCATCCAAAGATATTCTTGACAATTTTGGGTATTATATGAACGCACTACAAGGTGCTGAAAAATTTGCTAATGCTTTTACAACTCAAACAGGTACTGTTTATTTTACACAAAATGCAAAGACTTTAAATCCTGATGAATTAATGAAAGCTGCTGCTCATGAGATATTCCATAATAAACAATATAGTCAACAAGGGTATTATGCTGGCTTACCAGGATCAAGACCTGAAAATACACCAGTAGCACATTTTGACCCTAGATCTTCGCTTCATACCAATCATGGAGGAGCGGGTGGTCGTCAATACGATGCCGATGATCTGTCTACGAATGAATTGGAAGCGTATGTTGTAGGTGGTAGAGATTATTGGGGTGCTGTAAATTCAGAACAAGATTTTGAAAACAAATGGAATTATTTAGAGCAAATATATAATAAAGTAGGATCAAAAAACTTCTGGACATATGCAAAATTACCTGAGCAAACTAGGCGACAGTTTTATTTATATAAAACACAAATGCTCAATAAAGTAAATCAAGAAGCATACAAACAAGCTATTAAGAAAGCAGTTATGAACCCGCAAGTTTCTAAGAACACTCAACCTACAAATACCAGAGTAACCTAATATGAAATTTGATCAACTAGTAGAGAGTATTTTGGTTTCGGCCTCGGGACCTACGGTCATTGTCGGAGGAATTCATGGAGATGAACCCGCTGGTAACATTGCAGCTAAATCGTTTAAAGGACGTTCAGGTGTTGTGGTATTTTCGGACATTAATAAGACTGGTCATAGAAGATTAAAAGGTGTAGATCCTAATAGACATTTTGATCAAGATGACTCATTACCTGAAGAAGATAAACTTTTAGAAGATATTATAGCTTTAAAACCTAGGTTAGTTATAGCTCTCCATGAAGATGATTCTACCGATGAGGTATATGCTTATTGTTCTCCTGGTATGAAAGATAAGCTTCAAGCAGTACTCGCCAAGCTTGATGTACCGTTAGCTAAGTCAGCCATTGGAGATAAAGCAGATAAGGGTGTTATAACCGATGGTCATTTACCAACTAAGGGAACATTAGAGCGTGCTTTAAGAAAAAGAGATATACCAAGCTGTACTATAGAAACGCCATCAGCTAAGATGTTTTTAGAGGAACGTGTATCTATTCATAAGAAAGTAGTAGAGAGTTTATTAAATATAATATAATGAATAAAGATACACAATTACTCGCTGAGGCTTATACCTCTATTTTAGAAGGTAAAAAAGATAATAAAGGAAAAGATATACATATTATTAATGCTCTAAAGGCTGAAATAAAAGTATGTAAGTCTGCTTCTGAAAAGAAAAAGTTAGAAGCAAAGCTAGCTAAGTATGAAGCTGATTTAGTTAAGGAAGACTTTGGTCCGCATGCATCTAAAAGCGTCTCTACAATAGCTCCAAGTACAAAAGTTTCTTTCTTTGATCCATCTATTAACGATCACGATCATGGTACTGTTTGTGATTATCATGATCCAGTAGTACCTGCTGATGCTAAGGCTAAATACGATGATATGATTAAGAATAACGGTTCGCCTGTTATTATTCATTCAGAAGACGGTGATATTCACGTTGTTGATTCTAGAAGAGTTAATCCAATTGAAGGTAAAAAAATAGCTTTTAAACCTAACATTTAATTAATAAAATGGAAAAGCCATCTATAGGTGAGCTTTTAAAAGTATTAAAGGGTTGTAAAAAATCTAACGAACAAATTATAGAGATCTTTCAGTGTATAATTCAGCGTAAGGTTATGTATGGAGGAAATATTCAAGATTCTATTGATTTTGAACTTGATAAGGCAAAGAGAGGAAGTTTATTAAATAATTGATTATGAAATTTGATTGCTTTATTAATAATCTATTATTAGAACAACCTCATATGGACTTTGATGTACAGGGGTATAATGTTCTCTTTGACCCAAAATTAGAAGAATGTAATTATCAACAAGGTGTAATTTTATTTAAAAGAATTATGTCTGGAGAAGAAGTTAATGGTAAGTATGATTCTGTAATTCAAATACCTAAGGGTTTAGAAAAAGATTTTGTTAAAGCATTGATTAACGATGATACTACAATGAGCTTTATTAAACTTTGGTTATCAGCGTTAGGAAGAAAGACTAATGCCGGATATACTATTAAGCAATTTTTTATTGATACAGGTATGTATAGTTATGTACATTTAAATGAAGGTGTGTATAGAGTATCTCATAGTGGTTTAGGTATTTCAGAAAAAACAACAGCTTTAGATAAAAATCAGGCTATTAGAAATGTTTTTGGCCGTCTTTTAAATGATAAAAAAATAAACAAATACGATTTTAATAAATTTAAAGATGCTAAAGTTGATCTTCTAGAATCGAAAGCTAACTTTGATGTTAAGTGTATAAGTGGACCGTATTGGCTTCCGGATAAATTTAAACATAAAGGAGAAGGGTTTGTTGATGAGGTATTTGGTTACGAGTGTAGTTTAAATGGCAGATATATTATAATGGGGGAAGATAATATTGATGGTAGCTATCACGCTCAAGTAGCTGGAGATGCTGTATATAACTTTTATACTGATAACATAAAAGTGTTAAAGCCTCTTTTTGAAAAAGCTATCAATCAATTTAAACAAAAGCAAAAAGCTAAAGAAGCTGGTGCTTCAGAGAGGGAGGCTGATACAATTGTTAAGATATGAACTTTGTAGAATTAGTATTAGAACAGTTTATAGTTCCTAAACTTAAACGAGGTATGAAGGTTAGACTTCCTGAGGAATTACTTAATAGAGGTTACCATGATATTAAAGACCCTTACGGTTATATTGCTAATATTAAAAAAGGAGCTGTTGGAGTCGGATCAAGTAACCATAATAGCGGATTTGCTTACAGGGTAGAGTTTATAGAACGTAATAAAAAGGATAAAGTTTATGCTAAAGCCATGTCTGAGGTATGTAAGTATTATACTAAATATGGTACTAATCAATATGCATATGTTGATGGTAAGCTCCTTGAAGACACTAATAAAGAATTAATAATTAAACATAATTTAATTAATCAACACGGCATGTCTGATGAAGAAGCTTCTAGTAACGCAAACACAATAGCAAAATTATGAACTTTAAACATTTTTTTATAGAAAAGCAAATGCATTGTTGGAAGGGGTATAAGAAGAAAGGTACAAAGAAGCTTCCTTCAGGGAAGATAGTTAATAACTGTGTTAAAGAATCAATAGATACCTTTATAGGTTTAACAATTGAAATAAAATTTCGTCCACATACTGATTCTAAGATTTGGGACGAGATAGCCGATGTTTATATTAACGGTGAAAAGAAAGGAATGTTCGGTTCTAGAGATGGTTATAAAGACGATATTGGTTATTCGTTAAAGCCTGATATACCTGGTATTGGTAACGATACGATGGAGCAAGGTCGTCGAGATTTAACAAATTACATAATAAATAAGATAAGAAAAGAAAGAGTTATACAGAGGGTTATGGGTCATGGAGCTTCAGAGGAGGAAGCTAATACAGTTATTAAAATATGAACTTTGAACAATTAGTATTAGAATCATTATCTGATGAACAACTTAAGCAATGGCGTTTAAGCTTACAACCTGGTGATACTGTTATATGGCACCCCCAGCTTCAATATAGCAATAATCCTGAGTGGGGTAAACCTAAGCCAGCTATATTTTATTCTTATATAAAGCATAGAAATGGTTATGGGTACCCGGGCGGTAAGGTAGGTGACAGTTGGGTATCCCCGGAAGATAATTACTGGGAATATTTAACTGATGAAAAAGATTTTGAATGGTACGCAAGTTTTGAGTATCAATCTAATCTAAACGAGTATAAAGGTAAGTGGATAGGTACTCGAGAACCACTTAATCAACTATTTCCAACTGGTAAGCAACGTGCTATGATTCATGGAGCTTCGGAAGAAGAAGCAGAGGGAATATCTAAAATATGAACTTTAAAACATTCTTTGAATCTAAAGAGAGACAATACAATATAGAGATTTTAAACGGCCCTTATACTAATGAGGATGCGCGGTACAGAGATTATAATGAAGATGTATTGTATGATGTTACTATAGATGGTATTAAAATGACCTGGAATGATACGCGTAAATGGTGTCAAGCTAATTTTTCAACACCAAATGCTATGCCTGAAAATTGGAAAAAGAATTTAGGAATTAACGATGAAAACATAGTAGACGTATTTGATATAATAGATGATCAAATAGAGAAAGCTATTAAAGTTCGTAATATAATGAAGCACGGAGCTTCTAAAAAAGAAGCTAAAGTTATAAACACTATATGAACTTTAAACAATACTTTACAGAAGCTATCTCACCTGAAGCACAAATGAAGTTAAATAATATGTTAGAGATAGAAGATATAACCGATCAGGATTTATTCTCTGATACTGTTAAACAGGCTTGGTTAATTATTAGACATTTCCCTCATAGTGATAATGAAGAACAATACTATTTAACTTTAGAAAAAGATGGTAGATACATCTTGTGTGACTATGAAGGTGATGAAGCCCCTAAGGTTTATAAAATCCCTTTTATAAATGCTGTTAAAGCTTGGGAATTAAAACAGGAAATGAAGAAACAAGGTTTAAGTGATGAACAAGCTGATACAGCTATAAAAATATAGTTGCGGTCTTTAAGATATTCGGCCATACTATAGCAATGAATGAAAAATTACGCGCACTTGAACGTTCTATTAAAAAATCTCATAAAATAATAGAACGCGCTCAAAAAAAACATTCCCGAGCAGGTAAAGATAAAAGTCTTTTACGTACAGCTTGTTATTTAGGAAGTATTGCTCACTCTGGTGGTATCTTTAAGGATGGTAAAAAATTTGTTAATCCGATGACTTTTGGTGATAGAATTTACTTTGAACAAGTCGATGAATATAATTATGTTGAGTTCAAAAATAATGAATTTACCGATTGCCGTAACCAGACTATTAATATATTATCTTACGCTGATAAAACCGGGTAATTTTTGAAGGAAAGTAATTCTGAGGCGTACGACTAGAAGCCGTTCAATTTGAACGGCTTCTTTTTTTGTGTTAAATGTACCTTTTAGATTAAATATAATATAATGAACAAAGATGCTCAATTTTTAGCTGAAGCCTATGATAAGATTTTAGAAGAAGGAAGATCCGCTGTCAAGAGGCGTCATAAGTCTGAACACAAGGAACTTACAGCATGGTTACTGAACAATGGTACTAAGCAAAACAGCAAAGAGTATAAGACTAAAATGGAGCGATTAGACCACATTAATAAGCTTATTGCCGGAGACAAAGAAATTCATGGCGGTAATACATCAAAGGTTACAGTTGAGCCGACCGTAAAAGCTGAACCAAGGGAAGATGTTGTTGAAGATGAAACCGCTACTTGCACTCAGTGCGGTGATGCCGGACATACAGCTGATAATTGCCCAGAAAACGGTAATGCAGTTTAATAGTATCTTTAATTTACTATTAGAAGAAGCTAAACCTAAGCATACAAAAATTGAAGCTGGGTACGTAGCTCACACTGTTAAAGGTCAACGTTGTGATGGTTGCACGATGTGGAGACCACCTAATAAATGTTCTGCTGTAAGCGGGGATATAAAACCAGAAGGGTGGTGTAAGTGGTGGAAAAGAAGTCATCGTAACGCTTAAATATAATACAATGTCTATTGATACTACAAAATATAAATGTAAATGTGCTAAAAAAGGTTGTAAATGCAACGGATGTAAAGATTGTATAAAAAACGCTGAAGCAGAAAAGAAAACACAAAACCCTTCTAGTGAATTTGGTTTTGGATTCGATGATTAATTCTTGTTATGAACAACGATGTAAAGTTCTTAGTCGAAGCTTACAAACAGGTAAAAAATAAAGAGCATACATCTGAAAAAGACTTTGAAACGTTTTTAGAAAAAAGAGCAGCAGGTGCCGTTAAAATTGCACACAGCGCTAAAGAAAAAGGCGGTTACAGTATATTAACTGCTGTTCATTTTGCAGCTAAAGCAAAGCCATACGCTGAGTCTAAAAAATGGGCTAATAAAGAAGATAGAAACGAACACTTTAAAATAAAAGCTAAAGAAATATATGAGAAGCTTTCCAATTTAGATAATCTTTCTCAAAAACAATTTCAAGCATTAATGGGGGAATTAGAAGTATGGGGAGAAGTTTATATACGTTCTATAAAACCAAACAGTTTAAAAGTATCTTAATGAAGAATAAAGAAAATACACTCTTAATAAAAGAGTATAAGAAGATTTTAAATGAAATGTCTTCTGAAGATACTAATCCTGATCGTAATGCTTCACCTACTTACGTTCCAATGGGATTACCTGATAAAGATTTTAAAAAATATCCGGTAGAACCTCCACCGGAACAAACCGATCCTTACATACAGCTAAAACAAGATATTATTTGGTTAAAAAAACACTGTAAAAATTTTAAAAATCTTGCTGGAGAAAGATTACATACTATTGCATATAATTTAGAAGATCTTTATAACGAATTAACACGAGGCTATTAATAAATAGTTACATGGATATATTCTTTAAAAGAGATATACAAGAAGTTATAAATTATCATTTTCAAGACGAACTTTTTTCAAATAGTATTGATATTGATGACCTTATTGATGATTTAAGAATAATTATTAATAGATGTTCAGCTCCCGATTTAGCTTATCAAGAAGCTAAAGAGCAAATTAGTCAATTAGTTAATAGTGGATCCTTGAATAGGGAAGATAGTGAATATGTTATTTCTGAACTCTATGTATAGTAATAAATTGTATAAATATAAGTATACTCGTATAAATAACTAATATGCCTACTACTCTTTCTGCAGTACCTTCATTTAGTACTCCTCCAGCTACACCAATTCAAGGATGGTCTAATTCGTTTGTTACTATTTCAAACGATAAGCAAATACCTCTTTACGCTCAAGCGTCTTATTTAACAAACGTTCGAAATGATGGCTCAGTTCCTGTAAGTTTAAGCAAGATGCAGAAAGGTAATATGGGCAATATGAAGGTTAGTATGTCGCAAAATGTATACGAAGCTGACTTTGAATACGGTGCTCAACCTCTTCGCTGGGAAAATATTTCTACAGGAACCGGTACAATTAAACATCTACCTCAAACTGGCGCTGTATCAATGCAAATAACACGGCAAGGAGATGTAACGATTCGTCAAAGCCGTCCATATCACCGCTATCAGCCAGGAAAATCTATGTTTATGGCTACTGCTGTAAATTTCAATGGACCTGTTACCAGTCAGGTACAGCGCGTTGGTTTCTTCGATGATTCGAATGGTATTTTCTTTGAACAGGGTGACCCAGTAACAGCTCTAAACGGTGACGGGTACTTTCCAGGTGGTAATGGAATGGGGGTAGTTGTAAGAGCTGACATTAACGGATTACCAATTGATACAAGAATAGAATATAGTAATTGGACTGATCCTCATGGTATCAAGGGCACTCTTAACTGGAATAATATACAGATGTTGTGGATGGAATACGCCTGGTACGGAGCCGGAGCCTTACGTTGGGGAGTTTTAATAAACGGTGAAGCTTTTATTTTACATGAAATAGGAACCGGTAATACCTATACTCAAGCTTGGTCAAGAACGGGTAATTTACCTGTTCGTTATGAACAGCGTGATATAGGAACCGGTTCACCGAACACTATGATACATTACGGTGTTTCTGTTATTGTAGAGGGTGGTAGAGACCCCCAGCGTGGATTTACATACGCTTACGGTAATTCGATAAATGCAGCTAACAATACCGGTCTTAGAGTACTTCCATCCTGGAGTGGGGTTACTGGTGCCTACGGTTATCGTTTTCCACTAGTTTCAGTTAGAAACCGTATCATGGGTACAACTGTATATACAGGTGTAGCATCATCTGCCGTTATAGCTAACGGGGGACCAATTACGATACCAACTACCGGTTTACCTTCAACTAGTCTTAGTGGTTTATCTATTTATTTTCCTACACTTACCGGTCTTAACGCTCAGTATGGTACTACCGCTAGAATATTAAGTAGTAGTAGTACTGGTGTAGTTTGCGTAGATACAGTCGTCGGATTGATTTCAAGTACATCTACCGGGTACGCTACTCTCTCAGGTCCTTATTTTGGTGGCTACGGTGTTACCCCTACTACACCTATTTCAGCAGCTTGTACATTTACAAATATTTCAGCTGGGGCTCCATATCAAATTGGTTTGGTTAATCGTGGTCAAATTTTACCACAAGAATTGCTAATTCTATCCGATACTTGCTCATTATGTGAATTCTTCGTATCGACACCTAATAACCCTATATACTTAAGTGGTGGTACGGTATTTACACCGATGACAGCGTACGGTGCTTATAATTCTTTTGCTGAAATTAATACAACAGCTGTTGCATTTTCGGGAGGAGAATGTGTGTATTCTTTTTGGATTAACGGTGGTATCGGTAGACAAAATGCTAATTCCAATACCGTTCAGGATAAAGATTTGTCGTTCTTTTTTCCTCTTTATAATACTATTAAAGGTAATTCTACAGATATTTTAACTCTCGCTATTACACCTTACCCTAACTCAGGAGCTTCAAATGTAGGTGCGCATATTCTCGCTCAGGAAGCAATGTCTTAATATTAAGACTTGACTCCGGTGTCATTATCTGTATAATAGTAGTATGACACCGGAAAAATTTAAAGCTCGTAATCACAAACTACGTTGTGACTTTTCTGATTATGAGAAGTATGAAAAATCTTTTCGTTATAAGCTGAATAATTTCTTAGAAAATAAATTTGGTACAAAAAGACTCTGGCAGCTTATCCCTTTTGTTCCTCGTTGGGCTGACATCTACTATTACGAAAAGATTCGTCCATTATTTAGCCCGCAGAATAACCGTTACCGTAAAGTTATTCCTCGTACCTGGACTGATGTATCATCTCTTATTGAAATTGTAAACTTTGAGTTTATTAAAGGCTTTTATGAGGGAGAGTATCTTCACGGTAATACTGATTGGGAAGGTACCGGTGAACATGCTGTAGAGTTTGCTCATTGGCTTGAGTCAGCGTATGATTATATCACTATTGAGCGTCCGCAATTAGAGAAAGATATGGATGATGCTTATCCGCCACTTCGCCCGATCGAGGAGTGGTTTGAAGTTTGTGAAACAGACGAAAACGGAAAAGTCAAAATACTTAAGATGAAAGACGACGGTAAAACATATGAGGAAAAGTATGGTGAGGTTAACCGTCTTGAACAACTTATTCAGTATAAAGATCTCGAAATCTTAACACAACTTGTTAAGTATCGTCACTTTTTTTGGTCATAATTTAATGGGTCGGTATACCGCTAAGGAGGCGGTTTGGACTGTAAATCCAACGTTGTAATGACTCGCTAGGTTCGATCCCTAGACGGCCCACCATTTTAATAAGTAATTGTAATGATTAATTTTAAAGAATATTTAAAAGAAGATATTGACCCAGTATATTTTTTAAGTGATTTTGAAAGACAGCAAGTTGATATTGTACTTAAAAGATATTTAAAGGTTTTTGATCCAGATATTTTAAATAATAAAGCACCTGAAGAGTTTTATAAAAAACAATTACTTGGCCTTCAATATGCCCCTATTAATGGAACATACAATTTAGGATATTTAAAATACGATGGGGGTGATGTAAGTGTTGTTGTTAACTTTGATAAAAATTTTTTAGCTAAAGCATCTTATGAAGAGCAACAAAATGTTATAGAAATTTTTTATTATCATTTTGATAATTTGCTAGATAGTCAAAAAAGAACCGCTATAGTTCATGAACTTTTTCACGCTAAACAAGAAGATAAATCTCTTTCTCCTGAATATAGAAAGTCTCTTCATCGTAGGTCGTTAGGTAATGGTAGAGTTACTGTAAGAAGTAAACGCGGTTATTATTTTTCAAAGAATGAATTTACTATACATGTTTCGACAATATTGTTTGAAATAGACAGACAGTATCGTTATATAACTGATAATATTAATAAAACAAATTCTATTGGATGGAAAAAAGTTAAAGAAAGGTTTTTTAGCGGGCTATTAAGATTTATAGAACACGGTAATATAAAAGAACTACCTCCGTATTTAAACGACGAACAAGATTTTGTAAAAACAATATTCCGTAATAGAAATAATTTTGAAATGGTAAAGTATTATGATTTTTTAAGAGACAGGCTTTACGACAAATATACAAATTTACTTGAACTTGAGAAAAAATAATATAAAATATTATATTATGCCTTATATTAAAAAAGAAATTAGAGAAGTATTTGAAAACGTTGTTCTTCCTGGAACAGCAACATCCGGGGAACTTAACTATCTTATAACTAAAATTTGTCAGCATTATATTACTGATCGCGGTCTTAGTTATCAAACACTAAATGATATTGTTGGTGTACTTGAAAGTAGTAAGCTTGAGTTTTATCGTCGATTAGTTAGTAAGTACGAAGATACAAAGATAGAAGAGAACGGTGACGTATATTAATTCCGCTAGTTAGGGATTAAATAATAGATATGTCCCAGGATTTTTTTCTCAAACAAACGTATAATTTTGTTTATAAAACTAATAAATTTAAATCTAATTTTATTACATTAGCAGAATCCTATGATATGGTTTGTGAAAATGAAGAAAAAATACCTTTTGCTGTAGATGATGTAAAACTTGAAGTAGTTCCTTGGACGGTAGAGCAACAATTTCTTTTTAATCTTACCGCTAAAAACCCTACTAAAGACGAACAAGATAAAGAAGTAGTTGGAGCTGGTGAAAGTAAAACTGGAGCCGGTCCTGGTGAATTGGCTGCAGCTTCGGTAGTATCAGGAATTACAGATATTGAAGGAACAACTAATTTAATTTCCGGTCAAGGACAATCTTTTGATATAGCTTGGCCTAGTCGAAAACATCCCAAATATAAATTTGAAGTAAAATTTGATATTGGTGACGGAGCACGTATTAATAAATATGGAGCTAATTTTTGTGGTCATATTTTAAGGGAAACAAAAGATATTCTTAATAAAATATATGAAGAATATTCGTTACTCGATAAGAAAGACCGTAGAACTATAGATTTAAATATTATAGATCAATTAAGCGTTTCACCTGAAATTGATTGGACTTTAGAGAAATATATTAAAGATTATTTTATTGAACGGTTGAATCGTGGAGAATTAAATTTTAGAGTTATTTTTAAAGGTAATAAGTTTAATAAAACACGAGAAGGATTTAATCCGTTGTTACAATTAGAAACTTTAATTGAAATACTTGAAAATTTATCTCAAAAAGATAAAGAAGAGCATAATACTGATACAGAAAAAGATAGCCCTCGACTTACTGCAGTAAAAGATATTTTTACAAAATATTACGGATCTTCTTCAGATAAGAATAATACTTTAAATAACCGTTTAGATCAAGAAGCTGAAAATATAGATCGAAAGCTTATTAAGGTTAAAAAAGAATTAACCGGTGAAAAAATTTCTAATGTTATTGAATTTTATAAGCATATAAAAAAATTTAAATTAAAAAATAAATTAGACAAAATAAAAGAAGAACTCAGTGATATGTCTAATCTAACTAATCTTTATCCTAGTGATATAACAGGTCTTTTTTTAGTATATAAAAACGGTTATAGATATTTACCAAAAAATGTAATTTCGAAGTATACTAAAATTAGTACTATAACAATGGGTAAAGTAAAAGTTACGTTTAAGAAACCGGAAAATGAAACCTAAATGTTATTTAGATATGGATGGATTGCTTGCCAATCTTTTTGATTTCATCGGTCAACGTATCTATGGTAAGGATTATAAGGATGTAACTCCTGAAGAAAAACAAAAGGCTAGATCTATTTGGACTAATAAGCAGGAATTTTATAATACTTTAGGAGGCTCAAAAGATGTTTTTAAAAATCTTGAACCTTATTCAACGAACGATGCTTTAATTAATAAAGTTATAGAAAAGTTTGGTGAATTTTATATTTGCTCTCATCCCTCTCCTATCGATACCCAAGGTTGTATAGCAGGTAAAGAAGCTTGGATACAAAAACATATTATACCTAAATACGGAAAATATTTTAGAGGGGCTTTATTTCCAAAAGATAAATCTGATTTTGCTACCGCTGATGATACATCGAATATTCTTATTGATGACTTTCAACCGTACGTAGATAAATGGAATCAAAGAGGTGGTATAGCAATTAAACTACAAAGTAGCCATTACGATATAAATACTATAAGCAAATACCTTGATAAAGAATTTTCAAAGATAAGTATGCACGAATCGTTTAAATTATTTTTTGAAAAGTCTATTGATGAACCACGTCACCCTGGTATTTTAAAACGTCAAGTAAAAGGAAAGTTAACTTGCTCAAAAGCAAAATCTTTAAAAAGTAAAGGTGGGTTAACAGCAAAGGCAGCTCAACGCTATTTAAATTATCATTGTCAATAAAGGCTTGCCGGTTTAGTAAAAGCCTATAATATATAGGAAATGGGAATGTTCGATACTATATACTGCGAAAGAAAACTACCTCTTACTAAAGAGATTAAAAAAGCTTTTCCTGACACTGATTGGTCTAAAGCCGACTTTCAGACTAAAGATTTAGATAACACACTGGCTACCTACGCTATTAAAAAGAATGGTACTCTTAACTTTTTACGAGTAGAAGGAGAATCAGTTCGTGTAGTCTCAGAAGAGGAAGAAAAGAAGATCCGTAAGCAAAAGAAGTTTTGTTGGCCTTATGAGTTTGTAGAAAAGAGTCGAAAGTATGAAAAGTGTAATTATACAGGAACTGTTAACTTTTATTACTATCAAGAGGATAGAGATAATAATACTTGGGACTTAGAATTTACAGCAACGTTTGTTGATGGTAAACTTACAAAACTTATTCTTGATAGCGCTGAAATTATTCACACAGCAGAAGAGAATGCAGCGAATGAAAAAGCTTGGAAAGATAAACTAGAAGCTCACAAAAATCATCCTTGGACTAAAACAAAAAGATTTTTAAATAGTATTACTTTTTGTTACTGGTCAAGATTTTGGGGCAATTATGTTTCTAGAGTCCTTCATTGGCTTGGTCAAAAACTTCTCAAGCTTCAAATTTGGATTGTTCGAAATATTGCTTAATATGGAAGATCCTACTGTTCCAGTTCTTATTAGTCTAATGACAGTTATTGCTTTTATTTGGTGGTTAACTATTAAAGGATATATATTTATAACTCATTTTTAATGTGAAAAAAATTGAAATAGCGCTAATTTGGTTAGGTGTAATTGTAGGTTGTACTGCTTTTTGGTACTATGCATTTAAAGTTATTAAGCACTTTGTTTAAGCTTGATTAGTCCTAAAATAACCTATACTATTAGCGTATGAACAAGATTTTAGTCATAGGTGACATCCATAACCACTGGGTTAAGGCTGAAGCTATTGCATCAAAGTACGATAATCACACTATTGTGTTCGTTGGAGATTACTTCGATGACTTTGGTGACTCTGCTATTGATGCTGATCAAACAGCTCGTTGGCTTAAGGAGTCGTTGACTAAGCCCAATCGAATCCATTTGATGGGTAATCATGATATCAATTATTCTTATCTTAACTATAGAAAGGATAGTAAGGGCAACCTTCAAAACCTATATCATTGCTCTGGATATTCTATTCAGAAGGATGATGCTATTAATCGCATTATGACCAATGAAGATTGGGATAAGATTAAGATGTATCATTATGAGAATGGTTGGTTCTTTACTCATGCTGGACTTTCCCATCATTGGTTTGAGCATCCTGTTCTCGATACAACTCCTGAGATTATTATCAAGAAGCTTGATGAGGCTGTAGAGATGTATAAGAATCGGGAGTATACAGATATTCTTGGAGCTGCTGGGAGGTGTAGAGGAGGAGGTCATAAAGTAGGTGGCATTCTTTGGCACGATCACTTTAGAGAGTCCGAACCTCTTCCCTTTATTAAACAGGTCTATGGTCATACACCTAATACTACAACAGTAGGTCCTCTCATTGATATCGAAAAAGATGATGAATACTCAATCAATGTAAATGTTGATTGTGGTCTTCAAGAGGTCTTTAGAATCCACGAGGATGGTTCTGCAGGTCCTTTAAAAACAGATCTGCAGAACTTTTACTACGAAGCTAAAAAGAAAGACTTTGACACTATGATGAAAACAATTGACTCTCAGGGATGAGGTGCTTAAAATAAGATATGAAGAAGATTATTAAACAAAAGAGAAAAGAAGAAGCTTTATATTTTTCAGACTTTACAGGTCAACCTTTTGATTCTAATTTTAGTCATCCTCCTGTAGAGCTAAAGATGACATTTAACTACGGGTCAATATACGATCAGTCTGAAATTACTTTACATTTATCAGATAAGGATATTGAACCAATTATTAATCTAATTAGTTCTAAGCTCAATCCAGATTATAAAAAAGATCTTAAGGATACCTTAAATGACAATAACGAAGAGTTAGATATGGCTATGGATTCAAGAGATCCTATGATGTGTGAATATTATATCTCTTGTAATAGTCTTATTAAGAGGTTATTAGGGGATGAAATGGCTTAAAAGATTTTTGTGTGTAACAGAAGGAATGTCTTGGAAAAAGAGATTCTATATTCTTAGTTATGCTTACTTGCCTTATTTTCTATTTCGCATAATATGGAGAGATTATGCACAACGCATTCCTCATAGCTGATCCTCATTTTAGTCATGAGGGAGTTTGTCAGTTTCTTCGAGATGATGGAACTAAGCTTCGCCCTTTTGATACAGCTGCAGAGATGGACGAGGTTATGATTAAGAACTGGAATGAGGTAGTGAGGTCAGTTGATAAAGTGTATGTTTGCGGAGACTTGGTTATGAAGGCTAAGAAGCAGATTCATATTATGGATCGACTCAATGGGAAGAAGGTTCTCATTAAGGGAAACCATGATATTGGAGAGCTTAAAGTCTATCTTCCATATTTTTATGATATAAGAGCATTTCATATTCTGGATATGTTTTGCATTACTCACATTCCTATTCATCCGGATTGCTTGGGTAGGTTTAGAGGTAATATTCATGGACATATTCATCAGAGGACTATTATGCTTAATGATGCACCAGATCCTAGATACTTTTGTATCTCAGCTGAGCAGATTAACTATACACCTATTGAGTGGAATGATCTGAGAAAGAAGTTCTATACAAAGCTAGGTCTTGAGATTAAAAACTCTTGACCTAGTTTCTTTTTATTATGTAAAAGCATAAGTATTATTATGAGTGCGGTTAGGTCGCTGCTGGCTCTCGTAGCCCTTACAGTGACTTTGTATTCACAGACTTCTGTGACAACTACTCCAGTAGGTTATAGAACTCAAACTTTAGCTGCAGGATCTGATACAATACTTGCTCCACAGTTTCAAAGGCCAAATGAGTTTGCTGGTAATATTTCATCAGTATTGTCGAGTGGTTCTACAGCAACTCTTTCACTTGCTGGTTCATTGCTGACAGCGAATACATTTCAATATGTATCAGGTACACAGCCGAAGACTTATTATGTTTTGGTGACTGCTGGAAATCTTATTGGTACATATTTTACAATTGTTTCTAATAGTGCAGATACAATTACTATTAATCTTGATGGACTAACAGCATACTCTTCAGACATTACCTCTGTAGAAGTTCGTCCTTATTGGACACTCAATACTCTCTTCCCTCCATCTGATGCTAACATTTCTTTTGTACCTTCTTCTTCCAGTATCCTAAAAAGAACTCAACTTTTACTTCCAGATTGTAGTGGAACTGGAATCAATAGAGCAGCTAATAGAACTTTTTTCTATCTCTCCTCAATTTCAGATTGGGTTTCAACGACTACAGGGTCAGTAAAGGCTGGAGACACGATTATTCCACCTGATCAGTATTTGATTCATCGAAACATAGGAGGTATCCCATCAAATCTTACACATACTGTTGTTGGTTCTTTAGTAGTGTCTCAATTCACAACCTACCTGTCAACTCTCAATACAGGTCAAAACGATAATTACATCTCTATTCCTCGTGCTACAGATTATACACTCTCTCAATTAGGATTCTCAGATAGTAACTTTGTCCAGAGTACATCAAGGTTAATTGCAGGGAGAAAAGATCAACTTTTAGTTTATAGTACTACAGGTTCAGGTATTAATCGAGCAGCTACAAAAACTTACTTTAAGTACAATGGAGCATGGTATGATACAGCTAGTATTTCTTCTGCTATAGATCCTTTAATACCAGCAGGCTCAGCACTATGTATAAGAAAGTATGTCTCAGATGGTTATGATAAACCTTTGACAAATCTTTCAAATATCTCTTTATAGACTCTTGACCTAGTCTCTTTTTATTATAGAATAAGAATATGACAAACCATGAGAAAATTTTAGCACTGAATACTCTCTGGTATGACCTGATTGGAGGAGAATATCATAAAGATCGAGATTGTCATTTTAGGATTTCTACTCATTATATGTATGGGGATAGAGTTGAATGGGAAGTTGAGCATCATGGATATATTCTACATGATAAAGAGGCTGAATTTGACACTTTAGAAGATGCTGAAACGTATCTTATTAATGATGTTCTTAAAAAAGGAATTTTAGAGGAAGTTGAATTTTATCTTGAACATTATGGAGACTCTGACTGGGATCAGCATAACAGATACAATAAAGAGGATTTACAAGAGATTATTACTAAAGTAATGTTAATAACAAAGGATTAAGTAATAATATGCACCCATCATTGTTTATATTCCATATAGCAATGGTGTTCTTGTTAATAGGTTTTGGTATATTTGGTTGGATGATCTACAAGCCATTTAAGAAAGTCTATAAGAAAGGTAGGAAAGCTAAGAGAAGACTTAAGAAGTTTAATAGTTTAAATAAATAATATTTTAATGAAATTCGATGATTTAGTAAATTTTATTTTAGAAGATGTGAATGATGATTCTGGTGTTGCTAAAACAGCAAATGATTTAATGGAACAGGATCAAAAATACAGTAATCCTACTGATAGAAGCAACTGGCAAAAAAATACTGTTCAACCTTTTATTACTAAGAATATTAAAGAAATTTTATCTGACAGTGAAGATAATGGTAATTACCCTCATGCTCCATATGCATGTTGGGTACTTGTTCAACATATGGATGCTGATCCTAAGTATCAAGAATATTTTTGTAAAGAATTAGAAAAAGCTATACCTAGCTTTCCAAAATTAAAATTTTTACAAGACAGAATTATTGTTAATCAAGAAATTTTAAGACATTGGAATAAAGGACAAGATAAAGATGCAAATGGACATCCTTTAACTAATCCTACATCTGATTTAAGAGATTCAAATAAATTTCCACCATTGGAAGGTGCAACATCCCCTAAATCAGCAAAAGAAGCATACAATCAAATACTTCAAGCTAACAATAATCCCTTATTCATTAAAGCATTACAAGCTGCATATAAAAGAGGGGTAACAACACAGCCATCTTATGCTGTTAGTTAAATCTCCTTCAAAGTAACCTCACCTTCTTTGTCTATTATTAGATAGTGACAAGGTTCATCACAAAAAGAGCCTGAATTGTGATACTCTTTTCCTGATTCTGTACACTTAAAGCTTTCAGCATAATGGATATGCCCACCAACAATGGCATCATAGTCCTTATCCTTAATATAGTCTAAGGCTTTATTCCTAATCTTTACCTTTACATTTAGGAATACTTTAGATGTTCTTTTTAACCATCTGGAGAATTTCTTTGATCTATCAATACTCTGAAAAAAATAATAAATGCTTTCTGCAATATGAGTTACAATAGGGTACTTCTTAATAAATGAATCAAATTGGTGAAAATGAATAAACAAGAACTTCTTTTCATTAATTGTTAATTCATACTTGTCAATAAACTCCAGTCCTAGAACCTTTATTAAAAATGTTGAGTTAAGGTCATGATTACCTTTAATGAGTGTAACTTCTTTCTTCTTGGCTATCTTTCTAATAAGAGCTAAAACTTTCCAGTGATGCTTTTTATATCTTTCAATATGCTGATTATCAAATAGATCACCATTCACTATTAAATGACTGTACTTTTCATTCTTTAGAACATTAGCTACAGTTTTAACTTTAGAGACTGGGCTTCCTAAATGAATATCTGATATAACAAGAACATTGTCTTTCATTACATCTATTTATTTGACTTTCCATCCATTTGAGCTAATATTATATTAAAGTATGAA
>Ga0209188_1000891_pt1 | contig 26287 bp, 23 predicted proteins | sample C_130625_EF_Meta_FD_187307 | JGI IMG/M metagenome (GOLD analysis project Ga0209188, IMG submission 187307) | Freshwater microbial communities from Lake Croche, Canada to study carbon cycling - C_130625_EF_MetaG (SPAdes) (version 2) | ecosystem: Environmental > Aquatic > Freshwater > Lake... | reverse complement strand
GTCTGCCCAAAACTCAGAATAGATCTGAAAGTCTTTAAATTTTGTTTTATTGACTAAATAACTAGGATCTTTACTTACTAGAAAATCAGCCTGTAATGAACCATGCTGAATCCGCCAATTGGCATTACCCACTTGCGTCCATTGATTTAGGTTACTGTTTTTATCAAACAAAGTTGTCCACTGATCACCGCTTGGACCACTAAAGTTAGCGCATGATGTGAGTATGAGCGCAGTTGTTGCCAAAATACAGCTTTTAATGCTTGTTTTCATGCTAGTCTCCATTCTTATATTTATAGCAAAACCATAACACAGATTATTTCTATATACAATTGAACCTAACACCTATCTTGCTGAATTTAATGAAAATTTGAATTCAAAATGGTTATCAGTAAATATGTTTTTCAGGAATTTCTCCGTTGCTTAGAGCAACGCCTTCATATTCCGCTTTTCTATTTGCAAACTTTTCTTTTTAGATTAGTTCAAAAATTAGGTCTTTATTGATTGCAAATGATATCATAAAATAGTATCATTACCAAATGAATAGCAAGCACCAAAAAACACTCATTGCAGTATTCGCTATCCCTATTTCAGCAACAATTGAGTGGCGAAAAATAGAGCAACTTCTCATTGCGGTCGGTTGTAAGTGTGTTGAGGGTGAGGGTTCAAGAGTTAGCTTTTCATTGAACAACTATCGACTTGATTTACATAGGCCTCATCCAGGTAAAGAGGCAAAAAGATATCAAGTAAAGGATATTCAAACTTTTTTATTGATGATTGGGGTAAAGCCATGAACAAGCCTTTAACTTATAAAAACTATTATGCCAATATTGAATTTGATGCAGATGATCGAATTTTCGTAGGTCATTTAACCGGAATTACTGATATCGTTTCTTTCCATGGCGAATCTGTTTCTGAACTGGTAGACGCATTTGAATCCGCCGTTGACGGTTATATAGAAATGTCTGAAAAACTTGGGGTAAAGCCCCAAAAACCATACTCGGGAAAACTTATTTTACGTATTTCACCCGAGGCTCACGCAAAGGTTGCTAAAGTTGCAGAGGCTTCAGGCATGAGTATTAATACCTGGTTAGCAGAACTTATTCAAGCTGCATAGTTAAAAATATAATAGCCAACAATTTTGGCTCTTTAGAAAAAATGGCTATATAATAACAACTTCGGCGAATTAGCTCAGCTGGTTAGAGCGACGGAATCATAATCCGCAGGTCCGGGGTTCAAATCCCTGATTCGCCACCATATTCCGCAAAATTACTTAAACCATCAAGATAAACATCTTGATGGTTTTTTGTTATTCACACATCTATCTCGTTTTATTACATATATGCTTTAATTAGTAATAATATTTAAAACTATTTTATAAGGGACTTCAATGATTTTATTCTTCCGCTCCACTCTGCAAGTTCTTTGCTTATCTTTCGCGTTAATTTCTACAAGCTCGTTTGCCCAATTCGGTGGATTGCTTAACAACTTAAAAATTCCAGAAAGCATCACCAATAAAGCAAATGAAATCATGAATCCAAATTCTACCCAACCTCCTGTAAAACCTAGTGAGCCCCAAAAATGTAATGTCAGCGCAGGTTATATGGGCGTTACAACCTACCTTGATGATCAATTAAAAAAGACAGGAACTGGTCCTATTCGTGATTTTGAAACCACTGAATTTTGGGTAGAAAAAACGATTGTTGTTGGTAAAGAAAAAGTATTAGTAGGAAAACTCTATGAGCCTGCTTTATCAAAAGTAATAGAGCCTAAATCATTTGCTTTAGCAGACGAATGGACATGCAAGTAAATACTTCTCTGGAAGGGTGTTTGACGAGTAATCTTGAGCCCCTTAATCTTTAAAGTATTCTAAAGATTAAGGGTAACTTAAACAATAAAATCTAATTTTATAAATCTGTGAGCCTTATTTCCACAAAGCACATTTTGATTCTGCTTTTGTATTAAAAGCATCTTCACCACGAACACGTTGTATTACCTTGTAGTAATCCCATGGATATTTACTTTCTGATGGCTTCTTAACTTCCATTAAATAATATTCATGAACCATACGTCCATCGGGCCTTATGTAACCACCTTTTGCAAAAAAGTCATTGATTTTCATGGTTTTCATATGTGCGATTACTTTGGTACTATCATCAGTTCCAATTTCTTTCACCGCTTTTAGATATTGAAATGTTGCTGAGTAGGCGCCTGCTTGCAATACTGTAGGCATTTTTTTCATTTTCCCGAAATATCTCCGCGACCATTCACGCGTTTCTTCATTTAAATCCCAATACCAAGCATCTGATAAAAACATTCCCTGAGTGATAGGTAATCCCAAGGTATGTGTATCGGTAATAAACTGCATCATTGCCGTCATCTTCATTGACTTATCAATGCCAAATTCATTAGCGGCTTTAACTGAGTTATGTAAATCAGATCCTGCATTTGCAAAAGCTAATACTTGAGCCTTAGATGATTGCGCTTTTAACAAAAAAGATGAAAAATCGCTTGCCCCGACTGGGTGCCGTATTGAACCTTCTACTTTGCCCCCTTCAGCCAAAATAACTTCTGAAGTATCTTTTTCTAAAGAATGGCCAAAGGCATAATCAGCCACTAAAAAATACCATGATTTGCCAACTTTCTGCGTTACAGCTTTTCCAACTACACGAGCTTGTGCAATCGTATCTAAAACATAGTTAATCGTATAGGGCGTGCACTCTTCATTGGTTAATCTCGCTGTACCACCCCCAACTGAAATAAACGCAACTTTTTTATCTGCGGCAACTTTGGAGATTGCTAATGCCACTCCAGAATTTACCCCTCCTAACAATAAGTCAAAATTAGAATCTGCCCATTCCCGTGCTTTTGCTGCAGCAATTTCAGGTTTATTTTGGTGATTAATAATTTGTAAATCAATTTTTTTGCCATTGACTGCTCCACCAAAATCAGCGATCGCCATCTTTACGGCTTCAACGGCTCCGGGGCCGTCAAGATCTGAATATAAGCCACTTAAATCAGTAGAAAAGCCAATTCTAATTTCCTGATTTGAAATTTGAGAATTAACATTAAATGATGTGACTAATCCAATTCCAACAAAAAATACAGTTAATTTATTTTTTAAATTTTTATTCATTTCAATCTCCTTTTTTTATACTTAACGACGAAAATACTCATTTTTTAACATTTGTGAAGCTTTTTCAGCAATCATGACCGTTGTTGCATTTGTATTGCCAGAAATAATTCTCGGCATGATTGAAGCATCTATTACAAATAGATTGTTCACGCCTCTTACCTTTAACGAAGTGTCCACAACAGCGTCATCATCTGAGCCCATTCGACAAGATCCCACTGGATGATGTACAGAGTCGCCTTTTTTCTTACAAAATTCTAAAATTTGCTCATCTGTTTGAATATCGATGCCCGGTGCTTTTTCCTGTGTAATGTGTTGACTTATCACTGGCTGAGAAAATATTTTTCTTAACAAATGAAACCCTTTCAACATCATTTCTTTGTCCAATTGGGTTTTTAAATATCCGCCATCTATTTTTGGATAGTCGTCTACATTCTTAGACTGTATATGGATAGATCCTCTTGACTCTGGCTTTAGATTACACACAATCGCTGTTAACCCTGCCTTCTTATCTAACTTCCTTGGGTGCGCGGCAGGGTCAAGTGCCGCAGGTGCAAAGAGCACCTGCAAATCAGGATATTCTTTTTCAGCTGAAGACTTAACAAAAGCACCAACTTGCGTTGCATTAAAAGCTAATAACCCATCTCGTTTGAAGTAATAGCGAATAATTTGACCTAACATTGCAAATGGACTGACATAATCATTCAAGGAGCGAATACCAGTTACATTCACAACGATTGGTGATTGATAGTGGTCCTGAACATTTTCGCCAACCTGCGGGCGATTCACTCTACACTCAATCCCAAGTTTATTTAAACGATCCGCACAGCCGATTCCTGATAGTTCAAGCATTTGAGAACTACCAACGGTTCCTCCAGATAAAATAATTTTTTTACCTCTTAGTAATTTACTTTTTCCATCTTGAGAGCGAACCCATACTCCTGATGCATTATCCCCATCAAATTCAACTCGCTCAACTACAACACTTGTTGTTATCTTTAAATTTTTTCTTTTTGCGGCAAGTGTTAAGTAAGTGGCTGCAGTACTTTGACGACGACCATTTTTTACTGTTTGGTGGTAATAGCCTGCGCCCTCTTGTGCGGGGGTATTAAAGTCTGAAACTCTTTTAATTCCGGCGCTCACCATCGCATTGAGGAAAATATCTGAACTAGGATGATGATGTGACAGCGTAACTGTTAATGGCCCCTTATCACCATGTATCTCACTTGGTCCATCACAGTGACTTTCACTCTTGATGAAAAAGGGTAAAACATCATCCCATCCCCAACCCTCACAGCCCATATTTTTCCATTCTTCAAAGTCACCTTTATTTCCGCGAATATGAACCATGGCATTTACACTGCTTGACCCGCCAAGTACTCTGCCCCGAACGTAATCAATACTTCTACCATTTAATCCCGCCTCTGGTTCGGTTTTGTAATCCCAAATAACTCTTTCATCAAAGGCTACATAATTAAACCCCGCTGGAATACGCAGTAATTCCATATCATCTTTTTTACCAGCTTCAATTAATAAAACGTGAATATCGTCTATTTCAGTTAAGCGATTTGCAAGGACGCATCCAGCAGAACCAGCCCCAACAACAATTACGTCATGTATGAATTCGTCCATTTACTAATTCCTTTATTAAATACTCAATACCAATCGCTCGGCTAATGATCGTGAGCGACAAGTCATATTGAATAAATTTGTGTTTTTTTCTTCATCAGTCTGATTTAAAGTCGTCAAATATCTTCTACGAGCAACCCTCTCGAATTTTTTTCTCGAAGCATTCCAATTCTTTATATCTATTGCCTAACGAGATCAGATGCAAGATAAATATCTACCATTTATTTTTAAGCTCTTGGGTAATTTTCTCTTGTAAGATTCTTTGATATCGTATGGGGCCACCGTCGATAGACAACAATGCGGGCTTCAATAAATGCGTTGCATTATCCATCATGTCTTGCTGTGCCTCTATCACCGGAACATCCTGCTCTGCAAAAGCAAAGGTTCTTAATTCGTAGATCTTATCTCGAATTGCTGCGTTTTTATCGTCTCCAGTTGTTAAGACGTTCCATCTTGCCGCAGTGTAATAGTAATGTGTTGTTCTCTCTGTTTCTGGTGTTAGTAAATGAATCGCAAAGTATCCTGTTCCTTTTTCTTTTGGTTCTCCATGCTTACTTACACCGAACTCTAAAATTAAATTACTTGGGCAAAACCAAGAGATGGTACTCCATTGATCACCTTTTTCAAATCCAGATGGACTCATCACCTGAAGTATCCCAGGCGTTTCGGCATTGATAGAAGGCCTACTAACGGATATTACTTCGCCCACTTGATCTACTTTTATATCTGCATCGACTGTCTGAGCATTACCTAATATTCCTGCATGCACATAGGATGTGTGACTAAGATCTAAAAGATTATCAACAACTAATTGATAATTGGCTTTTACTTTTAAATACCCAGGTCTAGTCACATACTTCTCTGATGTGTTCACTAAACAACTATAGTCGGGTATTAACGATGGATCATCGGGTTCATCCCCCATCCATATCCAAATCAAGGAATATTTCTCTTGCACGGGATAACTTTTAAAATTGCTTATTTCCGGTATCGTGCAAGGCGCATGTGGATTCTTTACACATTGGCCATTAGCCGAATACTCTAAGCCATGATAGATACATTGAACTCTATCTCCCGGTAATAGCTTACCCATTGATAAGGGTGCAAATCGATGTGCACATCTATCAGTGATTGCCGCAACCGAGCCATCTTCTTTACGAAAAAATACGATTGGTTCATTAAGAATTGTTTTGGGTACTAATTTGGCTGCTTCTAAATCAGTTCCCCACATTGCAACATACCAAGTGTTAAAAACAAAACCTGAAGGTAACTGTTCTATTGATTCTTTGTTTGCAAACATTCTGCTCATCTCCTTGATAGATAATTATTTTTGATTTGAGTGTATTTAAAATTTTGTCTAAATACAAATTACATAAATTCATGGAGTATGATTTATTTTGATGTAAGCTTTAATTAAACAAGGGTTATCCATGATCAAGAGGGTTAACCCTAAATCTTTATTGCGGTGACTCATTCCATTTATAAAGGTAAATTCTATTCATGAATAAAAGAATTCCCTCTATTTCAAGCCTGCTGGCCTTTGAAGCCTCGGCTCGATATTTAAGCTTTACTAGAGCAGCGATTGAGCTTAATTTAACCCAAACGGCCATTAGTCATCAGATTAAAAATTTGGAAGAGCTTCTTGAGACAAATCTGTTCATAAGAAATGCAAGCGGACTTATTTTGACCGAAAAAGCTAAAGATTATTTAGTTTCTGTGAGGGAGGCAATTATTATTCTGTCTTCAGCATCTGATCATGCTGGTACTGAAAATCAATCAAACATTTTAACTGTTGAGTGTTTAGGCGCCTTCGCCATTAAAAAGTTGATTCCGAATTTACATAAATTTAGAGCTATCTATCCTGAGATAGAAATTAGGTTAAATACTATTCATACCTTACATGATATTTTTAAGCGAAATTTTGATGTTGGTATTTGGCATGGTTTAGGTAAATGGAATGGTCTAGATTGTGAAAGCCTTGGCCCTGAAGAAGTTTTTCCTGTTTGTAGTCCTAACTTACTAAAATCAAATCTCAAACTTGAGACCCCCGAAGACCTAAAAAATTACACCATGATTAGATCTTCTTGCCCTGTTTTAGGTGACGAATGGCCCTTTTGGCTTGAGGCTGCCGGATATACAAATATGGAATTTAATTCAAGTATCAATTGTGATTATTTTATTACCAATATTCAGTGTGCCATCGATTCACTCGGTGTGACTTTAGGGCGATCATCTGTTGTCCAAGAAGATCTTAAAAAGGGTATTTTGATTGAGCCTTTCAACATAAGAACGACTTCAATTAATAGTTACCAGCTAGTCTCTCCTTATGGCGTAACTAATACCCCAAAAGTACAACTGTTCAAAAAATGGGTATTGGAGAATCTAAAAACTGATTCGTCATTTATCTTGGATAACCAAATTTAACATCTAATTTAAATGCGAGATATCTCATTTGTAACTGTATTTACAACAATCATAAAACTGTATTAGACTACTTATATTCATATTACAAATAGGATAAGTCATGATAAATAAACCTGTTAAAACCTTACTTAAAAACAGCGTTTGGATTGCTTTATTGACTACACTTACAGCTTGTCAAGTTTTTCAAGAAACTCCTTCAGCTTCTGCCGTTCTCCAATCTAAATCTGGATCTAATTTAAATGGTTCAGTTAGTTTTTCACAATCCGGTATGAAGGTGCTTGTAACGGGTACGTTCTCCGGTCTTAAGCCAAATGCTGAACATGGTATTCATATTCACGAAAAAGGTGATTGCTCTTCCCTCGATGCAATGAGTGCCGGGGGACATTTCAATCCCGCAAATGCAAAACATGGTAATGTCCAGTCGGCAAGCCATCATGCCGGTGATATGCCCAATATCATGAGTGATGCTAACGGTAACGCAAATTACAAGGCTACTCTATCCAACTTTTCTTTAGTTGGCGATCAATCAATTATCGGTCGAGCTGTAGTGGTCCATCGCGACCCGGATGACTATCAAAGCCAACCAGCAGGGAATTCAGGTCCACGAATTGGTTGTGGTCAGATTCGTTAGGCAGCTTTAATCTTTTCTACGTTCGTCATCGGTATCTAACTCAGAGCTTCTGATAATTCCGATTATCTTTGCTAATCCCATCTCTAATGGGCGTCCGATGATGAGTATCCCTAATATGGTTAGTAATCCAGCCATTCCAATCATAATTTTTCCTGCACCAAAACAACATCCAATAATTGCTACCACCCAGATGCTCGCTGCCGTAGTTAAGCCCTTGATATTCCCTGAAGAACCTTGATGGACAATAACTCCTGCACCTAAAAACCCTATCCCAGAGATAGTGCCTTGAAGAACATGACTTTGAGCTTGTGCATCTCCGCCAACAATCGAGGTCATTAATAAAATCGCTAAAGCAGCCCCAACACTCACGAGTGAATGGGTTCTTATTCCTGCAGACTTGTGGTGTAGCCAACGATTTAAACCTAAAATAATTCCAGCAAGTAAAGCGCAACCAAGTCTAGTAAATGTTTCTATGATGAATTGATCTTCCATTTTCTATTGACCTTTAGCTTTACTTCAATTGACATTCACCTTGAGGTGGACTAATTGCTAATCCTAATTGTGTATTTGAATTATTTTTTTCATTCTTAATCTGTATCGATTCTTGAACTTTGGCGGCAGAAAAATACTCTAACTGTAATTTAGTTGGGTTTAACATGACCATACCACAATCATGAACATCTTTTTCTGTTATCCATGGCGCAATAACAGAATTTGCTTGGGTGTACACATAGGTCTTATCTGGTGAAAACAAACTTACAAAACCAGCCTCCCACTCACCTCCTGAGACTATTCTCATGGGCCTATCTGGATATAAACTATGCCAATGCTCATACACTACATGAGCCAATTCAGGGGCAGGATACTGACCACGCGCTGATTGACTGGGGTTAATTTGATCTTTAAAGATGTAAATTATTCCAAATAGTAATTGCAAAATCAAAAAGAAAAAGAGTGCTTTCTTGTTATACAAATGAACAAAACGACCTTTCATTAGTATGGCCATCACTATCGTTATCATCGGTAACATTGGTATTACCCACCGGTGATACAGTGGCGCAAATAGCCCAATCACGATGGTAAGTCCTACAGGGCCAAGCCCCATTATCCAAATAAAGATTTGCTCTTGTTTATTCACTTCTATTGCCGTTACTCTTCTACGAAGCAAGAATAAACAAGCTATCAGCAGACATAGGTGTGCTAGTAATATATTCCCAATATAGTCAGCTATATCAAATAGACGATTAGTATCTTTCATTTCATCAAAGCGCTCATTGACATAATGAAATGGCATAAAGTCATGCATTGTCAGCCAATACAAATGGGGTGAGAATACTATTAAAAATACAATACTAGCTATAAAGATTAGCGTTACATTGAGATTTCTACGCCAATAAGGAGAAATCATCAAAAGTAGAACTGCGCACGGCACAATCAATGCGGCGGTATATTTTGAGAGTGCATTTAATCCCATCACAATACCAAGGAGTAAGGCCCACTTTTGACTCCCTGTATCCAGGGTTCGGACTAAACAAACTAAACTAAATGCCCAAAAAGGCATTTGCATTTGATTATGATTAAAGTCTGTAGACCATAAATGGCAATAGAGGGTTAAAGCGTATAAGAAAAGGGCTACTGTGGCCTCTTTTTCTTCTAAAAATCGATTGGCTAGCCAAGCAACTGCAAAATAACTTGCACTAATAACGATACTTGCACACAAGAACAAAGAAAACATGTTCTTTCCAACCAGCGCCTGGACAAAGGCAACTATCCATGCTGGCATTGGCGGATGTTTATAAAACCCCCACTGGAAGCTAAGACTCCAGCCATACATCTCAGTTGCATCTAATGGCGGGGCGTGATGTGCCATCAAAGGCACAAGAGTCCAAAAAAATAACTGAAAAACCATCAAGCCAATAGTGATTCTTAGAAGATTTTTAGACATTGTGTAATAAGAAACTCTTAGAATAGTATTTGTTATACATATTGAACTATTGTACTTCTGATAATTTGAATTACACTTCTATCGGCCTGAACTAAAAGAGAAAGTATATGAATCCAACTCATATTGAAATCGTAGCGACCACACTGTTTGTCATTGCAATTGTGCATACCTTTATGGTTTCTTCGTTTGAAAAGCTCTCACAGTCTTACCCAAAACATGCCGGTCTATTTCATTTGCTCGCAGAAGTCGAGGTGGTCTTTGGTTTTTGGGCATTAGTTCTCGTGCTCTTTCTCACTGCTATGAACGGCACTAAAGAAGCGGTTCATTTTGTAAGTGATCAGAATTATGTTGAAGCGCTATTTGTCTTTGCTGTGATGGTGGTAGCTGCCTCTAAACCAATCCTGACTTTTACTAATAGTTGCATTAATTTTTCAGCAGATGTAGCTTTTCGAGTAACTAGGATTTCTAAAAATACCATTATCTTTTTTATTAGCCTTTCGATTGTTCCGTTAATGGGCTCATTCATTACAGAGCCAGCAGCCATGACCATCGCCGCCCTTTTGCTCAGGGATCGCTTCTACAAAACCGGGCTTGGTATCAAGTTGCAATACGCCATCATCGGCGTTTTGTTTGTGAATGTGTCAATTGGCGGCACCTTAACTAACTTTGCAGCCCCTCCTGTTCTAATGGTGGCAAGCGCCTGGGAATGGACTACGCCATTTATGTTCGCAACTTTTGGCCGCAGCGCTGCATTAGCTGTTTTTGTTAATGCTTTATTGATTACTCTCGTTTTTCATAAACAACTTCCAAAAGAGTTTATTGAGCCTCCTCAAGAAAACATGCCTTACGCTGTTATCTTTGTACACATTCTTTTCTTGATAGGGGTGGTTTTTTTCGCTCATTACCCTCCAGTCTTTCTGTGGTTATTCTTGTTTTTCCTCGGCTTTACTACCGCATACTCAAGATATCAGAACCCTCTAATACTGCGTGAAGCCTTACTGGTAGCTTTTTTCCTTGCTGGGTTAGTGGTGCTTGGGAGTCTTCAAAAATGGTGGTTACAACCCGTTCTCGAAAGCATGACTCCTGTCGTTGCCTTTTATGGAACTGTTGGACTCACAGCCCTCACAGATAATGCGGCGATTACTTATTTGGGATCTCTCGTTGATGGTACTTCTTTAGAGTTTAGAATTGCTCTAGTTGCTGGTGCCGTAACCGGGGGTGGTCTTACGGTGATTGCAAATGCTCCTAATCCGGCTGGCTTATCTATTTTGCGTGAGCATTTTACGAATCGAGTCGTCAACCCTACCTACTTACTCGTGGCCGCTATCATTCCGACAATTGTTGCCATTTTGGCATTTAGATTCATATAAATACCCTTTAGGGTTTCGCCCCTGATAAAATAGCGATTTGCCCCCAGTCTTAACTACTGAGAACGGCTTATCCTTATGAAAAAAGTATTTATTAAAACCTTCGGCTGTCAAATGAACGAGTACGACTCGGAAAAGATGGCCGATATTCTTCACGCAGCAAATGACTATACCGAAACCAAGGTTTTAGCAGAGGCAGATTTAATTCTTCTGAATACTTGCTCCATCCGTGAAAAAGCCCAAGATAAGGTTTTTTCTGACTTAGGAAGATTGCGCGACTTAAAAGCAGAAAAACCAGAACTTTTAATTGGTGTGGGAGGTTGTGTTGCGAGTCAAGAAGGTCAACAAATTGTTAGTCGTGCACCCTACGTAGATTTAGTCTTCGGACCTCAAACTTTACATCGATTACCCGCCATGATTGCTGAACGTAACCGTTCAGGCAGGTCTCAAGTGGATATCAATTTCCCAGAAATTGAGAAATTTGATTATTTACCGCCTGCCAGAAAAGAAGGTGGTGCTGCTTTTGTTTCAATTATGGAAGGGTGTTCCAAGTATTGCACCTATTGCGTAGTCCCGTATACGCGTGGCGAAGAGGTTTCTAGACCTCTGGCAGATGTTCTCGTTGAAGTTTCTACGCTAGCGCAACAAGGGGTTTGTGAAATCACCCTATTAGGTCAAAATGTGAATGCCTATCTTGGGAAAATTGAGGGTAGCGATGAATTGGCTGATTTTGCTCTGCTCTTAGAATACATATCGGAAATTCCTGGTGTCGAGCGGATTCGTTATACGACTAGCCATCCAAAAGAATTCACGCAGCGCCTCATTGAAGCTCATGCGCGTTTACCTAAATTAGTTAATCATCTGCATTTACCCGTTCAACATGGCTCAGATCGTATTTTGATGGCAATGAAAAGGGGCTACACCGTTTTAGAATACAAAAGTATTATTCGCAAAATGCGTAAAGTAAAACCAAACATTCCAGTCTCTAGTGATTTTATTGTTGGTTTTCCTGGTGAAACCGATGAGGATTTTCAAGATCTTTTATCCTTGGTTGATGAAATCAAATTTGATAATAGCTACTGTTTTATTTTCAGTCCAAGGCCTGGAACACCAGCAGCTAACCTGCCCGACACCCTTTCTCGGGAGATAAAGGTCCAGAGACTACATACACTAACTTCATTAATTGATGAGCATATCTTGACGATTAGTAAGGGCATGGTCGGCCTTACTGAACGTGTCATGATTGAAGGTATGGCCAAAGATGGTCTTCGCCTTCAAGGACGCACAGAAAATAATCGGGTGGTGAATATTGATATTCCTGCCAAAAAAGTAGCCGCACGTCTCATCGGAAAAATGTTGCCTGTTTTATTTACAGGTGCACTAGCGCACTCACTTAAAGGTGAACTTATTTTGCAAGATGATGTCTTTAGCCATTAATCGTAAATCTTCCCATTTGTTGAATCTTGAACTTCAGTTCTCTAACCGGGCACTGGAAACAAAATGGGCAACTATTTTTTCTTTAAAATTAATTCGGCCATGGGTAAAAGCAGCTTTGCAACAACCGGCTCAAGTTGTCGTAAGACTTGTAGGTTCGGCGGAAAGTAAGCGTCTAAACTATCAATACCGCGCACAGAATCATGCGACAAATATTTTAACTTTTACCCTTTCCGAAAATACTCTATCTGCAGAACTCATAGCTGATTTACTGATCTGTATGCCCGTCCTTGAAAAAGAAGCCAAAAAGCAAGGAAAGACTCTCGAGCACCATTTTGCCCACCTTATCGTTCATGGCATGCTTCATGCTCAAGGTTTCGATCATGAAGATGAGATAGATGCCCTCGCTATGGAGTCTTTAGAAATTGCGATTCTTAAACGCCTAAAAATACAAAATCCTTATATCTGAAACAAGATTAAGTTATTCTTTACCTATATGACAGAATCCGAACCCAAAACTTTTCTCAATCGCCTCATAGGCTTTATGACTTCTCGTGAAGATACACATGAAGAAAAAAGAAGTGAGTTATTGGCTACTCTAGAGCAAGCTAAATTAGAAGGTCTTTTAGATTCTGATGCCCTGTCTATGATTGAAGGAGTCTTTCAAGTGAGTGAGCTCGCTGTAAAAGATATTCATTTGCCCAGAGCACAGATTGACTGGGTAGACATTGGTGATCCATTAGAAAAAATTATTCCTGAAGTTATTTCTGCTGCACATTCGCGTTTTCCTGTTTTTGAAAATAATCGCGATAACGTTATAGGAATTCTTTTGGCGAAAGATTTACTTCGACACTCCACGGAAAGTGATTTTGATTTAAGAGAATGGTTAAGGCCCGCTGTCTTTATTCCTGAATCAAAACGCTTAAGTGTTTTATTGAAAGATTTTCGGAGTAATCGTAACCATCTTGCTATTGTTGTTGATGAATATGGTGGGGTCGCAGGCATTGTAACCATTGAAGATGTTTTAGAGCAAATTGTTGGCGATATTGAGGATGAACATGATATCGACGATGAGGCAGACAATATCGTCTTGACCTCCGAAGGCAAATACCGCGTAAGAGGCATGACTAGTATTGAGCAAATCAATGAAGTTTTTGCTTCAACGTTTTCTGAAGAAGATATTGATACGATCGCCGGACTTGTGATTCATCAAATTGGTAGGGTACCGAAAAAGGGCGAGGTCATTGAGATCGAAGGTTTAAGATGTGAAATTCAGCGTGCTGATCCACGTCAAATTCATATTTTAATTATCCAAAAACAGCCTAGCCAAGAAGTGTAATATGCAGCCTCGCTCGAGCTTTATCTATGCTCTCATTCTTGGACTACTCACTTCTTTAATGAGTTTCTCATCATCCGCCGGTTGGTGGCAAATGTTGATTCTGGCACTCTTTTGGCGTCTGACGCATCGTCATTACTTTCATGGACCTGTTTTTCAAGCTAAATTAGGTTGGTGTTTTGGGTTTGCTTATTTTTGTCATGGCTTATGGTGGATTTATGTCAGCCTTCATGATGTTGGGGGGATGCCCATTTGGATGGCTAGTGGTGGCGTCGTTCTTTTAGCAGCTTTTTTGGCATTTTTTCCCAGCATGGCTAGCTATTTGGGTAGTCGTTTTTATTCGCAATCACACTCAGGCATCGCCTGGGCTGCATCCTGGACTCTATTGGAGTGGTTGCGTGGCCATATTTTGACTGGGTTTCCGTGGATTGGCTTTGGTGATGCTCAGGTCAGCGGTCCTTTTATGGCTCTCATTCCTATCTTTGGAGTTCTCGGGGCAACGTTCGCTGTACTGTGGGGCGCTTATAAAATTGGTAGCGCACCAGGTAGACTTTTTCTGCCCTTATTTTCTTTAGGTTTTGTCATCTTATTAATTTCTTTTTTTGAAAACACCAACTATACAAAGCCACTGGGTAACATGCTTGAAGTCAAACTATTACAAGGTAACTTTCCTCAAACACTCACCTACGATGAGTCAGCTTTACGCAACCAAAATAGTTACTATTTAAATAGTTTGATGGATAAACCTGTCAACTTAATCGTCGCTCCTGAAACTGCAATTTCGATTCCTGAGAATGAACTGCCTCCTAACTGGAGTAAAGAACTTGAAGCCTTTATTAAAACCACAAATACTCATGTATTAACCGGAATTATTGGTTTTGAGAATAATCAATACGCCAATCAAGCGAAAGGTTTTTCTCCAAGCGGTGCCCAGTATTACTACACAAAAGCACATCTTGTCCCTTTCGGAGAATATATCCCCCCAGGTTTTGAGTGGTTTGTCCGTGCAATTCAAGCACCTTTATCCCAGTTTAAAAAGGGTGACTTTTCTCAAGATTCTTTTAAAATTTCTAGGTCCAATCAACCGGATGTCTATGGTGCGGTCATGATTTGTTATGAGGATGTCTTTGGTAGTGAAATTGCCTCGCGCGTTCGAAGCGCTTCTCAAACTCCTGGATTACTGATAAATATGACTAACCTAGCATGGTTTGGCAATACGTCAGCGCCCTATCAACAACTCAGGCTAGCACAATTGCGGTCCCTAGAAACTGGCTTACCAACGATTCGTGCGACCAATACAGGTTTAACCGCAATTATCAATGAGCGAGGTCAGGTGCAGTCTCAATTGCCTATATTTACACAAGGTCATCTGATTGGATCAGTGCAGCCGAGATCAGGTAAAACACCTTACGTCGAGTTTGGAGATGCTCCCATTATTTTGTTTTCTTTGTTTTGTCTATTGCTTGCTTGGCTCCAGAAAAAACGTGGTGAACAATCTTATTCTGTGATTTAGGTTCCTGAAAGGTTAAAATCTTCTTATGAAAAAGACTTTTCAAGAAATTATTCTTACTCTACAAAATTATTGGAACAATCAAGGTTGCGCTATTTTGCAACCGGTCGATCTTGAGGTCGGCGCAGGTACTTCCCATACCGCTACATTTTTACGCGCCATCGGTCCAGAACCATGGAAAGCCGCCTATGTTCAGCCTTCTCGACGCCCCAAAGATGGTCGTTATGGAGAAAACCCAAATCGTCTTCAACACTATTATCAATTTCAGGTGGTTCTTAAACCATCTCCTGATAATATTTTAGATCTCTATCTGGGGTCTTTAAGTGCTCTTGGTCTTGATCTTCAACAAAATGATATTCGGTTTGTTGAAGATGACTGGGAAAATCCAACACTTGGGGCGTGGGGTCTTGGCTGGGAGGTCTGGCTTAATGGTATGGAAATTACTCAATTTACGTACTTTCAACAAGTAGGTGGTTTAGATTGCAAGCCTGTATTAGGAGAAATTACTTACGGTATTGAGCGCCTTGCTATGTATTTGCAATCCTGTGAGAATGTCTACGATTTAAAGTGGACAGACCATATTACTTACGGTGATGTCTATCACCAAAATGAGGTCGAACAGTCAACCTATAATTTTGAATATTCTGATGCAAACTGGCTCTTTGATCAATTTCAGAACTACGAAGCCCAAGCAAAGCGATTGATCGAAATCCCCCTCGCTCTGCCTGCCTATGAAATGGTTCTTAAAGCTGCACATACCTTTAACTTGCTTGATGCAAGAGGTGCAATTTCAGTAACAGAAAGAGCTACTTATATTGCTCGTATTAGAAACTTATCTAAGGCTGTTGCCCAAGCATATTTCGCTTCTAGAGAGCAACTAGGGTTTCCGATGTTGAAAATTTCGCCACAGAAAGTCCCCTCTGTATGAGTCAGTCAGCCCCACTTCTCGTCGAACTTTTTACTGAAGAGTTGCCACCAAAATCTTTAAAGCGACTAGGCGGCTCTTTTTCTAGCCAAATCATTAAGAAACTGGCATCGCTTGGGCTTTGTGCTGAACATGTTGAGTTTCGTTCGTTTGCTTCACCGCGCAGGCTTGCTGTTTTAATCAATGATGTGCTTGATAAAGCTCCTGATCTCCTTGTGAAAGAGAAGTTATTGCCTGTTTCTATTGCTTTATTAGAAAATGGTCAAGCTTCTCCACCTCTGCTTAAAAAATTAAGTAGCCTAGGTGTTGCTGATGCTCAAATCAGCTCTTTAGAGCGTATCGGTGAAGGTAAAAATGAATCCTTTTATATTCATCTGAATAAAAAAGGTCTGATATTGGCGCAAGGTCTTCAGGAAGCAATTGATTTTTCGATCAGTCAATTGCCTATTGCTAAAACAATGCATTATCAAATTGATCCTGGTACTTCTAAAGAGATTGATGTCCAATTCGTAAGACCTGCGCATCGCCTCATTGCGCTTCATGGATCTGATATCGTGCCTGTTTGTGCACTTGGTCTTCAATCTGGAAGAACAACGATGGGCCATCGTTTTTTATCAACTGGCGCTATTGAAATCAGTGATGCAAGTTCCTATGAGCTTACTTTAAAGTCGGCTGGCAAAGTAATTGCACATTATCAAGATCGTCTTGACTCCATTCGAGAAGGTTTACTTGCTAAAGCTGAGCAATGCGCAGTTTTAATGCCAGACGCTCTTTTAGAAGAAGTAACCTCTTTAGTTGAATGGCCAACGATTTATGCCTGTGAATTTGAAAAAGAATTTTTAGATGTGCCCCAAGAATGTTTAATCTTAACGATGCAAACGAATCAGAAATATTTTGCCTTGACAGACCCTTCTGGTAAATTAGTTCATCGTTTTTTAATTGTTTCCAATATTCAAACGAATACCCCTGAATCTATTATTTCTGGTAATGAACGTGTCGTTCGTCCGCGCTTGTCAGATGCGAAGTTCTTCTATCAACAAGATCGTAAGCAAGCTTTAATCAACCGCTTTGAACAATTATCAAAAGTGGTTTATCACAATAAATTAGGTAATCAAAAAGAGCGTATTACGCGTATTGCCCAAATTGCTAAATATCTTTCTGGTCAACTTTCATTACATTTTTCTGATTCGCAAGCCACTTCTTTACAATACGCCGATTTGTCTGAGCGGGCTGCTATGCTCATGAAGGCAGACTTATTAACCGATATGGTCGGTGAGTTTCCTGAATTACAGGGCATTATGGGGCGCTACTATGCTATTCATGATGGCGAACATGTGGAAGTCGCGGCTGCTTGTGCTGAACATTATTTGCCGAGATTTGCTGGTGACCAATTACCAACAACCCGTGTAGGATTAACTTTGGCGTTGTCCGACAAGCTAGAGACTGTTGTCGGTATTTGGGGAATAGGACTTGCCCCTACTGGTGAAAAAGATCCCTACGCGCTAAGGAGGCATGCTTTAGGTATCTGTAGGCTGATTATTGAAAACAATTTACCTATCAACTTATCGGATCTTTTAAGTTTTACCAAAGCCCAATTTAGCTCGGTTGAAGTTCAGACAAATGCAGTTGTACCCGATATATTGCAATTTATTAAAGATCGCCTCAAATCTTATGCAAAAGAATCTCAGGGTATTATATTTACAACCGAAGAGATAGAGGCTGTTCTGGCTAATGTTGACGGTCAATTCAATGAGGTTCCTAAAAAACTCTTGGCTGTTCATGCCTTTCAAAAGTTACCTGAGGCTTCTATTCTGGCAAATGCAAATAAACGTCTGAATAATATTTTGAAAAAAAATGCTTCTGAAAATATCAGTCAAATCAACTCGCAACTATTTGACTTGCCCGCTGAGAAAAAATTATTTGCCACAATGCAAGAACTCGAACCTGTTCTCAAAAAAGCATTTGTTGAACAAGATTTTCAGCTTTCCTTGGAACTTCTTACAAAAGTTAGCGGTCCTATTGAAGCGTTTTTTGCTGATGTCATGGTAATGGACCCAGACCAAAGTAAACGTCAAAATCGTTTAGCACTTTTAGATCAACTCTATAAACAAATGAACCAGGTGGCTGATATCAGTCAACTTGCACAATGAAGTCTACCCATCCACAACTCGTTATTCTTGATCGTGATGGCGTTATTAATCATGACAGCGATAGCTATATTAAATCACCGGATGAGTGGATTGCGCTTGATGGCAGCCTCGAGGCTATCGCTAAATTAACACAAGCAGGCTATAAAGTGGTTGTATGTACAAACCAATCTGGTATCGGTAGAGGTTTGTTTGATACAGATACATTAAATGCGATGCATGAAAAATTACATCAACAACTGGCAAGAATTGGTGGTGAGGTGAATGCTATTTTTTTCTGCCCTCATACCGATGAAGATAACTGTAATTGCAGAAAACCAAAGACTGGTATGTTTGAAGAAATCACAAAACGCTTTAATTTAGGTGGGTCGCTAAAAGGTGTTCCCGTCGTCGGTGATTCACTACGCGATCTGATAGGACCCGTTGGTCTTGGCGCAGAACCCCATTTAGTATTAACAGGTAAAGGGCTCAAGACCCGCGAAAAAGGAGGTCTCCCCCCCTATACCGCGGTTCATGCTGACTTATCTGCCTTTGTCCATCATTTTCTTAGTGCTGTGAAATGATTTATATACGATCTGGAGTTTTTTTCGTATTTCTAATTGTGTTTACGACTTTTTACGCTCTGAGCTGTTTTATTGTCAATCCTTTCTTATCTATTTCTGCTCGATATAACTATGTGCGTGGATGGTCCTATGGAATCATTAAAGCACTTCAATGGATATGTGGTGTTAGCTATTCAATTCAAGGAATGGAGCATGTGACATCCATGATGAACCAACCGGTCATATTAATGTCAAAGCACCAATCTGCCTGGGAAACAATTGCTTACATCTCGTTATTCCCCAAACAACTTTGCTACGTTTTTAAAAAAGAATTATTAATGATTCCTTTTTTTGGCTGGGCAATGGCGATGCTGCGAATGATTCACATTGATCGCGCCCAACGAGATAAAGCCTCTATGGCTGTCGCTTTACAAGGTAAGCAACGCCTCTCTGAGGGGTGCTGGATTATTATTTACCCCGAGGGTACCCGAGCACCTGTTGGTCAACAAATCCCGTATCGTAAGGGGGGCGCAAGATTGGCAGTTGATACAGGTGCCTTTGTCATCCCAATTGCTCATAATGCGGGCAAATGCTGGCCAAAAAATAGTTTCTTAAAATATCCAGGTCATATTACTGTTTCGATTGGTCCGAGTATGGCTACACAGGATAAAAATCCTTCTGTAGTGATTCGTGAAATAGAGAATTGGATTGAAACAGAAATGCGTCAAATTGACGCTCAATCTTACCGCTCAGTTTCTTGAACGAGTATCTTGGCCCATTCCAAATACGTTTGACCATCAATGTCTTGAGCGCGTGAGCGCAAGACTTGTTGATCTAAATTTAAAATATCTTTGTACTCAGGCAAATTATTTGCCAAGACTTTTCGTCGCTGCGAGAACGCTTTTGCAACTAATTTCTCAAGCGCACTCCATAGGGGAGTACTGAAATGCAGATTTTTTTTCGGATACATGATGACAATGGCGGAGTCTACCTTAGGTGGTGGCTCAAATGCAGTCGGCGGGACATCAAAGCAATGCTCTAGGTAATACCGAATTTGTAGCATGACTGAAAGTCGGCCATAATCTGAGTCACCTGGCTTTGCAACCATTCTTTGTACTACTTCTTTTTGTAACATAAATAGTTGTTCGTCTACAAAGTCAATGGCACTCATCAAATGAAAAAGCAGTGGTGTAGAAATGTTATATGGCAAGTTCCCTACGATTTTGACTTTACCGTTTGTCTTGTCGTTTTTGATTTGCTCAATCGCTTGCTTACTCCAACTTGCAAAATCATAATTTAATGCATCTGCCTGATACATCGTTATTTGCTGGATATTTTTTTTCTGCCAATAATCAACAAGGTCCCGGTCAATCTCTACAAGCTCTAATGCTATATTTTGCGCTAATAGCGGGAGTGTCATTGCTCCCAAACCAGGTCCAATTTCAATGATACGATCGACTTGTTGAGGGTTAATTCTAGATACAATTGCATTAATAATTGACGGGTCTGTCAAAAAATGTTGGCCAAATCGTTTACGTGCTTGATGAGCCATTTTTCACCATTTGGTAAGCAACTTTGAGTGCCTGATACATGCTCTTACAATCAGCCGTACCTGTTTTAGCCAGATCTAGTGCCGTACCATGGTCCACTGAGGTCCTGATAATTGGCAAGCCTAAAGTAATATTCACCCCTTGGCCAAAGCTTGCCATCTTTAAGGGAATTAAACCCTGATCATGATACATCGCCAAAAATACATCTACATGCTCTAAGGCCTGATATCGAAACATAGTGTCAGCAGGATAGGGGCCCGTGACAGATAATCCTAAGAGCCGTGCTTTTTTGATGGCAGGAGTGATTATTTCCATCTCTTCGCGACCAAGATGCCCGCCCTCTCCAGCGTGAGGATTTAAACCAGCAACCATGATTTTTGGGGATTTGATACCAAAATATTTCTCGATATCATTCTGAATGATTTGCAGTGTACTCAGAATTTCATCTATTGTTATTGCAGTAAATATCTCTTTCAAAGCCATATGCGTCGTCACTAATGCAACTCGCATCATCATAGGGGGCTGGTTTGCAACATGACTTACTTCACCACACAACATCATCACAACTTTAGATACTCCAGCTTTTTGAGCCAAATATTCTGTATGTCCCGTGAAGTTAAGTCCATAATCATTGATGATGCTTTTTTGCAAGGGAGCCGTCACCATCGCATCATATGAGTGCTCGATACATCCTTGATAAGCTCTATCTAATAAACTTAAAACATAGGGCGCATTATTGAGATTTAACTGGCCCTTTTCATTCGGTGCAATTAAAGGCACATGCTCTATCGATATATGTTCATTTAAAGCTTGTTTTTGATAATAAGGATCAAACAAGTGCTGATCTCCAAGCAAATGAATCTTGACATCTTGGTGATCAGCGATAAACGCTTGGGCTGCCTGTATGCTAATTTGTGGACCAATACCGGCAGGTTCTCCGGAAGTGATTACTAATTGAACATAGCTATTGTCCATAAGCTATTTTGCAATGCTATACGGCGGTCTTAATTCAATTGTGGCATTGTCTCTTAACTCTCGAATCCAATCTTCGTTTGCTTGCGATAACTTGGACTGACGAAGAGCTGCACGCGCATACTCTTTTTGCTGGGCACCGGTTACTTCCGCTTGTCGACGATTCAACAATTGCACAATATGCCATCCGTACTCTGTTTGAAATGGCTCACTTAACTCCTCTGGATTTAAGCGGCTTAATGCCACATCTACTTCAGGAGGCACCTGACCTGGTGATATCCACCCCATATAACCGCTATTTTTTAATACATTTGGGTCTTCAGAGTATTTTTTTGCTATATCTGTAAATTTAGCTGTTTTAGCTCGAATTTGATCGCGAAATGTTTTTAATTTACGAATGATATCTTCCTCATTCATACCTTGCTTAACCGTCAACATCATCTGATTTACTTCACTTTGCGTAATGAAAATCGAATCTGATTTGTTTGTTTTCGCTGCCTGATCTGCACCATTAGATTTTCTATCTAAAACTTTTAAGATGTGAAATCCTGCTGGGCTCTGAATTACCTGAGGAGCAAGCCCTCCTGAATCAACTCCTTTGGTAGCATCAATAAAAATTTGCGGGAGCCGGTCCACAGTTCGATAGCCTAAATCTTGTACTCGTAAAGATTTATCAGTATTACTGAGTTGGGTTGCGAATTTCATGAACTCGGATTCTTTTACTGCTTGTTCATAAATAGTCTGGGCTTTTGCTTTGAGTGCTGCGATTTCAGAACTACTAGCTCCAGTCGGTATTGGCAATAAAATTTGTGCCACGTCAATCATGTCGGGGCCCTGAGAATTTACTGGCTCTGGAGTTTGAGATCTTTTGATCTGCGAATTTACAAATGCATCAATTTCAGCATCCGTAATTTTAATTTTGCTCTCGACAGCTCTTTCACGAAATCGAGCAATCATTACCTCACGTCGAAGATTCTGACGATACTTATCCCAGCGCATTCCACTTTTTTCAGTAGCTGCCTTTAACTGCTCTACAGTTTGCTTGTTTTGGTTAGCGATATTCCCCACAATGCCATCTAACTCTTGATCTAATACTCTGATTCCAGAAATAGTAGATTCCTGATACATAATGCTTTCATCGATGAGTCTTTCAAAAACCTCTTTCAAAACGATGTCTTTACTCGGAAGCGGTTTTTTTGCTTCTAAGAATTGTTGACTCACCATATCAATACGAGTTCTTAATTCTTGCTCTGTAATTACTTCACGGTTAACTACAGCAATAACCCGATCAATATCATTTGAAATAGTCTTTTCAACTACTACCTGTGGAACGGGGGATGTAACTTGGGGAACGGGCGGTACAACTTGACCAGAAGATGTATTTGCTTTTTCTTTTGGCTTAACTTTCGTCTGCGCATCCGCATTAACTGCTAAAAAAGCTATGCATATGATAGCTAATATATTTTTAATCAATACGTGATTGTTGTGATGATGAGGCAAGTAGTGTCCTTTTTTACTCATATGTTTCAAATCTAGTCAATGGTAACGGTTTTTGATTAACAGGTATATAACCCGGAATATTGAGTCGCATAATATCAATTGGATTATTGCCTACGCCAGTCAAACCTTTAAATTCTAATTGGAAAAATATTTGCGTCGTTGAAACCTGAGATGTATTAACAAATCGATTGACTGCCACTCTAAAAGCCCAACAATCTTGGTCATATTCAAATCCCGCTAAAGTATTTAAAGTCTGCTGAGTTACTTTATCAAAGTTCCATCTTCCGATTGCGTACAAAGAATTAGTCAAAGGCCATTGCCCTGAAAGTTCATATTGGTAGATCGAAGTAGCCATTGCACTTGTGTCGTAATTATAGCGATAACTGGCATTCAACATTTTCCTTGGCGAGGGCCTCCAACTTGCGGTAGTGGCAGATTGGACAGTTCGGTTTAAGTCTTGATTATATTGATTGGCAAAATCCATATTGATGTTGCCACTTAAGCGTGTAGATAAACCAAATAATAAATCTGAATAAGCCGGTGGATTAGTCTGGTCGCCATATAGTCCAACGCGTTGCCCCTTAAAGTCAAATCGTTGAGCAACCGTCCCACGGATTCTTTCTATACCAGTATCTGCATCAAGAATCTTTGAAGATACACCGACAGTCAATTTATTATTATCAGCTATACGGTCGTTACCCACAAATGTATTTTCAGAGAAGATTTGCGCAAAGCCAAAGCCCGCGTATCCAGTATCAAAGAGTGGTATTTGAGATTGATTTACATATGGCGAGTAGACGTAGAAGGCTCTTGGCTCAAGCGTAACAATCATATCTCGTCCAAAGATTGACTTTAATTCGGGGGCATCTCTTTCAAAGAACATACCAGAATCAACACTCATTATTGGTAATGCAAAGCTTTGCGTTAAGCCTGGATAATTTTCATTACCAATCATGTTGTATGTATTGGCTCTAACACTGAGCTTAGGCGTAACGTAATAACCCGGCGTAGTGAATGGGTAACTAATCCCTGTATTAATGAATCCACGATCTGCTGAGGCATATCCTCGATTAGGTATTGCTAACCCCGCCGCATCTAATGGTCCGGAGTAAGTAAAACGCGTCAAATTACCTTGAAATGTAAATATCGAACCATTCCAATCCAGATTTCGAAATATTGCGTTTAATTCTGGCTCTCGATCATATGGCGCTACAACAATATTATTTGGATCAGGCTGTAAAGTCTGAAATTTTTGTACCCTTGTTAAAAAACTCCAACCAGAAACGTTGTAATTAACGCCGGCTTCTTGAGTAAATTGTCGCGTGACAGCCTGACCTATCGTTCTTCCTAGGTCATCTGCATAATAGTCATCGGATACGCGGCTAATATTGGCGTAAGCCGTCACGCCTGATGCAATTAATTGTTGATGTTGCCATGTATAAGCCCAACGATTTGCCCCGTAAGAACTGTCATTAGGTAAATACTCGCCTTTTAAAACACCCGAATACGTTGGCTCTAAATAACGAAACTCACCACCTAATTGCATACCTCTTTTTGACATATAACGCGGGTACAAGGTTAAATCACGGTTCGGGGCAATATTTAAATAATAAGGTGCCGTCATATCCAAGCCCGTGTTGGTATTTACGCCTATCGTTGGTGGTAAAAATCCTGAACGTCGGTTATCTCCAATGGGTATTGAGAAATAAGGCATATAAAACACGGGGGTATTAAAAAAGTGTAAAACCCCATCCTCACCGGTTGCATCATTGGTAGCTTGATCAATTAGCATGTCTTTTGATGAAAAATACCAATCGAAATTGCCAGGGTTGCAGGTTGAATAAATAGGCTTTGTTAAATAAGTTCTATCCTCATCTAAAAAATCAGCACGTTGGGCGTAGCCACTTCCCCGGGTTTGTTTGAGTTCATATTCAGGGTTTTCCATCCACCCTTCCTTAGAATCCATTTTTAATTGGCCCTTAGGGCCGGCAAAGGATGCTGTTGGCTTATTTAAGCGGACATTACCTTCACCCTTGGCAATGTCTGTATCCAAGTTGTATTCCAGCTCATCACCTTTAATCACCGTGCCATTTCGACGAATCTCCGCCTCTTTTTTCAAGATCATATTGCGATCGTTGATTCCTTCAATTTCTTGGCTTTTGGTAAAAGTAACTGCCTTATCGTCTGTTATCTTGGGTTGCTCTTGAAGTTGATCATCCAACTTTAAAGCAATTGGTTTTTCTAAAAATCGGTTTTTAGTCGCATCCGCGCCGTAAACTGGCAAGTGCAGGCAAAATAGGGCTAATGGCAATGCATATGCCCACCCACGAACATGAAAATGGATGAACTGATGACGATGGGATGAGTATGATTTTGACATTTAATTCTCTAACCCATTTATTATACGAATCATTATGCAAGATACTCGATTTGAATCACTTAAACTTTGGCTAAAAACCCTAGCTCCCGAACTTGGTCTTCAAGTTGACTCCATTACTCCCGCTTCTAGTGACGCTAGCTTTCGCAGATATTTTCGCGTTCTTTGTGACAACTCAGATAAGTCCAGCTTTATTGTTATGGATGCCCCGCCAGATAAAGAGGATTCCAAACCTTTTATACATGTTGCCCAGTTATTACTTCAGGCGCAAATACAGGCTCCGGAAGTATTTGCGGTCAACCTTGAGGCCGGTTATTTATTATTGAGCGATTTAGGTAATAAAACCTTGTTTTCTGAGATTAATGCAGAAAATGCGTCAGTTTTCTATAAAAAAGCTTCTAATACGCTGGTCACCCTCCAAAAAAATACTAGGACTGATCAATTGCCCCCCTATGATGATGCGCTGTTACGCCGTGAACTTCAATTGTTTCCGGAGTGGTATCTCGCCAAACATCTGAAATATGAAATGACGGAAAAAGAAACCCATGATTTAAATCATATTTTTGATCAACTGATTGAAAATATTCTGAAGCAACCTACTGTCTTTGTACACCGTGATTTTCATTCTAGAAATCTCATGATTACCCCAGAAGATACTATCGGTGTACTAGACTTTCAAGATGCGGTGATTGGCCCAATTACTTATGACTTGGTTTCTTTATTCAGGGATGCCTATCTTGGCTGGACTGAAGAACAACAAGTTGACTGGGTCATTCGATATTGGGAAGCTGCTAAAAACGAAAATTTGCCAGTTAACTTAGATTTCGGAGAGTTTTATAAAGATTTTGAATGGATGGGTCTGCAACGC
>Ga0209188_1000890_pt1 | contig 26295 bp, 16 predicted proteins | sample C_130625_EF_Meta_FD_187307 | JGI IMG/M metagenome (GOLD analysis project Ga0209188, IMG submission 187307) | Freshwater microbial communities from Lake Croche, Canada to study carbon cycling - C_130625_EF_MetaG (SPAdes) (version 2) | ecosystem: Environmental > Aquatic > Freshwater > Lake... | reverse complement strand
TCAGCGATGTACAAGCCCACCAGGCACTCGATGCTGGTTTGCAATTTGCTGAGCACGGTCAAATTACTGTGGATGCCCATAGCACCCACTTATCTAATAGCCTTAAAGATCTTGAGAAGCTGCATGTCAGCAATATCGGTGTTGGCGCAGGCGCAGCTGGTACCGATGGTATTGCAGGCGCATCAGCCGGCTTAACGACAGTAGAGCTTGGTGCTGGCATTAGCTTGCACGATGCTGCCACTTCAGCCGATCTGCCACAGTTTGCTGCGGACCACTTCACACTCGGTACCGATATCAACACCTTGTTAGGTGATAGCACATTACATGGCGATGCTAGCGCCTTGCATGGTCATGGTTTAAATGACATTACTGCTGATCTGAGCACCTTGCTTGCTACTGCACCAACCGGTGAGTTTGCAGCCAGCGATATCAGCACTATCGATGCACAACTAGCTGGTATGCAACACGCCTTAGCGGGTACTGGTGTTGAGTTACACGTCAGCGATGTACAAGCCCACCAGGCACTCGATGCTGGTTTGCAATTTGCTGAGCACGGTCAAATTACTGTGGATGCCCATAGCACCCACTTATCTAATAGCCTTAAAGATCTTGAGAAGCTGCATGTTGATCATGTCAACTTGTTTGGACCTGTAGCAGGCGATGCAGCACATACCTACGATGCTCATATCAATTTATTTGATAAGGGTGACGTTGCAACTTTGTCGGAGGTATTAAGTGCTAGCTTGCCTGACTTTAATAACGGCGGTCTACATTCAAATGTCACATTAGATATCCTAAATGACAGCACTAATTTAACTACTGATCTGAATGTCCTCAATAATGGTGGAAATTCATCAGTAGTCAATAATTTAGTAGCACATGGTATTGATCACATTGCGATCCATGAGGCTTTGGGTATCAATAATGATTGGATGCACTTAGATAGCTTAAAAGATATTCATGAGCTCAATTCCAAATTAGACTTTGAGATTAACGTTTCTGGCTCTAACGCATATGACCATGTCCATATGCCTACCGAGCATGATTTATTAGCTTCAGCAACTAGTTTAGATAGCGCGCTTGCATTTGACGGTTTCGATATAAATCACTTGTCTGACGCTCAGAAGTACGGCGAGCTGATCAAGGCTTTGACTGAGTCTGGTGTAAATGACTTTGTAGTTGAGAGCGGCAATGTTGAAGTAACTGATAATTTGGCTTCCGCTCTGATCGATTCTGGCATGCTTCACGCCTTGCCACAGGCCAATTTGATTTTGGATGCCTCGGCAGATGTTAAGACAATCATTGACTCCCCAACATTCGATCATCAAGCTACCGAGATTGCTAGACTGTCTACTAGCTTGAAGTCTATGGCAGATTTGGGAGTTGATGGTGTATTGAGTGGAAATGCTCATCAGTTGTTTGTTGACCTTGGTTTGCCAACCAATGATCCACATGCGATGAGTGATATCAGCCAACTCCTGTCCGCTCTAGATCCAGCAAATACAGCCAAGCCTATCGCATTTGATGCTAATGGCCAAAAGGTTGGCATTTCATTGATCATTTCAGATGCTGAAGCGGCAACCATCAAGGCTGGACACGGCTTTACTGAAACTGATTTAGTGCATTTGAGTCATCTTGGCGTAACTGACGTGGTTGTTGGTGGTTCTGGCGATACCAGCGCTTCTAAGACATTGCTTGAGGCTAACTTAACCACCCAGGCAGCGCAAGATGCAGCGACAAGTGACTTAGCAGCTAAGTCAACCGTTCCTGGAGCTCCTCCAGTATTGCCAGATGTCAAGGTAATTGGTCAAGCCGACCCATTACATGAGATACTTGACCCAACCAAGTTACACCATTGATTGAGTGGAGAACATGATGAATGATTCAACTCAAGACCCATTGAACCCAAGTTCCCCAAGCTCCCCTGGTTCCCCAGGGGCTAGCCAAGGCCGATCTTCAGCTTCAGAAGAGAAGTTTTCCTTTGGCTCTTCAAAAAAAGACGATTTTCCTGAAACCAAAAAGCGTGTTCGTGGTGAACTTGCTGACGATGGTCGCAAACCAATTGAAGCAGTTTTATATGAATGCCGTCGTACTTTTTATTTGGCGATTGCTATTTCCGTAACAGTAGATTTTCTGTCGATTACACCGATGCTTTACATGATGAACGTCATGGATAAGGCAATCAATTCTCGCAGCGGCGTAACGCTGATTTCATTGACAGTTTTGGTCGTTGCTTTGTACCTGTTTTGGTCTGCAATAGAATGGATTCGTAGCCGTTTACTGACTAGATTGTCATTACGGATCGACTGGGACTTATCGGCAGATATTTTTGATGCCTCTTTTCGCCGTCACGTAGGTCGCAAGAATGTCGATGTTCATCAGTTATTAGGTGATTTAACGAACTTACGTCAATTCTTAACTGGTCAAGGAATATTGACTATTATTGATGCACCATTTGCGATCGTCTTTATTGCCATTGGCGGTATTTTCCATCCATTTCTAGCTCTCTTTGCCCTGGGTGCATCGTTAGTGATGTTGGCGGCAACGTATTTCACGCAAAAAGTGACTAGCCCTATATTGAAGGTCGCCAGTGATGCTCAGTCTGAGGCAGCTAGAGTCGCTTCTAATAGTTTGCGTCATGCTGAGTCCACTTTGGCTCTTGGGATGATGGGAGCTGTGCGTCAGCAGTGGTATCGCCAGCACCATAAGTTTTTACTAAATCAGGTAAATGCCAGCGAGGCTTCTGGCCTGACCGGCGGATTTTCAGGTTTCTTGAGTAAAGCACTACCTTCTTTGCAGATGGGCTTAGGCGCATTTTTGGCGATGGAAGGTTTGATTACTGCGGGTATGGTGATGGCTGCCAGTATGTTGATTTCTAAAGCGGTGAGCCCAATTCAAAAACTCTTAGGTGGTTGGAAAGATATTGTGGGTGCTCGTCAATCATATGATCGCCTCAATGCTCTCTTGATTTCCGACTCAAAACGTCAAACTCAAATGCAATTGCCTCCAGTGATGGGCAACTTGACAGTAAGCAAAACTGCTGTAGTGCCTCCGGGTCACAACAAAGCTGTGTTATTTGATATCGACTTCAAGGTCAATCCTGGTCAAGTAGTTGCAGTGGTTGGACCAAGCGCAGCCGGTAAGACTTGCCTTGCGCGCTTACTGATTGGTGTCTGGAAACCTGCACGCGGATCAGTGCGTTTAGATGGTGTTGAAATTTCCGATTGGGATCATGACGAGTTTGGCCCTCAAATTGGTTACGTTCCACAAGAGATTGAATTCTTTGAAGGTACGGTTGCTGAAAACATTGCCCGTCTTGGTGAGATTGATGCAGAGAAGGTGGTGCAAGCTGCCAAACTCATTGGTATGCATGAAGTGATTTTGGCATTCCCGAAAGGCTATGACACTGAATTAGGTCAAAGTGGTTTTGCTTTATCGGGCGGTCAACGTCAGCGTTTGGCAATCTGCCGTGCCATTTACGGTATGCCTAAGTTCATTGTGATGGACGAACCCAATGCTAACTTAGATGAGATCGGTGAGTCAGCATTAGTACATGCCATTAATTACCTTAAATCACAAGGTAGTGCTGTAGTGATTACGACCCATCGTCCGCGTTTAGTTGGCGCAGCCGACAATCTATTAGTGCTGCGTAATGGTTCACAGGTAGGCTTTGGTCCTGCCGATGAGATGATCAATGCCGTACGTAACCTGCAAGTGGTTGCTAAGACAAAAGAGGCTGATGATTCCAATGAACCAGCCCTCAAAGAAGGTACATCTGATCAAGTAATTACAGGTTCAGGCCAAGGGGACGCATCCTAATCAGCACTCTATGGGGCATTCTATTGCTCCATGGTGCTGCTGATTTAAACTAGGACCTATGGAAGAATTAAACAAGCAATCGGGTCAGGATATCGCCTTGCCTTCAGGTGAAGGGGAAAAGGCATCTAAAAAAGAAAATGCACTTGTGGTGCAATTTCGAGAGCTTGATAAGAAAACCGAGGGCTGGATTCAGTCCTGGAATCCTTACCATCCTGGAGCTATTCAAAATCGCGGTTTTGAACCAGTCGCTATTACTGAGTCCAAGCTCCGCAAAAAAACGGCCCGTGTCTTTTTAATCGCTTTTGGTCTTTTTCTATTGTGGGCATTTTTTGCACCTATTAATGCTGGTGTCTCTACCCAGGGTACTGTCATGGTCAGTGGCTATCGCAAGGTATTGCAGCATCCCACTGGTGGTGTTGTCCAAGAGATTTTGGTTAAAGAGGGCGACAGTGTTAATGAGGGTGATGTGCTGATTCGCATTAATCCGCTCAGGACACAGGCTGAACTCTCTGCCGCTGAATTGCAATATATCAACGCTTTAGTGACTGAAGCGCGCTTGCAGGCTGAGCGCAAGGGTGACAAGCAAATCACTTGGCCAAAAGAGCTTAACACTTGGGGTAATGACCCTAAGGTTTTAGAGGCCGAGCAAATTCAGCAAAAACTCTTTGAGACCCGTCGTACTGAATATAACCTCCAGCTTTCAGGCAAACGTGCTCAGCTATCTACATTGACCCAGGAAGCGAATAGCAATGCTCAATTAGCCAAAGAAGGATTTGTCTCGCAGTCGCAGGCTAATCAGGTGATGCGCATGAAGTTGGAGTCTGAGCTTGCTGTAAACACGATGCAGTCAACCTACTTTAAGGATATTGATAATCAATTAGCTCAAATTCAAGCAACACGCGATGGGATGAAAGGGCGTTTTGAGGCGGTCTCTTTTGATCGCGATTTAACCTCTATTAAGGCTCCGGTCACTGGCACGATTGTGGGTATGAAACTCAATACGGTTGGTGGTACTGTACTTCCGAATCAGATCGTGGCTGAAGTGGTTCCAAAAGAGGCTAAGCTGATTGTTGATGCCCGTGTGCCTCCTAATTTGATTGACCGCGTCAGAGTTGGTACTTTTGTAGACATGCGCTTTGTGGCCTTTAACGCAGACACTACCCCTGTGATTGAGGGAACGGTAAAACTGATTGGCGCTGATAAGATGCCAGCTCCAGAGGGTAGTGGCGGAGGAGAATTCTATTTAGCTCAAGTAGAGGCCACGCAAGAAGGGTTAAAGGATCTGGGGAATGTCAAAATCCAACCCGGTATGCCGGTAGATGCAATCTTTAAGACGGGTGAGCGCACCTTTATGAGCCACCTTTTGAAACCGCTTAGCGATAAGTTTGCTCGTGCCTTTCAGAGTCAGTAAGAGCGACCTCAAATTACCAATGTCTCCTCATTACAACAAGCTTATTGAAGGCTATTCGTTAAAACCAACAGTTAACACTAACAGAAAAATTTCTTAGGTATCATATACTTACGCAGCTTTATACTTTTACTTTGTTAAGCTTGCTAGTAAAAATTTTGTTAACGATTGAATCATTTATGCACACTACCTCTAAATCTGTTCTCACTATTGCGTTGGCACTTTCAGGCTTAATTTATATCGCTAATGCACAGGCAGTCGATTTAACGGGCGCCTTTGAGTTGGCTAAAAATAATGACCCTAAATATCAAGCAGCCAAAGCAGAAAAAGATGCTAATAAAGCCAACTCTATTGCGAGTAGATCAGCATACCTCCCAGGTTTAACGTGGCAACAGTCTCAGCCCTCAACCATTAATTATTCACAAAAGACCACTTCAGTAAATCAGCCGATTTTTGATGCCGCTAAGGGCGCATCTGTGGCGCAAGGTGGCGCACAAAGTACATATGCAGATGCCAATTTTGCTTCTCAATCAATTGATTTGGCACAGCGCACCATGACTGCAGTTCAGCAAATTGTGGTGGCCACTGAAGCCATTAAGGCGAATGACACTACTATCTCAGCGCTCGAGTCGCAATACCAAGGCGCTAAGCGCAAATATGAATTAGGGCAGGGTACTGTTACCGATCTATTGGATGTGCAGGTTAAGTTTGAGCAGGCTAAAGCTAATCACCTCACACTCAAAGCGAATTTAAAGGCAGCGCAAGATCAGTTCAATGCCATTACCGGAGATTACCCCACCAATAATGACTTTATTCTCCCTCACAAACATGAGAATGCAAAGTTAAATCCCCTGGATGTCATTCTTGCAAAAGTGGATAGTGATAATCCAGGAATTATTGCTGCAATGGCAAATGAGAAAATTGCTAAATACGATATCGCTAAAGCCTCTGCTGCCGTTTTACCGACAGTCAGCTATACCTGGCAAAAAATTGCCGGTGGGGGCACTTATCCAGGCTCCACCAATAATGGTATGACTATTTCGATACCTATCAATGCTGCTGGGTATATTAATACCTATGCATCTACTGCCAAAGCACGGCAGAGTACTGAAAATCGTATCGCTACTCAAGTGCAAACCAAGACTCAAGCACAAAATCTCTACGCTCAGGTAGAGGCTGGCTTTGAATCATTGAAAATTCGCAATCAAGCAGTTGATTCTGCAAGATTGAGTGTGACTGCTAACCAAAAGAGTTATGAGGCTGGTGTCAAGAGCACTACAGACGTATTGCTGAGTATTCAGAGTTTGGCGCAAACCAGAAATGATTACGCCCAAGCAGCCACACAGCTCGCCCTCAATTACATGACCTTGTTATTGATTGGGGCAGAAGAGCCTGATCAGGCTGTGCAGCAAACGCAAGCGTTTTTGTTTCGTCGCTAGTGTGAAATAGGCGAGAACACAATGTTTGATATTGGAGGCAAGAAACAGGCTAATCTGCTCAAAGAATTAAGTCTTAGAAATGATTTGATTCGGATTTCTGAAGACGAATCTAGATTAAACAATAAGAGAATAGACGAACTTAATTTAGAAAAAAATAATTTATCAAGTAGGCTAGAAAGTGCTCTTGAGGAGATTGCCAAGCTATCAAACGAATTGGATGAGGCTAGGAGTGAAAAAAATGAACTCATCATTGATCTGGAAATATCTCAAAAAAGTCTTGCTCTCAGCATCGCGGAGGCAGAAAAACTTCATGTATTAGAAAGCTCTCTCAGTGAGAGAAGCTCAGACTATCAAAATAGCTTAAATTCACTAAATGAAGCACTCGCAAAGTTAAAGATAGAAAATCAAGAAAAAGAACAGGCGATACAGAAATTAAAAGCAGCGCAATCTAACTTAGAAAAATCTAGTAGTAAGAAAATTTTAGAGCATGAAAATAATTTAAATTCACTAAACGATGAGCTCCTAAAGGTAAAAGCAGAAAACCTGGAAAAAGATCGTGCGATACAGAAATTAAAAGCAGCACAATTCAGTTTAGAGAAATCTAGTAAGCAGTATGCAATAGAGATAGAAGCAATCAACTCTGAATTGGGTAATCGTATTTCAGATCTTAATGTGATTCAACCTAAGCTTGATCATGCGATTTTAGAAAATAAACTTAGCAACGAAAAATTATCAACACTGCTTGCAGAAAATAGCGCGCTAAATAAGAAAGTCGATGAAATTTCAATCGAACTAAGTAAGGAAAAATTAAAAAATGAGGAGCTTATTGCTCTTCAAGAGAGGCAGAAAAATGAATTGAGTGGAAATAATCTTTCTCAATTACTTCTAGATCAAGCGCGTAGTGAATTGAATGAATATTACTTCAAATATTCAGAGCTTACAAAAACAGCCCAGCAATTAAAATCAAGCCTAGCAAGAATACGACGTGAAAATCCAAGCTTAGTAGATTTTGGTATTCTTAAAATTACTTCTGTAGATTCTATTTCAGAGATTCCGAGTGTTACTTGGAGATTATCAGATTACTCCGATGGAGATGGTGAATTTGAGCCATTTGCATTTAAGACATTGCTGCGCAATGGCGTTTCTGGGATATCGATTCTGGATTCAATTGATGGTAGTTCTACTTTAGCAAGCTTTGAGCCTAAATTCTTCAGAAGGTCTCCTTTAGACCTGGATAATTTCAAGTCTATTAAATTATCGGATTGGCGAAAAATGCTGGCCGCAATTGCTGCGCTAAGAGTGTTAATTGGCAAAAAAGCTATTGGATTTAATTTGTCTGAAGAATTTGATTATGGATTCTGGTCTAACTCACTTATCTCCTTGGCTGAGGACTTTAAGTCTCTTCCAAGTATGCTTAGATATGATTCTGTGAAGTTAAAAAGAGAACTACAAAACCCAGATTATGAACATTTGTGGCTGGAGTTCCATAATTTAGAATTTGGAGATCATAAGTCTGCAAGATTTGAGTTGAGAGTTGGCGCTGCGATGGTTAATAAAGAAAAGTTCTCGCAGCAACCTAAGCTAGAATTTCCATTGATAGATGGAAAATTTAAACCTTTTGAAAGTTGGTATATTGATTCCTATGATGATTATGGTGAAAAATTTGAATTAAGATTTTTGCTCGATAAAAAAGTCTATGACATTAATGCCTTAATGAAATTATCTAACAGTGATCAATTGTTGATAACAGCTCTCATTGGTATCTTGCCATCAGCCCTTATGCGGCTATCAAAAGAGAAGGTTGCAATTCGTAGGCCCTGGGATGTCTGGATTAACTTTACTCAAGGTTTGCTTGATGTATTTGTAATGAAAACACCTGTAATAAAAAATGAGCAACCAAGCGCTGTGTCACCCTCTAAGGCAATGCCTGAGTTTGATGAGGTGCCTATGCTTAAGGTTGAAAAACTGCCTTTGAGAGGAAAGCTACCAACAGTTCAAGTGATCAAAAAAAATGTTTCCAAAAAACCTGGCCTCACTGCATCTTCCCCAAAAAAAACAAGGGTTTAATAATTTTATGTGGCCAATTAGCTTGAAATTCAACAACCTTAAAAATTTATTAAATAATTAAATGATTATGAAATCATCACCAGATTTTAAAAATGAGCCCTCGACCCTGCTCATCACTCGCGCAATAGAATTTGCGGAAAACGGACAAAGAGAGGAGGCGATCGAGCTTTTGAATGTGGTTGAGTCTCGAGATATAGGTCACGATTTAATCCAATTAGTTAGATTAAAATATAGACTTCCAGCCGATCTTCAGGAAGAGTTAATTAAGTTCAGTCCTGAAAGTATGATTGGCTTCGGAGTTGATAAGCCGTTACCTGGTGTAAGTTTAGTCAATTGTGCGCGAAATAGAACCGAAAATCTATTATTGGCAATGCCAACATGGCTATCCCTTGAAGAGATTAAAGAAATCATCATCATTGATTGGTGTTCGGATGTGCCAGTTCTTGAGGAGTTGAAACTGGCTGGCATTGTTGATAAACGGGTTAAGGTTATAAGGGTCGTTGATGAGCCCAGATGGATATTGTCCTATCCGTTTAACTTGGGATTCAGATTGGCTAAGTACGAAAGAATTTTGAAAGTCGATGCTGACATTACCTTAAAACCTAATTTTTTTAAGGCAAATCCTTTAATTGCTGGAACATTCATTGCGGGAGACTGGCAAAAAGCAGCAAAGGGTCAAGAGCATATCAACGGATTTTTTTATATCCGTCAAATAGATCTTCTCAGAATCAAGGGATTTAATGAATACATTACTACGTATGGTTGGGATGACGACGATATTTATACGCGAATGACCGAGTCAGGCTTGCATAGGAAATGTGTAGATGTGGATTCCATATATCACATACCACATGATGACTCACTGAGAATGGACCAGGTGAAGTCGAATGAAGAAAATGCATGGACTGAGCTTCAAAGAGATACACTCTTTAAAATCCGCGCTAACAGATATTTGACTTTAGTTATGCCGTATTGGAATGGTGAGCGACAATTTGCCCCTTTTAAAATTCTCGAAGCAAATAATTCTGGATTGATTGTTAAAAGGGTCGTAGACGACTTGCCTCACAAGGTGAGTGCTACAACGAGATTGCATGCTGAGCTATACGCAGCTATGGAGCTTTTATCATGGAGATTAGGTACTTCCGTATACCATCTTGACGAGCATGTTTTCAGAGATTTACTTAGTATCAAATTGTTGCATCAAATAACGCGTTTTGATATTTGGTTGCTCTCAAGAGATGGATCTAAGATATCCAGCATTAAACCTAAATCGGTTTACGTTGACTTTGGACGCTATCAAGATCCTGATGCAGATCTTAGCGGCCTAATTCGCTGGCTAAAACAGTCTATAAATTTCAACGACACATCGGTATTTGTTAGCTTTGCTGGCGGACAACTAGTGCATCGATTTAAAAAAGAGGTCAATTTCCCCATTGTGCATTTGGATTTTTGGGTTTTAGTCGATGGTTTAACTAAATTTGACCCTCAGAATCATGAGCATCTTTCCTCTAACATAGCTGAAACACTGCATATTGATGTCGATAAAGAGGTATTGGATAAGTTATCTTCTTTGAATTTAGAGGATCAAAATACTAACGTGACTTCTGAGCCAATTTCAAGAAAAAAGCTTTATATTGATGTTCAACATGGCTTGGGTAATAGAATGCGTGCCTTAGCTTCTGCTATGGCTGTAGCTGAGTCATCTGGTCGTGATTTAATTCTTTGCTGGGAGCCAGATTCCCATTGTGATTGTAACTACAGCGATTTATTTAAGACACCTTTAAAAGAGGAGTCACGAGATTCTGTTGTAAAAAAATTTGCGTCTATGGATGTTTATAACTATATGGAAATTGAAGGTGGAATTAAGAATGAGTTAATTGATACTGACTCTCAGAATGACATATACATAAAGGCTGCTTTTGTTTTAAATTCTCCCCTTAGTAATTGGGATGTTGAAAATGCGCAAATGCGAAAACTTGAGACATCAGATATCGTCAGTCAATTAGTGAATGAGATAAAACTGCCGGATAACTGCATCGGGCTTCATGTGCGTAATGCAGGCCTAGAAAGCAATGCTGGTGATTATGATAAAGCCGATGGTAATTGGCTTTCTGAAGACCAAAATGAAATTCTGAAATGGCGAGCAGCAAGTGACTGCTCAAAATTTCTGGCAAAGTTGGCTGATTTAAAAAAGAATTCAAAAGTATTTTTCTACTTAGCCACTGATAAGCAAGAAAATTACGATGTTTTTTTAGGTCAACATCAAAATGAAATGGCCTACTTGAAGCGCGAGAAATATGACAGATCAAAAGAGCAGCTTTATTATGCTTTAGCGGATGCAATTTTATTAAGTCGTTGCAATAAATTATTGGGGAGCAATTGGAGTTCTTTCACTGAATTGGCTATGAGGCTGTCCCCGCATAAATTATCCCTGGAACTTAGTGGCGTTGATTTTTAGAAGATTAGAATTGGATACTTATCATGAATGACACTGTAGCAATTATTGGTTCCAAAGGTTTTGTAGACCAGGCTTACAGCTTAGATACAAAAGAGTTGCTCGATAAGGCTGGACAAAATAGCGGTAACTTATTATTCCAGTATGCAGTAAAAAATTTGATTAAAAATAAAATGGTATTTCTGGGTCAGGATGTGCCCTACGACAATGCTTGGGTTAATAAAAATTGCTGTTGTCTAGTGTTGCCTGCAGCAAATTTTATACGTGAAAACTTTGACTTAAGTCTTTTTGTATCTTTTTTAAGGGGAGTAAAAATCCCTATAATAATATTAGGTCTAGGCGTTCAAGCCAAGACAATGGATCTCAATATTTCTTTAAATTTACATTCGAGCATACTTGAGTTACTAGAAATATTAAAGAAAGATGGTAATTTTATTGGCGCACGTGGTGAATTTACCAAAAAAATTCTCCATAGTTATGGCTTGGATAATGCGTTGATTACTGGTTGCCCAAGTAATTTTATTAATCACGATCCTAATTTTGTAGATAAGTTAGCCAAAAAATGGTTAAGTGAGAGTAAAACATTAGTAATAAGTGGTGATGAACCTTGGCCATCCAGTAAAAGTAAGCTTCAGTGTGAGCGTCTATTACTGCAGTATGCGATCGAGTATCCTTCGATTTATGTCCAGCAATCTGTTTTTCCATTAATAAATTTGATGCGTGCTAAAAATATTTCTAATACATCAGAAGAGCCTCTGGCGGATTTGGAAAGTATCCAAAAAAGTCTGTTGCCCAACCTCAGCACAGAGGAAACCTATCGATTAATTATGGAAAAATTTCGCTTTTATATTGACATTAACCAGTGGATGGAGGATTGCTCTCGATTTGACCTATCGATAGGGTTGAGACTGCATGGTAATATGGTCTCACACCAATCAGGCTGCCCCGCGGTTTGGGTGTACCATGATTCCCGTACTCAAGAGTTGTGTGAGACCATGGCATTGCCTAGAATCAGCAACGAAGAATTTATTCGGCTGGAATCCATAGCAGAGGTGAAGGAGCATTCCAAGTGCAATTATTCGGAGTATCAAGAAACTCGATTCCAGCTTTTTAGTAACCTGAAAAAAGTTTTTTCTGGGCTTGATGTAACTTTTAATGAGCTAGGTTGATAAATCTCGGCTTGCCATTCCTTTTAATAAAATTCAAATAAATCTCGATAGACATAAAGCATAGTGGATATCAGCCTCCCTCAGAGCGAAAAGAGCCTAGTAGATGAGGGTTTTTTAGTCGTCGGCGTTGCAAAAAATTGCGGCCTGACTATTAAAAATGATTTATTAATTTTGAAACGAGCATTTTGTAGTTTTAAAAATGTGAAGTGGTTAATCATTATTTCCGACACTACCGATAATACTATTGATGAGTTAGTCGATACCCAGAGATCAATTGATAATTTAAGATTCATCGATCTAGGCAAGATCGCACCTGAGTATCCAAGTCGCACTAATCGGATTGCCGTATGTAGGAATAAATATCTTCTTGAGCTAGCCAATAATGAAGAGTATAAAACCATCACCCATTTGGTTGTAGTGGATTTAGATGGTGTTAACGACGAAATTACTGAGGATAAGGTAATGTCGTGTTTTGAAAGGTCTGATTGGGCTGCTTGTGCCGCAAATCAAAGCGGTCCCTATTACGACATATATGCTCTTAGGCATCCCATTTGGTCGCCTAATAATTGCTGGGAGGCGCAAAAATTACTTCGTGGGCTTGGTCTTAGTGAAGAGGATTCATTTTTAACGGCCGTATTATCGAGAATGGTGCATATTCCAATTGATGCAGGATGGATTCGGGTTGATTCTGCCTTTGGAGGCCTTGCTATTTATAAAGTCAAATATTTGCATGGTTGTGAATATGTGGGACTCTCGAAAGATGGTGGTGATGTTTGTGAGCACGTGAGCTTTCATGAAGGTATAAATAAAAATGGAGGCAATTTATACATCAACCCAAAATTAGTAAATGCACACCTTACAGAGCACTCTAAAATATTTTTAGCCTGGAGAGCGCTTCACGCTACTGTTAATGTTGAAAAAGACTCACTGACTACTGAACAGTCTTTGGCAAACTACTTCGATGAGGTTAAAAGAGGTGATATAAAAATACGCGATTATAAAAATCTCAATGACCTACAGGTTACACAGGATGATGTTATTGTGTTTTACAAGATTTTTTTAAATCGTTTTCCCGAGAATTTTGATGTAATAAAAAGTAGAATAGGGATGCCTACAGAGAGGCTATTAAATACTTTTCTAGGGTCTGATGAATTTCTAAGCCGCAATATTTTTTGGTCGACGATATTAAATTCTGCAAAAAAAATATTGGACAAAACTAAATCCAATTCTGTCAATTAGCATGGTTCTGTAAATAAGCATTGATTTTGGATGTAGCTTCAATAAAACTCTGCATTTTTTAATATAGATATGAAAATAGTAATCTTTGATAAGACAAGACTTCTGTGGTTTTTAAATAAGTTAAAATTCAATAAAATATAGCTTGAAAAATCAGAGCAAATATTATTATGTAAATCCATTAATTGGCTTCCAATTATTGAATGTAGTATGAAACTTTAATAAGTTACATTTAATTGTCGGACATCACAAATATAGTAATAATAAAATTTAATTAATGAATCTCTCTATCATCACCCCCTCATTCAATTCAGCGCCCTTCGTTTCGGAGTGCCTGGGTAGCATCAAGTCTGATCTTGCTGACAGTCTTGAAATTATTGTTGTAGATAATTGTTCTACTGATGGAACTATTGCTGAGGTACTTTCGTCGCGTAGGTCTAATATTTCAATCAACTTATTGTCACAAAAGGATTCTGGTCCTGCATCTGCTATTAATTTAGGTTTTAAGAAGGCAAAAGGTGACATTATTGGTTGGGTGAATTCTGACGACTACTACGCTAAGGGTGCGATTGATAGAGCGCTAAAGATGTTTGCTGATAACCCCAAGTTGGTGATGGTGTATGGCCTAGGTCGCCATGTCGATATCGGTGGACGAGATCTTGGCTTATATCCGACCCTTGATCCTTCGACTCATATCAAAAAGTTTGCAAATGGTAGTTTTATTTGCCAGCCCACTGTTTTTTTGCGAAAAGAAGTTTTCTCTCAGATTGGCTTCCTTAATGAGAAATTAAAGACTGCCTTTGATTTCGATTTTTGGTTGCGTATTTGGAAGTTTTATCCAAAAAGAAGAATTGGCTTTATTGACTCAGTCCAGGCTTATTCCCGATTGCATGACCAATGCTTAACCAAAAGATTGCGTCAAACCGTTGCCTTTGAAAGCTTAGCCCTAATCTCCTATCATCTAGGAACTGCACCAACTCATTGGATTTTGACTTGCATAGATGAGATATGTGCTCGCTATCCTTTTATAGAGGAGCAAGAAACTCTGGTGGATTTGGTTAAGCAAGTGTTATCAAAGTCAAAGAGCTGCATAGCGCCCAAAGCGTTCAATAAACTTATTGAAGAGCTTCAACAGGATTGGAGGCTGAGGTTGGCTAACAAGCAGGCATTCGTTGATGTGCAACCTGATGGTTGGGTGAGTAAGCGCGCAATTGTAAAGTTAAGGTATGGGGCCGGAGAGTCTCACGTATTACGTCTAACTTGTCAGGGTGGTTGGCCAATCGAGGGATTCTTAAACCTAAAAATTACCTCTTCTAATGGGGATGTGGAAAGAGTAAGACTGGGTTCCCAAGATGAATTTATACTCAATTTAGAGGCTCCCAAGACTGAAATAGGCGCTTTTATGACTTGGACTATAGAGACAAGGCAAACCTTTGTGCCTTCACAAACCATTAAAAAATCCAGAGATACTAGGGCACTTTCCTTTAAAGTAGAAGGCTTAAGCTTGGTTTAAAATTACCCTATTATTAGATATCTAAGGATAGGGTCAGTATTTTGATTACTCCAGAAGACGTAACAGCCGCATACCGCCTCTTTTTTGGAAGAGATCCTGAAAATCAGTATGTAGTTAACGATTTATGCCAGACGGTGCATACACCTTCACAACTGCGTGAAGAATTTCTCAAATCTCCCGAGTTTCGCAAGATTATGTCGGCTCAGTTGGATCGTCAGGATTCTACTCGCCAACGACACCCACTTGATGCGCCATTTATACCCGTTGAATCAAGAGTAACGGATGAAGTTTTATATGCTCTTTTAAAACGCATTGATGGTGAATGGACCAACTTAGGAATGACAGAGCCTTATTGGTCCGTCCTAACGCAACCACAATACTATGCGGACAAATTTAAGGATAATAGTGATCAGTTCTTTTTTTCAGGAGATGGTCTATGTTATCTCTTCCTGTCAGCCTTGCGACGTAATGGAATCAATCCCAATTTGATTCAATCTTGCCTTGAAATTGGTGCTGGAGTGGGTAGGGTGACCCTCCATTTGGCTAAAAAATTACAAAAGGTAATTGCTGCCGATATTTCTAGGCCGCATTTAGATATTCTTCAGGGGTATTTACTTGAGCAAAAGATCGCCAATGTGGATGTGCTGCATACAGCAACTCTCGCGGCTTATGGCTCCTTGCCAAAGGTCGATGCTGTCTATTCAGTAATTACGCTCCAGCATAATCCTCCACCGATTTCTGCTTGGATGCTCAGAAAAATGTTCGATTGTTTAAATCCAAGTGGAGTGGCCTATTTCCAAATCGGAACCTATAAAAATGGCTATCTCTATGAGGTTAGTCGCTATCAAAATACAGAACCATCAAGCACATTTGAAATGCACTTTTTGCCACAAAAGGATATCTTTAGGATTATTTCTGAGGCTGGCTGTACCTGCTTAGAGGTAAGAGAAGACGGCATGGTGGGCAATGAAGAAGTGATGCTGTCAAATACCTTCCTCGTTCAAAAAAATGCTTGATCTAGATTTAGTAAAGCACTTTGCTAAATTATTAAATCCACAATACTCTCAAGTTATAGAGGGGGCATACAAAAACCCTTCTTTGCAAGCTTTATCTGAAGATGGATTTGACCTATGGTGGCTTGTAAAAGGCAGGCCTCAGTATCCTTATTGGTCCTATCTGTCTGAAGCTGATATTGTCTATTTAGCTGAAAAAGGAGAGCCCTTGGTAGTTGGTAACCTCGAGTTGTCGACTTCCAATGCCATGCTACTCACGCTTGCCATGCGCCCAGATGTGTTGGCTAAATTTTCTGAAGGGACGGCAGATAACAAGCCCAATCCTTTGGCTTTGGCTGGCTGGTTTTTTGCATCAGGAATACACGAACATCTTTTTTCAGAGTTAATTACATCTGAATTAATTCGTCAGCTAGATCGCCCGGTTCGATTAGATTCAGATGCACAAGATCCTTCAGGTATTTCAGTGCCCATGCCTACTGTTTTAATGGTATTAGTCTGGAATATGCTTGATGAGAAGCTCAGAAGCGCAATGGATATTAGTAATATAGAGTCACGCTATCGCTTTATAGCTTGGTTTTTCTCAAACGCTTTTCAAGTATTTAGATTTGAGGTGCTCAGCGCCAATAGATGGAAATCTTGGTTGTTAGAGGATATTTTTTTAGGTAATGAGTTAGGCTCGCTTCCTCGATTTCTTGTGATGGCAAATTCTCTAATGCTTGCAAACCAGAGGCCAAATCTGAAAAGTACTTCTGGCGTGAATCAAATGAAGGAATGGGGGAGGACACAGCTAGAGAAAAAAGGCCAATGGCATTGGCTTATTTCCAAAAGTTCCAATCCTGCTGCATACAACTTCTCAAGATTTATTCCAGGTGTTGAGGAGGAGGGTAATCAAAAGTTGGGAATTGGAGCTAAGCCTTTTGGTTTGAATCTGATTGGTTTTGCTTTTGGCGAGCTTGGTATTGGTGAAGATATTCGAATGGCAGTTGCTGCTTGTGAGGCTGCCAAGATTCCCTATCGTATTATTAATATTCAGCCCGGCGATGAGATTCGTCAGAACGATCAATTGCTTAAAAGTCAGATTGAGAAAGAAATAGGTAGCGCTTACTATGCGATTAATGTATTTATCATGCCCGGATTTGATACTGTTTCTCGAATATTTTTGAAAATAGGAGATAGTTCTTTTAAAGGCTTTTATAACATTGGCTGGTGGCCCTGGGAGTTAAATGTTTGGCCTCGGAAATGGGGTAGGGCATTTGATTTGGTTGATGAGATTTGGGCAGGCAGTCAATTTAGCTTTGAAATGTATCAACGATCTACTAATAAGCCCTGCCAGCTTATGCCTTTGGCAGTCAGTATTGACCGCCTCAAAGTCTTTACTCGATCCCATTTCAAGCTTCCTCAAGATGACTTCCTCTTTCTCTATATCTTTGACTTTAATTCTCATTTAAACCGTAAAAATCCAGATGCAGCAATTAACGCATTTCTGGAAGCATTTCCAGCAAAGTCATCGACCAAGTCAAGTAAAAGTAAGTCGCATACCAATGTTGGCCTGGTTCTAAAAGTAATGAATACGAAGCCCAAGGATGAGGCTTGGCTAAGATTTGTTAAGCTCTGTGCTCAAGATTCTCGAATTCACTTGATTAACACAACCCTAAATCGAGATGAGGTGCTGGGCTTGCTCGAGACATGTAATGCTTATGTTTCACCACATCGTGCCGAGGGATTTGGAAGAACTATGGCTGAAGCTATGCTTCTTGGAAAGCCGGTCATTGCCAGCAATTACTCTGGAAATGCTTTTTACATGGATAAAGAGTTCACCTTTCCAGTAGCGTATGAATTGCTAGACGTAAAAGCAGGGGACTATCACTTTGTTGAGGATGCCGATAGCGCGCAATGGGCGGATCCTTTGGTAAGTGATATGGGAAAACAAATGAGGCAAGCTCTCAAGAAGTCTGGAGATGCTGATTTCCTCCAAGAAGTCAAAAACTACGCAAGCAAAAATTTTAGTCCAATAAAAACAGGCAAATTAGTTAAGGCTCGTTTGGATAAACTTAAAAAGCTAATCTCAAGCCAAGCAAAGTCTAAATAAGTGAATGGAGACTACTGTCTTTATCAGAGCCAGAGACTGCTGATGGAATTCGTTTTATGAAGCTGGCTAATTAAGTTTTATTCTCACCCTGCAATTTTTTAGAGGCGTTTAGTACTAAAGAATTAGCGCCTTTTCTCGATAAAAATTCGCGAGAACTAAAAAAAGAATCTAAAAGTTGTTTTGAGTTCATTCCTATGTATGGTTTTAACTCATCTTTACTTTTGGGTTCACGACTATAAAAAAACTTAAATGCAGCTAGGACATCGTTCTCAGTCATGAGTAATGTAGCAAGCTGTTCTTTAATTTTATCTGGCGAGCTGGTAAGTGGCTGCTGTAAGGGCGCGCTAGGTGCAGGTACGGGGGGTTCCGACATCTTTTGGTTAGATTCTTTGGCTGGAACAGTAGCTTCATTCGGAGGCTTGACCTTAGCCTCTTCAATGACTTCATTTTTTTTGACTGGATCGATAGTTTCTTTAGCCGGCTTGACCTTAGCCTCTTCAATGACTTCGTTTTCTTTAGTCTGATTTGCAGCCGATTTTTTTATTGCAAATCTTTCGGGGTATTTTTGCTTTAGCAATATATTTCCTGCTATCACTAATAATACGGCAAGAGGATCAAAAACAAACATGATGGCCATAATGACAAGTCGAACAGCTTTGTCTAGTGAGTCAGTTGAGTTATCGTAAAAAAGGTCTGCTATGTAGACAAGTGGCCCAAGCTCTACTGCCTGCTTATTTTCTTCTTTTAAAAGAATCGCTTTTTCTTTATTGAGTCTAGTGAGTTCTTTTTGCGCATTCTGTATCTGGCCATCCAGATAGCCACTTGCCGTAGACGGATCTTTTGCGCGCGCAAGAAGGTAGCTTAACCTTTCTTGAGTGATTTTTTCTTGGGCATTGAGTGTTCTTAACTCGGTACCGTTAGTTTTTTTATCCTGAGTAGAGTCGATATGAGATTTTGCTAAAAATCCAAATATACCCATTGAGGTAATTACCATCAACATTATGACCGCGAATGTCAGATATGTGCGCAACAGAATAGAAGAAGTTTTCCAGTTCTGATATAGCCAAGATGCGGTAACTAGTTTCCCGAATTCTAAAGAAACACCCATGATTACAATGGGCCAAAATGCACCAACAAAAATAGAGGTTAATCCTACTATAGAGTAGTAGCCGGCAACGCTAGAAAGCAAAAATGCAGCTAAAAAAGTAGTAAAAATCATTTACGGATTTCTCCAATGGGGCCTAATCTGGCGCTGACAGAGATATTCTACTTTGAAGTAGACTCGAGAGAATTAAAAAATACACCTTTTAAAAGTTTTTCTATAAAATATTCACTTGTAATTTAGTTTGTTGCTTTTAAGGAACGGAGGCGAAATCAGCATGATCACGACTAAAGAAGACATTATTGCTGCGTACAAGATTTTCTTAAATCGCCTCCCTGAGTCTGTTCAGGTTGTTACTGCTCGGGTAGGTCAAAATTCAGAGCTAAATCTAATTGACTTTACTCTCTCCGATGAGTTCCTTAAACGTCCAGAGGTTGCTGAAATTATTGCCCGGGCTACAAAAATTGCACTTGCTGACCAAGTGCAAACACCGGACTCAAAATCTCTTAATTAATTATCTATACAGACTACTTTAGTCAAAATATATTGTCAGTGCAAAGCTTCTAACGACTAAACTTAACTCATCTATTGCGGGAGATAATTAGACTTAATATATTCAATTACAAATAGTCTACACGCTCATAAGAACTTCTAAATATTCTGAAGTCACGGCTAAATCTACTCCACGATCTAATTTATTTGTTTCAAGTCCTGGCCAACTACCAAGCATCTTTCCTCCAGCAACCTGACTACCCATGACTAGGGCAAGACTGCCATGACCATGGTCTGTGCCGCTACTTTTATTACTAATTAGTCTTCTACCAAATTCAGTCATTACCACTAATTTGTAATTCATATCTTTGGCTCGCATGTCTTCATCAAAGGCGAGAAGTGCCTTGCTAAGTTGCTCAATTTGATTATTAAGACGCCGGGGTTGGCCTTCGTGTGTATCCCAGCCACTCTGATCAACCCATGCGTATTCAAGACCTAAATTAGCCTGCATGATCCTTGCAACCGAACGAAGTCCAATACTGGGATCGGACTCTGGGTAGGGGACTTGTGCAGCACTCATATAAGGTTGAACTTTATTATCTGTCTTAGGTAGCGCTGCATTGACTTGATCTAAGCTTAGAAAGTTCCCTAGCATGGCTTGTGCTGCTGGGTGATTGCTATCTACCTCTGCTAATGCTTGCACAGCCTTTAGGCTGGAAACTCCGCCTGGAAAGGAGATACCGCCTTGAAGATCTCTGATAGCTAATACTTGGGTTGCGCCTTGCATGGCTCTCGGCATTTTATTACCGCCAGCAAACAAAGGTAGGGCATTCGGATTGGCTGGAATCTGATTTTTATTGAGATAGACCTGCCTTGCCATCCAACCAAAAGAATCTGGTAGTGATTGCAAGTTCTTTACACCGCGTTCAATAATTTCTTGAGCCTCAAAGTGTGAACGCGTTTCATCTTTGATACCTACCGCTAGCCAAGGACTTAAACGTTTATTGGAATAGAGCTGATGAAGTGGGGCTGCGGCAGGATGCCAATAAAAATTATTACCATTGAGAGTGAGGGGTTCTGCGTTGGCTGCCTTTTCTTTGGCAAAGCGCATCTCTGGTGGCCTTGCTGCTAAAAAATTAGGGTCATCTAGTGGCGAGAGAATTCCTAAGCCATCTGCACCGCCTCGTAGAAAAACTACGATCAGCGGTCCGTCTTGAGGGCCTCGCCTACCCTTACTAACTTGTTCGGGATTGGCTGCAAAAGAAATCCCGCTGATGCCGATGAACAGAGATCCTAAACCAAGGCTGGTATTGAGAGCGCCTACAGCACTAGTTTTTAGGAAGGAGCGACGTTTCATGATGAGTAATATGTTCTGGTATCTCTGATGGCTGTATGTGAGATCAACTTTTGCTTGTCGAAATTGGCAGATTAGATTTAAATTGCTCTGGGCTTGGCAAAATGACTTCTGTCTGGAATGAAGGGCTGCAAGCCAGTAAGCCGATTAATCTTCTAGCTCGCTTTGGATCTGTGATGCTATCGCTCGGTTTGATATTTTGAGAAAGGAGCAGTGCGTTCGATAGCTCTGGTCTAGTTTGATTAAAGAGCGCTTTTTCCCAACGGCTCATCAGATCAACATAGCTTGGTTTGTTTGGTAGATTATGAAAAGGATCCCATTCGCCAGTTTTCCACCAGTTTTCAGCAACGCCTTGAGTGAGCTGAGCGCGTTGACGTAGGTAAGCTGCAGATAAAATCCAGATTAAGCCATCAGGCGGCCCTTCCGGTGTTTGCCAGCTGTAGATGGGGGCGCCTGCAGAGTCTAAAGGGGAGCCGCTAATACCTCCATCGCCTAACTCAAACGGTAGGTTAACCGCATTCGAGAATGAAGCCACTATGCGCATCGGTCTTTTGGCTTTTTGCTTCTGAGGTGCTGGTAGTTTTGCAGCCATTTGTACTATGTGCTGAAAAACGAGTTGTAATTGAGTAGGTGAGTTTCTATTATCAAAAAAAACTTGCGTCGTACTTTTTACTAAATCAATCGGAGGCTTATCCGCTACAAAGCGTTGAACTAATTTATGCGAGAGGTGCTGAGCAGTGCTAGGGTGATTGGCGCATAAAGATAGCACTTTTTTGCCATCTGCCATTGCAGCAGTATAAGGCTCAAACTCCGTTGCGAGTATTCGTTTTTGGTAGTTGTCATGCCACATGCCAACATAGGTAAACAGACCTGTTTTTGGAAGATTTTGACCTCCACCTATCCCAGTACCATCCTCTATAGACCATCCAGTAAATGCCCTGGCTGCCTCATAGACATCTTGGTCAATATAGCCCTGAGGTTTGCCTTCAGTGGCGCCTGGAACACTTTTCCACTGGGCATATAAATTATTTAAATAAGCATTACGCCCTAGGGTATGTAACTCAAATAACTCACGAGCATAGTTTTCATTAGCATTACCGGCTCGCGAAGATTTGGTATTCAGATAAGCAAGCATAGAGGGATGCTGTGCGGTAGCTTCTAGCATGTCTTGAAAGTTACCCCAGCAATAGCGCCGAATGACCTCACGATCCCAATGGGGAAGGTAGGCGCCCACGCCTTGCTCAGTTGCATAAATAGAGAAATGGTCTCGCCAAAAGCCAACCCACTCTTCTTGCCAAGGAGCATCCGTCTGCACAGACTGCAATAAAGAGGCTGCCTGTACCTCAAGACGTGGCCTTGGGCGCTCAGGAGGAATAATTAGATTGCCATTACCTGTATACGGAAACAGCTCTGGAATATTGGCGCTCAGTAATGAGAGAGGGCGAAGTTCATCAACGGCGGGATACTCAATCTCCACACCATTGGCATTAAATTTGCCAGCGTTATAGCGCACCCTTAGCAGGGTATCTTTATATGACAAAAGAGCGTTATAAGACCAACTCATTATTTAGGTAAACCTTCTTTTATTGACCAAGAAATTTAGCCGTATTGATTATCCTACTTGATCAGGGCGCCTCTCTTGAGCATTAATTAAGTTAAATTAATCTAGGATATTTACTTTCCCCAGATTTATTTGACTTTTAAGTCATAAAACAAATAGTAGATAGGTAACAAAATGCTTCTTAAGCATTGAAAAATATCATAAATTTATAATTTGTTGATATTATTGACTGATAATGAATATGACAAAACCTAATCTTGTTTTGCCCGTAATTCTCTGCGGAGGGTCGGGGACTCGTCTCTGGCCACTCTCTAGATCTGGCTTTCCGAAGCAATTTTTAGTGCTTTCTGGTGATGGCTCTAATCAAAGTCTCTTTCAGCAGGCTATAGAGCGCATGCATTCGGTAGCGGATGAGAGTATTTCTTTAGGTCAAACAGTCATCGTGACCAATGAAGAGCATCGCTTTCTGGCGCTCGACCAATTGCGAGAATTAAAAAATGTTCATGCCACGCTACTGCTTGAGCCTTTTGGTCGTAATACTGCCCCCGCTTTAACACTTGCAGCACTTTATGCCCAAGAGCAGGGTAATGATCCGATCCTTGCGGTAACGCCTGCAGATCAAACCGTTACCAATCCTGCCGCATTTACTAATGCATTACAAAAAGCTATTAGCATTGCACAAGAAGGCGCCATCGCGATTTTAGGGATTACTCCTACTGCTCCAGAAACTGGCTACGGCTATATCAAGACGAACCCTTTTAATAATCAAGGAGATGCTGATGGTGCTGGTGTATTCACTGTCGAGCGCTTTGTCGAAAAGCCAGATGCTCAAACTGCAAAACAGTATTTGGCAGAAGGTGGCTACTTCTGGAATGGCGGAATGTTTGTACTCAAAGCCAGCGTTTGGTTAGCTGCTTTAAAAGAGTTTCGCTCCGATATTTTTGGTGCGACTGAGACTGCGTGGGTTGGTAAAGCCGAGGATCATTCGGGCGATGCTGCTTTTATTCGCCCTGATAAAGAAATCTTTAAGACCATTCCCAGTGAGTCAATTGACTACGCCGTAATTGAAAAATGCCCCGGCAGTAAATACCCCATCAAGATGGTTGAATTAGATGCTGGCTGGAATGATCTTGGGGCTTGGGATGCAGTCTGGCAAGTAGGCAAACAGGATCAAGATGGCAATGTCACTTCTGGCGATACTTTATTGAGCAATGCAAAGAACTCTTTAGTGCATGCCAGTAGTCGCCTGGTGAGTGCCGTAGGTGTAGAGAACCTCATCATTATTGAGACTGCAGATGCAGTCATGGTTGCCGATAGGGCTAAAAGTCAAGATGTCAAACACATTGTTAACCAATTAGACATCCAAAAGCGTGAAGAAAAGAATCTGCATCGCAAAGTTGCCAGACCTTGGGGTTGGTATGACAGCGTGGATGAAGGAGAGCGCTTTAAAGTCAAACGTATTCAGGTAAAACCAGGAGCTAGTTTGTCATTGCAAATGCACCACCACAGAGCTGAGCACTGGATTGTGGTTAAAGGCGTAGCTGAAATTACTAATGGTAATCAAGTCATTATGCTCACAGAAAATCAAAGTACCTATATTCCACAAGGGCAAACCCATCGCCTTGCCAATCCTGGCAAGACGCCACTAGAAATCATTGAAGTGCAATCTGGTAGCTATCTAGGTGAGGATGATATTGTCCGTTTTGAAGATACTTATGGTAGAAGTTAAAAGGGCTTGAGATGAATATATTACTCACCGGCGGCGCAGGCTACATTGGCAGCCATACTGCGGTTGTCTTGGCGCAAGCAGGGCATCAGATTATGTTGCTGGATAACTTATGCAATAGTCTCAAAGAGACGGTCGCTCGATTAGAAAAAATCATTGGTAAGTCTGTCACTTTTGTTGAAGGTGATGTGCGGGACACTGCGCTCTTGATCAAAGTCATGCAAGAGCATCAGATTGAATCGGTGATTCATTTTGCGGGATTGAAGGCGGTGGGTGAATCCGTTGCTAACCCCATATTATATTTCTCAAATAATGTGCAGGGTACGATTAGTTTGCTACAAGCCATGCAGGCTGCTAAAGTATATTCACTGGTATTTAGCTCTAGTGCCACTGTATATGGAGAGCCTGAATATCTTCCTTACGATGAGGAGCATCCTACCAATCCCATTAACCCTTATGGCGATACTAAATTACAAGTAGAGATTATGTTGCGTGATTTGGCAAATTCAGATCCTCAGTGGAAGATTGCTTGTCTGCGTTATTTCAATCCAGTAGGAGCCCATGATTCAGGTTTGATTGGCGATGATCCGAGCGGTACCCCTGGAAATCTCATGCCTTACCTGGCTCGAGTGGCAATAGGGCAGTTAGAATGTTTGAGTGTATTTGGTAATGATTATGAAACTCGTGACGGTACTGGCGAGCGTGATTATATTCACGTGATGGATTTAGCAGAGGGCCATATGGCCGCTTTACCTTTTTTAGAAACCCATCCTGGTCTTCATATTATTAATTTAGGTACGGGCACTTCTACTAGCGTACTTGAATGTGTTGAAGAATTTGAGCGCGCATCTGGAAAAAAGATTCCTCTTAAAATTGCTCCAAGACGCGATGGAGATTTACCAATTTATTTTGCTAAAGCTGATTTTGCAAAACAGACTTTGGGTTGGAGTGCAGATCGAACAGTGGCGGATATGTGTAGTAGTGCTTGGAAGTTCCAGAGTACGAAACGTAGTAAGAATTAAGTTTTAGACGATTAAGCGGTAAAGAAAAAACCAAATTAACCATTACAAAATATAGCAATGAATACTAATCAAAAAGTGGCATTAATTACCGGTATTACTGGCCAAGATGGTTCTTACCTCGCTGAGTTTCTGTTAGAAAAGGGCTACATCGTTCACGGCATTAAACGCCGTGCATCCTCATTTAATACCACTCGTATTGATCACATTTATGAAGATCCGCATACGCCTCACCCAGATTTGATTTTGCATTATGGTGATTTAACCGATACCAGTAATTTAGTGCGGATTATTCAGCAGACTCAGCCAGACGAAATCTATAACTTGGGCGCCCAGTCTCACGTAGCAGTTTCTTTTGAATCGCCCGAATACACCGCTGATGTAGATGCGATGGGCCCCTTGAGAATGTTAGAAGCTATTCGCATCTTAGGCTTGGAAAAGAAAACCCGTTTTTATCAAGCATCTACTTCTGAGCTCTATGGTTTAGTGCAAGAAATTCCGCAAAAAGAAACCACGCCGTTTTACCCCCGTAGCCCGTATGCTGTTGCCAAGATGTATGCCTACTGGATCACCGTGAATTACCGTGAGGCCTATGGTATCTATGCGTGCAACGGCATTCTCTTTAACCATGAATCCAAGCGCCGTGGTGAAACCTTTGTTACTCGTAAAGTAACGCGTGGCCTAGCCAATATTGCCTTAGGCCTAGAGAAGTGCCTATTCATGGGTAATATCGATGCACTGCGTGACTGGGGTCATGCTAAAGACTATGTACGTATGCAATGGCTCATGCTCCAGCAAGATAAGCCAGAAGACTTTGTGATTGCCACTGGTGT
>Ga0209188_1000889_pt1 | contig 26301 bp, 25 predicted proteins | sample C_130625_EF_Meta_FD_187307 | JGI IMG/M metagenome (GOLD analysis project Ga0209188, IMG submission 187307) | Freshwater microbial communities from Lake Croche, Canada to study carbon cycling - C_130625_EF_MetaG (SPAdes) (version 2) | ecosystem: Environmental > Aquatic > Freshwater > Lake... | reverse complement strand
GTCAAAGCGGCCGGTGGCAATTTGGTGGGGCATGAGTTCACGACCGATAAATCTACTGACTTCATGTCGATCTTGACCACCATCAAAGGCAAGAAGCCAGACATCGTTTTCTTTGGTGGCATGGACGCCGTTGGCGGTCCAATGATGAAGCAAATGAAATCTTTGGGTTTGAGCGCCAAGTTCATGGGTGGCGATGGGATCTGCACGACCGAATTGGTGAAATTGGCCGGCGACGCGATGGCTGACGGACAAGTGGTCTGCGCTGAAGCGGGTGGCGTGGACGGCCCATTGAAGAAGGGCATGGAGGACTTTGGCGTGAAATACAAAAAGCGTTTCAACGATGACGTGAAACTCTATGCACCTTATGTTTACGATGCCGTTAGCGTGATGGTGGACGCTATGCAACGTGCTAAATCTTCTGATCCTGCTAAGTATTTGCCAGAATTGGCAAAAACTAACGGCTACAAGGGCGTAACAGGCACCATCTCTTTTGATTCAAAAGGAGATATTAAAAATGGTGCGTTAACCCTTTATAGCTATAAAGCGGGTAAGCGCGACCAACTTGCTGTGATTCGTTAAAAATTTTTGAAAGACTTGTCCACCATTTGATTCTCTCGTGCGTTGTATACCCATTGAGATAACAGGAGACGCTCTTGGACAAGTCAGTTTTTCAAATGGACCCGCCCGATGTCGCACTAGAGCGTCGTTATAAAGCTTTAGTAAATGAGACTTCCGGCATCAGAGCAACTTTTGATCGTATCCGCGCCCAACTGGCCCAAGAGGCTGAACAGCGTAGCCGTCCCGCCTCGCGTATTTATTCAGGTTTCCGCGCTTTCAAAGCTTAATTAGCTAGCCACGGTTGTTGCCATGCAACAACTTGGTGCATATTTAGGTATGTTTTAGTATTCATATTGCGTTTGAAGTTTCGCTCAACAACTTCCCTTTTTATTGTTGTAGTTTCATAAGCCCATAATTAGTCCAAATTTTTTAAAAATATGAGGGCGGGTGTTCTTATGAAATTAAGTAGGTTTTTTTCTACCGATATAGCCATTGACCTTGGCACCGCGAACACCCTCATCTATATTAAAAACCAAGGTATCGTTTTAGACGAACCTTCGGTTGTAGTAATTAGAAAAGATTCCCGCCACAACGGCAAGACAACGGTTCTTGCGGTGGGTAACGAAGCCAAATCTATGTTGGGACGTGTGCCTGAAGGCATTGAAGTCATTCGCCCGATGAAAGACGGCGTGATTGCAGACTTCACCGTGACCGAAGTCATGCTAAAGCACTTTATCAAGTTGGCGCATCCGAGCATGCTGTTTCGTCCTAGTCCTCGCATCGTGATTTGTGTGCCTTGTGGCTCTACGCAAGTAGAGCGACGCGCTATTCGTGAGTCGGCCCTGGGCGCTGGTGCTTCTGAGGTATTCCTTATTGAAGAACCTATGGCCGCAGCCATTGGTGCAGGCCTTCCTGTGACAGAAGCCTGTGGTTCTATGGTGGTGGACATAGGTGGCGGCACTACCGAAGTGGGCATCGTCTCTTTGGGTGGCATGGTTTATAAAAACAGCGCACGTGTCGGTGGCGACAAGTTTGACGAAGCCATCATCAACTACATCCGTCGCAACTTTGGTATGTTAATCGGCGAGCAGACGGCAGAGAGAATCAAAAAAGAAATTGCCACCGCTTTTCCAGGCTCTGGCGTGATGGAACTTGAAATTACTGGTCGCAACTTGAGCCAAGGTATACCGCAAAGTTTCACCATCAGTTCTAACGAAGTGTTAGAAGCGCTTACAGACCCCCTAAACAACTTGGTATCCACCGTCAAAATCGCCTTAGAAAAAACCCCGCCAGAGCTCAGCTCAGATATCGCGGAGCGTGGAATTATGTTGACGGGGGGCGGTGCTTTATTGAGAGACCTAGACCGCTTGTTATCCGAAGAAACCGGACTGCCAGTGCTAATTGCAGAAGAACCCTTGACTTGCGTCGCTATGGGATGTGGAATTGCTTTAGATCAAATGCAAGGGATGAGCAATATTTTTTCAAGTGACTAAATGTAACCAACCCAAGCTAAAACTTGGGAGTTCTTTAATCTTTAAGTTAGTGCTTTTAATTTTTAGACGCTGAAGCCGCATTAGCAGGACGTGCAGGCGCTACCCACTTACCAATACCGCCTTGCCTAAAGTCTTGTAAGGTCTGCTCGGTTTTTTGCACCAAGCTGTTGGTGCTCTCCATTGTCTTTTGCGTGCTTTCCATAACTTTTTGCGTACCCTCCATCACTTTTTGCGTGCTGCCTAACACCTGACGCGCAGACTGCATGGTTTTCTCGGTGAGTTCGGCGTTGCGCACCATGCTGGCACTGCCAAGGTCTAGATTGGTAAGCATATGGTCGACCCTGGGGTCTTGCGCACGGGCGTTTAGGCTGTTGAGCAGTTTTTCTGTCGAGACCAGTGTTTTGTTGATATTGCCCAAGGTAGCAGGCAAGCCTTTGTTAGGGTCTGAAATTTCTGCGGCGACTGCCATCACACGGGCAATCGCAGGGTCTATTTTTTCCAACACTTTTTTCTCGAGATCGCGTGCAAGGTCAAAGTGTTTGAGATCGATCGCGTCGTTGTTTTTAAAACCGTCGGTATTGCTGGGGTGTTTGCGAAGTATCAATTCAGCGCCCACCAGTTTGGCCGAGGCCAATTCCAAGGTGGAGCCTGTGGTCGCGAGATTGCGGTATTTTTCTTTGACTTCTAGCGTGCCTTCAATATGGCCGCTTGGTGTGAGTTCTAAACTTTTGACTTGCCCCACTGGAAAACCTTGGTAAACCACTTTCATGCCGTTGCTCAAATGCTCACCTGAGACGGTAGCGAAACGCAACACCAAGTTGTTATCAAATACACCCTGCTTTTTTGCCAACCAAAAGCCAAGGCCTACCAATACGCCTGCTGCAATCGCCGTAATGGCAAGAAGATTGCGTAATGCATGTCCTTGTTGCTTTGCTAACTTTGAAGTAGATGACTGTGTCATGCATGTCTCCTAAAAAGGATGGTTGTTTGAGCGGCGTGCATTTTCAAATGGAACCTATTAGCAGCCAGTTGATGTATGAATCGGTAGCTTCTACAGAGAGTATCCAAATCACCATGAGCCACAACAAACGCGTGGCGCTGCGCGAAGGTGCCTCTTTTGCTCGACTCAAAATGAGTTTGTCTAAATGCCCAAGCCATCCCAGTCCTGATGCCTCAATAGCAGTTCGAAGACATAAACGTATTAATTCGCTGACGGGGTAGTGTTGTGCGAGTTCTTGTAAGGCCGACTCGCCAAAGGCAGCATTCGATGCTTCGATACCTAAAAAGTAACCTACCAATGCACACAGTAAAAAAACAACAACGTTGACGAGTGCTGCCCATACTGAAGCCAATATGTCAGACAACACATCATCTGCATTCGCATGGCCTTCCAAAGATTGGAATAACACTACGCGCACACCCAGCAATACACACGTGATCAAGCTAGGAAGTTTTTGAAGTAACAAGGTGCTCGCAACCTCGCTGGCAATGCCTAAGTTACTCAGCGCGTTGAGAGCCACCACGACACCTAATCCTGCGCCCCATAAAAAACCCAGGAGCCCCGCAAAATCTGCCGTAGAGCGAATATGACCGAGGGCTTGCGCCCCTAAGCGATTCGCATAAACGTTGGCGTCAGAAGTTGCCATCAAGCCAATTCAGCGATCAATTCAATTTCTACGCAGGCGCCCATAGGTAACTGCGCCACACCAAAAGCACTGCGCGCGTGCGCACCTTTTTCGCCAAATAGTTGTGCAATCAACTCGCTACAGCCGTTGGTCACCAAATGGTGTTCAACAAAATCAGACGTGGAATTGACCAAGCTCATGACTTTCACAACGCGGTGAATTTTGTTGAGGTCTCCTACAGCCGCATGCAAAGTACCCAGTAAATCGATAGCGACTGCACGCGCAGCATCTTTGCCCTCTGCTGTTTGCATGTTGCGGCCAAGTTGACCGATCCAAGGTTTGCCGTCTTTTTTGGCGATGTGGCCGCTTAAAAAAACCAATTTACCCGTTTGCACAAAAGGCACATAGGCTGCAGCGGGAACAGAAACAGGTGGCAATTCGATGCCAAGTTCAGAAAGCTTGTTATAAACGTTCATAAGTCTTTAGAGATGGGGTGGATATATCGATATTTGATTGTCGCATTGCATGGGATTATCAATAGCAATGTTTACAAAAGGATAAAGTCTGCTGGCCTCAAGAATCAGGGCCACCTGACGATATCAATGGTGAGTCTTTTAAAGATGGGGGTTGTCATGTTATTTCGTGGTTTTGCTGTTTGCGTTTTTATCTTTGGCCTTTTGATTGGCTGGAGCAGTTCTGCCCGCGCGGAATGGAGCGAATTGGCCAAAGAACCTGAAGCCCAATATTTCTTTGACAAAGATGCCGTCATGCCCGTGCATGTGTCGCGTTATGCCTGGGTTTTGACCAATTTGGCAAGGGCCGACACAACGCCCACAGGTGAGCCCTATGCCTCCTATATGATTCGTTTGCGTGTGTATTGCAAAACCGACATGGTGGCGCGTTTGTCGATCAGCTATTTCGATAAGGCTATGGGTAAGGGCAAAGAAGTGTCGACAGAAGACCTTCAAGAATGGCGTAACCGTGAAACTCCGATTCGTCCCAACACCTATATGTCTGCGTTGAAGAAAGAAGTTTGCGCTGCCAAGGCTGTTGCTGGCTAACAAACACTGTTTGCTGGCTACTAAACGCAGTGTGCTGGCTTTTGAACGCAGTGTCCTGGTTTTCAAAAGCTTTGCTCACCTAATTCAATAGCAGCGCTTACCCCAACTGCGCATAAACACCCGACGATGTTCGGGTGTTTTCATTTTTACTGCATTTCTTTTTAGGTTGGATTACTGGAACAGCCTTACAACTGCAACAAGCCGCTTTATGGCTTGATGGGATCAACCTCGCTGGCTTCTTCACGTCTGCTTTAGTACTGGTTACTTTCCTACTTTGCCGGCACCGTTTGAAACCACCTTTGTTCTTGCAATGCTTGCTGCTATTGGTGATATCCGCAGCCACCGCTTTTTTCTGTTGTGCATTCCGAGCGCAGGTTTTTCTTGAAAAACAAATAGCACCAAGATTAGAAGGTCAAGTTTTACAAGTGGTGGGACGAGTTAGCGCCATGCCACATCGAATGCAAGAAAACATCCGTTTTCGCTTCGCGGTGCAATCCGCGCAACTGGCAAGTGGCGAATTGGTAGAACTGCCACCCCAAGTGATGCTGGGTTGGTATGTGAATACGCTTTCAAATGGTCCAACGCCAACTGATTTACAAGCCGGCGATTTATGGAGGTTTTCTGTCAAGCTCAAAGCGCCCCATGGTCATATCAACCCGAATGGTTTTGATTACGAGTTGTGGTTATGGGAGCAGGGTTTACAAGCGACAGGGTATGTGCGCAATGGACCTAAAGACAAGCAACCGGAGTTGATAGTCCGTAGTTGGAAACATCCGATAGAGCGATGTCGTCAGTGGGTACGCCAACAGGTGTATGCGCAGTTGGGTGACCAGCAAGGCGCCGGTGTGGTGGTGGCTTTGTTGTTAGGCGACCAAGCATCGATCGAGCGGGCAGATTGGGACGTGTTTCGGGCGACAGGTGTTGCGCATTTGATGGCGATTTCAGGTTTGCACATTACTGCGCTTGCGTGGCTAGTGGCTAGATGTGTTGGCTGGATCTGGCGGCGTTCCTATATGTGGAGTAAGGCATCTTGGTGTCTTCTGTTGCCAACTCAGCAAGCGTCTTGGTTAGCAGCGCTTTTAACTGCTGTTGCCTACAGCCTGTTTACCGGCTGGGCCATTCCAGCCCAGCGCACCGTGTGGATGTTGGGCGCTGTGTTGGCTTTAAGAATATACGGGTTGAGATGGCCCGCGTACCAAGTTCTATTGTTCGCAGCGACCGTGGTGTTGGTTGCAGATCCGTGGGCTTTTTTGCAGGCAGGCTTTTGGTTGAGCTTTATGGCTGTTTCCATTTTGTTTGTCGGTTCGCAATCGTTTCAATTTTTACCTGCACTTATCAGAGAACAATTTTTAATGAGTGTGTGCATGGCACCTATCAGCTTGTTGTTCTTTCATCAAGTCTCCTTGGTCGGATTTTTTGCCAACCTGATGGCCGTGCCATGGGTGACTTGCGTGGTGACGCCTTTGTCCATGCAGGGACTTCTGTTTCCTTTCGCTTGGAACCTGGCCGCATGGGCCATCACTGGTTTGGGGATTTGTCTTAGCTGGATGGCCAGTCTTTCTTGGGCGCAATGGTCTGCGCCAGCCGCGCCTTTGTGGATTGGCTTAGTCAGTATTGCTGGCGTGTTTGTGTTTGCAATGCCTGTGGCTTGGTATTGGCGACTAACAGGCGCTTTGTGTATCTGGCCAGTGCTCAGTTGGCAACCGCCCAGACCACCTGACGGCGAGTTTGAACTGATTGGCGCTGATATGGGACAAGGCCATGCAGTATTGGTGCGAACTTCGAACAAGAGCCTTCTCTACGACACGGGCCCACGCTATTCGCCAGAGACAGATGCCGGCCAAAGAGTGCTTGTGCCCTTGCTGATTGCTTTAGGTGAGCGTTTAGACCGCGTCATCATCAGCCACCAAGACAGTGACCACAGTGGCGGTGCGCACAGCGTGCTCAAGATGCAACCCCAAGCAGATGTGCTGACGTCGATACCTTCGGTCCATCTTTTGCGCTCGATCCACCCCATGCAAACATGCACTGCCGGTCAGCACTGGCAATGGGACGGTGTGCACTTTTCAGTGTTGCATCCGCAACAAGCCGACTATGTCAAAAAACTCAAACCTAACGCGTTGAGTTGCGTGCTTCGTATAGAAAGCGCGTCCGGTAAAAGCGCATTGCTAGTGGGAGATATCGAGGCAGCCCAAGAAAACCAATTGGTGCAAAGCGGGGTGAACTTGAAATCGGATTGGCTCCTGGTGCCGCACCACGGAAGCGCTACGTCATCCACGCAATCGTTCTTAAAGGCGGTATCGCCCAACTTTGCTTGGGTGCAAGCGGGATACCGCAACCGTTTTGGCCATCCGCGACAAGATGTCATAGCACGGTATGCAACATTAGACATACGGGTATTTCAGAGCGTGCGGTGTGGTGCATCAGTTTGGCAAAGCGATAAGCCAGAGCGAATGCGTTGCGAACGCGATGAACAAAGACGATATTGGCACCATACGGTTCCACCAAGATAGGGGCACAAAGAGCCAGATTCGAGATTTAAATTTGCCCTTCAGTCAGCGTGTCTAACTGAAACGTACCGCTTTTATGCCAGAGCCAGGTTTCGGTATAGCGCACACGCCCAAGATGGATAGGCGCTGGGAAAGGCTCAGCCGCTTTGATGGTGCGCTCGATCTCTTGAATCACTTCAGGTGCTTGTTTGGGTTTGCGCATCCAGTCAAAAGACTGGATTTTTCCATCTTCACGCACTTCAAATGTCACAACACCAATGGCATAGAGAAGCGGCGGCAGTTTGCCTTGGTGGATGCGATGTTGGTTATAGCCGTAAATATGTTTGGCGGCATCGTGCCGGTATTCTTTTGGCGTTCGGGCTGATGACACCAATGCGGGTGCTGGTTTTTTTTCTACAACGACCACGGCTTCAGCTACAGGCACTATGGCCTGGGGCGCAGAGACCATCTTGGGGCTAGAACAACCTGCCAGCCAACATAAACCTAAGCCCGCAACAAACCACTTCAATATGGAGAAAGTAGTCAAAGGAAGATTAAACCCCTTCCTTGCTGTTGACCTGGGTCTTATTGCAGGGTGTTGGCTATTTATGCTGAAAATGGGCATATGGGCATATGGGCATAGGGAGTAAATCCTCATGCCATTTTCAGCCCCGAAATCCGATGGGGGTCGGGAGTTTTCCCTAGGGCTAGGTGTTGCGTCTTGGCTTATCCGCCGCGGCGCATCAAGTCAAAGAAGTCCACATTGGTTTTAGTGGCCTTCATGTTTTTGAGCATCAACTCCATGGACTCGATTTCATCCATGTTGTACATGAACTGGCGCAAGATGCGGGTTTTTTGCAAGATTTCTGGTGGTAGCAGTAACTCTTCTCGGCGGGTACCGCTGCGGTTGAGTTGAATCGCTGGGAACACCCGTTTTTCGTACAAACGGCGGTCCAAATGGATCTCGCAGTTACCCGTGCCTTTGAATTCTTCAAAGATCACCTCGTCCATGCGACTACCGGTATCTACCAAGGCCGTGGCGATGATGGTGAGAGAGCCACCTTCTTCAACTTTGCGAGCTGCACCAAAGAAACGCTTGGGGCGTTGTAGCGCGTTCGAATCAACACCGCCAGTTAAAACCTTACCGGAAGAGGGCACCACGTTGTTGTAGGCGCGGGCCAGACGGGTGATGGAGTCGAGCAAGATCACCACGTCTTTTTTGAGTTCTACCAAACGCTTGGCGCGCTCGATCACCATCTCGGCGACGTGCACGTGGCGGGCTGCGGGTTCATCAAAGGTAGAGGCAATAACCTCGGCTTTGACCGAGCGTTGCATTTCTGTCACCTCTTCTGGGCGCTCGTCGACCAGCAAGACCATCATGTGACTATCGGGGTAATTGGCGGCAATCGCGTGGGCGATGTGCTGCATCATCACGGTTTTACCGCTCTTAGGCGGCGCAACCACCAAAGCACGCTGACCTTTGCCGATGGGCGCGATGATGTCGATGATGCGGCCGGTGATGTTTTCCTCACCCTTGGTGTCTTGTTCGAGCTTCATGTGCTCGCGTGGGAACAAGGGGGTCAAGTTTTCAAACATGACCTTGTGTTTGTTGTTCTCAGGCAGGTCGTCGTTGACTTTGTCGAGCTTGGTAAGCGCAAAGTAACGCTCGCCGTCTTTGGGGATGCGAACTTCGCCTTCGATCATGTCACCCGTATGCAGGTTGAAGCGGCGTACTTGGCTGGGGCTGATGTAGATGTCGTCCGTGCTGGCGGTATAGCTGGTGTCTGGGCTACGCAAGAAACCAAAGCCGTCGGGCAAGATCTCGAGGACGCCGTCGGCAAACACTTGTTCGCCAGCGCGGGCGCGCTTTTTGATGATGGCGAACATGAGCTCTTGCTTGCGCATGCGGCCCGTATTTTCAATTTCGAGTTCTTCGGCTTGTTTCAGCACTTCAGACACGTGCAGTGCCTTGAGTTCGTTCAGGTGCATAGATGACTCCAGAGGGAGCTCGTTAAAAATAAAGGGGGGAGGTCAAAAAGCGAGGTCTGCGTAGCGTCAAGACCAGAATTCGTGCCCTGATGGGGAGCCAACGCCCAAAGAGGTTGTCGGTTAATTCAGGGGAAATTATGACAGATAAAAAGCCCGAACTCGTTGCCAAGTGCGGGCTTCTGATAGGTGAAGGGCAATATTTGCGAATGCCCGCCAGATTTAGGCCAATTGCTGATCAATAAAAGCAGTTAACTGGGCTTTACTCATGGCGCCAACCTTGGTGGCAGCCAATTGACCGCCCTTGAAGAACATGAGGGTAGGAATGCCTCGAATGCCAAATTTGGCAGGAATATCGCGGTTTTCGTCCACATTCATCTTGGCGATTTGCAATTTGCCTTCATAGGCGGCGGAAACTTCGTCCAAGATGGGGGCAATCATGCGGCATGGGCCGCACCATTCCGCCCAGTAATCGACTAAAACAGGCTTATCGGCCTGCAAGACATCCGCTTCAAAAGTGGTGTCAGTGGTGTGTTTAATTAGGTCACTTGCCATAGCGGGATCCTCTCAGAATTGCAATAACTGTACAGTTAGGGCATTGTGGCAGAAAGCAAGTATCTCTATGAAAACTCTCACGATTGATGTCGTATCCGATGTGGTGTGTCCTTGGTGCTATGTAGGCAAGCGCCGGTTAGAAGGCGCACTCGACATGTTGGCCAAAGAGCACCCAGATGTGGTGCCTGAAGTGCGTTGGCACGCTTTCCAACTCAACCCTGATATGCAGCCCGAAGGTATTGAGCGCTATGAGTACGTCAAAAACAAATTTGGCGATCGCGCAGACAGCATTTATGAGCGGGTTAGCGGAGTAGGAGAAGACGTTGGCATTGCTTTTAAGTTTGACCAAATCAAGCGCCAGCCCAACACCATTCAAGCCCACAGCCTCATCGGCGCCTGCGATAGCGTGGAAGGCCAAGGGCGTATGGTCGAAGCATTGTTCCAAGCCTATTTTTTAGATGGACGCGATCTCACCGACGCCAAAGTCCTGGTGGAAGTCGCCATCACAGCTGGCATGTCGCCTTTTGTCGCAGAAGAATGCCTAGCCAACGAAGCCTTGATGCAAGAAACCCGAGACAGTGACAAATCTGCGCGCGACATGGGTGTGACCGGCGTGCCTTTTTTCATCTTCAACCGTAAAGTGGGTGTCTCAGGCGCCCATGAGAGTGAAAGCCTGTTTAAGGCTATGACGGAATCTGTCGAGTGACGCAACAAGCTCCGCCCATAGTCCGCGCCATGGTCTTGCGCGAACTTGAAGAGGGAGTCAAACACGATGCTTTGTGGTTGCAAGCCTTGTCGGAATCGAAGCTAGACCCCACCCAAACCAAACTGCGCTACATCGCCCTACGCTCGCAAGCGATCCAAAGGGATATGAAGGGACTGCTGATTGACCAAATCCGCGGTGCGGTTGCCAAAGACCGGCTAGTTCGCTAAGAGATAAACAGTGGGAAGGTGACGGACCTCAACCCCAGCACTGGCTCCACAGTTAGGGCTGCTTGGTTCCCCACCTGACCCGGTTGGCCGCTTCACCATGTGGGAAGGCCCGTCGATCCAAATTGTAGGTCACCTAGAATCACCCGCTTATGTCTTACCTAGTGCTGGCCCGCAAGTACCGTCCCAAAACCTTTACCGAAATGGTGGGGCAAGAACACGTGGTGCAGGCTCTTACTAACGCGCTCACCACCCAACGACTGCACCACGCCTATTTGTTTACAGGTACCCGCGGGGTCGGTAAAACCACTGTTTCGCGCATATTGGCTAAGTCGCTCAATTGCCAAGGAACTGACGGGCAGGGCGGAATCACCGCCACCCCTTGTGGCGTTTGCCAAGCGTGTATCGACATCGATGCAGACCGTTTTATCGATTACACCGAACTAGACGCTGCTTCCAATAGGGGGATTGATGATGTGCAGACTTTGCTCGAACAAGCTGCTTACAAGCCTGTGCAAGGCCGCTTCAAAGTCTTCATGATTGACGAAGTGCACATGCTCACAGGACCAGCGTTTAACTCGATGCTCAAAACGCTGGAAGAGCCGCCCGAGTACATGAAATTTGTGTTGGCAACGACTGATCCGCAAAAAGTACCGGTCACCGTTCTCTCGCGGTGTCTGCAGTTCAATTTGCGACCCATGGCGCCCGAGACTGTTTTGTCGCATTTGGGTAGTGTGTTGCAACAAGAATCGATTGAAGCTGAACCGCAGGCCCTGCGATTAATCGCCCGTGCCGCCCGCGGCTCCATGCGTGACGCCTTGAGTTTGACCGACCAAGCCATTGCCTTTGGCGGTGGGCAGTTAAAAGAAGAATCGGTCAAGCACATGTTGGGCAGCGCCGACCGCACCTATGTATTTCAGTTGATCGAGGCATTGGCCCATGGCGATGGCAAATCTGTGGTTGCAATCTCTGAAGCTTTGCGCCTGCATGGTTTGAACTCTGCGTCCACTTTAGAGGATATGTCTAGCGTTTTGCAGCGCATGGCTGTGTTGCAAGCTGTAGGCAACTCGCCAGGGGCAGATAGCACCGACCCAGAAGCGGCAGATATCTCGCGTTTGGCAGGCCTGATGCCCGCCGATGAAACGCAGTTGCTCTACAGCCTTTGTATCCATGGCAGACAAGAATTGGGCTTGGCGCCTGATGAATACGCTGCCTTGACCATGGTGCTTTTGCGTTTGCTGGCCTTTAAGCCAAAGTCACTCTCTGACGAAACCAGCGCCAGCCCAATCGCCTCGGCACCTGCTGAAAAAAAAACTTCTGAGTTAGCTGGGTTTGCGCAAACGCTGCTGAAACCCCAGCCTTTGCAGAATGCGCAAATATCTCAACCGGAACAAATTAAGCCCAGAGAAGCGTTTCCAGCCGTTATTCCAAAAGTTCACAGCACGGTTTTACCTACGCCAGTCCTAGCCCAAACCTCAGAAGGCGACTTCTGGAACCAGTTAGTCCGCGAAATGGTCGAAGCCCAAGCCATCAACGCCTTGGTGCGCGAACTGGCTCTGCAATCGCAGTTGATGGCGCGGGACAACCAGCAATGGACATTGCAAGTCGACAAAGACTCGCTCAACACCCTCAGCAACTGTGAACGTTTGCAAGCAGCCTTGGCGCAATTTGGCCATGAGGTCCAGTTGACCGTTGTCATGGGCGCTGTGGAAGACAGCACGGCTAAGCGCATCAAGCAAGAAAATGCAGAGCGCCAAACCCGGGCGGAGGAAATCATCTTGCAAGATCCGTTCGTGCAATCTTTGATGCGCGACTTTGACGCGAAAATAGTCCCTGGCAGTATCAAGCCGGTTTAAGTTCACAAAAGGAATCACATGTTCAACAAAGGACAACTCTCAGGTCTGATGAAGCAGGCGCAAGCCATGCAAGACAACCTTAAAAAAGCCCAAGAAGAATTAGGCAATATCGAGGTCACCGGTGAATCAGGCTCTGGAATGGTCAAGGTATTGATGACCTGCAAGCACGACGTCAAGCGCGTCACCATCGACCCAAGCCTGTTGGCCGACGACAAAGACATGGTCGAAGACTTGGTCGCTGCCGCTTTCAACGACGCCGTGCGCAAAGCCGCCGAGACCAGCGAAGCCAAGATGAGCAAGCTCACGGCCGGCTTGCCGCCTGGTTTGAAACTGCCGTTTTAATGGCCAACACCTCGGTTTTAGAGGGGCTGATCCAAGCGCTTCACAGGTTGCCTGGCGTTGGCCTGAAATCCGCCTCTCGCATGGCTTACCACTTGTTGCAACATGACCGTGAAGGCGCCAAGCTGATCGCCGATGCTTTGCAAACTGCGGTCGCAGAAGTCCAGCACTGCGAAAGTTGCAATACCTTCACCACCCAGCCCATATGCCTCACCTGTGCCGACACCACGCGTGACACCAGCCGCCTTTGCGTGGTCGAAAGCCCTGCTGACCAGTCTGCGGTGGAGCGCACAGCAGCGTACAAAGGTTTGTATTTTGTGTTGATGGGACGTATCAGCCCGCTTGACGGCCAAGGCCCTAAAGACATTGGCTTACAAAAGCTTCTAGAGCGCGCCAGCGACGGCGTGGTGAGCGAAGTGATTTTGGCGACGAACTTCACCGCTGAGGGCGAGGCGACTGCCCATGTGCTGGGCGAGGCTTTGAAACGCCGTAATGTGCAGGTTACCCGTCTTGCGCGTGGAGTGCCAGTTGGTAGCGAGTTGGAATATGTTGATTTGGGCACCATTGCCCACGCTTTGGTGGATCGCCGTAAAGCTTAAGCTAGCGCTTTGCCACATCCACATCGTGTTTATTTTTGCCAGACTTCTTAGAAGCTGTTTTAGTACCGCCATCCTCTTTAGCCTTTTTGCTTCCCTTGCCACTTTTTTTACGCTTGGCAATCGCCTCTGGTGACAAATCAAGTTTGCCGTTGTCAGCCACCCTAGCAGTAACGTCTTCCACAATACGTATCGTTCTTGGTACTAACAGCGCAGAGCCAGCTTTGATGACCATCTTGGCGGGAATATTGTTGACAGCGCGCAAATCGGCCTCGCTCATGCCAACGCGTTTGGCCGCTTCGGCTGGCTTCATGTTCGATGGGGCAATCCACGCTGTCCAAGAAGCCATACGGCTAATACCCGTGGACTCGTAATTGCGCTGAAACACTTCGGCCTTGTCCCAAGGAAGCAAGATTGAGGGCGTGCCAGCCGCCAGCAACACAGGGCGACTAGCGGAAGGATTTAGTGACTTGAAATCGTCAACGCTGATATCTGCTAGTTTGGCTGCAAATGTCACATCCATATCGCGTGGCAGGGGAACGCTTTGGAAATAAGGATGGTTAGGAATGCTGAACAACACCACGCTATAGGCAGGCGGGTTGCCCACAATGTTCTTCATAGCTTGGAGTTTGGGCACATACATGCGCGTTTCCATCGGCATATTGAGATCGACATAGCCAGTGGGTAAGCCTGCGCGTTGGTTACGGGCTATCGCTTTACCTACATTGCCTTCGCCCCAGTTATAAGCGGCCAAGGCCAGGTGCCAATCGCCAAACTGTTTGTAGAGGCGCTCTAAGTAGTCCAAAGCAGCCCGAGTCGAAGCCTGCACGTCACGCCTGTCGTCGCGGAAAACGTTTTGTTTCAAATCGAAACTTTTGCCAGTGGCGGGCATGAACTGCCACATGCCACTGGCGCGGGCACTGGAAACAGCTTGCGGATTAAAAGCACTCTCAATAAATGGCAGCAACGCCAACTCGGTGGGCATATTGCGTTGCTCGAGTTCTTCAACAATATGGAAGAGGTATTTACTAGAGCGCTCACCCATGCGTTGAAGGTAGTCCGTTTTGGCCGCATACCACTGGGTGCGATCGATAACCAAATCGGTTTCTAAGTCAGGCATTTTGTAGCCCTTGCGAATGCGTTCCCACAAGTCGTTAGGCAAATTCAGATTGGCAACGGCATTGCCTTTTAAGCTGGTTTTGCCGATGGGGCTCAGGTCAGCTGGTTTGTCAGTGCTGGGTGCAGAACTAGTTGCCGTGGGTTGAACGGGTAAAGGTTGTAGCGGGGCGCAACCTTGCAACAAAGCTAAGCCAAGGGCTAGGGGGACGGCTATCGAAAAGAATCTCATCTGAAGTTGTTTTTCCATTCCCGCAGAGCGGCAAATAGGGTGGTGTTGTCGGTCTGCGCTTGCGCAGACAGTCCAGCATGTTGGGCCACAGATTGCCGCACAGTTGCAAGGCGGCTTCTGAGGAATGGGTTGATCTTCAACTCATTTCCCAAATCAGCGGGCAGGGTGGGGAGATCTTGCGCGCGCAAGCTTTTGCAATGCGCGGTGTAGTTCTGCAGGTCTTGGTTGTTTGGCTCTACCGCAAGGGCAAATTTCAAGTTGGAAAGAGTGTACTCGTGCGCGCAACACACACGGGTGTTGGCGGGTAGGGCTGCCAAGGCATCTAAAGACGCCAACATTTGCGCTGGCGTACCTTCAAAAATACGGCCGCATCCTCCTGAAAAAAGCGTGTCTCCACAAAAAAGCACGGGTGCTTGAGGCGCGTCGGGCAAGAAGTAAGCGATATGTCCCGAGGTGTGTCCAGGCACGTCAATCACTTGGACGGTTTGCCCCAAAAGTTGAAAGGGTGCGTCTGGCAATACGGGGATAAGTGGCTCGGGGATGTTTTCACGCGCAGGGCCATAGACCAGTGCGCCAGTTGCCTGTCGCAGTTCATCCACACCGCCGATATGGTCTGCATGGTGGTGGGTGACTAGAATCGCGGTCAAGTTGAGTCCCTCGCGGCTCAAAACCTCCCTCACTGGTTTGGCATCCCCCGGATCGACCACCACAGCGAGACCGTCTTGGTGCCACAACCACAAGTAGTTGTCTGAAAAAGCGGGTATTGCAACGAGTTTCATGGCGTCCACATTTCTAAAAACCGATAGTTTGCACGAATGGCTCCAAACCCCGCCAGGACAGTACATGCTGGCGTGGGAACAAAACCATTTTGACCTTGCAGTATCGGACGCATTTGGCTTTCATGCGTTGCAGTTGGGATTGCCCCAATGCGACGCCTTGGAAGCAAACCGTATGCCGCATAAATTTATGGCTTGCGATGGCTTGCCAAGCGACTATGCGTTGGACAGGCCCTTGTTCCTAACAAATTACGAGGCGCTGCCATTTAAAGACGCCAGTTTGGATTTGGTTGTCCTGCCACACACCTTGGAACTGAGTTTTGACCCGCACGCCACTTTGCGCGAGGTCGAGCGTGTCTTGGTGCCCGAAGGCAGAGTGGTGGTTTGCGGAATGGAGCCCTTAAGCCTATGGGGTGCCAGCAAAGCATTGGGGCGAGGCGTACCAGAATTTGGCGATTTGATCAGCCAGCGCCGGATCCGAGATTGGCTCAAGCTCTTGAGTTTTGAGGTGGACCACCACACCAGCGGTTGTTTTCGACCCATGCTTCGCTCAGACCGGTGGCTACAACGTATGCACTGGATGGATACCGTGGGCAGCCGATGGTGGCCTTTGTCTGGCGCTGTTTACTTTGTTCAGGCGGTCAAGCGGGTGCGGGGGATGCGTTTAATTTCCCCCGTTTGGAAGAAGTCTAAACAGCGGGCGGCGGCAGCGGTCACCACTGCCTCCAAAGGGATGGAATGAAAGAAGTAGAAATCTACACAGACGGCGCCTGCAAAGGAAACCCGGGTCCTGGTGGCTGGGGCGCACTGCTGCGAACCCCTGCAGGCCATGAAAAAGAAATCTTTGGCGGCGAACGCGACACCACCAACAACCGCATGGAACTCACCGCCGTCATCCGTGCAATTGAGTCTTTGAAGTTCCCCTGTGCCGTGGCGCTCTATTTAGATAGTGAATATGTGCGCAAGGGTATTACCGATTGGATTCACGGATGGAAAGCCCGCGGATGGCGCACGGCTGCCAAGCAACCGGTGAAAAACGCCGATCTTTGGCAACGGCTTGACGAGTTGGTACACAGGGGCGACCACGACATCCACTGGCATTGGGTCAAGGGGCATGCGGGGCATGTGGATAACGAGCGGGCGGATGCTTTGGCGAATTTGGGTGTGGATGAAGTCTTGTCGCAAAAGTGACATGAATTGGTTTGAGCCTTTCAAATCAAAAACCCCTTACGACTGTTACATTTGCATGGTTTTTTGCACCTTAAATCTCCCCAAAAATGGCATCTAAAAAAATCTACACCATCGTTGCTGTTGCAGGCATCTTGACGGCATCCTCCGTGGCTTGGTGGTACCAAAACGCCAACAAATCTCCCATGGGTATCACGGTGCCTCCCGGCGCTGGTGGCAGAGCGGTGGGTGTTGAGCTAGTCAACGTCAAAAAGATGCTCTTGCGAGACGATGCTGAAGCGGTCGGTACCTTGCGCTCCCGCCAAAACGTGATGATGCGTCCCGAAGTGGCTGGACGCATTTTGGCTTTAGGGTTTGGCGACGGTACTCGCGTGAATGTGGGTCAAGTGTTGGTGCAACTCGACGACACCTTGCAACGGGCGGAGGTACAACAATCGCTCGCGCAACTGTCCATCGCCAAGGCCAACCACAAACGCAACCAAGAGCTGGTCGCACAAAACTTTGTGGCGCAAAGGGTATTGGACGAAAGTGCCGCAAGCCTACAAGTATCAGAAGCACAGGTGAGTTTGTCTTGTGCCCGTTTGGAGCGCATGCGTATCGTGGCGCCGTTCAGTGGCGTGGTGGGTATTCGCAACATCAACGTTGGTGACTTTGTCAAAGACGGCGCTGATCTGATCAACCTTGAAGACATCGGCATGTTGTATGTCGACTACCGGTTGCCTGAGCGTTACCAAGCTAAGTTGTCACAAGGCCAAGTGGTAGAACTAAAAATCGATGCCTTGCCTGGGCGTTTATTCAAAGCCAAGGTAGAAGCGTTGGATCCTCTGATCGAACCCAACGGGCGCTCCATAGGAATGCGTGCTGTTCTGGCCAATGGCCCTGGAGAACCAATTGCCCCTCCAGGCGGCAAAAAGCCTGATGGCAGCGCTGCTGCTGGCGGACCAGCCAAGCCCGGGGCACCTAATGGTGCAGCTGCAGCACCTAATGGCGCAGCTTCAGCGCCCGCTCTGTCCGCTAATAAAACCCCATCAGCGGCTAACCCCTCAAAAGTTGCCGACGGCAAGTCCAACAAACCCGCCAACAACGCTGGTGCCGGCAACGGCCCCGTCAGCGGCACGTTCAATTTACCTACGCCTCAAAGCCTTGGCTGCCCTCCCAACCAGTTTGATCGTGCGCGCGTTGCTCCTTCCGGCTCTAACCCATCAGGCCCCCTAAGGCCTGGAATGTTTGCCCGCGTCTCTGCGGTATTTGCGGTCAAGCCAGACGCACTAGTGGTGCCAGAAGAAGCCATCGTTCCCCAAGGCGGCAAGCAGTTTGTCATCAAAGCGATACCGCCTTCAGAACTACCTGCGCAGCCCGCCAGTGCAACTGCCAGCGCACCTGAAATCCCCCCCGGTACTTTGTACGTGTCCAAGCGGATGGAGGTCAAACTCGGCATTCGCCGTGGCGGTCAAGTAGAAATTACAGAAGGTTTGAATGAAGGCGAGCCAGTGGTGGTCGCCGGTCAGCAACGTTTGCAAAAAGACGGTACGCCTCTGCGTGTGGTTGAGCTGGGCAAACCGCCTGCTTCGGCTGCATCGGCTGCGTCAGCTCCTGTAACCGGAGGGGCATCAGGGGCTGTGGCTAATTCCCCCGCCGCCGGCGCAAGCCGTTAAACATTCCTCGTGAGGCGCTATGCAACTCTCTGAAACCTCGGTTCGTCGTCCCGTCTTTGCGACGGTGTTGTCGCTTTTGATTGTCTTGGTGGGCTTTGTCTCCTACACACGTTTGAATGTGCGCGAGTACCCCAAGATCGACAACCCAGTGGTGACGGTTGAGACCAAATACACCGGCGCGTCGAGCGCGGTAGTGGAGTCGCAAGTTACCAAAGTTCTAGAAGACTCCTTGTCCGGAATTGAGGGCGTTGACGTCATCACATCGATCAGCCGCCAAGAGCAAAGCCAAATCACGGTGAACTTTGTTTTGACGCGTGATGCCGATTCATCCGCGGCTGATGTGCGTGACAAAGTGAGCCGTGTGCGCCAACGATTGCCCCAAGGCATTGATGAGCCGGTAATCGCCAAGGTGGAGGCCGATGCTTTCCCTGTAATTTGGCTGTCCTTCAGCGCCGACAACATGGATGTGATGCAGTTGAGCGATTACGCCAACCGTATAGCTAAGCCCATGTTGCAAACGGCACCTGGCGCTTCCGATGTGCGCGTTTACGGCGAACGCAAATTTGCCATGCGCATTTGGTTAGACCCAGACCGCTTGGCCTCTTACAAATTAACAACGCAGGATGTGGAGGACGCTTTGCGCCGCTCCAATGTGGAAGTTCCTGCAGGGCGTATTGAGAGCAAGTTCCGCGAATTCAACGTGACAGCAGCGACTGACTTGCAAAAGCCTGCAGAATTTAGACAAGTAGTAATCAAAGCCATCAACGGCATGCCGATTCGCATTGGCGATGTAGCCCGTGTCGAGCAAGGGCCCTTGTCTGAGCGCACATCGACGAGGTTAAATGGTCGTGAAGCTATTACCCTTGGTGTGATTCGTAACGCCACGGCCAATCCTCTTGACCTCAGCGCGGCTGTGCGTCAGATGATTCCGAAGATCAAAGAAAATCTGCCGCCTGGCATTGAGATTGAAGTTGCTAACGACAACTCGGTGTTTATCGATCGATCGATCAAGGCGGTGTATCAAACCATCATCGAGGCGATGGTGTTGGTTGCGCTGGTCATTTTTCTTTTCTTAAGAACCTTCCGCGCCTCCATCATTCCCTTGGTCACCATTCCGGTTTGCCTGATTGGCACATTCGCCTTGATGGCTTTGTGTGGGTTCACTGTGAACACCCTGACTATGCTGGCCTTGGTTCTCGCCATTGGTTTGGTTGTGGACGATGCGATTGTTGTTTTAGAAAACATATTTAGGCATATTGAAAATGGAATGGCACCTTTTCATGCCGCTATTCGTGGCGCCCGAGAGGTAGGCTTTGCTGTTGTAGCCATGACTTTGACATTGGCAGCCGTGTATGCACCGCTTGCTTTTACACCAGGGCGCACTGGCAAATTGTTCACTGAGTTTGCTCTGGCTTTGGCTGGTTCCGTCATTGTTTCGGGTTTTGTGGCTTTGACTTTGACACCCATGATGTGCTCGATCATGTTGAAGCATGTCAACAATCCAACTTGGTTCGACCGAACCATGGAAAAGTTCTTGCAAAAACTGTCTCAGAAATACGGCCAAGTTTTGGGCTGGACTTTGAGTTCTGGAAGCGTAATGGGGCGACACATGTCGCGTCGTTGGTTGGTGGTAGCTGTGATGGTGATGGCTGGTGTGGGTACCTATACTTTGCTCAAAACCACAAAAAGTGAGCTGGCTCCACTCGAAGACCGTGGTGTTATTTTGACGGTCATCAATGGCCCAGACGGTGCCACGATGGACTACACCACCCGGTATGCCCAAGCCCTTGAACGCATGGGCAACAAGTACCCCGAGTTTGATCGTATTTTTACGGTGGTGGGTAACCCCACGGTAGCCCAAGGCAATGTGTTTTACCGCGCCGCTCCATGGGAGCAACGTACAAAAACCACCTTAGAAATTGCCCGTGAAATGACGCCCGCCATTGCAGGCTTGCCTGGTGTGACGGCATTTCCGATCACTCCGCCATCACTTGGACAACCCTTTCGTGACCGTCCTTTGAATTTCGTGATCGTCACCACAGACAGCTACCAAAACCTTGCGCAAGTCGTGCGCTCTTTACAAGAAGAAATTGCAAAGAACCCCGGAATTGTGAGCGTGGACACGGATCTGCGTTTGAACAAACCAGAGATCAGCATGGACGTAGACCGTGAACGTGCTGCCGATATGGGTGTGCCTGTCGAGAATATTGCCCGTGCTGTCGAGACCATGATGGGGGGCAGACAAGTCACTCGATACAAGCGAGAAGGTGACCAATACGACGTGATGGTTCAGACCGCACTGTCGGGTCGGGATACACCGGACGACATTGAGCATATTTTCGTGCGTGGCCGCAACGACGCGATGATTCCTCTGTCTGCTTTGGTGCGCATCAAAGAGGTGGTCGTGCCGCGAGAGTTGAACCACTTTGGACAAAGACGCAGTGCATCTATCACTGCGAATATTGCGCCGAATTACTCTTTGGGTGAAGCTATCGTCTTCATGAATGAAACAGCTAGCAAGGTGTTAAAGCCCGGTTACGCGACCGACTTGAACGGTACTTCACGGGAGTTTGTGAAGTCGTCTGGTTCATTGGTCATTGTGTTTATCTTGGCCTTGTTTTTCATCTTCTTGGTGCTGGCAGCCCAATTTGAAAGCTTTGTTGATCCACTCGTGATCTTGCTCTCTGTGCCTTTGTCTATGGTGGGTGCTTTGCTGGCTCTGCAGTTCAGCGGGGGCACGCTCAATGTATTTAGCCAAATCGGTTTGATTACCTTGGTTGGCTTGATTACCAAGCACGGTATTTTGATTGTGGAGTTTGCCAACCAACTGCGTGCCGAAGGCATGGAAGTGGTCGAGGCGGTAAAGCAATCTGCTACTTTGCGTTTGCGTCCGATTTTGATGACCACTGGCGCGATGGTGCTGGGTGCTATTCCGCTAGCGCTTGCAACTGGTGCGGGTGCTGAGAGCCGTAAACAAATTGGTTGGGTGATTGTGGGTGGCATGAGCTTAGGCACCTTGCTCACCATCTTTGTGGTGCCAACTATGTACACATTCTTTGCGCGTAAATCGATTCCTGGGGCAATCACTACACGCCATGAAGATGTTGAAGTGGGAGCCTGAGTCACTTGATAGGTAACTCAGAGATCTCATTCATGGGGTGTTAAATCGCACCCTCAAACATCATCACATCTACTTCGTCTCCAGCCGCTACATTGCTTTGGTGGTGATGCAAAACAATCAGCCCATTGGCTTCAACCATAGAGCGCAAAACGCCTGAGCCTTGGTTGCCAGCCGCTTCTACTTGCAAAGTTCCATCAGGCAGCGCGCGCACAAAACCTCTTTGGTATTCGGTTCGACCTGGTTTTTTTCTTAACGCTACTGCGCTTTTTGCACGCAAGTAAGGCGTTGAACTTGGTAAGCCGCCCATCATTTGAAGCAAGGCTGGTTTTACAAACGCTAAGAATGTCACCATCACCGCCACTGGGTTTCCGGGCAAGCCAAACAAAATGCAGTTACCTAAACGACCAACTGCCATAGGACGCCCAGGGCGCATAGCGATTTTCCAAAATGCCACATCGCCAAGTTTTTTCATCATGGCTTTTGTGAAATCTGCTTCGCCAACGCTCACGCCGCCGCTGGTGATGATGACATCTGCCGTGTCAGATGCTTTTTTGAAAGCTTGTTCTAACAGCACAGGGTCGTCACGCACCACGCCCATATCAATCACTTCACATCCCATACGGCTCAATAGACCGAACACGGTGTAGCGGTTGCTGTCGAACACCGCACCTTCGCGCATAGCGTCACCCAAACTCAATACTTCGTCGCCGGTTGAAAAGTAGGCAACGCGTAGTTGTCGATACACCTTGACTTTGGCTACTCCAAGGCTAGCAACCAAACCTAATGCGGCAGGCGAGAGGGGGTTGCCAGCAGTCAAGGCTGGAAGGCCGCGTTGTAAGTCTTCGCCCGCTTTGCGTCGGTTGTCACCAATTTGAAGGAGGCCTGCTTGGATTTCTACGATTGTTCCAATGTCAGTGGTATTGATTGTGGTGAGTTCTTGGGCAATGACAGTGTTTAAACCTAAGGGCATCACAGCTCCCGTCATGACCTTGACGCATTCACCCGTCACCACATTGCCTTGCCAAGCTTTACCCGCGAGCGCTGTTCCGACCACACGCAACTTCAACGGCGAGGAACTTAACTGAGCACCATCAAACGCAAAACCATCCATGGCGGAGTTATCGTGCGCAGGAACATTAATGGGAGAGACGATGTCTTCTGCCACTATGCGACCTAAGGCCTGCATAAGATGAGGCTCTTCTGTAGCAATAGGTGGAAGCGTTTGTACTAAGTGCTGAATAAATTCTTGCGCTTTGTCTACGCTCAAAGCTTGCGGATCAAAGCCTTGGAGCGCTTGCGCAATCTCATCCAAACTTTTCATGCGGAGGGCAGGGCTTCTAAGTTGACCAACTCTTGCACGGTATTGGCGTTTGCAAAAGCATATGGGTCGTCAGTGGGTTTATCAAAATTTACCACCGTCGTTTTGTGCAACGCGGTCCACGTATCTATTTTGCGTCCACCACCATGCGTGAATTTCACCAAGCTCTCTAACAATTCACAGCGCAGAAGACAAAACACAGGTTGTGTGCGGATGGCGCGGTTGCCTTGGGCGTCAGTTTCATAGCCAGCAGCCATGGCGATTTCTGCATCGTTGGCTTCCAGCGCATCAGCCAGACGGTTGGCTAAGTCGATTGGAAAGCGAGGCGTGTCACATGGCACAGTCAATAGATAGGGCGTCTCACAACGCTCAAGACCCACTAGAAAACCTGAAAGAGGTCCCGCGAAATCAGAATTTGGATCGGGCCAAACCGAGGCGCCAAACGATTCATACGCAGAGAGATTGCGGTTGGCGTTGATCATCACATCAGAGACTTGTGCGCCCAGTCGCATCAAGGTGTGCAAAGCGAGTGCCATGCCATTGAAATTTTGTAAACCTTTGTCGACGCCACCCATGCGATTGGCGCGTCCACCCGCCAAAATAATACCAGTGATGTCTTGAGAAGAAACAATAGTGGACACTGGCTTAACCCCCTATGTAGCTCATCTCAACACGCCGAGGTTTCTGATTTGCATCTGGCGCAATGCTTGCGCGCAATTCAGAATAACGGTCATCGCGATGGTTCCAAATATTGGCGATCGAAGAGGCTAGTTGCGTATCAGAAGCCTCTCTGTCACGCATGAGTTCACGCAAATCGTAGCCAAGGCTGGCAAATAAGCACAGGTACAACTTACCTTCCGTCGATAAGCGCGCGCGGTTGCATGTTCCGCAAAACGCTTGCGTCACGCTGCTGATCACACCGATTTCTCCCAGAGCGGGATCAAAGTTACCCGTTGTGTCTGCATAGCCCCAGCGTTGCGCTGTTTCACCCGTGACGCTCTCGGGCAACAGGACTAGCGGGTAGGCCTGTTGAACCATAGCAACCACGTCTGCAGATGGCAGTACCTCGTCCATACGCCAACCATTGGTGACGCCCACATCCATATATTCAATAAAACGCAAGGCAATGCCGCTTCCGCGGAAATGCTTGGCCATAGGAACAATTTGGTGGGTATTGGTCTGACGCTTCACCACCATGTTGACTTTGATGCCTAAGCCAGCGTGTTGTGCCGCCTCAATGCCATCGAGCACATCACGGACGGGGAAATCCACGTCGTTCATAGCCCGAAACACCGCATCGTCTAAACCGTCCAGGCTGACGGTGATGCGGTCTAAACCTGCATCTTTGAGTTGCTGGGCTTTTTTAGTGAGGAGGGAACCATTGGTGGTCAGTGTTAAATCAAGTTTCGATCCATCCGGCGTTTGAATTTGCGCCAACTGTGCTACCAAGATTTCTAAGTTTTTTCTCAGCAAGGGCTCGCCACCTGTGAGACGAATTTTGCGTACACCTAAGCCCACAAACACTTTGGCTAAACGTGTGATTTCTTCGAAATTTAGTAAATCACTGTGTGGAAGGTAGTTGTAGTCTTTGTTAAAGACTTCCTTGGGCATGCAATAGTTACAGCGAAAGTTGCAACGGTCTGTCACGCTGATGCGTAAATCATGCATCGGGCGTTGCAGTTGGTCTAGCAATAAACCACCCCGCCAGCCATGTGCTGGAACTTCGGCGCGCAAGGCAGTGAGTCTCTGATCAACTAAGGGGATTACGCGTTCTGACATAACTAGATTTTGCCTGAGACGCACAGTGCAGAAAAATGTGCGATGTCAACAGGATTTGTATTCAACAGGACTTGTCTGTTGCATCAATGAAAAGGGGTGTAATGCGTTATGGTTTTGCAACAAAGCGGTGCGCTACTTCGCCCACAATGCCACGTCTAAATACCAGCACACAAACAACAAAAGTCACGCCCATGATGATCGTGACCCAGGAGCCTAAGTCAGCGAGGTAGGTTTGCATCGTCACGATGGCAGTGGCGCCGATGGCTGGCCCCAAAATAGTGCCCATGCCACCGAGCAAGGTCATCAGCACAACTTCACCAGACATTTGCCAACCTACGTCGGTCAAAGTGGCAAGCCCTAGCGCGAGTGATTTAGTGGCACCTGCCATGCCCGCCAGGGCGCCCGACAAGACGAACGCAGTGAGTTTGTATTTAGAAACGTCATAGCCTAGTGACAAGGCGCGTGGTTCATTCTCACGAATCGACTTCAACACTTGACCAAAGGGTGAATGGATCACGCGATAAATCAATGCAAATCCGAACAAGAAAACTGCCAAGACAAAGTAATACATGACTTTGTCGTCAGTGAGATCGACCAGTCCAAACAATTTGCCGCGCGGAATACTTTGGATTCCGTCTTCTGCATAAGTAAATGGTGCTTGAACACAAATAAAGTAAATCATCTGCGCTAGGGCCAAGGTGACCATAGCAAAGTAAATACCTTCTCGGCGCACCGCAAGCCATCCAGTCACCAAACCAATACCTGCAGCACTCAGAGTGCCCAATATCAAACACACCTCAGGGGTGAAACCCCAGACTTTTGAAGCGTGGCCAGACACATAGGCAGCAAAGCCAAAAAACATAGCGTGGCCAAAAGACAGCAAGCCTGTAAAACCGATCAATAGGTTAAAAGCGCTTGCAAACAAAGCAAAGCACAAGCAGCTCATCAGAAAGATGGGGTATCCAACAAATGGTGCAACTAAAAGTCCTGCGAGTAAAAGCACATACAAAATAGTTTTAGACATGCTTATTTCTCCCGCCCAAACAAACCTGCGGGTCGCACGAGTAAAACTATTGCCATGATGATGAACACCACGGTGGTGGAGAGTTCGGCATAAAACACTTTGGTGAGACCCTCAATGAGTCCCAATCCCAAACCTGTCACGATAGAGCCCAAGATAGACCCCATACCGCCAATCACCACCACAGCAAATACGACGATGATGATGTTCGAGCCCATCAATGGACTCACCTGATAAATGGGTGCAGCCATCACACCTGCCAAGCCCGCTAAACCCACGCCAAATGCGTAGGTGAGGGTGACCATGAGGGGGACGTTGATTCCAAAGGCTTTGACTAAGTCTGGGTTTTCTGTGCCAGCACGCAAGTAGGCACCTAGACGGGTTTTTTCAATCACAAACCATGTGGTCAAACACAGTACAACCGATACGAGTACTACCCAAGCACGGTACTTAGGCAGCATCATGAATTCGAGGTCGAAAACACCGCGAAAGATCGCAGGTAGTTCATAGGGCATTCCAGAAGAGCCATAAAACTCTCTAAACACACCTTCAAAAATAAGGGCAAGACCAAATGTCAACAACAAACCATAAAGGTGATCGAGTTGGC
>Ga0209188_1000886_pt1 | contig 26381 bp, 13 predicted proteins | sample C_130625_EF_Meta_FD_187307 | JGI IMG/M metagenome (GOLD analysis project Ga0209188, IMG submission 187307) | Freshwater microbial communities from Lake Croche, Canada to study carbon cycling - C_130625_EF_MetaG (SPAdes) (version 2) | ecosystem: Environmental > Aquatic > Freshwater > Lake... | reverse complement strand
CGTCGTGTTGGTACTTATGTTTTGCCAAAAGGTGTTAGTATTGTTGCCGCAGGTAATCGTGAAACTGATAAGGGCGTTACTTATCGTATGCCTGCTCCGTTGGCTAATCGTTTCCTTCACTTGGAATTGCGCACTGATTTTGAAGACTGGTTGAACTGGGCTACACGCAATCAATTACACGAGCAAGTAGTTGGTTACTTGGGTTTTGCTAAACAAGACCTGTATGATTTTGATCCTAAGAGCCCTAGTCGTAGTTTTGCTACTCCGCGTAGCTGGTCTTTTGTCAGCGACTTGCTTAAAGATGATGACCTTGATGACGGCACTTTGACAGATTTAGTTGCAGGCGCAGTTGGTGAAGGACTTGCTGTTAAATTCATGGCTCACCGACGTGTTGCTAAACAGATGCCTAATCCAGAAGATATTTTGTCTGGAAAAATTGGCAAGTGCAATATCAAAGAAGTATCTGCTATGTATTCATTGAGCATTTCTATGTGTTATGAATTGCAAGAAAGCGATCGTAAGAAGGTTAAAGGTTGGGATGCTATGGCAGACAACTTCTTCCGATTTATGATGGATAACTTTCCAACTGAATTGACAGTTATGGGTGCAAAAATTGCATTGACCAACTATAATTTGCCCTTTGATTCTAGCAAACTTAAAAACTTTGATGAGTTTCACGACAAGTTTGGCAAGTATATTATCCAAGCAATGGAAGGATAAAAAAGGCCCTACGGGGCCTTTTTACTTGCTTTTTTATAGTTAAGATCGTATAATAGTGTATTGTGTAACAAAGGATGTTTATGTCTGCAATTATGAAGACCGAAAAAATTAAAAAGCCAACAAAAACTCGAGAGTTTACTGAGGCGGAAAAAAGTAAAGTTATTGAAAAACTAGTTACAGCCCGTGTTGGATTACTGTTACGTCATCCATTTTTTGGAAACATGGCAACACGTATGAAACTGATTGATGCATCCGATTGGTGTGCTACATTGGCTACAGACGGTCGAAATTTTTATTACAACAATGAATTTGTTAGTAAACTCAAACCCAAAGAAGCAGAGTTTGGATTTGCACACGAAGTTCTACATAATGTATTTGATCACCTAGGTCGTAAGGGTTCTCGAGACAATAGCCTATCTAATATTGCAGCAGATTACGCAGTTAATCAAATTCTTAAAGATGAAAAGATTGGCGAAGTTCCTACATTTATTAAAATCTTTCAAGATAACAAATATCGAGGTTGGTCTTATGAAAAAATCTACGACGAACTTTATGAAAAAGCTGAAAAGATCGACTTTAGTCAATTAGGTGAACTGCTCGACGAACATCTTGACGGAGACGACGAGGGCGAAGGCGACGGAGAAGGCGGTGATATTGACGGTAGCGGAAAAGGTCGTCCTCGTTATACTGAAGCTGAAAAGAAACAAATTAAAGACGAAATTAAAGAAGCTATGGTTGCGGCTGCACAATCTGCAGGTGCTGGCAAGATACCAGAAGGTATTCGTCGACTAATTTCAGACTTTACTGAACCTCAGATGGACTGGCGTCAACTGTTGCGTATGAATATTCAAAGTATTCTAAAAAGCAACTTTAGTTTTAGTCGTCCTAATCGTAAGAGTCAACACTGCGGCGCTATTCTGCCGGGCATGATGAATGAAGAAACTATTGATGTGTCGGTTGCAATTGACATGTCAGGCAGTATTTCTGATAAAATGGCCAAAGATTTCTTAAGCGAAGTTAAAGGTATTATGGATGAATACAAAGACTTTAAACTCGATCTTTGGTGTTTTGACACAGCGGTTTATAACTACGCTAAATTTACAGGCGATACTGCTGATGAAATTTTAGATTACAAGGTTAAAGGTGGTGGCGGAACTGACTTTGATGTTAATTTTGATTTCATGAAAGAACAAGGCATTGAACCTAAACGATTTATCATGTTCACTGATGGTTATCCTTGTGGTAGTTGGGGCGATGAAAACTATTGTGAATCATTATTTGTTATTCACGGAACTGAAGACATTATTTCACCATTTGGACAAACTGCCTATTACAAATGAGAAAATGGAATGATAATCTTTGGCTTTTTACTGCTGAGGAGTTTAATAAACTTCCCGAAGATATTGAATTAATTTCTATTAATGGAAAAAAAGCAGTAAAAGATAAAGAATATATTGATCTCGATACTAGAGAAAAGCATATTGCATACGGAGTAACAGATCCGTGGAATCACAAAGAAAAACATTTATTTTTAATGTTTGGTCTTTGTCAGTAATAAATAAAGTGGTATATAATGGCATTAGCAAAGGGTCAAATAAATCCGCTAAATGTTGTAGGGCAACGTAAGTTATTTTATATTCCTGACCATTTTGGTGTTATGAATATTTCAGATATTCATAACATTGAAAAAATTGATCAGTGGATATATTACAACTTAAATAGTAGATACTGCGTTAGGACAAAACAAGGTCTTGATGCACAGAGGAAAATTGTGGATATTTGCGAAATTGGTATAGAAGATCATAAAGAATTAACTATGCTAGGTCTAGCATGTCCATACTTACATAAAATTAAATAGGAGAAAAATATGTCAGAAAACGCAGAAAACACACAACCAACAGAATCAGGTCCAGAACTAACTGTTTCTGATTTACAGAACATTCGTTCAATTATTGATGTTGCTGCAAAACGCGGAGCATTCGGAGCAGCTGAAATGTCAGCAGTAGGTGGAGTATTTAATAAATTAGATACATTCTTATCTGTTGTTGCACCACCACAGCAGCCTACAAGTGCACTCGAAGGCGCTGAACAAGCACCTGCAACAGAATAAGAGGTTATCATGAAACACGTTGGTAGAATGAAAAATAACGGTGCACGAGTAGCAATTGCTTATCGAACACTTCCCGAAGATCCATATAACTGTTTGGTTATTAGCACACAAGGACTAGGAGATAGTTATCACGATACTCTAATGTCTTTACTTGAAAGCGAATCAGGCCAACAATCTAACGAACTTGCAGAAATTCTTGCGGTTCGTAGATTCCCCGACGGCACTGTTATGTTAGGATATCTACATAGTAACGGACATTTACGTAAGGTTCCGACTGCTAATGTGTTAGTTACACCAGATAGCCAAACATCAATTCCACTAAACGAATTAAATGTAATTATTGCTAAACAGAAAGGTGTCGAACTTGAAGATTTAGCAGTTACAGACGGATCAACAAAAAAGCCAAAGACTACTAAAAAAGTTGAAGTTGCAAAAGAATCAACTAAAGAAATGGCTACTTTTGAAATGACTCCTGCAGAAATGCGCAGTCGTGCTGATGCACTTTACAAAGAAGCTGCCAAGCTACGTAAAGATGCAGATGCAATGGACCCACCAAAGTCTAAAAAGAAAGCAGTTGTTGAAATAGTAGATTAATGATTAACTGTTTAGTTGCAGTCGATCGTAACCAGGGCATAGGATTTCAAGGTCAAATGCCCTGGCCTCACCTTAAAGGTGATATGAGTTGGTTCCGTAGATTAACCACAGGAAATATTGTTATTATGGGATCAACTACTTATGATAGTCTAGGTAAATCGTTACCTAATAGAATCAATATAGTAATCAGCAGAAAACGATTACTTGGGGATCATACGTTTAATGATTGCAGTGCTGCATTAGATTACTGTGATGTGGAATATCCTGATAAAGAAATATTCATCATTGGCGGAGGAATCATTTATCGTCAATATTTAAATATTATTGATCGATTTTACATTACCGAGATAGACAAAGAATATCAGTGTGACGCTTTTTTTAATTTAGATTATGTTCAAAAGAACTTTACAAAAGTTAAAGAGTGTGCTACATTTAATGAATCAGTAAAATACACTATAAAAGAATACAATTTATGAAACATCAAGAATACGCATACTTAGACGCACTAAAAGATATCTTAGAAAACGGTGATAGTCGGCCGGATAGAACCGGAGTTGGAACTATTAGCAAATTTGGTTTGCAAATGAGATTTGATCTCGAAGAAGGATTTCCTGCAGTTACCACTAAAAAGTTAGCATGGAAAAGTGTAGTAAGTGAACTATTATGGTTTATTGAGGGAAGTGGTGACGAACGAAGGCTTGCTGAAATTCTTCACGGGACTCGTGATACTAGCAAAAGAACTATCTGGACAGATAATGTTACAGCAGACTATTGGGTCAATCGACGTCATCAACGTAATGCAGGTGACCTTGGAAGAGTGTACGGTGTGCAGTGGCGTAGATGGAGGAAACCGTTAGTTCGTATTAATAAGGTTATTTTGCAAAATCACGATCAGTTATTAGAGCTAATTGCAGATATTAAAGAGGATCCTTATAGTCGACGACACATTATTTCAGCTTGGAATCCTGGAGAACTTGACTTAATGGCATTGCCTCCCTGTCATATGATGGCACAGTTCTATGTTAATAACGGAAAATTAAGTTGCCAAATGTATCAACGTTCGGCAGATATGTTTTTAGGAATTCCATTTAATATTGCAAGCTATGCACTGTTCACACATATGATTGCGCAAGTATGTAATTTAGAAGTCGGCGAACTCATTATTACTATAGGTGATGCACATATTTACGAAAATCACATTGAACAAGTTAAAGAGCAGTTGACTAGAAAACCAATTGAACTTGCAAAATTAAAACTTAATTCAGATATCAGTGTTATTACAGATTTTGAAATGGAAGATATTGAACTTGTAGATTATGTAAGTCACGAAGCAATTATTGCACCAATGGCTATTTAAACTTTAACTTCGATCAAACCAGGAAAAGGTCCACCTTCGTAGGATTCTAATGCTATTGCAAGTATTGCACAAGCATTATCAGTTTGATCACTAAAAGAGCAAGCATGTCCCGGAACTTGACTTGTTACTAACGGATCACCCTTATTAATTGGTCCAACTACCTTACAAGGGACTCTTCCTGTTAATGCAATATAAGGGTGAGTATCATCAGATCCTGCATCACTGTTTAACATGTATGCGGGATTTTTACTTACGATTCCTGCAACTGCATAATCTCCTCTATTACTTGTAACAGTAACTTCTTTATCTCCACCAATTACCAATACAGTTCCTACTTCGTAAATATTGTCTGCATGATATCTTTCTGCTAGGTCAGCATAAGTTGCCTGTAATGTAGATCCAGATGTTAATGTCCAGCTGCCGGTAATAGTTCCGGCAGTTGCAGCAGCTCCAGTTGTGATAACAGTTGTGGTAACATTTCCATTAATATTACCAGTTACATTACCTGTTACATTACCTGTTACATTACCTGTAACACCGCCTGTTAAATTTCCTGTTACATTACCTGTTACATTACCTGTTACATTACCTGTTACATTACCTGTTACATTACCTGTTAAAGCTGCTGTAATAGTACCTGCTGAAAAATCACCACTTGCATTTCTAGCCACTATTTTACTTACAGTATTGGCACTAGTAGCATCTACAGCCCAAGTTCTTGCTGTGCTTCCATCAAATGCACTACCGGTTATATATGATCCATTAGTTAATGAATTATTTAAATTAATATTAATAGTAGCCGTTCCGTCAAATGCAACACCATTGATATTTCTAGCAGTTTGTAATTTAGTTGCTGATGCAGCATTACCAGTTGTCGATCCTGAACTCCCCGATACATTACCTGTAACATTACCTGTAACATTACCTGTAACATTACCAGTTACATTACCTGTAACATTTCCAGTTACATTACCCTTAACATTACCCGTAAGGTCGCCACTTAGACTTGTCGAAGCATTTGTAGCATTTAATGTTGTAACATTCAGTGTTGTAGCATTTAACGTTGTAAAAGTTGCATCAGTCCCTTGTAAACTACTTGATCCGGTTAGTGTCCATTTGCCAGTTATTGATCCGGCAGTTGCAGCATCTCCAGTTGTAATAACTTGCGTATTAACATTACCATTTACTATGCCGTAAAAATTTGTAGCAGTCACAGCAGTTGCTGATACATTACCAGAAACGTTTCCAGTTAACTTACCAACAAAGGTTGTAGCAGTTAATGTTGTAAATGTGCCGTTAGTTGCAGACACAGTAGTAGAATTAATTAAAGTGCTTGTAACAGTATTAACATATATGTTTGCAAATTTATTTCCGGTAGTGCTAGCACCAATATCAGTTGATAAATTATAACCAGGCAGCAATTTATTTCCGGTAATATTTAAAACGTTAGTAATATTACTATTAAGATCAGGATAACGTAGATTAAAAGATATCTTTGTACCACCTAATGCTGTTATTTTACCTTCAGCTTGCCCCGAATCTGAATGAAATTTAAAGACTCCATTGACACCGACTAGTATACCTTCATCGCTAGGAACATTAAATCCATTAGATGTATTAGTTGCAGTGTCAAAATAAGATTTTAGTAGAAAATCACTTGCAGCATAATCTCCTAATCTTAAAGCATGAGATGCAGTTCCAAAAAAATAAGAACCATTAGTCGATGAAGCTCCTGTGGCAGAGTTAACACCTGATAATGTTATTCCTTGTTTAATTGCAGGAAATCCAGAAAACAAAGGTTCTGTAGATTTTACATTAAATTCATCAGCAGAAACAATCATTACTACTTCGGCATTTACTGTATGTGTGAAAACAGTTCTTGTATTATTATCACTATCAATAATTGATGCTACTGAAACAACAGAGCTATTTCCAGCTCCGCCAGAAAATGATGGACCAATTAATGTAAATCCAGAAGCATCAGCAGCATTTCTAACATACAACTTATTATTTGAAGAATTAAACCAAAAATCTCCATTAGAAAGATTTTTAGGTTGAGAAATAGCATATTCAACATACGGAAATGCATTCCAAATATTTCCAACTCTTACTTTTAATCTTTTATTAGCAGAATCAAACCACAACTGACCCACTATTGCCTTAGCAGGGGAGTTTTTATTGGAAAAATTCTCCAATAATTTTAACAAATTTTCATTAATAATTTGTCCGTATCCGGCATAGTTTTTTCCTACAAATGTTAAATCGGTATTTTGATTTATAGATCCATCTGCAACAGTTGCTACAACGGCTCCGTTAGTGTTAGTTAGAATGTAAGGCATTGTTTTTCAACCTAATTTATTTTAATATTTAATGATTGCCTGCAACGCAATATTTCTTGGACGAGTTTCTGCCCCAATGGAAAGATCAGTCTTGCTCGGAAATCCATACATTCCGTTATCCTGGTCACCATCTGAAGCATTCCCTGCATAAAAACTAGGATATATATAAGTTCCGTTCCTGTCATAGTTACTCATATTACTAGGTCCTAATCCATAATCTCCCACATTTGCATAAGCATCTGTAAAATTATGATAATGTTGTCCAACATCTCCAGATTGAGCTGTTCCAATTGTTCTTCCTGCATCTACACCTCGACCATTGTCCCATGTTCGGATAAATTCTCCGCGTAAATCAGGTAGTTTAAAAGTTGTGTCAGTTTGACCATAATATCCACCTAATACTGCATATAGTCCAGCATATGTAGTTTTAGACAATGATTGTCCAGCTAATGCTAAGAATCCTGCAGGAACAGTGGCAACCGCAGTATACATGATAGTGCCAGTAGGTATTGCTTGAAATCCGTTAATTTGATTTTGTAAATTAGTATCAGCTGATATTCTACTCTGCACTTCGGCCGCAACTGCATCATCAATGTATTTTTTAATAGCTCTCTGAGTTGCTAATCTGCTATGTGAATTAGCAGATAGAGAAGTATCTGTATCAAACTGTGTTATAGAAGCTAAATTAATATCAGTAATATTTGAAAATTTAACAGTAGTTGCATTGACAGTATTTGCGTCTGCAGTTTGTGCATATATATTACCCCACCGTAAGCTGATAGTTCCTAAACTTGCTCCGCCATTTATAGTAGGATTAAATCCGTTATTAACTGTCCAAGTTCCGTTAATAATGCCGGAAGTGCTAGCTGTAATCGAGGATACTGTAATTCCATTTGCTGCAATATTAGATGATCCATCTCTAGCAACTATTTTACTTGCAGTGTTGGTAGTAGTTGCATCTATTGCCCAAGTTTTTGCAACACTGCCATCAAAACTACCACCAGTTATATATGATCCGTTAATTAACGAATTAGTTAAACTATTAGCACTTGTGGCAGTTCCGTGTCCTTTATTAAAATATATATCTCCTGCATTATCTCTAGCAACTATTTTACTTGCAGTGTTGGCAGTTGTTGCATCTATTGCCCAAGTTTTTGCAACACTGCCATCAAAACTACCACCAGTTATATATGATCCATTAATCAACGAATTAGTTAAACTATCAGAACTTGTAGAAGTTCCGTATCCCTTATTGAAATATATATTTCCACTTGCATCTCTAGCAACTATTTTACTTGCAGTGTTGGCAGTTGTTGCATCTATTGCCCAAGTTTTTGCAACACTGCCATCAAAACTACCACCAGTTATATATGATCCGTTAATTAACGAATTGGTTACCTTACCGGCACTATCAGCACTTGTAGAAGTCCCAAACCCCTTATTGAAATATATATTTCCACTTGCATCTCTAGCAACTATTTTACTTGCAGTGTTGGTAGTAGTTGCATCTATTGCCCAAGTTTTTGCAACACTGCCATCAAAACTACCACCAGTTATATATGATCCATTAATTAACAAATTGGTTACCTTACCGGCACTATCAGCACTTGTAGCAGTTCCGTGTCCTTTATTGAAATATATATCTCCTACATTATCTCGTTGAACAATTGAATTAGCAGACGATGCTGTCGAAGCTGATACGTAATTACCATTTTCATTTTTTAATTTATTAGAATTATCTGAAAATTTACTCCATCCATATAATTGAACTTCGTTAGTAGTTCCGTTTTTAAACGTAATACCTTTATAAGCATAAGGAAACCCGGTGAGACCGTTTGAAGAATTTACATCAAACCCCACATTACTAATGATTCCAATAACTTCATTATTAAGAGTTATTTCAATAACAGGGTGAGAAATATTAACTAAATCTTTCAGTGTAGTTGATACAAGTCTTGTTGTTCCAAATCCGGGAACAGATTCAGGACCAATTACGTTAAATCCGGTCCCAGTGTTGATAGATAACTGATTATTAGCAGTATCATACCATAAATTTCCAATACTAGAAGCACCAGAAGACGAAGAAGAATAAGATAACACCGATAGTGTTTGCCATTTATCATTATTAAAAACTTTAATTACACTATTAGTTTTATCAAACCATAGTTGCCCAGTTATTTTATTTGCTGGCTCAGTCAGTGCAGAAAAATTTTCTAAAAGATGAAGAAGATTGTTATTTTGTATTTCACCAAATTTTGATACATTTTTTCCAATAAAGACAAGGCTAGAAGTTGTGTTATCAGTAAACCCATCGGCTAACTCTAACAAAACTGTACCATCTGATTTTCTAATTTCGTATGCCATTATTTTTTCCTTAAGAGACAGTTCTTGTCCAGATCCATTCTTGATTTAAAACTCTAAATTCTTGAACAACATAAGATAACACAGGTGTAATACCTGTTAATGTAGATACTATTGCATTTGCTGCAATAGCAGATACAACTGTTTGCCCAGAGACAAAAGCAGTAGAATAATTAATTGCGGCATTATGCTGAGGAATAGTTATCGATGATCTACTACATAGTATTCTAGCACGGACGCCGTCGGGCAAATCAAATACAGAATCTCCAGCAATAGTATTAACTATAGGAAGCATTTTATTTAGATATGGAATTAATTCAGTTTTTTCGTCAATCATTCCCGATACATCCATGCTGAACACAAATCCCTTGGTTCCAACTAATGTAAATTTATCATCAACATATTTTTTATTCGAAGCATCGAGCGGATTTTGAGGTGCTGCCACACTGGTAATTCTTTCTCCGGTAACATCAATCGTTCCAGCGCCTGCTGCTGATAGATATAACGTAACATTTGATCCAGTCGAAGATATTGTGCTACCTCTTATAACAACGTTAGTAACTGTTAGGTAGTCTAAAATTCCTGTTTGACGTAACCCCGGTGCAGCTGATATAACATTACCCAAAGAAGTTGCGTTAACTACAGGATTGCCATTTATTTTATAAGAATCTGCAGTAGAAGAAAGATTTATATTATCATTAAATTGCCATGCATTTCCATATGAGGATGTCCAAGATATAGTATGATCTGTTGTTCCTATTAATGTTATTCCGCCACCTTCAATTGCAACATCATCCGGAACAACTTGTCCATATGCCAATTGAATATTTTTATCATTAATTTGTAAATTATTAGATTGCACATTTGTAGTTGCGCCAATCACATATAAATTGCCTGTAATACGAGTATCACCTGTAATATCTAATGAATATTGTGGATTTTCATTAAACAATCCTATTCGACGATTATTTGTATCAAGTTGCAATGCTGTAAAATAACCAACATTACTATTAACGCCGCGAATTCTAAAACTTTTGTTTGTTGTGTTATGAGAAAGAGATGCATTTTGAGAATCAATTGATATAGTTACATCTTGATTAGATCCAACAAATAATCCGCTATTGCTTATTAAACTTAAAGATCCTGTAATGATAGCATTTTGATCTTTTCTTAAATAAAGATCTGGAGTAATACCTTGAACAGCATCGGCACTGGTTGCAGTTCCAACAAATCGTATTCCATTAAGGGAAGTATTTAAATTAAATCCGACTGCAACAGAAGACATCCCAAGAAAAGCAACATCAAAAGTAAAACTAGTCGATGATGCAATACCTAACAATGTTCCCTTATTATATAAAGATGCAACAATGTGATTCGATTTAGTATTGTCGGTAATTGTTTCAACAATCCATCCAGATTTGCCATCTACTGCCGAATATTGAGGTGCTGCTAGAACAAAATTAGATCCGTCAGGAGTAAACCATAGTTGTTTATTAGTAGTATCGATCCATAGATCTCCTTGATTAAACAGTATTGGTTTAGTTGCAGAAACTTGAGTGCTAGCAACTGGTTTAAAAACATTTTCTAAACCGTAAACATACATTCTACCATCAGTTTTATTATACCACAATTGTCCAGTTAACGGAGATCTAGGTTCGTTAACTGATGCAAAATTTTCTAATAAACCTATTAAATTATTATTAAAATTTTGTCCATAAGAATCAACATTTTTTCCAATCAGTGTCAAACTAGTAGTCAGCTGATCAACTCTAGTATCAGCTAATGTTAGTAATATAGTTCCGTCTGATTTTTTAATAGTATACGCCATGTTTAAACCTTAATAATATAATTAATTGTTACTGGACCAGTAGCAGTTAACGACGGCAGATTAGGAACTTTAAATGTGCCAGATGCATTAGTTCCATATTTTATGCCAATTACTGAAAATAAAGAATTATAAAATCCGCTTTGATTGTAAGAAGTTCCGTCGCACAACACCCACCCAGCAGGAATTATAGTTCCTGCCCACGCCATTATCATTCCAGAAGATGATAATCCAGGAGTCACATCGGCTAAGAAATTAGATTTAGTAACTTTATATAAAGATGATCCGCCGGACACTGCAAGTGTATTACTTGCACTAACTGTCGAAGTAGATAATTGATCTTCAATTGCTCTATAAGTCAATGCCGAAGTTAAGACTACATTTTGTGTTCCATTAAAAGATTGAGGAACTGAAGTAAGAACTTGACCAGCTATTTGAAAAGTTCTAGGAAGTGCTAATCTTGTAGCAGATCCTGCATTACCATTAAATTGTGTAGAGGCGCTGCCGATTGTATCTGCCCAGATATTTTTAAATTTTTTATCAACAGATCCTAAATCATAAGTTGAACTAACTAAAGGAGAAATATTCTGAGAATATATAACATTAGTAAATGTAGATATTCCGCTAACAGATACCGATCCAGTTACTGTTAAATTATTATTTGTTCGAATAGGACCTACAACAAATAAACTACTAGACATAGTAGTTACATCTGATATTTTTACTGTTCCCTGAACATCTAAAGAAGCGGTAGGATTTATATTACCTGATCCTATACCTACTCTTTTTGAACCACCATCTAATGTTAATAATGCTTGAGATATTCCTGAAGTATCAGTGATTGATAATTTTATTTTAGATCCGGGACTTATACTAGAAATACTTCCGTCGTTTCCAAATTTTTGTAATAAAAATGTAGACGAAGTTACACCAATTCTTAATCCTGTGTTGTTGTCAATTACTAAACTTTCAGTTAATGACTGAGGTATATCTTTTCTTAAAAAGAAATTAGATGAAACTGTCTGCGATGCAGGAACAGTGACCCTAAGTGCCGATGCTTCTGTTGCATTGCCTAATATTTTAGGAGATGTATAATTATAAAGTTTTGTGCTTAAATTTAATCCAGGAATTAAATTGTCAAAACCTTCGATAACTGCTAATGGTTTAAATGTTTCCTTGGCAAGTATGGTAATAACATCGCCGTTAAGATAACTTATAATAACAGGGTGATTAACTCCGTCAGTTCCTGCTATGGAAATATTCTGACTGCCTGTTTGTAATCCTAAACTAAAATCAGCTCCTACTGTAACCCAGATACCGGGACTACTAGAAATTTTTAATTGTAAAGAAGTAGTGTCAACCCAAATGTCACCAATTTTTACATTAGTAGGTTCATCCGATTGCTGGTGGATACCGTTAATAGGATACCATGTAGCATTATCTAAAATTTTTAATTTTTTATCATCAATATTGCTAGTATCATACCATAATTGCCCTTCTGTAGGATTAGTAGGAGGTGTTGCATTAGAAAAATTTTCTAATAATTTTAAAAAATTAGTTGCAATTATTGGTCCATAACCTGGAGAATTAGGACCCACTAAACCTAAACTAGTTGAATAATCAACCGTACCTGTGTTAATTGTAATCGGTGTTTTATTAGCATCGTCGGAATAGTGAATAGTATAATTAGGCATATTAATTAAATTCCATTAGTAAGGCTTTGAATTCTCACAGTATAATCAATTTGTATCATTCGATTTAATGATTTTTGCACAGGATGAAAAATAACATGAGTCAATAAAGGTCCCATATTTTGTCCATTTACACTATATCCGCGCAATCCTAATTCATCAAACACAAAATCCCCATCTTGATTAACACTAGAATCAAATGCAGCTTGACCGTTCGGTTCACCAAAATCTAATAAACAACTAACAAGAACATCCGAATAGTAAGTTCCGGCTATATGACGCACTTCCATAAAATTTCTATCAGGATCAACATCATAAACGCTTTGTCCATTGACTGATTTGTAATATTTTTGATTATACAAAGCTGCATTTGTTCCGGAAACATTAGGAGTTAAGTAGGTAATAATACCAGTTGGATCAACTCTACTTCCGCCGTTGCCAAATACCATTTCTGCAATAAATCCATTGCCTGTGTTAGCAATGCTATTTGCCAAAGCCATGCTAAAATTTTCATAATGAATAGCATTAGATTTGTCTATAAAAACTTCTTTAGTTTGAGGATCAAAAATTTTAATGTGACCTCTGATGCTTATAGCACCTTTTTCATTAGGTTTAATGTAAGGTTGCGTAGTATTCTGCATATTTTTTCTCATTTCTTTATTCTTAGAGTTGTCCATAGTGATATTTATCCGGTAAGGCAGACTGCTTATCTCTCAAGAAACTAGCTTGAACACTAGAGTCTGCCAGTAAGGAAACGGAATCGTTATACCAATCAACTGCTGTTTTTTGTATTACAACGATGCGTGTTCCTGTATTAATATTAATTATGCTTGAATTTAAATGAAGAATATTTGTTTCACCAGATAATTCAATAGTAAATTCAGGATCTAATTCAATATCACTGCTGATTCCAGAAGCATTAGTTTCACCGCTATCGAATGCAATCGAAGGATCATGGAGGGTTACTGAGTTAATTGTTGGTTTTCTTAGTAAGATTCCCCCGTAATATACTTCAACTTGGTCAGTAGCTGTAGTTAATGAATTAAATTTTATTCCTGGTAAAATATAATTAGATACTCCTCCTGTTGTAGAAGTAGTATAGGTAATAATATTCTCTTTAAAAGGAACTGTTTGACTAGATCCTTGATCAACTATTAAAGTTCCGACAGGATAAAAATCTTTTGCACCGGTTCCTAACGTACCTCTTTTTATTCTGCTCAATGTATTATTTGATAATTCCATGTATTCAATTCTTTCTCCTGCAATTAATATAATTCCTGGTATATTTTTTGAAGGATAAGGAACAGGCAATACGCTATCGTTTTCTACATATATTTCTGTTGATGTAGTATATAAAGGAGCAGCTAATCGAGTTGAGTTAACATAGCTTAATCTTTTATAATGCGTGCGATTTAATATATCTTTAAATATTCTATAACCAATTACTGCAGAATCGTTAACATCAGTCATACTAACAATTACAACCATATCCAACTCATTGAAAGGATAACCGTCGTCGATTACAATTGTTTTACCATCGGTATCAATATAATAATCAAAACTGTTAATTAACGTATTTCCACCAATGGACACCCAGACATAGTCATCATTGACAAGCGGTCGATCCATTGTGTATCTTCTAGAACCTCTTGCTTTAAATACTTCTGTTCGAATTAAAGAACCATCATGATTTGAATATGTGATTACTTTTATCATATCTCCAGAACTCAATGCAATCCGAGGTATATAAATTCTACCGTTAGATATATAATAGTCACTGTATACAATATTAGTTATTGCCATCACATCATTAGTTTTTAAGAATCCATTTTTAAATTTAATTTGTTGGTTAGGCTGATCTAAAATAAAATCAACACCGTTTCTAATTTTAATTCCATTGATATGCACTTCGAGAGATGCAAGATCAAAGACTCCAGAAGGGTATTCATTATTAGGATCAATATCAAATATTATTTGTCCATTACTAACTGAATAATAAACAGTATTAGGAGGAACTAATCTTTTCTTATTAAGCTCAACAACTGCGTTAGCATGAGCAGGCCCAATATTTCCAGGAAACTGATCTAAAATAAAAGAATTAGAAAATCCGTTTGGATAAATTCTTTGTTCTTTTACTTCACTAAATCCTTTATATGTTGCTCCAAAAAACCATGCCTGAAGTGTGTTGGTCCCTGAAGTAAGACCAGTAACAGTAACACGCCCTCTCTTATTTTTAGAACTGATAGTAGATAGAGTGTATTCAGAAGTTGTTAAACTTTTTCCATTTAAACTAACATATGCACTGCCGATATCATCGTATAATGCTTCTGCGTCAATTGTAATTTTATTTGTATTAGATACTGTAGAATAATCAGAAGAAATATAATCAATACCTCCAATACCAACTACAGTTACACCTATTAATCCATTTACAGTTTGCGTAGACACTGTGAGTGTCTTGTTAGAAAAATCTACATTATAGTCTGATCCATAATTTAAAATTTTATTATTAAATGACACCATCAATGTTCCTGTATTAGGAGGAAGCATAGATAACTGAACTACTGTAGATAATGTTGTAGATGTTACTTCTTGCATAATTTGAGACATAACAGGAGAACCTCTTTCTGCTCGAGTATATACACTAATACCAACACTTTCTAATACTTGTCCAGGTAACAATTCTTCAGGAGCATGGCTTACATTAGGAGAAACAAATGCATCTCCATCTAAAATAATATCAGAAGGATTTATACCAGTTGCATTTACTAATGCGTTAGTCAATGTGCTCCAAGCACCTCCGTCAATTATTGTGTCAAGATCAGCGTCACTTGAATTATCACCCCAAGACGATTCAGCAAATGGTAAGGTATCCCAGTTGGCTGAATAAGAAAATGGTAATGTTTGTAGCTGAACACCCGGATAGCTAATTCCGGTCATCAATTGACCATTTTCTTTGCCAGGCATCCCGCTTGTTGGATTATAAAAATCTTCAATCCTGTCTATTGCATTATATAGATTTATATTTTTAGAATATGTGACAGATAATACTTGTCCAATTAACGGAGCATATGTTAGAACAATTTTAGAATAAGTTTTATGATATCCGTTGAATAATTCTTTGTAAGTAACTACTTGATAATCTGATGATAGAACTGTAATTCCATCTAATTTGATATCAATTAAACTTTTTTTGTTTTGAGCAGCCCAAGACAATTTAAATTCAAATTCATTACCATCACACACAAAACTATCAGAGTATTGGGTAGATCCAATTTCTCGATTAGTAGAAATTCTATCAAATTTAATACCAATTGTATTAGATCTAATTTTTTCGTTAATTAAAACTGCGTATGCCTTTGCAGGAATTAGATCCGTTGGACCTCCTCCAGAAATAACAACAGTAGGATTTAATGTATAACCACTTCCGGGATTAGTAATTTCAATTTCAATTACTTTGCCTAAAGAAATGTATGCAATTGCAGTGGCTCCAGATCCCAAATCTCCTTGAGCGGTAATAATTTGAACACTAGGAACCGATGTATAACCTTTTCCACTATTAGTTAATGTTATTTTTCCTACTTTAAGTTTATAATTATCATACCAACCTTTTCTAGGATAAACATTCATTAACGTATCATCTAAACTAACAGGAGTAAATTTATGCGTATCTTGATCGTATGTTGGCGCTAGATCAAAATCAGTTGTATACGAGTGCGTAGGGTCAATAATATCATAATTAACTTGAAAGTTTCTAATTTTTGTATGATAAGGTTTAACTTCATTAATATATTCTTCATAGTATTGACTATTTTGAAATTTATAAACAGGCCGTTGATCCAGTAAACCTGCCATATTTTTAACATTAATAAAAGAAGTTTTAAATGCCCAATCTAAGAACTTTTGTTCGCTCATTGCATATCTAACTGCTTTAAAGAAAAATTTATTCCAATATATCTTTAACGGACCTACAAAAATATCATTTTTTATAGAATATAATATTTTTGCTAATTCAATCTCAGGTGATTGATCAAATAAAGATTGATCATATGTTAACTGATAGTCAAAATTATAAGAAGAATTAACTTTATTCCACAATATATCTTTTAATTTAATTGTGCCTTTTTCACTATATAATAGATCATAATTATTATCAAAAGTTCCGTTACCTTTAACTTTCTTTAAAATAATATATTTGCCATTGCCTTGATTATTAACTTTAACATAATCACCAACAATAAGATTTAAAGAATCTAACAAATATGGTTGATCAATAGTTGCAGACAAAGGTTTTAAACTATCATAACTGCTAGAAATCCAATCAATATAATCCCAATATAAAGTAGTATTATATTGTTGTGTATAGACAAGCGTCCATGTTTTATTAACATATTGATATTTTGACCATACATTATTAATAGTAGAATCTGCTCGAACTACTACAGTATAAGGTCTTACTATTAACGTTGGTGCATCTATCAAACCAAATCCGGGATTTATAATTTCAGCAGAAATAATCTGTCCAAAATCGTTAATTGTAGTTTTAATAGAGCTACCAGATGTATCTCCAATTATTTCTACAGCAGGTGCAATATTATAACCGGAACCGGGATTATCTATAGAAACTGATATTATTTTTCCGTTTGATATAGAACAAGATAATGCAGCAGTTTTTGTGCCTCCGACAAATACTAAATGTAAATTTTCAATGTCATCGACAATTTTATCGTATTGCCCTAATTCAGAAAAAGGAATTTCATCTTTAGAATTTAAATTTTTAAAATTAACAAAATTAGAAATTATATTTTGAGATAACACAGTATTAGTATATTCAAATAAATTTCTCAGTGCGCCTGTTCTGTCCTTAAACAATGTTTGGCGTGGACGAACTTCTACACCGTATCTAGTTCTTTCAGGTAAATTTGCATCAGGTACGGGATTTCCAACACTGTCTTTTCCTAACAAGCTGTCTAATAATTTTTTATCAAGTAAACTGTTAGGCATGCTAGAAGCAGAATTTTCTTCTAATAATAACCATTCGGTATGCCTATTAATATCATTATCAATATCATCTTTAGAAATATTGAGATATATTCTACTAGCAGTTAACGAATCTTTTACATTAGTAACTGATATTGCATTAGGTGCTAATATAGATACAAACTTGGTTCCATATACGTTAGGATTAAAAATTAAACCAGCTACATCGCTTGCTGAAGTTTTTCTTCCATTAACATCCGGAACAATAACTTTATTCTTAACCCAGAAATAATATACATTTGTAGATGCACCTGTATTAGAATTATAATATTGTTTAACACTAACAACTGAATTGTCAGGATATTTAGGTTGTCCGCTAATACCTTGCATTAGACCAGCAGGAGTATCAGCAATTGCACTCCACTGGCTAGGAAGATATTCGCTGCTAACCCATTCATATACATCAATACTTGCTCCCGGAAATAATGTTCCCCATGTATTTTTTCTATATTCAATGTCGCTTTGCTCATACCATTGATACTTTACTGTGCTTAGATCCCACCATAATTCTCCCAGGTGTTCTTCTATCCAGCTGGTATTAGTATCAACTACTACGCTGTCTACTCCTATACTATAGATTGCAGGGTCAAATGCAGTTTTATATCTAATTTCTTGATCTGCAAGACCTGCAATTCGGCCCTTAACCGGATCAATAATATCTAAATAATCAATTACAGTTTCTTCAAAAGTATCAATAGTTGAAGAATTTTTAATTTTAGATATATCAATAAGATCTGGCTGTGTGCTATGGATAGCCCAACTATTAACGGTTGGATCTATTTTATCAAATAAGAAAACTTTACCGCTAGAACCAGATGCTCCTACAAAAATTTGAGATCCGCTAATTACAGAAGATTGCCCATAATTTGAATTGTTTGCAGGATTTTGTGAAGAATCTGCTAATTCTTCTGCATACACAAACATTTCATTGTTTCGATTAAACACAAATGAACTTCCGGAGTTAGCAATAATGTTAATAAAGTTGCAGGTATTAGAATCAAATGTAGTTTTTTTAGAATCAATTAATATTTTAGAAGCACTGGAATTTCCTTGTGCAGTTACAACTAAAACTTTAGACGTGCTATCAATTGACATTGAAATCCCAAATTGCATATCTGTTCTAGGATTGTTTATTATTTGTATAGGACTAGTAGTAAACTGAGTTCCGGTATTCTTATACACAAAAACTTTACCGGGTGCGTTAACTGTTGTGCTTGCTACTGTAGACGCAACAAATAGATATAAACCATCATCGGACATTAAAACAGAAGATCCAAATTGATCTCCAACTTTACAAATACTCGGAGCAGAAATAGTTTGAACACCCAGCCCGACGCCTGGATTATTTAAAATATATACTGCACCGATATTATTATCAGAAGGAGCAGAAACAGCAACAAAATCTCCATGAGCTGATCCGCTGATTGCATATCCATATTGGTTACCAGAAATACCCTGACTATTAGCTCCTAATAATGTAATTGTAGATGTGTCGGCGTTTTCTGACACACTGTAAGTATATACTTTATTCTGACCAGGTGCCCCAATTAACATTAATTGATTAGATGCAACAGGATTAATATCTTTGCTAACATAAATGCTCGATCCAAATAATCCATTATTTTGAGGATTAGGATTTTTTAGAATATGTAATACTACTTCTTGAGATAATGTAAAATTAATTTTTGATACTTTTACAATTCCTTCATTCAAATAAGCATTTGCACCTACGTAACTTGCGTTAGGTGCGCCTGCAAATATAGCATCAGTAGCATTGTCATATATTAATGAAGATCCAAAATTAGAAACATTTGTTCCTGTAAAATAATTTGTAGGTGATGTTTTTGATGCAGGGCCATAATTAACTACGGGAATCATTGTTCCATTGTCAAGATTATAAACAAATATTCTTCCAGATCGCGATGTTTGACTAACATACCCCGGAGACGAAATAATTACTATACTTCCGTCGGACGATGTAGCAATTTTATATCCGTATTGTTGACCTATCTGAGTATCTACTGTAGTTGATATAACTTTGGTACTATAATTTTTTAATTTTTTATAAACCTCCCATCTTCCATCAATATTAGTATCTGCCCATATTAGATCATTTTCTTTAAAATTAATCAAATCTTGCAAATTAGCAATTTCGTCAAAGTTATCTACTCTAACACTTACAAATTTAAATAATAATGCAGATGTATTAGAAACAGATAAAGAAGCCATAGTAGTAGCAGCTTCAAAACTATTAAGAGAGGTAACACGCTGAACAATATAAACACCATCAGAACTGTTATCAAGTCCAACAATAGATACAATATTGCCAGCTGACAAATTATGAAATTTGTCAGTCGTAAATGCAATAACCTTAGTAGGAATAGATATAGAAGAACCTATCACCTTAGCAGGTTGTTTAGTATATCGATATACATCCCATTCGCCGTCGTCTCTAAATCCTAACCAAACTGTATTTCCCTCTTTTATATTACCATTATTTGCAATATCTAATATGCTGTTATTATTATAAGCAGTTGCAGTAACATCATCTGCTTTTACATATCCCGCAACTGGCAAAATTATTCCGTCAGTTGAACTAGTTGTTAAAAACACACTGTTAGACAAATAGTCAGCATTTTTAATAGTAACTTCAGTTGGATTAATATAAGATATAGTATCGTTTGGATTTGTAGGAGAAGTGTCTACAAATTTTATTAATTGAGAATTTTCTCTAAAATCATTTTCTTTTAATGGAAATTCAATTTGATTATAAGATGTGAAGTTTCCGTATGATCCTATTCTAAATGCCCACTCTTCGTTAAAATCTATTTGCCCTTTAAGATTATGAATACTTGCTTTAGCTAGTTTATCAATAGCATTTCTAGTTCCTTTTTCTTTGATAAATCCTTGATAAAATTTATATTGTGCAATAGGATTAACAAAAATATTGTTAAGATAATTTCTAGGTGTATAACCAATAAGATGCTGTGCCATCTTTTGTTGGCCGGCATCAAAATTATCAATGTCTAAACTATAAAAATCTTCAAATTGATTAATTTTATAATCAAAATTAGGAAGTAACTGTGCAACAGGTTTTGTTCCTAATACTGTCCATTTAGCAAAATCAAATGATGCAGTTCCTACAATATTTTGATTAGCCGAGTAATATTTTCCGACATATTTTACAATTTCTGCAATTTTATAATCAGTATAAGACTGCCATATTGAAATTTGTGCGTCATCGTAAATAAACCCAGGACTTAAAAAATCACCATTCCAGTTAGCTGTTTTAAAACCTATTAATCTAATTCTACTTTGACGATACCCGGTATCAATATCATAGATTGTATCATTGAATATACTTTTATTATTAAGAATAATAACATGTTCTTTTTGAACAAGATTTAATCTTGCATAAAATAATCCTTCGGTAGTATTTCTAGTGCTGATTGAACAAGTCCCATTTTCTCTACTGAGGAAAAATTTATCCTTAGGAAAAGATTGTCCAGTTGCAGTTAATAAACTATATTCATAAAAGCTATTCAATACATTATCAACAGCTGAATCAATAAATTTATATTTTAAAGAATTAGAAAATGGGCTTAATGCAATTACAGATTTATCTGCCCAATTTTGTGTTGTCCAATATAAAAATTCTTTTCCGGTAAAAGACCAATTTAGAATTTGTGCTAATTCTTTATTATATTCATCAAAAATGAATCCCTGATTTTCTAACCATTTACCGTAACCAACTATAAAATCATACACTTCTTGAACTGTGCTGTATTTTGTTCCATAAGGAACCATTATATCAACACTGTCAAATTCTTTAGTAGTTAATATCGAAACACCACCAACTGTTGGTATTTTAGATAATATTGAATAATTTGCAGAAATAAATGCAGATCCGGTATTATGACTTTTTAAAACTCTATAATACGAATTGTCATAAGACACAATCTGTCCAGACTGATAAAAAGAATTTGCATTCCAAGTTAAGAAAGGCTCTGATTTTCCTCCAACAATGATTAAAGAATCAGTTGATCGATGAATTGGTGAATTAATAAAAAAATACGGAACTCTTTTGTCGTAACCTTTAACTACATATTTTCCATTATTTTTTTCTACAATAATACCAGATATTGCAGCAGATTTTATAGGTGCGCTTACATTGAAATGTAATGTATAATCCTCTACAGGCAACAATACTCCAGGATTTGGACTAGCAGGATCAATGGAATCAATTATAACAGATAATTTATCTTTGCTTAAAAACCCTCCGGCTTTGTAGCATAAATTAAAACTTATCAATGATAAATCATTTTTAAGAGTTTGAATATAATCAGTTCTACGTTGTTTACCGTGCTCAACTACCCACACACTATATCCTGATGTAGACAACAAATTACCCAAACTGTCAACATCGTCGGGTATTACAACACTGGCAGGATTTAACAACTTATGATCAGAACTAGAATCATAAATGTATTGACCAGTTTTATCTTTGATTAATCTGCTAGTATCAAACATTTTTGCTGCATAATCGGCAGGTTTTGTTAATGCTAAAATAATTTGAACAGCAAACGGCCACTGACTACTGCGCCTCCACGAGGTTTCTGCTGGGCCGTGATCACCAAACGACCATTCTTGATCTGTATCAATGATTGAATCATTTTTTGCAAGAGACGCCCAATTTCTAATATCAATAATGCCACCGTGTTCGTCCACAGGAATAATATTAGACAGGCCAGGCCGAGCATAAGTTTTATTAATACCCATTCTTGAACCTTGTCTAATCATTCCGTTTTCAAGATCTTTCCATAGTGTTAAATTACCGGAAGTATACGGAGCTGGACCATATTCTGATTCCCACCATGTTGGTTTAACAGAAAATCCTAGCATTTCCCAAGGATGTGTATCAGGTCGATCAGTGTCAAAATAATATTTGTAAATTCCTCTCCAATTACCGGGAATGGTTTTATTAAAAATTGTATCTATTGCAGATTTATAATTATATGTTTTGTGATTAGATAATTGATAAGTTAAGTTTGAAGAATAATCTATACCGTAAACACTTGCCCATTTTAAAAAATCTCCCTGAATAATATTATAAATTTCTTTATAAGAATTATATTGAGATCTAAATACTCCAGGAAGTATGTTATTAATATCGATCAAATCTTGATTATATAAAATTTTAAGATTATTATAGACACGAGTTTCGTATTCTAATAATGCAAGATCTCTAAAATCATCTTTATCATTATAATCAGAATATGCCACTGTTAAACTTCCGTCGTGACCCTGGATGACTTTTACGGGACCATCTACATAGGTATAATCAATAAAAATACTAGGAACAAATTTAGGATAAAGACCTAATTTAGTAGGAGTAGGAGGAATATAAGAACCGTCAGTGCAGTTATAATCTTTAATAACAACAACATCGCCCTTAGTAATAGTTGCAAGTATTAAAACACTTGCATCATATTTTTCAAAAATATAATCTTTTTCGTAGGTTAAAAGTGAATTATTTAGATAAACTAGAACAGATCTATCACTTAAAATACTGTTATCAAAAATAGATGTTATAGAATAATTTTTATTACGACTATCGGTAACAGTGTATGTTCTAGTAATATTATTATTACCATAGCCTATCATGTCACTTCTTCCGTAAGGAAAAGAAGAGTTTTTATTTTGTATAATAGATGCTAGTGCAGAATCTAACACATCAGCCGGAGACAATTGGCCTCCAACTTGAGAAATAAATTTAATTAAATTTAATTTAAACTGATAATAATCGTTACTAGATTGTCTAATTGAATCTATTAAACTATTTTCTACATTGGTAATAAATGAATGCGCAAAAGAAAGAGGATTATTATTTCCAATTAATCTAGATCCATATTTTGTAGAATTTGGTAAACTTTTTAGATTACTAACTCCCGGAAATGCTCCAATAAAATTAGGATCTTTGTCAATCATAGATTTTACATGATCAGATAATTCGCTTAATGTTAAAGATGATAATACATCATTAAGTGGATTATTTGTTAAATTTAATGGAGTTTCATAAGTTCCTAAATCGTTAGGATTTGCCAAAGTATAACACTTAATTAATACTCTTTTAGGAATTACACTACCGTCGATGTTATTTTTAAAAGTTACAAATAATTTATTATCAATTTTTTCTAGAGTAAAATCAGTCGATATATTTTGTTTAACATCATCAACAAATACTGATACTGTTAAGTCATTAATTGTTGCTGCATTATCAAAAACATTTATTTCAATATTTTTAACATTACTAGAAACTATTTGAAATTGTAATACAGGGATTTGATAAGGATCTGCAGGAGTCCATACATTTATATAAGTAGGAGAACTTTTATTAATTTTTAAATATGCAGTATAAGAAGGAAAAGATGTAACTACATTATTTCCAATAATGCTGATTGATTCTGTTCCAAAGAAATTATTAAACAAATAAGTTCCTTCTAATCCTATGTCATTATAATATTTTAATGGAAAACCTAAAACAGGGTCAACAGCACCAGAACCTGTCATATAACCAAAAATTTGATTACCAAAAAATTCAGAGTTATAATATTTGGGATTGCTAAAACTAAATCCATCTTTGTCAAATAAATCAAACATAGGTGCTTGATTCCTAACTGTGCGTTGTTGAGATACAACCCAAGAATCTCCGTTAAACCACCATCCTTGCCCAGTGTGAGTATCACCCATATTGATTACAACACCGTCTCCGACATTAGGAGTCATTATTTCGATTAAATTAATAAATTCTTGCCCATCAATAATGGCAAGAGAAACTTCAAATATTTTTCCCTTAACTAACGGATCGGGGTCGGCATTAAAAATTACACGGTGGCCTGCTGCCAATCGAACTCCATCAACATAATATCCAACTGTTTTTTCTACTTTAGAAAAAGCGTCAGTTGTTATTGTATCAATTAGGTCAATTGAATCAACTGCTTTTTCACAAAAATTCCAAAGTTGCATATCTGGAATAAATTCAATAATTGGTCGAGATGCTCTTTGCGTTTGCAAATATACAGGATTATTATCCCCGTTAGCAATTGCTGTAAATTTAATAACATCACTGTGAAACCAGCGATTATATCTAGACCAAGGATTTAAATCATTACTAGATTTATTAATTGTTACATATTCAGGAACTAATGGAAGATTTTTAAAATTATCAAATGAAAATTCATCAAAAGGAGTTTCGTCAAAATTGTCATTGTATATAGTACCAATATTGTCAGGTGATGTTAATTTAGAAAATTCAACTAATTTAATACCTTCTCCGACTCCTTCAACAATAAAATCTTTATCAGCATATTCTGCAGGAGTTACTTCGCCGGCAAATCTAACTTTAAGACCGTTGATAAATTCTATTCCGTTGCCAGATCGATATTGCACTTTATTAAGAATTTGATTTTCTACATCAATAACAGAATTTTCTAATAGTTTTTTTACTAAAAGACGACCACCTACTACATGATTATCATCAGTACCGTAGTATAAAACGCTAGGAGTTGTGTCGTCGACAGTAAAAATTATTTGACCTGACGCGGTGCCATTACCGATAATTCCGTGATTATACTGACCTGCTGCATCAGCCGTATCAGATGTTTTAAAATAAAATTTATGGACAGAAGTTACATTGAATACATAGGTAACTCCTCTAAAGAAAGTCAATAGAGGATCTTCAGTTAATCCATCAGGAGTAAAGATAAAGAAGTTTCCATCTGCTGAATCGGTTACTGTATAGGTGCTAACTTCGCCGGTTTTAATGGTATTTTTTTGAGTTCCGGATATAAAAACATAATCAGGACCATTTGGTAGCCAATAATATTCTCTAAAATTAATAAATTTATCCCAGTCAATTCTAGGATTATAAGAACTAAAATTAGGTCTAAATAATTGATCTAAGTTTTTATTATTTCCGCCGTAAACACCAATTTGATTCACTAAATCATCAAATCCAAATGCTTTTTTAATGCTGCCGTCAAGCTCTTTTACAATTAAACCTGGCTCAAGCTGATATTTTTGTCTTAGTGGCAACGATTCAGAAATATATACATCCGATGCATAATTAAAATTTTTGCTTAATTTGCTTCCTACAAACCCGTCTATGCGTTCTAGTTCAGGAGTTTTGGTTAATTGATCTAATGTGCTAGATAAAAATTTTTGATTTTTATCTGTTCTAAAAAATGTAGGTAATAGATTAATTGATTGCTTATCGATATTTTTATTATTAGCCATTGTGACTTATTTCCTTAACTGCTCGAAATACTTGTTGATTTTAATTCTG
>Ga0209188_1000885_pt1 | contig 26390 bp, 27 predicted proteins | sample C_130625_EF_Meta_FD_187307 | JGI IMG/M metagenome (GOLD analysis project Ga0209188, IMG submission 187307) | Freshwater microbial communities from Lake Croche, Canada to study carbon cycling - C_130625_EF_MetaG (SPAdes) (version 2) | ecosystem: Environmental > Aquatic > Freshwater > Lake... | reverse complement strand
CAGATTCGGTACTCCAGGCGTGTCGTCCTGGAAGAACTGAAAACCGCGGGGAAGATCCATTCCGGGAGGCAATTGGAGACCGGGAGGAAGCTGCATACGACCTTGTCGTTGAGTCGGCTGAGCCGGTTCTTTCGGCGGATTTTCTAGCTTAACGGTCGCGGTCGACTTCTTTCCGTCGCGCAGATAGTCCACCTTAACGGAAGTGCCCGGCCGGTTAACCAGCATGGAATTCCGCAGGTCAACCGAACTCTTCACCGGATTCCCATTGATCGCCACTACGACGTCATCTTTCTTCAAACCGCCGGCAGCCGCCGGAGAATCCGATGGGACGGCCATGAGTACGGCGCCTCCATCAATTTTGAGCTCGTTCTTTCGGTACTCCTTGAGAGTTTCTGGCACCACTCCCATGTAGGCCCGAGTGATCTTGCCATCCTTGATGAGCATTTCCGCGATTAGTTGCGCTTGGTTACTCGGAATGGCAAACCCAATCCCCGCGCTCGTCCCGGTTGGGCTGAAGATTGCGGTATTGATGCCAATCACTTGGCCGTCCACGTTGATGAGTGGACCACCGGAATTTCCCCGGTTGATGCTGGTGTCGGTCTGGATGAGGTCGGCATAGACTCGATCCTCAATCACTCTCTCGGCCCGATGAAGCGCCGAAATGTGCCCGACCGTCACCGAGTTTTCTAGACCAAACGGGGCGCCGAGAGCCATTGCAAACTCGCCCGGACGGACGGTGCTGGAATCGCTGAAGGACAGGGTTGGCAGGTTGTCCGCGTCAATCTTGATCAGCGCGATGTCCATTTCCTTGGCTCGCGTTACCTTGCCCACGTACTCTCGACCATCGCGGAGCGTAACCGTCACTTTATCCGCGTCGGCAACCACGTGGTCATTGGTGATAATGTAGCCGTCCTTGCGGAAGATGAAGCCGGAGCCTTCTCCTTCCGAAACGGGGATGCGCTCGCCGTTTACGCCCTGGGCCCGTGACTGGACGGCCTTGATATCCACCACCGCCGGGCCCGCGAATTCGGCCAAGTTAGCGAATGAGGCGTCTAGATTCTTGAGTTCGCTGACGCTTTCGGTGGAAGCACTTTTGATTAGCCGGGGTTCACCAAACACGTTGCCCGTAGATCCGGTTGATGCCGGTCCCGCGAAGGCGCGCTCGATTCCCGTTCCCGAGACGATCGTGGCGGTTGAAAGCGCACCCAGCGCAAAGCCAGCCGTGATGATCGCGTAAATTGACGTGGGAGTCTTGATGTTGCGTTTCATTTCTTGTGTCGAGATTGTGTTGAGGTTAGTTAGATGAGGCTCCAGAGGTAAAGCCACTGGCGGTAAAGATGATTCCGAATTGGAAACATCGGTAGCCGACCAGGGTTGCTCCAGGGCGGGTTGGTAATGAATCTAACACCGGAAAAATGGACGCCGGTTCCGTCTGCGAGATTTGTAGGTCCAACAGTCCTTCGAGACCGTTATGGGTGAGGGCGGTCTGGATAAATGCGTCGAGCATTGCGCGTCGCCGACCGGCATCCAGATCCGAAACCATCATCACCTTTATGTCGCCAACTTGTACCACCGAGTTGTCGTCCATGCCCTCCACGGTGGGCTCGTCGCGCTTTGATCGCCACTGGTACACCGTCCCTCTCACCAGACCATCGGTGACGCGGATGGCAACCGATTTCCACCGATCACTTTGGGTGAGCTGAATATCTTGCATGGCGAACCCCATGGGCATCTCTTTGGGAAGGATGGGGGTGAACCCGATCAGCTTGGCGGCTTGAGATAATTTTAGGCTTTGGGGCCGGTTGTAGCGCATCGTTCGGGTGGACCCGGCGGGACTGAGCACAAAGCGATCCGCTGAGACAGATTCTGGATAGGAGATCTCTTTGGTATCCGAGATGGTGGAGATGCGACGATTTCCTTCGTATGTTTCGAGTCGCAACGGATAGAAGGTCACGCCGTCTACGTAGAACCGGCGAGTTTCCATTCGAGAATCAACAGGAACGGCCTCCACGCATTTCGTGGGCAGGCCCGCAATTTTGATGGGCGTCACAAAACGGAGCCGGTAGTTTTTTTTCGTTAGCTCGATCCGCCAGGCCGCGTCACACGGCGTTTTGGCGGGGCTTTCTTGGTCGATAAGAACATTCTTGTCGGGCCAATACATTCGAGAACGCGAGCCGTCATCCACCGATTCGATCCCTTGCATCCTTAATGGCGCAAGGACCAAGTAGTGGGAGCGACCGGTCTTGTCGCGCTCAACTCGGATCGTCTGAGAAATTCCCGTTCCGCCCCCGTCTCGCTGCTCTATGATTCCCAAGACATTGACGCTCGTCTGCCGTTGCATCGACCGCAAAAGGACTTCGGCGGGGGTAGGACCCGTTGCCGAAGCAATCGTCGGGAGAACCAGGGCCAGGAGTGGGCACCAGGCGTTACGGAGCAATCGCATGGGTGGTTGAAATCGTGGGAGAACCGGCCATCGGATCCAGGCCGACCGAATAAATTTGATCTCGCTGAATCTCGAAGGCAATGGGAGTGGTTTCTGGACTTTTCTCAGTGGAATGCTTCGGTATCGATGCCAGCAGGGCAAAGGTGACGACCGCCGCGGCGAAGGCAATGCCCGCAAAGGTGGGCACCGGGTACTTGAACGGAGACTGCGGGGACGATTCGGCTATTTGTTTGCGGCACGAAGCAAGCAGTCGGTCCTCCAAATCAGTCGGAGGCACCATCGGTAATGTTCGGGCGACCAGCATTTTCATGCGGCGGATCGCTTTCAATTCCGACTCGCAGTCCGGACAGTTTCGCAGGTGCTCGCGGATCTTGAGCATGCTTTCGCCGTCCAACTCGCCATCGATATACGCATCCAAAAGCCGTGCGACGCGGTTACAGTTCATCGGATTCATCCTCAGTTTGAATAAATCGCTTCGAAAGCTCCGGGGCGTGCTTAGCCAAGTGGGCCCGTAATTGTTTTCGACCGCGATGGATGCGCGATCGCACGGTTCCTACGCTGGTTTGCATCACTTCGGCCACTTCTTCATAGGCCATGCCTTCCACATCCGCCAGCAAAACCGCCATCCGAAATTCTGAATTGATGGCCATGAGGGCGTTCTGAAGGGGGGCTTCCAAATATCCGGCGAGGAGATCCCGATCGGCATCGGCATCGCCATCGGCGATGTCCCAGGCCGGGCTGCCCTCTGGACGCTCGATGCTGACCGTCTTAAAGCGCGACCGGCGACGCACTAAATCTATGTGAGTATTGGCAAGAATGCGAAACAACCAGTTTTGGAAGGCGTACCGGTCATCGTACTTATGGAAGAACCGGAAGGCACGGATCGTGGCTTCTTGAAGAAGGTCTTCAGCGTCGTTTGGATTGCCGGTGAGTCGGTAGGCGAAATTGTAAGCGGAGCGATGGCAATCTCGCACGTGGCTTTCGAACCGAGCGTATTGAGCCTGAGAAACCTGAGGAGTACTGACGCTTCGGTCCGTTTTTGTGAATTTATCGCGCAGCGCAGTTAGCATGGTTTCTCCGGTTGTATTTGGTGATTGCTCCGACCCTAGTGATTACGGCATTATGCGTCTGGATGGTTCCCCCGTGTGATCACGTGCGCGCCGACCGCCTTCGCAGCGCAAACAGAGCCGTAACCAAGGAATCGAGAGCAATGCTGGGATTGGCGTTTCCAATGATCGCCCGGTGAGTTTTCAGGACCGTTTGGATAGCCTCGGGAGGGAATGTCGGACTCTGCGCCAAAAGCGGTGCGAGCAGCGAAAGAATCCGAGCATCGGCAAAACGCGCCGACGTTCCTTCAATGTTCTGCACCTCGTCGGCAAGGGATGCCAATCGCTCCGCTAACTGGATTGCCGCGACCGGCGGGGCGCTAGCCAAGTCGCCGAGCCAATTTTCTAGTTCTTCAACTACCGGGCGGATCTGAGTAAGTTTTTGGTACTGACCCGGTGAGCCGCCGGATAGGTTCCGCATAGCATCAGAATCAGATTCGGCTGGATCAATCGCCGGGAGTTCGCAGGCGACATTGAGGCAGCGGCTGCGGATGGTGGGCAGCACGCTTCCAATCTCGGAGGTGGTGAGGATGATTTTGGCGTGGGGAAGGGGTTCCTCAAGCGTTTTTAACAATGCGTTCGCGGCACGGTGATTCATCCGATCCACCCGATGAATCACCGCCACCTTAGAGTGCGATTGAATGGGAAGGCTACGGAAAAAATCCCGTAGGCTGAGGTCCACGTCGGATGACTTGTCCGTCACAATCCGCTCGATGGTGATCAGATCGCTGGGGCCGCCGGGTTGAATAACGAGAACGTCCGGGTTATTTCCGCGCCGGAAAGCGGCGATTGGCCGCTCGTCATCGGCATTCCGGCGCAGCCAATGTTCGGTTAGGGTAGTGGCGAGGGCATTCTTTCCGACGCCTTCGGCACCGTAAAACAGCACGGCGTGGACCGGGGAAGCTTGCTCGATGAGCCGTTGTACAAATCGAGCCGCGCGAGACTCGGTCGCTGGTTCAGAAGCGATGGAAATGTTCCACATCCATCACGAACATCACCGCTCCGCCGACCGGAACCTTTACCGGGTTCGGAATGAATGCTCCGGGAGTGGCGGCCTCGAACGGCATTACATTCACCAGCTGATCCCGGCTCTGGCAGTTACTTTGGAATAGTGCTCTGAGGGCGGGTAATTCTGCCTCGTCGACGCCAATGAGGTAGGTGGTATTTCCTTCGCGGAGAAATCCGCCGGTGGAACCGATGACCGTGAATTTAAATCCCGCTTTCACCAGTTCGTCGGTAACGCGACTTTTGTCACGGCTGTGGACAATGCACACGGCAAGTTTCACGATTTGATTGTAACGGAATTTGCCCGATTTAGTGAGCCGAAGTGATCGGTCAGGTCAGTTGCGATTGCCGCCCGTGCCCGGGTCTTTGAGGGATTCCTTATGCAAATCCGCCGCATTCTTTTGGACATCCTCAAAACTCACCTCACCGGTGTGACATCCGGAAAGTGAGAATGCCGCAACCGCAAGCAAAAAGGGAAGAAAACTTCGTTTGAATAATGTCATGGGTTGAGATGCAGTTGCGGGCAAGCATTTCTGCCTGCCCGCGATTGGTGGGAAACTAACTAGTTTCCGTTTCCGCCGGTACCGGGGTCTTTCTTGGAGGCTTCGTCCAGATCCTTCGCATTCTTCTGAATGTCGGACATCTGAACATCACCATTCCCGCATCCGACCGCTGCAACCAGCGTGAGGAGGGCAAGGATCAAGAGACCGTAAGTCCGCATGGTTAGAGTCCCCAGAGCGGCCAGGTTCCGGTCGGAGGCAACGTCAACGAGTTAACGGCCGAGTTGTAGTGGCTGGCGAACGGAGCGCAAGCAAACGTGGAGAGCGAAGCGCCCGTGTACTGTTGGTACGTGGGGGTCTTGGCGAGGAAGTCTCCTACGGCCATCGCCTTGGCGTGTCCATCAGCGAAGCCAACCGGAATGACGCCGAACGGTACCTTGGTGTTGTCGATTACGCCATCTTGCACGCCGCAAGCGCCGGTTCCACCGAGCTTGTAGAACATGGCTGCCCAGTGCTCTTTAAACGCCGGCGGGTAGTTGGTAACAACCGGGCCGCTGGACGGAACGGTCAAGGCACCGGTTATAGGGAAGAACCACTGCTCGGTGATGATCATCGCGCCAGCAACGTCGGGAATCGCGGTCTGCGTTCCGCCAACGAACGAGTTTCGGACGGCGGCGTTGTTGGAGTAAGGAGGACCAGCCTGGTTCCAGGTGTTCTGAGCGCCGGTGAGGGCGATGTTGAGCGCATAACCGTTGGCGATTTCGCCCTGGTCAAAGCCCGTAGGAACTCCGCTTACCGCGTTGGTACCCTTGATCAGCGGGAAGCTGGGGTGGAGGAACAGACCGACGCTCTTCACGTAGGGGAAGACCCACTTCTGCCAAGCGTAGTGGTTCATTCGCCAGGAAAAGCCACCAAGGGTATTTGGTGCATTACAGTGCGAGGTCAGGTCAGCTGCCGACGGGTTGGCAATGCCGTTGTACTTGGGATCCAACGAGCTGTTCGGAGTGCAGTCATCGTTGTGCGGGTACATATCATCCGCATCACCAGAGTAAAGCAGGAGGCCCAAGCTCTGTTGCTTGAGGTTGCTGATGGAAGTGGCCTTCTTCGCCGCGACCTTAGCCTGGGCGAAAACGGGGAAGAGAATGGCAGCGAGAATTGCAATAATCGCAATTACGACGAGAAGTTCAATGAGGGTGAATGCCTTTTTCATGGGTATTCCTACAGGATTTCCGGACCGGATGGCGATGAAAGTGACGAACCTTGCGGTTTGTCACATACAGATAATGAGCCCCGATTGTTAAGGCTCAGTTATAAGATGGTAACGCATTTCGCGGGAAAATGCGCACTTTCATCACGGTGAATAGCGCGGATTTTCCCGCAATGTTATTTCGTGGCGTTGAGGCCGAATGGGCGGTTTCCGGCGAACTACTTGCCGTCGACGGTGGTTTTGTTGAGGTCTCGCCCCAGCGATCGATCGGCCGCATTGATAAACGTATCCTTGTCGCGCATGACGGACTGCGGCGGCAGGTAGTCGAGAGTTGTTCCGATGCCCGGCATCTTTTTAACGGCCGTGCCGATCGCGACGAACTCGATGATTCCGTTCCCGAGGCCATAGACGTAAGTCTTTATCCCGACTACATCGTCGGCGCCGCATTGGGCGGCGTCGTTGGCAATGTGGGAAAGGGCGTTCTCCCGGGCTTCGTAGATGAGGGTTGTCATCTCGTTGATCTCCCCGCGGACGAACGACTTAAAGGCGGCCGTAATCCCGCCGATGAATCCCAGAGAGTAGACGGACACGCCGAGTACCAACCGTATCGGGGCGTACCCAAGGTTGGCGAGATTCCAAGCTTCTTCGTTGGTGAGGTCGCTGGTTGCGGGGACCGTATCGTATTCGGGGCCGTAGCAAGGATTGTGGGCGGCGGTGCCAATCATCACCATCTCTTGCAAGCCGCCGAATTTCATGATGCTGGTGTTAATGCCCACCACGCAGTTCGCGCCGAATCTGGCCGCATCTTGCTGGACTCGTTCGATGGCGAGGTGTCGCGTGTGGTTAAAAATCTCGGAAAACTCTTTTACTTCGCCGCGACCGAGGGACCGGAATGTCCCCGCGAGTCCGCCGCCAATCCCGACCGAGTACGCGACATTTCCGAACACGAAGTGCTTGGGAGTGAAACCAGAATCGAGTTGGCAGTAAAGTTCCTGCCCATCCGACGACGTGCTCCATTCTAGATTGGCGGCGAAAAAGCCCGGGCGGTGGACGCACGATCCGACGCTTAGAAACTCGACATTGCTGCCCATGATGGCAAGTTCACTGGATATGCCGGTGATCCCCACCGCGCCGTGAAGATCGCTCCAGGCCAACATTCGTTCGAACGATGCCATCCGGCCCTCGCGGATGATCTCCGTAACTTGGGTGACTTCACCTCCCGCCAAGGTACGCAAACTGGCGCCCACGCTCCCCACAAAACCCAGCGAGTACACGCTGTTTCCAATCACGAGATTGCCTGCTTCTAGTCCCTTCTTTGAAAGGCACCACATCTCGTTTCCACTCAGTCCGGTGGTTATTGCCACAATTCACTTTAGAAGGTTTTGAAGGTGGAGTGCTTGAGCATGGGACAAAAGGCAGGAAAAAAACGGTTCGGGTGCCTATTAACTGTAGGAATCATTGGGCTCTTCATTCTCGGTGGGTGCGGTGGGGAAGACGCCACGGTTCCGGGGAAAGCCGCGACCCGGCCGCCATGGCTGCAGAAACCAGAGTCTCGTCGCCTGGCGCCCGCCACGACCAACGGCCCCATATGGGAGCGGAAACCACGGTCGATCCGCCAAAAGCCGACGTTAGCTCGCCAAAATCCAATGAATGGGCTCCCGCGCAAGCCTTAGCGCCAAATCACTCGTCGGACCAATTCGAAGACTGAACGGAATCCGGGGCGGATTCTCGATTGATTGACACGATTTTCTACAGAATCAACATGGAATCCCCAAAGCTGAGGAACCGGTACTCCTCCACTTTCGCCGCTTCATAGGCCGAAAAAATCGCATCTCGACCGGCAAGCGCCGAAATCATCGCGAGCATGGAGGTTTTGGGTAAGTGAAAGTTTGTAAACATCCCGTCGATCACGCGGTACGTATAGCCCGGACGAATAAAGATCTTCGTTATGTCGTGTCCAGACCGCACCATCCGCGGCCCGATGGCCATCGACTCTAGCGTGCGCACGGACGTGGTGCCGACGGCAATAATCCGACCCGGAGTTTGGTTAATAATGCTTGCCTGCTCTGGGACAATTTCGCACCATTCGCCGTGCATTTGGTGTTGACTCAGGTTTTCCACCGAGATGGGACGGAAGGTATCGATGCTGACGTGAAGCGTCACGGTGGCAATCCCAACTCCCAGTTCACGAAGTTGGGCGAGGATTTCCGGGGTGAAATGGAGCCCAGCCGTCGGCGCGGCCGCGGAACCTTCGGGCTCAGCGTAAACCGTTTGGTAGCGCTCGGGATCGGCTAATCGCGTGTGGATGTAGGGTGGTAGCGGAACTTCCCCTACCGCCGCTGGATCGCCGGTGATTCGAAGGAGCTTTCGGCCGTCGTCCAGATCACTTTCAACCGTAGCGGTGAGTTCGCCAAATTTCACCGAACTGCCCGGGCGAAGACGCTTGCCTGGCTTTACGAGGGCCAGATAAAGATCGGGCTCAACTGCCTCCAGCAGCAATGCCTCTACCGTGCCACCAGTTGGCTTATGGCCATAGAGCCGCACCGCCGACACGCGGGTGTTATTAACCACCAAGGTGTCTCCGGCGCGCAGGAGACGGGTAACGTCCCGAAATTCGCGATGGGTCACCTGGCCCGACTGGCGGTCTAGATGCAAAAGCCGCGACGCCGCGCGGTCTTCCAGCGGAGTCTGGGCGATCAGAGACTCGGGTAGCTCGTAGTCGTAGTCGCTTAGGCGGTCCATTGAATCAGCTCCAAGATTTCTCCGAGATTCGAAATTCCGTGCGGGATTGGATTTGCCCGGTCGATGAGCCGGTTCGGAATGCCCGCATTCTGCGCGCCGACTGCGTCATCTTCCTCGGAATCGCCGATGTGCAGACAATCTTTGGGTTCAACTCCCAGTCTCGCAAGGGTCCAATCAAATATCCGGGGATCCGGTTTTTCCACTCCGACCACCAACGATGCGGCAACCACCTCAAAGAAATCCCGCAAGCCGTGCACGGAGAGCAATCTTTCGAGGCTGGAATCCCAGTTCGAAACGATGGCGAGCCGAATCTTGGCGTCTCGCAGGGCGGTGAGGGTTGGTAATGCGTCGGCAAACGGCTGGAAAAATGGCGAATCTGCCCCAAAGATGAGCGCTTCGCAGGCTTCGGTGAGGGAGGCGTGCCATGCTTCCGGAATCCCGACCTCCTCTCGCCAGTCGCGGAGCAGATTGTCCCAAAAGGCGTCTACGCCACCGGCGGTTTGATGAGCCAAAACGTAGGCAGTCCGACGATCCCGGTGCATTTGTCGGTAGCGGCGCGCGTCTCCATCCTGGAGCGGCAATTGGATACTTTCGGCGACGCGACGGATCAGGTCTGCCTCATCCCACCGCACGTCCAACAACGTCTGAGCGCAGTCAAATAGTACTGCCCGTGGCCATAGCGGAGAACCGGAATTGGTCATGGAACGTATTCAATTATGGGTCATTGCACCCATGGACCGGTAGCGTAAGGATGCGCATTGTACAATTCAGGGAGTCCGGTGTTTCATCTGTAGACTGGCACTTTCATCTGGAATCAAATATATGAACAAGAGTTTTCGAATCGTCGGCGCGGGAATCGCGATGTTGTCGGTTGCCGCATTCGCCGCGACCATTCAAGGCGTTCTGATTAAGCGCACCTACAAGGAAGGCGATGTGGCGAAGTACCGCATCAAAGCCGAGCTTGAAATTGCGGGCACCAATGCCACCTTCACGGGTCTGACCACGGAAAAAGTTCTCAAGGTGAATGCAGACGGAACCTATGAGGTTGAGTCTTCTCAGACCGAAGCCAAGGCTGTTTTTGGTGGCCAAGAAATGGACATTCCGGATCAGGGAGCATCGGTCACCGTGTACAAGCCCGGCGGCGAGATTGTTGAGCTGCGCGGTGCGAACGTGAACGCCGACGGCTACCGAATGGGCAACTTGAACAACTTCTTTGAGCCCACCGCCGCCGTCAAGGTTGGAGATACCTGGACTAAGGAACTGAAGGCCGACAGCAAGACGGGCGCTACCGACGCCACCGCTAAGTTCAAGTACGTTGCCGACGAAAAGGTCGGAGCCCGCGACACGATCAAGATCGAAGTCAACTTCGCCGAGAAGGCCGCCGAAGGCGCTAAGAGCGATTACACGATCTGGCTCGACAAGACCGACTTCACGATGGTGAAGACCACCGGCAAGTGGATCAACGTTCCTATGGCGGGTGCTCCGGCTCCGCTGAACGGCACGGTTGAACTCACCCGCGTCGACGGCTAGTCGTAGACACTTTAGACTTCCTGCTCGGCTTCTTAGGCGAGCAGGAATTACTTGATCAGTGCTTTTAGCCAGTCCCCAAGAGCATATTTTGCTGTCAACTGACTCGACTTTTTGATCACTATAAGTTCAACCTGTTTGTCGCTCGGTTTTATTGTCGGATTGTTACTGGCGTCCCGAAGCGGGAAAAGCACGATGAATTGGCCATGGTAAGTCGAATATGGTTCCTCACCAAAGGTCGTCGATGTGACCCTATACGATGTTGCACCATATCCGGAAGCATTGACGTAGCCTGCGGATCCATATGCACTGCCTGAGAATTGGCTTTTCGTGTCAACGTAGGTCGTGGTGGGAATACTGTAGATCGAAACGTTCGAGTTTGTGGAGACGGTCAGATCCCCAGGTTGTTCCTTCGGTTGTAGAATTCTGTCACCGACCTTCAGCACACACCGAATGTCCTTCAAATTCGAAGAGTCTGCATATCTTGACAACTCACCATACGGTGCGGCAAAACTCGGCATTTCAGACAGCTCGACGTAAAACGCAATAAATTTTAACTCGGACTCAGCAAACTGGAGTAAAGATTTCTTTTCTCGATCTATCTCCTCTTGTGGCCAGTACTGTGATCCCGCCGTGAATGCGCGGGTGTAGATCAACGCCTTCGGATGGAGGAAGTATGCCCACGAACATCCCTGTTTTTCGACCATGGAGATATGAAAAGAATCAATTTGACGTTTCATGAAACTTAACGTTTTATCAATATTTTTGCGCTTTGTCCCGTCCTCAAACCCACGCGCCCAGACGCTTTCGATCGAATCGGTGGTCAAACTAAAGCACTGGTTAATCTCATTTTCTTCAGGAGATAATATCGCGATTGCTGCCAAGTAAGTTAGCATCTTTGTACTGTTTATACTACATAAATCGAAGACTGTAAAGGTGCTAATCGCGAGAAAAGTACTATAAATTTTATCCTCTCAGTCGGAAGCAGTTCCGGCAGCGCGCCTCGTAGCTTTCGGTCGCGCCGATTAAGACCACCGGGTCATCTTTGTGCGCCGGTTTGCCATCGATGATTCTCTGGGTATGACTGGCCATCGCCCCGCATTTCATGCAGATTGCCCGCAGCTTCACCACCTCGTCGGCGGCGGCCAGTAGCTTTGGCATCGGGCCGAAAGGCTGTCGGCGAAAATCTTGATCCAGTCCCGCGCACACCACTTCCACTCCGTTGTCGGCCAATTCGACGCACAGATCAACGAGTGTGGCGTCGAAGAACTGCGCCTCCTCAATAAAGACCGACTGAACGTTGGGATCCAGCTCGCTTCGCAGACTGGCGACGTTTAGGACGGGAACGGCTTGGTGTTTTACGCCCATATGGGTGACCACCATCGATTCGTCGTAGCGGGTGTCGATGACCGGTTTGAACACGTGCACCCGGCGCTTTGCGTACAGGGCCCGGCGGGCGCGACGGATTAATTCTTCGCTTTTTCCGGCGAACATTGATCCGCAGATGATTGTGAGCGTGCCAAGCTTCGCCATGTGGGGTATATTTTAGCGTCCGTCTGGGTAGATGCCCGAGTGGCCAATGGGAACAGACTGTAAATCTGTCGGCGAGAGCCTACGTAGGTTCGAATCCTACTCTACCCACCAGACATGCCTTCGTAGCTCAGCGGCAGAGCACTTCTTTGGTAAAGAAGAGGTCACGGGTTCGATTCTCGTCGAAGGCTCCACTTTCCAGCCCAACTCTCTGCCAATGTAGCCCACCGACGACGTCGGTGGCACCTAAGGGCTACGCCGCGATTGTCGCTCGCGCCTACTGCTGGACCATTTCTCAACCTGGCTCGGGAGAAATTTCGCGAGCCAGGTCTCGGTCATGACCTCGAAACTTCGAAGTAGCTATTCGCGTGCTGCCGCCGTGGTCCGCAGGGTGATTGCGTAGATCGCTCCGCTCGCCGTTATGAAAAGCTCATTGCGCTTCTTCCCGCCGATGCAAACATTGGCGGTCCAGTTTTCTGGCACGTCAATTTGCTGAACCTTCTCGCCGGCGCGGTTGTAAACCGTCACGCCCTTCCCGGTGAGATAGACATTGCCTTCTGAGTCGACGGTCATGCCGTCTGACCCCTGTTCGCAGAACAATTTGCGATCCGTCAAGCGACCATCTTTCTGGATTGAATACGAATAAGTCTTGCCCGCGCCAATGTCCGCCACGTACAGCGTCTTGCCGTCTGGAGTCCCGACAATGCCGTTGGGTTTCGTGAATTCGGTCGTTACCCTCACCAGTGCCTTGCCTCCGGCGGGAAGGAAATACACCTGCTCCGAGTCCTGCTCCATCGCCGTGTGATCCCAGTACGGGCGCTGATAGAACGGGTCGGTCAGATACAGCCCGCCATCGGGACGTATCCAAAGATCGTTCGGGCCGTTCAGCTTCTTCCCACCGAAATCTCGGATCACCACTACCGGTTTCTTAGTTTTCAGGTCGATTCGCCAAAGCTCATTTTTCCCATCGGCGCAAGCCCACAGATTCTCCTGGTTATCGAAGCAGAGGCCGTTTGCCCGTCCCGCCGGCTTCAGGAAATCGCTGACAGATCCGTCTGCGCTCCACTTCACGATCCGATCATTCGGCTGGTCGGTGAAGTAGACATTGCCCGCGCGGTCTACGGTCGGCCCTTCGGTGAACGAAAAGCCAGTGGCCAAGGTGCGCAACGTCGCTCCCGGAGCCAGGATTCCGGAATCTGGTCGGACAAAACTCAATGGAACGAAGGCAATTAAGGCAACACTGACCATTACCGCTTCATTCTATCGCTGGCTAAAGATTTTTCTAGCAAATTTGGGATAGATTGAGGGCCGCCATGCAAAGTTGCATCGAATCCCTTACCGAAGCTGACCGACTTGGGAGCCAAATCTAGATGCGCTTGCAAAGCGGCGAGGGAAACTCGGGTTCGTTAGTCACCCGGTACCGGTGGACGATCTGTGCGTTGATCTTTTTCGCCACCACGATTAATTACATGGATCGGCAGCTCTTTTCGCTGCTCGTGCCGTTTTTTGAAGACGATCTGAAACTGGGGCCAACTGACCTCGCCCTCATCAACGTCTGCTTCATCTTGCCGTACGGCTTTACGATGCTTTTTGTCGGTCGGTTCATTGACCGCGTCGGCATCAAATGGGGTCTCGCGACGTCGTTCATGCTGTGGAACATCGCCAGCATCGGCCACGCGCTGGTGAATAGCCTAAGCGGCTTCATGGGGATTCGCTTCCTGCTGGGCGTTGGTGAGTCGGGCATGTATCCGGCGGCGGTAAAGACCATGACCGATTGGTTTCCGGTGCGCGAACGCTCGTTGGCAACCGGATTCTTCAATGCAGGAGCAAACTTGGGGGCCATTCTCGCTCCCGTCTTGGGAGTGCTGATTGCCAAGACGATGGGTTGGCGCGAATGCTTCGTGCTCACTGGAGCGGTGGGCATCATTTGGATCTTCTTTTGGTGGAGCATGTACCGCCCGCCGAACGAGCACCCGAAGGTCAACGAGGCCGAACGGGACTTGATCCACAGCGACCGGGACGACTCGGGTCCGGCGATGAGCTTTGGTCAGTTGTTCAGTCTGCGACCGGTTTACGGGTTGGCAATCGCCAAAGCGCTCTCCGATGCTCCTTGGTGGTTCTATCTCACCTGGATGCCGAAGTTCTTGGTGGATCAGTTTAAGGTGGCGCCCGAGTACATGGCGATCGCCATCCCGGTGATATATATCATCGCCGACGTCGGATCGGTATTCGGGGGCGGTCTGTCCTCGCGGTTCATCAAGCAGGGCCGAGCAGTCGGTCCGGCCCGAAAGGCCGCCATGTTGATTTGCGCATTGGCCGTGCTTCCGGTCGCCAGCGTTGGTTTCTTGGTGAATATCCCGACGGTGCTTGGGGTGCCGGCGGTGGTGTGGGCGGTTGGATTTACGGCTATCGCGGCCGGAGCTCACCAGGGATGGAGCAGCAACCTGTTTACGTTGATTTCGGATACCGTGCCCAAGAGTTCGGTCGGTATGGCAGTGGGCCTCATCAATGGTTCCGCAATGATCGGCGTCACGTTGTTCCAGTTCTTCGTGGGTCGCACGGTGCAGGTTACGGGGTCTTACATCGCGCCCTTCGTAGTGGCGAGTTTGCTGTACTTGGTGGCCCTGGCGGTGATTCAGCTGTTCATTCCGAAGGTCGAACTCACAACACCGAGAAAATCCGTCTCCATTCCTCTGGTGATCGCGGGGGGATTGGCGATTTTGGCGGGGATCGGCTGGTTCCAATACGACATGAACCGTCCGCCGTATGCGTCGCTGGATGACTACACGGTGAAGCGGCAAACCGAACTCAAAGCAACCGAAGCCCCGACCGCCTTAGCGTCCGCCAAGGTGGGATGGATGGAGGCAAAGTGGTATCGATGGCACCTTGCCGACGGCAAGACCAAGGATGAGTTGGTGAAATTGGACACCCGCGGCAAGCCATTTGTAGAAGGCAAAGGCGCCAAGGCAAACAAATACGCGGGACCCAAAGAAACCGAACTGGCGACGCCCTAAATCCAGTCAGAAATTGGTGATGAAGGGGGCGGAAGGTGCTAATCTAATGGCGAAACATGGCTTATTTCCCCGAAGTCGCCAGCCCAATCGCCTACGAAGGTCGCGGTTCAAAGAACCCTCTCGCGTTTAAGCACTACGACGCTAGCAAAGTCGTGGGTGGCAAGACCATGCGGGAGCACCTCCGCTTCGCCGTGTCGTATTGGCACACATTCAAGGGTACGGGTGCCGACCCATTTGGCGTCGGGACCACCAACCGACCCTGGGACCTCGCCACCGACCCGATGCAACGGGCTCACGACACGATGGACGCCGCGTTTGAGTTCTTTACGAAACTCGGGGTCGATTACTGGTGCTTCCACGACCGCGATATCGCTCCGGAAGGCGAAACGTTCGCGGCGAGCTGCGCAAATTTGGATGAGATCGTGGCCCACGCCGAGGCCAAGCAAAAGGAGACGGGCGTCAAGCTTCTCTGGGGAACCGCATGCTTGTTCACCCACCCGCGCTACCAAGCCGGTGCCGCCACCAATCCCGACCCGCACGTATTTGCCTACGCCGCCGCGCAGGTGAAGCACGCGATCGCCGCCACTCACCGATTGGGCGGCGAAGGTTATACGTTCTGGGGCGGTCGGGAAGGGTACGACACGATCAAGAACACCAAGATGCAGCAAGAGCGCGAGCAGTTTGCTCGGTTGCTTCACCTTGCGGTGGCGTACGCCAAGGAAATCGGATTTACGGGGCAGTTCTACATCGAGCCCAAGCCGATGGAACCGACCAAGCACCAGTACGATTCCGACACCGAAGCCTGTCTCAACTTCCTGCGTGAATTCGGTTTGATGGATCACCTCAAGCTGAACCTGGAGACGAACCACGCCACCCTCGCCGGTCACACGATGCAGCACGAAATGCGCGCCGCCCGCGAAGCGGGAATTCTCGGCAGCATCGACGCAAACGCCGGGGATGAACTGATTGGCTGGGATACGGACCAGTTCCCGACCAACGTCTACCTCACCACCGAGATCATGCTCGAGCTACTTCAGGCGGGCGGATTCACCACGGGCGGGTTGAACTTTGACGCCAAGGTCCGCCGACAGTCGCACGATCAGCTTGATCTGTTCTACTCCCACATCGGCGGTATGGACGCTTTTGCGCGCGGCCTTGAAATCGCGAACGCAATCTTGGAAGATGGTCGACTGCAGAAGCTGGTGGACGATCGCTACGCCGGTTGGACGACGCCGTTTGGTCAGACCATTTTGTCGGGCGGTTCCTCGCTCGGAGAACTGGAAGCCTACGTGTTGGCAAACGGCGAGCCAACCCGCTCCTCGGGCCGACAGGAATTCATCGAAAATCTGATCAACGAGTTCGTTCTGTAAGCCGTGACTCCGCGGTTTCGGCCAACCGTATCCCCGACCGTCTGGGTCGGGGAGCAAGCAAGGGAATAACCCGCTAACTGCCAGGCCAATTCTTCGTGGCCGCTACCGAACAAACGGTAGCGGCTTCACCGGCTGACCCTTGCTCAAGGCGTCCAGCCACGCCGATTCTCGCGTCTTGAATGGCCTCTGCTGCTCCTCGGTGGATAAGTTGTTATGCGGCGAATCCACCATGGGTGCGGCCTCCTTTGGCCCCCGGATCTGGTTGAACGCAGCCCAAATCCCGGTTGGATTGCAGGCTGTATCGATGAAGCCCATCCCTACCAGTGATGTCGCTTTGATCCTCGGCGCAAAGTTCACGCCATCGATGTAACGACGAACTTCCTGAGTCTTCTCGTTACCCGGATCAAAGAACGGATAGCTGGGCGCGCGATCGTGGATCATCCCGTTTAAGTCGCATCCCGCCGGTACGTTGATGATCATGTGCGTCACCTTCGGGTGCAAAGCAGCGACGGCCCAACTCTGCTGGCCCCCCATACTGCCCCCCGTGACCACCAGCGTCTTCCCATCCCAGTTGGGGTGCTTCGTCAAGAAATCCGCTGCCCGAACGCCGCGCAGATACATCTCCACGAAGTAGTTCTTGTCCAAATTGTCGGTATTCACCTGAGCGTAGTTTTTTTGCCAATCGGGCAGGCCATCGTAATAGCTCTGCGGCTCGGTGGGCAAAACGTCGTGGGGCTCAATGTTCAGAACAATCCACCCCTGCTTTGCCCGGTTAGTGATCCAGTCGGGCCACAATCGGTAAGGCGGACTCGCCCACTGCAGCACTAGCATTGCCGGATACTTTTTCGTGGAATCGCCCGGTTTAGGGGTCGGCATCGCAAACTGACCGTGAACCTTCGTTCCATTCACGTGGTCCATCGTCACCAACCCGTAATCCACCCCGTCCACCCCAATTGGCTGAGGCGTGAATTTGGCATTCTCCGGTACCGCATGAAGCTCCTTAACTTTTCGTGCCCAAAAGCGATCGAAATCGGCCGGTCGCGGTTCCGACCGTTGAATTTTCTCCGGCTCAACCGCCGCGCCGTATGCCTGCGGCTTGCCGCCCTCGGGGGTTACTTCCAGAAAAAGCATCCCGGGCTGGTCGGCGGGGGCATTGATCGTGCTGTTTCCGCTGGCGGAAAGGTCCATTTTGCCGCTCGCGATGGTCACGCTGTTGTCTCGCCGCAGGACGTAACTTAGCTTCGCGCTGGAATCGACGGTTACATTCCAACCAGCTTTTTCACCCTTGGCGTAGATCCCTGATGCTCTTAGCGGGGTGACGGTCACCTTTGCCGCCGGTGACGGAGCCAGTTCGGTGGTCCAAATACCGATCATGGATCCCGCCGCCAAAACCCCGGTAAGCGTCAACGTCTTCGTAAACAACATGCCCACTCATCATACACGTCGGTGATCGGGGCAGCTTACAGGGCTACGATGCAATCGAGAGACCGCAAGAGCGGGATACGTTTGCGTGTTTGCTTGGATACGCCGGTTGGAGGACGCCATTCGGTCAAACCATCCTTTCGAGCGGTTCCTCGTTTGGCGAATTGGAAGCCTACTTGTTGGCGAACGGCGAGCCAATCTGCGCCTCGGGACGGCAGGAATTCATCGAAAATCAGATCAGCGAGTTCGTTCTGTAATTCTTTCGATCCGATAGAAATTCTGGTCCCGGCAGAACGTGTGTTCCGCCGGGACCAGATCAGTAATTGCCGTCTCGTGACAGTTATAGGGGGAAGGCAAACGGAGCTTTGAATCCGGCGGTTGAGTTGAGTTCTCGGCGTTTCACAAAGCCAATCAGACGGATCCGGCCCTCTTTCTCGAATAGCTCACAATTCATCAGCTGGCTCTCTCGGGCGACCTGGCCGGGATTTAACTCCTTGGGTTCCATGATTGTCTGTAGGACCTCGTAGACCCCTTCGTAGCCAGATGGCATGCTCATGGATAAGTTATATCGCCAGCCAGACCGATCTCTAAGTCCCGAAGGAACGGTCACCTTTTTTGGTTACTTCGGACTGAGTCGGTCGGTTTTGAATCTGACCGCCCGCTCTTGAAGCTACGGCAGCCCGTTTAGGTTCAATTTGGCTTCCAACCCCATTCCACAAACTTCTCGGAGAAGCTGCCATTTTCGTGGAGATCAAGGACTCGGTAGCCGGGATTGAAGCGACCAAGTGGTCCTTTCCACCAATTTCCGGACACCGCACCGCCGCACAGATAGGTCACGCCATCAAAGTCGACGCGGTCGATTTGGTGGGTATGTCCGCTGAGGGCGATTTTTACGTGCGGATTCGCCCGGAAAATTTCCTGCAAGGCGGCAAGATTCTTGGTCATCACATTTCCACCAACATTCCACTCGCCGGACTTTTGATCGTAGCTGCCAACCAGGGCGGTGACGGAGAGGAGCGGAATGTGGCTCAAGATTAGGGTGGGTCTGCTAGTAGTGGCGAGATCGGCCTTTAGCCATTCCACTTGGGCATCGTCCACCACCCCGTTGTATCCGTCGGGAGTGAGCAGAACGTTGTCGAGAATCACAAAGTGCCAGGCTCCCTGATCAAAACTGGTGTACGTAAGGGGGCGTTGGAAGAAGTCCGCGAACCACTTTTTCGCCCAGAGCCGCTCGCTGCCATCGGTGTGGCTATCCTTCTTATTCCACCCCCAAATGTCATGGTTGCCAATCGCAGCGTGGATGGGAACGGAACGGTGATCCTGCCGGATCTTGTCGAAGAGATCCCACTGCAGTCGGGTGCGCGCCTCGGTTTGGGCGAAGGCATCCATGATGTGATCGCCGCCGGTGAGGACCAAATCGGGCCGGGGTTTCTGGCTCATCGCGTGGGCGAACGCAGCGTGAGAGCCTTCGTTGGCCCGCAATTCTGGCTGAATATGAAAATCGGTGAGGTGAGCAACGCGTAACGATTTTGCCGGTCGAATCAAGGCCGAGGACGGAATTGCCGCCGCGGCGAGGGCGGATCCGCCCGCGGCCAGAAGGGCTCTACGACTGATATTGCCAAAAGTATCGGACTGACTCACGAATTGAATATAGCCGGTAGCGGTTAAAGGCGGATTAATGCGCGGTATTATAGAAGACCCGTCGGGATGTGGCTCAGCTTGGTAGAGCGCTGTGTTCGGAACGCAGAGGTCGCAGGTTCAAATCCTGTCATCCCGACCAATCCTCCCTTTCTCCCATTCTGGTAACTCCGGTGTACGTTCCCAACTTCGTTCCCGAGCCGTTGGAAGTTCCACAAAACGTCACGGCGGCACCGTACCGGCAACGAATCCGGTTCATCCGGGGCACCCTCAATTGGCACGCGGCTTCGGTCGGATTAGCCGTAATCACCGGTTGGTTCTATCGGTCGGTACCGGACGGCAATCGCATCCCGGTTTTGGCGGTTCTGTCCGTGCTGGTCGCACTACTGTTACTGCTAGATGGCTGGAGAATTCGAACACGTGGTTCTTCACTTGAAGCACGATGGAGTCGCTTCGCTTTGCCATTCATCACCGTACTGGTGGGAATGCTATTTGCCGATCTCCCTCAATTTCCCGGATGGGCATTGGCGGTGGGGTGCCTATCCGTGACGTTATACGCCAATTGTAGCGGCCGCGATTTTAGTTTTCCGGCCGCGTTTTTGGCGGGATTCTTTGGTAGCGCCGCCGTGATTGCGTTTCTGGATATCCGGTACGGGGTGCCCGCTCGCACGACCGCAATTGCCCTCGGGACGAACTTCCTGTTTTTGTTCTATCTGGTTTACGACCTCGCTTCGTTGCAGGCGCGACGGCACACGAATGAGAAGGTCGCCGCGGCCGTGGATCTTTACCGGGATGTATTCAACATTTTCGGTTATGTCCCTCGGGTGATCAGCCACTGGCGAAAACACCGAATCTGGGATGTCGTACGGGAAGATGTGCTGCGAACCTGGCAGGAAAAGGGTCTTCCCGGCGCGCCAAAGTAGAGGCGCCGCGGTCAGTTGTCCGGCAATCGCTGTCCATAAGCATCGCCGATCCCCAGTAACTGCTTCCGAACCGGATCGCCACTCGCCATAGCGTCTGAAATTAGCCGCGCGCTGGGCTCGTATCCGCTCCACATCTTCATCCAGAAATGACCGTAGTTATAGATCAATACCCGTCGGACGTCGTCAGATTCGTTATTCACCGCGCAGTGGTAGATCCGGGCGTTGAACAGGTAGGCGTCTCCGGCTTTCCCCGTCATTTGAATGGCGCCGGGCATGGCTTTGGGATCGTCGACCCGGGGGAACTCCCAAGATTCGGGAAACTTATGCGAGCCGGGAATCATCGCCGTGCCCCCGCTGCCGGCGTTCACGTCGCTGAGCAGAAAGAACACTTTGACCATCAGCGTACTTAGGGGATGGTGAATACGGGACATGCCGACGTCGTGGTGCCAGTCGGCGTGGCTACGGGGAGTACGAGGTGGGGTGATGAAATAGTCGTTATCAATCATCATCACGTCGTCGCCCAAGATCGCGCGCACGATCGGGAAAGTGGTCGGATGCCAAAGCAGCTCTAGCAACGCGTCGTCGTATTCAATTGGGCATTGAACCTGGTGGAGAGTTTCGGAGCGAGCTCCGGGCCGAGTCGCATCCGTGCGCCAGAGTTCTTCGGCCCGGTTCGCCGCACTTTGCACGGCGGCCAATTGGGCTGCTGTAAGCGCATTCGGAATCCTCAGAAATCCGTTGGCCTCATATTGCGTTCGCTGGGCGCTCGTCATCACTCGATTAGTTTATAGGTCTCGGCATATTCATGTAATATCGCCGGGTGATTCGACCGCCGGCAGTTCCCCTCGTCACGCATTCGCCCTATTTCTCGATTTGGAGCATGAGCGATCAGCTGAATGCGGATTGGCCCCGTCACTGGACAGGCGTTCCCCACGGGCTTTGTGGCCTGGTGCGATTTGGTGACCGAACCTACGTCTGGATGGGCAATCCAGTCCGCATGGGCGACAAGATGCGCCAGTCATCGGTAACGGTGACTGCCACCGCAACGATTTACACCTTTGAAGCCGACGGAAATGAACTAACGGTCTCATTCCTGTCTCCGGTTTTGGCCGAAGATTTGGACCTGGTTTCGCGTCCGGTGACCTACGTGACGGTGAAGACGAATCGCGAGGCGACCGTTTACCTAGATATGCCCGGTGAAGTGGCCGTGGATCGTCCCAACCAGGAAGTCGCCGGGGCATCGTTCCAATTGGCGGAGTTGCACGGGGCATGGATTCGAAAGGCGGCTCAGCAGCCACTCAATCGGTCCGGAGACGATTTGCGGATTGAGTGGGGAACGGCTTACCTGGTTACGGGGAAGGGCGAGTCGAGAATCGCGCTATCCGATGATTCACGACGCATTTTTGCCGACACCGGGAAACTAACGGTTGCGGATAGTTTGGATTTTCCTCGTCGTGCCGATAGCGGATGGCCCGCGGCAGTCGTCGTTTCGACCGGGACGACGCACGAGTTTTTGCTTGCCTACGACGAGGAATGGGCATTCGAGTATTTGGGTCGCAAACTTCGCCCACTTTGGCGGGAGTTTCACGCCGGGGCCACCGAGCTTCTGGAAACGGCTTGGGCGGAGACAGGGACGGTGGCGGCTCGAGCCGCAAAGTTTGATGCAGAAGTGCAATCGGAGTCAGTGAAGGCGGGAGGGGATGACCTGGCGACGATCACTACGTTGGCCTACCGTCAGGCCATCGCGGCGCACGGCTTTGCTCGCGACATCAACGGCATGTTACTGATGCTAAGCAAAGAGAATTTTTCCAACGGTTGCATTGGTACGGTGGACGTGACCTACCCCAGCGCTCCGCTTTTCCTTTGGAAAAACCCAGAACTCGTGAGAGCGATGATCGAGCCGATTATCTTCTATGCCGCATCGAAGCGCTGGAAGTTTCCGTTTGCTCCCCACGATTTGGGACAGTATCCGCTCGCCAACGGTCAGGTTTACGGTGGTGGAGAACGCACCGAAGAAAATCAGATGCCGGTGGAGGAGTGCGGAAACCTTTTGATCTTGGTCGCGGCGTACGAAGCTTGGTCCGGCAAACGTGACCTGTTCGACAACTATCGCCCCACGCTCAAGAAGTGGGCTGACTACTTGCTAGATCTAGGCCTAGACCCGGAGAATCAGCTGTGTACCGACGACTTTGCTGGCCACTTGGCGCACAACGCAAACCTTTCGGTTAAAGCGATCCTAGGTCTCGCGGCATACGGACATTTGGCCGCCCGGAGGCAGGATGCCATAGCCCCGGAAATCGCGCAAAAAACCCGTACCATGGCCAACGCTTGGCGGCAGATGGCAGAAGACGGCGGTCACACCCGGCTTTCATTTGATCGGGCGGGGAGTTGGAGCCAAAAATACAACCTCGTTTGGGATCTGTTGCTAAGCCTCAACCTATTTGATGCGGCGATCGTTGAGCGGGAAGCGCAAAGTTACTTGGCTCGCCAGAATGAATTTGGCCTACCCTTGGATAACCGAGCCGACTACACGAAACTGGACTGGATCATCTGGACGGCCACCATCGGAAAGGAATCGCCGGCGAAGGTAGCGCGACAAGCCGCCCTTCTAAAGCCGATCGTCCACTTTTTGAACGTCAGTCCTAGCCGAGTCCCGATGACCGACTGGTACGACACCAAAACGGGCCGAATGGTGGGTTTCCAGGCGCGAAGCGTTGTGGGTGGGGTGTTCATTCCATTGCTGCACAGCCGGTCCCTCGCTTTATGAAGGAATTTACAACAATTGAGCTAGCTTAATTATTTTTTAGGCGAATCTACGGGAATGTCCCATAGAATAGTTACTGCGAATGGGACTTGTCAGCGTTGATCCCGAAGTCTTATGGGGCACCCCCGTATTTTTAGGCACGAAGGTGCCAGCCGAGACTCTGTTTGATTATTTGGAGCAGGGCGAATCTTTGGATTCGTTCCTGCGGGATTTTCCGAGCGTCAGCCGGGCGACGGCCACGGCAGCGATCCGTGGGGCGGGGCGCGTGCTGATTGAAGCCGGTAAAGACACCTCCGGCTAGCGAAAAGGCGCCGGCAAGTGCCATACTATTCGTTCGAATCCGGTCTGCCGACGGTAGACCAGACGGGTATTTCCCATGAGTGACGAACTAAAATCCACTATGCCGGCGGCGGACCTCGCCCGCGTCGATAAAGACGCGCCCGAGCCTGGCGCCCGTCCTAAAGGTCGCAAGCGCCGCAAGGTCAGCTACCTTACTCTCAATAAGATTGACTACGTCGATTACAAAGAGATCAACATCCTGCGACGCTTCCTGAACGATCGCGGCAAGATTCTTCCCGCGCGCCAGACCGGAAACACGGCCAGCCAGCAACGAATGATCGCCGATGCGATCAATCGAGCTCGTGAGATGGCACTGATTCCCTTCGTGGTCACCGAGATGACGGCCGACCGACGCGAATACGGCGGACGCCGCGAGCGACCGCGACGCGACGATTCTGGCGAGCGAAACGAGGAATAACTCAACGTTTCTCAAAACCCTCCGGTTCTTTAAGGACCGGAGGTTTTTTTGTCCCCGATTAGCGGTGCGCCGCTCTCGCCAGGCGATCGCGTACGGCTTCCCATGCCAATGTAGCCGGCGGTTCCTCGACCTCAATGTACTCAGGATGGAGTTCATCCAGTTCGTGCAGGGCGGCATAGACTCGAGTCGCGTACGCAAGCGGGTCGGATGACATTTGGATTTGGCCCTTACTAGGAAATCCGAATGTGAGGCCCGGCGATGAATCCGCAATTTTATCCACAATTCGAAGTTCAGCTCGCGGCGAGTAGTGCCGCGGGTGGTGACCGGGGGACTTGCCCGAATTCGACTCCATCGCCACGTTGAGTCCGGTTGTCTCGGCGATATCGGCGGCGGAAATAACGCCTCGGCGCAGAATCACGGGCGTTTCGCCGGTGGCATCAACCACTGTAGATTCGATTCCTACTTCGCACGGACCACCATCTAACACCGCGGCCACGGCGGTGATTACGGTGGGATCCAGGTGCTCCACCCGGGTCGGCGAAAGCATCGTAAATCGATTGGCACTGGGCGCCGCAATGGGACAGCGACTGGCAGCGATCACCCGGAGCGCTACCGGATGAGCGGGGATCCGGATGGCGATCGAATCGAGTCCACCCGCCACCGACCGTGGAATCACCCCGGAAGATTTTAGCACCAGCGTCAGCGGTCCGGGCCAGAATCGAGAAACCAAGTCCCGCGCCCAGTCGGGAAAGTCGTTGACCAATTCAGCAGCCTGTGAAAATGATCCGACGTGGACGATGAGCGGATTGCTGGCGGGGCGGCCCTTGGCGGTAAAAATTTTGGCAACCGCGGCTTCATTGGTGGCATCGGCGGCAAGGCCGTAAACCGTTTCGGTGGGCATGATGACTAGATCACCCCGACGGATTGCCGCAGCGGCGGCCTGGATTTGCAATTCCATACTCATGCTTTTGGTCCGTTCAGAGCATCAAGCATTACCGAGTATGGGTCGGCGTCTCCGATCTCTTCGGCTAGCCAGAACCGAAACGACAGCGCTCCCTGGGCGGCTAGCATGGGAAGGCCGTCCATTGTCCGAAATCCATGTTCGATGGCGGCGCGAAGGAACGGTCCCGGCTCGGGCTGGTACATCAGGTCGTAAGCGACGAGATCGGATCGCCCATTTTGCCAGTCAAGGTTGAGTCCTTCACCGCCGAGGGTAGCAGCGGTGGCGTTCACAACAACGGCGGCGTCAGCGATGCGGAGTTCGCTTTCGGCGGTGACGTTGGGCCATTCGCGGGCGAGGAGCTCGGCTCGAGCGGCAGTTCGGTTCCAGATCCGTACCGTCCGGCCAGATTGAGAAAGGGCCCCGACAATTGCGCGCGCAGAACCACCGGCTCCGCAAACCAAAATCTCGCCCTGAATACCATCGATCGTACGGAGAAACCCGGCTCCATCGGTATTGATACCGGCCCCAGAAAGAAGGTCGATGGTGTTCACCGAGTCCACGTGCCGGGCAAATTCACCCGGATGTGGACAAGCGGCTAAGGCTTCCGACTTCAATGGAACCGTCACGTTCACCCCACGGAATCCAAGGTTGGTCAGGTGGTCGAGGGCGGTAGAAATCTCGCCCGGAGCAACGCGAACCGCGACGTACCGGAACGGCAGTTTGAAATGCGCGTACGCGGCGGAATGCATCATCGGTGACCGCGAGTGGGACACGGGATCGCCAAGCACGGCGAAATCGGCGGCAGGAGCTTCGCGCCACTCGTAGAATTCAGCCATTGGTCTTTTTCTTAAATGTCCATGCGCGTTGGACGGTGAAATTCCAGACCGCACCGATCAGGGAACCGGCAATGTTTGGGATGACCACGTCGTGCACCGGCAACACGGCGTACACGAGGGCAGCGACCAAGGTTCCAATAAGTACTCCGCCGGCAGCGACTATATAGAACCGGATGAGTTGCGCACGTTTGTCGTCCAGCCCCTCGGCCTCGAACGTCCACAATCGATTCCAAATGAATGAATTGTAGGTGGCAACAATACCGGCGATCACCTTTGCAATGGGGTAGGCGGCCTCAAGATTCTTAGTTGTGTAGGTGACCAACGGTAGGATCGAATTTCCGACCGAAACTCCAAAGGGCGTCCAGTCAATGAGCGTCTTCACGACGAGCAGATCAACCAAGAAGGAAGAACCGCCGACAATGGCAAAGCGCAAGAGTTGCTGCTTGGTTCGGGTGCCGGGCATCGCTCGAACGTCGTCTTCCGACGTCACCAAGAGCCGGTAGATCGCTCCCGAAAGGAGATGTTCTATTTGCCGGTTGATCTTGGTGCCTTTGAATTCGGGGCCTGACATTTTCTTTACCCAGATGGCGTCAACCCCACTTCGGTTTGCTCCCAAAATGTCCGTCATCAGCTGGTCACCGATCATCACCGCTTGGTCGGCCG
>Ga0209188_1000883_pt1 | contig 26422 bp, 11 predicted proteins | sample C_130625_EF_Meta_FD_187307 | JGI IMG/M metagenome (GOLD analysis project Ga0209188, IMG submission 187307) | Freshwater microbial communities from Lake Croche, Canada to study carbon cycling - C_130625_EF_MetaG (SPAdes) (version 2) | ecosystem: Environmental > Aquatic > Freshwater > Lake... | reverse complement strand
TAAACAATTAAACTTAGCAAAGCGTGCTATTAAGCCAGGCTTTGTGTTAGTAGATGAAGTAAATGAAGTAGAAGCTCCTACACATGTAGAAGAAGCTCATGAAGTAAACTTATTTTAAAATTTAAAATTATAATTATATGTCAGGTTACGGTAGTAATAAAACCTCAGATGGTAAGGTAATAGCAGCAGATGATACAAGGATATTACCTGTTGTAGGAATTGTAGAGAATTGTGTAGTAAAAGGTGGCTTTGAATTGTCTGAAGATGGACGTTCTGCAGGTATTACTTTTGTGCAGGAGAATGGTGCAGAGGTAAATCATAAAGAATGGAATAATGAAGATGCAGCAGCTATAGATGATACTAATCGTAGAGTTAAGCATATCTGTACTAAGTTAATGTCAGAAGATGTTTATCTTAAAGCTGTAGCAGATTCTTCTAGTTTTGATTCTTTCATTGCTAATGTAAATAAAGCTATTGCAGCAGTAGAAGGATTAAAGGATATGAAGTTCCGTATGATATTTCACTATAACACTAAAGGTTATGTGACTGTTCCTAGATACCCTAACTTTATTGAGAGTATGTCTGTAAATCCAACTAAATTAACTATCAGCACTTATGTTGCTAAGATGTTAGTAAAGCCAGCTGCACCTAAAGCTGACCCAGAATTGGACATTACATCAGATCAAATATCTGAAGGACTTCCATTTTAATCAATAATTTCTTATTATTGTAGAAACTAATAGAGAGGGTTAATAGCCCTCTCTTTTTATCTTATGTATGGTGTACCAAAAGAATTAACAATAGAAACAATCTTAAAGAAAGTTTCTGAATGGGATTTATGGAGATACTATCTTCCAGGAGCTAAGCTTGGTGGTTCTTTTAAAAGTCCACTAAGAAAAGATAATACTCCTTCTGCATCTCTATTTGTAGCAAATAATGGCTCTATACTCTTAAAAGATTTTAAGTTAGGAACATTTAATATATGGCAATATCTTCAGGTAACTTATAAGTTAACTTTTATAGAATCTCTTCTAGCAGTTAATAATGATTTTAATCTGCAATTAGTTAGTAAACCAACATTTTCTAGACCCACAATGGAAATATTTGGTATAGTAACTAACGAGAAGGCTGAAGCTCGTGAAGTAGCTTCTATTAAAATTAAAAGAAGAGATTGGCAAGACATAGATAGAAAGTATTGGGGAAGATTAGGTTTATCTTATAACTTCCTAGATAGTAGAAAAGTTGTCCCATTGGATAACTATTGGGTAAATGATGTAGTGTTATATTGGTTTAATAAATATAACCCAGCATATAGTTATGAGTTTGGTGGAGGCATAAGAAAAATCTATTCTCCATTAGCTAGTAAGTATAAATTCTTAACTAATGCAGGAGAACATATTATTCAAGGTGAAGAGTTTCTTCAACCTGCTGATACATTAATCATTACTAAATCATATAAAGATGTATTAGTTTTAGCAAGCTTGGGTTATCAAGCAGTAGCTCCTCAAAGTGAGTCAACAAGTATAAGTAATAAGTTTATTACTAACGCCAAACAGAACTATCAAGACATTTATTTGCTCTATGATAATGATGAGACAGGTATAAAATATAGTGATAAAGTTTGTACGGAATATTCTTTAATTCCTATATTTGTTCCACAACCAGTAAAAGATATATCAGATTATAGACTTTTACATGGAGAAGACTTAACAAAGGAACTAATTAAAACTATGTTGTATGAAAAGTGAAAAAGAAAAAAAGGCACAAAAAGTAATCCGTTCTAGAAGAAATCCCACAACTTCTGGAGCAGGGAAAAGAGCAAGACGTAAAGGACATAACTATGAAAGAATTGTAGTAAAATTTTTTAAAGATTTAGGCTATACTGATGCAAAGACAAGCAGATTAGGCAGTAGATTATTAGATTCAGCAAAGGTAGATATATGTGATATTCCTTTTAATGTGCAATGTAAAGCAGTTGAAGCAAACATAGATTATAAAAAATTATCAGATGAAATAGAAGGAGAAATAAACAAGTTAACCCCTGGTAGAGTTAATCTACCTATTATAATTTTCCATAAAAAGAACCGCAATACAAATGTAGTAATGACGTTAGAAGAATTTGAGAAACTTATGAGACAATTATTAATCCAATTATAATATGGGAATAACCTTTAACAATGAGTATAAATTAGAATGCTATGAAGCATTTAAATACTCTCCTTTCGTGAATAACATTATGGACAGTTTACAAAATGGTGTAAGTAACTATTTTGCTAATCTACGTACATACATGGACGCTGCAATAGATGATTTGCAGAATGAAATTAATCAACCAATAGGTGTAGATGAGCATTTAATCCACAATGCAAGGATTAAACAATTACAACTTATGTATATTTGTTGGAAAGAACTATTTAATATTATTGACAATTTAGAAACAGTAGAAAATGGATTATTTCCAAATACCAGCAATTAGTAATTCTGGCTTATCTACCTTTAATTATGATCCATCTTATTATCATAAGGTGTATGTAACTAAAGAAATAAAAGATAAGAAAGAAAGTGATTCATTAATCTTTGGTTCACTTGTACATTGTCTTATTCTAGAGCCTCAAGAGGTACAGAATAGATATGTACTTTCAACATTAAAACCTGAAGAAATTCCTTCAGGTATGATGTTAGATTATTATACAGCATTATTGAAGCAAGAAATACATGATAATTTAGCATATCAAACAGCATATCAAATATCAGGATATAAAATAAGCATAGATAAAGTAATAGAGAATGCTAAGAAGTTTGATAAATATTATGCAGAGAAATTAGCAGCAAGGGATAAAACAGTTATTACACAGTCAATCTATGATACAGCTCGTATTGCAGCAGATGTGGCTATGGATAATCCTCAATGGGAAGCTATCTTAGGTAAAGGTAAAAAATGGACAGAGTATAAAGAATTAGAAATACTATGGACTGAAGAAGTCAATGGTATGAAACTAGACTTTAAAGCAAAACTTGACCATTTATTTATTTCTCAAGAAGAAGATATTGTAATAGCAAAGTATTTTGACTATAAAACAGATAGTAAGAATCCTGTACATAAATACATAGATACATTCTTATTCTGGAAAAGCTATAGACAAATGGCATTTTATCAAAAAGCTATAGTTAATTTTATAGAACAAGAATTCCCAAATGCAAAACTTATAGTTAGGCCTGCAATGCATTTAGTTCCTATTGACGCAGCTAGAATGAAATCCTTAATTTATCAAGTAGACAAAAGTTATCTTGAGAAAGGTCACTTAGAATTAAACAAAGATTTAAATGATTTAGTATGGCATATTAAGCATGACAAATGGGAATATCCAAAAGATACTTATGTATTATTAGAAGCAAATAAAGTTTTAACATTAATAGAGAAGGAAACCTATTTATTGTAATGATTATGAGGAAGACAAGATTTGAGAATAAACAAAAGAATAAATCTTACGTATTTCTTCCTCCTATGCTTGAAATAGACCCTGTCTTTATGCAGATGCACCTACTACTTAATGTTTATATAGGTAGTGATGATTTGCCTGACATAAAGAATTGCATGTTTTTACATTATGAGTATCAAGACTTAGACGGTAGTTTTGCAAGGTTAGAAAATACTTTTACAAAACATCTTGATTATAGAGGTATGTATGAACCTGACAAGTATACAACTCTATTTTATTTTTATATTCCTGAAAGATGGTATACAGATTATCTAATATTCTTAGGTTCTAAGTATAGTAGAATATCAGAATCCCTTAAGAAAAGAATATTAAAATTTTATAGTCTAGGTAATCAGTCAACTGTATATAAAGTGCTTTACAGAGATGAAGAAAAGCGTAAAGAGTTAGAAGAAAGTTTGGATGTAACTCTTCCAGACAGTGCAGAAGTAGCTAGTGCATTAGAATTTAGTAAAGAAACATATTCAGAAGCTCATAAAATTAAAAGCCTAAGTAAGCAAAATTCAGAAATCTGGGAAACCAGTTAAAATTAAACTAACCCCGTAAGGTTAGTTTTTAAATCTAACCTATGGACAACACACTATGTAGTATATGTCATATACAATCAGCCGTAGAAGGCATTAGTATAGGCACTTGTAAAGAATGTAGAAAAGCATTAGTATTAGACAGATTAAACTTTCTTAAAGCTGCAGAATATGCGGTGATTAAAAAAACAAGAATAGATATAACTGATTTATATGCTAATAATAGAAAAGCTAAAATAATAGAATCTCGTAGATTATTAGTTATAGCATTATTTCGTATAGCTGGTTATAACAGCAGACAAATAAAAGAACTATTTAATGTAAGAGGTAGAGAAGTAAATGATTGTAGTATTAGACATACTATTTATGTAACTGAAGATTTGTATAGTATAGATAAAAACTATAAGATACTAATAGATGATTATCTTAGTGACACTATTAGAATGTATATTACAGGTGATAATATAATGAAGGATATGCAAAACCGTAGTTACGATATTATAAAGAACTTTATAAAAGAAGAATTTAATATATCAGATAGCCGTGCTATTAGTGTTGCACATAGATTAATTGAAGAACTATTATACAATAGTAAAGCCCCTATAATTTAGGGGCTTTATTAACAGGCCCTTCTAAAGCCTTATTTTGTCAACTCATTTATTATAAGAACGATAGATTTTTAACTGTTGTTCAGGAACTAACGACCTGTATATACCAGATAGACCAGGGAAGTTTTTGTATAACTCATGTTCTATTTTATAATCTCCTTTGTCAAATCCTGCAGTTTTTCTTTCATACTGCTCAAAAGGATTAGTAGTAAGTTGTACGAAGAAATCTATTAAACTATCTACAGTATCTAATGATACAGCAGGACTCTTAGTTAACTTAATAAACTCTGAAGGATTTACATACCACATTAAATCACCACTAAATCTTCTAGATTGAAGTAAGATTTGATTAACAGCCCATGAATTTTCTTCATCATCATCTCCTGCAGCTGCTCCTAATAAACTAAAGAGTGTCATTGCACCTGCTAAGAATAATAAATCAGTATAAGCTCTGTACATATTTTTTCTACTTGTTTCATCCATATTTTTAGCTAATAACATATTGAACTTCATAGTTTTTAAATCAGTAGTTAAAGCACGGAAAAATGTTCTAAAATATCCTTCATATACATCTGCACCTTCTATATCTAAATATCTACTAGTAAACCTACGATTAAATCCAGTATACATATACTTTCTAAACATCATAGCAAGCTTGCCATACCATCTTCTTTGAATAGTTGGAGAGTCAAACTTATTATAAATACCATGTAAATCTTTATTCATTTTATGCAATCTCTGCATAAAAGCAAATTGATCTTTTTGTGTCCACTTAATACCAGGTTTTAATTTACCTTTTTCATCATAAGCATCCCATAAAGAAATTTCTCCATTAGGCCCTTGTACTTTAGTAGCCTTCATCATAGCAATCATACCACTAGTTTGAATATGATGTTCACCTGATTTTTGTAAGAAGAACATAGCATTAGTAGAGAAAGCTCTTTTTAAAGCAGTACCTGAAAGTTTTCTTCCATATTCATCTTCAAATTCTCCTTGAATAGCATCATACATCATTGCTAAAACTCCTATTTTACTTTTAGGATACCCAGCAGATAAATCCATCATGAATCCACCAACACTACTCATATATTCAGCTTGTGCTGAAGCAAAATGTTTTAAATCAAAATATTGTCCTGCTACACCTTCAACAAAGTTAGAGTAGTTACCAAATATTTCATTGTTTATACCAGCACTAAGGTTTAAACCAAGTTTAGTAATTGCACTATAACCACCTAACTTAGCAGCTATTTTATTGATTGATATATTTCCTACTGCAACTTGTATTTCTCTTTCATCATATATTACTTTATCTAAAAATTCAGATAAAGTTCTATTTACACGAGTAGTAGAAGGAGTTTTTAATCTAAGAGTTTTAGTAATAGCATTAATCATAGTTTCTCCTTTAGAATTTAATTCTTGAACTTTTCTAGGTTCAATCCCTAAAGAACTATTACCTTCTACTATATCTGTTAATAAAGCAACAATAGGTTGTACTTTATTCATTCTACTATATCTATTAGAAGATTGACTAAACATTAATGTAGAACGTAGTAAATCATTACTTACATACTCATTATCTATTTGGTCTGTAAATAACACAGGTACAAATTTTACAGAAGCTCCTGAAGGAGTTTGTAATCCCATTGTTTTATCATATGCTCTAACATTAATAGCAGCCTTAGCTTTATGTTTAGCTGCTGCAGTTGCACCATGTTGTGTAAGAATTTCACCTTCAGTCATTTCAACTTGAGGCAACATACCATGCTGTAATTGTTTAGCTGTAGGCAATTTATCATTAGCATCTCTATATGTTTTATACAAAGCCATATAGTATTTATCTTTGCTTAATTTAGCCCATGCAGGATTAGCCCATTTCTTATTAGGTTTAATAAATTCTCCTGTATAAATAATTATTTTATCACCTTTAATTTCGTGAATACGTTCTTTACTATAATATCTAGCATTAGTTTCTCCATTAGAATAAGTTTCTAAACGAATCTCTTTAGTATTTCTAGCAAACCATGCATTATAATCTTGTATAGTTAAAGCTTGTTTTTTACGAGCCATTAATTCATCTGTATCTACAAGTTCAGTATTTTCTTCATACCAAGTTTGCATTACTTTAGCTCTATTCTTAGCAGAATCTTCATCTATACCTGCAGCTACTTTTTTTAATTCTTCAAGTTTAGCTCTTTCAAAATCATCAGTTAGATATTCTTGTTGAAAAGCTTTTTTCTTTACATACTCTAACTTTCTTTTAGGATTACCATTAGCATCAAATACTTGGTTACCTTTAGAATCTAACTCATATACCCATTCTCTTACTTTAACTTCACGAATATAATCTTTGTTAAACTTAGCAGGATTATTTTTATCACCACCCATTTGCTCATACAAAGGCATAAGCTCCATTAATACTTGATCATCATCCTTTTGTCCTAAGAAGGCTTCTTCTTTAATAGCTGCAGCAACTAATCCTGTAATAGGGTCTTTACTGTTAGCTTGTGCTCCAAAACATTCTTCCCAAAAACTAATATCACTAGTAGCAGTATTAAGTAATCTTTTAATCATGTCTTTACTAACTCTCCATTGTGCTTTATCACTAGCTTCTAAAGCTTTGTTTACACGCTCTGCAGCATTAGTTAACCATTGAGCTACTAACTCTTCATGAATCATTTTAAAAGAATCTATTGCAGTACGTCTTTTACGCATTACATTATTTATTAATGCAAGATTAGGGTCTTCATCTACAAATAATTTTTCTGCATCTTGTAAAATAGAATAAGTACTTAATAAATCTTTAATTTCATTAGTCTGAGAAGCTAAATAACTTAACTCTTCAGGACTAAGAGTATTAATACCTTTCTTAATAGTATTTTCTATTGCACTTAAACGGATAAGAGCTTCAGTAGTAAAGTTATTAGCAGCTTCTAATAATTCTAAAATAGCATTTATAGTAAAATCTTTTTCTAACTTACTAATCAAAGCTTCTACTCTTTCTAATTTAGCTTCAGAACCTTTAGCCTTACCATAAATAGCAGCTTGAACTTTCAATGCATCTAATATAGTTTTTCTAATTCTAGCACTAGTAGATTGAGCAGTAGCCCCTGTTTGATTCAGAGGCTTCTTTAACAATTCTTCTGCAGCAGCTAAACTTTCAGGAATCTCATAACCATTTTTTACATAAGCTTCATCAGCTCTAGCTTCATCATATTTAGCAGCTATTTCTTTATATACAGGGTGTGATTTATTTGGACAAACCATTGATTAACATTTTAATTTTTTCTTTAAAGCTTCTTCTACTAATTGTTCATCAGTCATTTTACTAATTTCATCAAATCTTTTCATTTGAGCTTCTCCTTCATAACTAAATATAGCATCTTGTACTAAAAGACCTTTTAATTCAGCTATATTAGTTATACTCTTTTCAGCAGGATTAGCATTTACATTTATAGCAACATTAGGCTTAGCATTTTCTAAAGCTTTAGGAGAACTTGGAGTAGGAGCAGGAGTAGTAAATGCTTCATCTGCAAATGCACCTAATTCTAATCCAGCTAAACCATCAATTCCATCTACTAAATCTGTATTACCTATTGAATTAATTTCTGCATCATCAAACTCATCAATATTAGCAGCAGGAGTTGTAGTATTTTCAACTGCATTTTTACCTACAGTAGCTTGAATATGTGCAGTTACATTCTCTAGTTCTTCATCTGTTAAAGAGTAAGGTAAAAATGCATTATTAGAAATATTACTACCTGTATAATTTACAGGAACATATGTAGCACTATGACCATCTAATGCTCCATCATTATTATCTTTAAACGCAGCTTCTAATAATTTTACATCTGTAATAGGAACTCCATTTAAACTTTGTAACATATATAAAGTAGTAACTCCTTTTGCCTTTAATTTTAAAGCATAAGGAAATGCAGTAGATCTATTACCATCAGGTCTTTCAACAGCACCTATATAATCATGACGAGCATTTCTACGTTTATCTGTTTGTTCTTTAGTTAATACTTCTACTTTTTCTTGACCTCCTAGTAATGTTTCTCTGCTAACAAGTTGTGAAGCTCTAGGAAATACCAATGCACCTGTATTAGGGTCTATATAACTATACTTCTCAATAGGTTTACTGTAAATAGTTCTTACAGCATTTGAATTATTAATGTCAGAATAAAATCTTTTCATAAATCCATGTAAAGCTTCATTTTTTGACATACCAAATTTATCTTGAAACTTCTGTTCATTTAAAGTATTAAACAAAGGTATCATTTCTTTAATATTATTTGCAATAATTCTAAACCTATTTGTTGCTATAATACCTACAAATGAATCATTCTTATACTGCAAACCATATCTAGCTATTTGATAAATAAATAAGTTATTAGCTAAATTACGACCTTCTTCATTATGATTTAAAATATTATCATAGTCATTTAATACATCTGATAAGAAGCCAGGATTATTTTTAGCACGAGTATTTGTAGTTAAATTCTCAAAAGAAGTTTTTTCATTTGTATCTCCTCTTAATAAACGGAAGAACAAATTACCTTTAAATTGAGGATTATCTTTTATAAACTTAGTAATCTGATCTTGCAATGAAGCTTGAGTTTTATCTAAGTCTTTAAATAACATACTATCTAATCTAGGAAATTTAGTAGGCATATTAGTATTCCACCATTTTCTAAATGCCATAGCATTAAAATAACTTTCAAAGTTTCTACGGAATGCTCTTAAAGTTTTTCTTTTAACAATAGCTTTAACAAACTTATTCATAGAACCACCTACTATATTACGAGTCTTTTGTGCTAATTCAGTTTTAGCTACAAAGATTTCTTTACTAATTTCTTGTTTCTCAAGAAACTCTGTAAGGTTAGCTCTAATTAATGGGTCATTTTGAATAATACTAACTACATCAAAAGGTAATTGTCCATTAGTAGCTTTTTTAGGATTAAGGTGTGTAAAATAATATTTACCATCTTCTCCTTTACTATAAGCAACATTTAATTTATCTAAAGCATCTAATATATCATCATCTGCAGAAAAAGACCTATCATTTTCAGCACCTACAACTCCTTTAGTAAGTTTTACTAAATTATTAAATTTATTGACAAACATAGCCTCTTTTTGTAAAGTACTATATGCATTTAATAACTTATATTGAGCTTTTAAGAAAGCTTCTCCTTCAGGACTTTGTTCTAAAAGTGTATAGAAATTTGCTTTGTCTTTAGAATTTAAATAAGCTTTACCTAATGAACTATATTTTATAAAGATTGTTAATTCTTCATAACTAATAGGTTCTAATGCTAATCCTTGTAAATCTACATTAGGGTCTTCTCTAGTAATTTTTTCTTCTAATTCAGTAAATAAAGCTTTACGTGCTTCTCTATTTCTTTCATCTTCAGATTTACCATCTACTAATGTTTGAATAGCATTAGTTTTACCTAACTTAATATAACGATTTACATATTCATTATTAATCATGTAAATCATATGAGTTAAAGGCATACCTTGCTGTACTCCATAACTAACTACAGATAAAGTATCAAGGTCTATATTCATTTTACTATTGAATAACCATTTACCATTATCTGTCATTGAAGAAGTAAGAGTAGAAAGAACGTCCATAATACGTCTTACTATAGACTTTCCATCTTTACCTGCTTTATTTAAGAAACTAGTTTTACTAATACCATCTAATGTTATACCATCTATTTGTAAGTAAGGCTTTCTTGCAGCTTTACCATCACGGAATATTATTGGTTGTATTTTACTAAGACCATATCTTGAAAAGATAGAATATAATTGAGTAGCATTTACAGCTGCTCCAATTGCTGCACTACCTGCTTTATTAGCTACAAAGGCTTTTAATAAACCTGTCATAGAATAAGTAGTAGTCTTTCTACCATAATTATCACCTTTAGGATTATATCCTAATAACTCTAATAACTTAGGTAATGCTTCTTCTTTTACTGCACGAAGAGTAGCAGGAGTTTTAGCAATCTCTTTGTTTATATGAGAGTTAGTATGAAGAGCAATCTTCATTTCTAATAACTCATTATTATCAGCACCAGGATTTCTAGGATTAGCCTTTTTAAATTCTTCTTCAGTAGTAGGAATTCTTAACTCACGCATAGCTTGTAAAGCTATAGCTTTATCAGCTGCTTCTAGATTTTCTTTTAATACATCTAATTCTTTTTGAATAGCTTCAATTTCTTTCTTATTAGCTTCTAATTCTTTTTTAGTTAAAATACTTTCAAAAGAAGTACCTGATACATTACTATTTTTTAAAGCATCAGATATAGTTTTATTATATTTATATACTTCTGCTAATTCAGCTTTCTTATTATTTAAAGCTTCTCTTGCTGTTTTATATGCAGTAGCTAAAGGAGAATTAGATTTTTTAATAATGCTTATATTACTCTTTACAAAAACATCACTTTTACTATACCATAAAACATGTTGTTCAAATGCTGAATCTTCTTTATTACCAAACAACATAAATCTAGGAGTACCATCTTCAGTTGTTTTAATATAATGCGCAGGTCTATGTACATAGAACGAGTCAATATCAAAGTCACTACCTGTAAGAAGAATTAATTCTTTAGGGAAGATAGCATTAGAACCATAATGTGGAGGAAGAATATCTACAATTTTAAGAGCCATTGCAGAGTGTTTATCTTGTGAAGGAATCCTTAAACCAAATAAATAAGCAATTTCTTCAGGAATTTCATCTCCTGGTTTTAATCCAAACTGTTCAGCAAAGTGATAAGGTATAATAATCTCAGAATAACGACCTACTTCTTTACCATTAACCATTCTAGGTTGGTCATAAGCTAATTCTCTTGTACTATATTCTTCTCCTTCATAAGCTTCAGGATTTGCTAAATACTGTACTCTATTTACAATCTTACCTGTAGCTTTATTATAAATTATATTATGAGCATGGCCTGATTGTAAAGTAAGTTTGTATCCAGGAATCTTTTGACTAAATACTTTATTGAAATGTGCATTAAACATTTCTTCAAACTTAGTTACTACGTCAGGTAAGTTTATATCATATAATGGATCACCATTTTGATTTAACTCTAACACACTTAATAACTTTTCAGAAGCACCTGATTGTGCAGCTACCTCACGAAAGATTTGAATAAGCTTACTTAACTTAATAGTAGGTTTACCTTTAGATATTTCTCCTTTTATTTCAGAAATAAATGCCTTAGCTACTTTAGCTGCATCTTCAATACGGTAACCTAATAATTCATTATATTTATCTAATATAGCACCTACTGTAGTTTCAGTACCATCAGGTAATATAACTTTAGTAGTAGGGTCTTGCTCAGCTGCTAAGATTTGAAGCATCTGAGTAGGGTCCTTAATAATTATTTTATTAGAAGGGTTCTCTTGTTGTAATCTAAAGTAATTAGGGTCTAAGAAATTAGCTCCAGCTTGCATTGCTTCTACACTAGGTAAGTTACCATCTTTATCCAACATAATAGGATTCATAGTAAGCTTCTTACTCATAGAAGTAGGTCCTAATAAATGTAAACCTGAACCTTCCATCTTTTCAAGCATGTCGTGATGCCATTCTAATCCTTTTTGAGCTACCCATTTACCAGCTTTATTCTTACGAGAAGCACCTTGTTTAGTTAAAGGAGCAATAGATAACTTTAAATACTCTTGACCATTATAATAAACCATCTTTAAAGAGTTAAGCATAACTTGATTGTCTGCTAATTTTTTTTGTTCAAACGCATCAATCTTTATACCTGCCTCTATTCTATTATAAATTTCATGTAATTCAGGAGTCATACGACCTAATGAATCATATATTTCTCTAAATAAAGATACAGTACCAAATCCCTGTGCATCAGCTACAGCAATTTGACCATCCTTTTTAGCTTGAGCTAATTGGTCAGGTGTAAGTTCTTGTTCTAATTGTTTAAACTCATCTGTATATTCAGTAGTACCTGGTTTATAAATTTGAACAATCTTAGTAGGTCCTAATGCATAAGCATTAGATTTAATCTCATCAAATTCTAGAGTAATATATACTCCATATTTTAATTTAGTAGCAGGTTTATTAGGAAATGTTACACGACTTGTATTAGCACCTGAAGCATTAGCACCTTTATCTCTTTTAAATTTATCTGTATAATCTTTTAAAGACATTGCAGGGTCACCTGAAAGTATTTGATTAATACTAAATGTATTTACCATATTAGATAAATATACTTGAGCTATATTATTCTTTAAATCAGCTTTACCTACAAAGATTTTATTAGGGTCTCCATCAGCTAATAACTCTGAATAACCTTTAGGTAATAAAATATTTTCTAAATTACCTTCAGGACTTCTTTTAAGAATACCTAATTCAATTAAATCTTCAATATGATTATCTATCTCTTGAGTAACCCAAGCTTCTATACCTTTTTTAATATCTTCTTTATAAGGTTCTAGATTATCTGCTTTAGTAATTTCATCTATCTTAGCTTCAGCCTCAGGTCCTGTACCATATATAGCTTCTAAAATAACTCTATTATCAGCCCAAAATTCACCAGCTCTTTGCTTTTTACCATAGTTAAAATTTAAAATTCTATTTTGAGTAAATTTACCTTGCTCAAAAGCTTTAATTCTATTATGCTCACCTTCTAATTGATTAAAGATAGCATCTATAAAAGTATTAGTAATTTTTCCTGTTTCAGGATTTACTGATTGTACAACAGGAAGACTAACTGCATCTGCAGTATTAGCAGCTTCCATTACAGTAATAAGAATAGGTTTTAAAGAAATTGGTTTACCATCTATATATTGTACATTTTTAGTAGTATATAACATATAAGGTAACATAGCATACTCACGAGCACCTAAACTACCATATGTAACACCTTCAGTTTGTCTTTTATTTATACCAATTTTATTTTCTTTACTTTCTTGGTCATAAGAAATAGACCTTTCACGTAAACCATCTATACGTTCTACTTTAAGCGTACGTTTAATAGCATTAAAGTTTTCTGAATTTAATAATGGATTACTTAGTAAGTAAATTAATGTAGGGTCTTGTTCAGCTTTTAATTTTAAAGTTTCTAAATCCCAATCTTCACTAGTAGCTATTTCAAACATTTTTCTTATATGATAAGTATCTGTTTGTAAACCATAAATAGTTTTACCTTCTGCATTAACAAAGCTAGAAGGTTCTACAGTCTCATCAAATATTGCATTATCTTTAGCTATTTCTTCAGCACGAGTAACAGCACCACGTTCTTTTTTATCAGCACCTATTACTCTCTCATAAGGATTAACTAATTTAGTAGCAGTAGATTTATTTATTTCATCTTTAATAAATTCAAGGTTACGAATAACTTCAGGGAAAGTTAAAGATGTTTCATATAAATTAACTTTATTAATTTGTTTTTCAGTTTTAACTGCTAAATTAGGATTAGATAATATTAAATGTTTAATATAACCTAATGATAATTCCATACCTGCAACCTTTAAAGAATTTTGAATAACTTTAGCTTCTTGTAATAATTCAACTTCTGTAATTCCTGTTGGTTGTTTATTTGCATCTACTCTAGATTTTTGTAATAAACCTAAAACTCCTTGAATTTGATTAGCAGCTTGTTTAGGATCAGCACCAGTAAAATTCTGAGACCAGTTATTTACTTGCATTTTATCTACATCTCTACGATTAGAATCTATTACTTCAGCTAATTTACCGTTAGGGTCAAATGAACCAAACTTATAGTTTAAACTCCATAAATTAAATGCTTTAGCAACTGCTTGTACTACTCTTTCTTGTTCAGGACTAACTCCTGATAAATCTGCAAGTCCTGTATTTGGATTTACTGTAATATTAGACTCTTCAAAAAATTTAGTAATAAAACGCATAGCCTCTCCATTATTTTGTGATTGGTCAGCTAAAATGTGTAATACATTATTTATATCAGCTTGATTTTGACAAGCCTTAGTTAAAGCATTGTAAACTTTAGTAGGATTTACAGATACTGCCATTTTACTATTTTCAAATTCTGGTATATTAGTACCAAAAAATTCATTGTAAGAAACTTTATAAGTTGTAGTAGCAATATATCTACGCATAAACTTAGATAAACTACCAAAGCCACCTTCTTGTTCGTGGTTCTTATCATAGTTTCTTTCAGCAGAAGTATCTGAAATTTCAGAATCTTCTATACTATAATCAGAAGTTTCATCAATATTAAACTTATTTAAACTCTTAAATATTTCTTCTTTAAATAATCTTCTAGACTCAGCATTGTTATATAAATACATTAAATCTTCATACTTCTTTAAAGCATTTAAATTACCATTAGCTTGTAATTGTAAATGAGTATTTGAATTAAAACTAAAAAAATCTTTTGCATAATGATTTAAAATCTTATCTATCATTGCATCTACTGCATCATTATCAAAAGCACTTAAATCCTCATCTCTATTTTCAGGATTAGCATTTTGATTATCTATAATACTTAGAACCATTCCAGTAATTTTATTTACTTCATTTAGTTGTAAAGCATTATTTAAATAAACAGGAGTATTAGTCGCAGGATTATTGCGTAAGAAGATAGAATTATTTGCAGGAGCTCCTTTAAATATAGGACTATCAAAACGAGAAGTTACTTTAGTAGCTTTTTTAAAACCACCATTCTCAATTTTAGCAAATAACTTATCCATTTCATTAGTCTTCATAAGACCTAACATACGTAAAATCTTATCAAAAAACTTACGTAATTTAGAAGTAGTCTTTTGCTTGTTCATATAATCTTTGAACTTGTCAGCCATGTATTCTTCTAGAATAAGTAATTCTATTACAGGCTCAGCTAAGTTTCTAGCTTCAGGAGTAAGACGTAAGTACTCTGCTTTATGTGTATTATAACTAATACCTTTTTGTTTTAATTGAGCACGTAATTCTTCTTTAGCTATTTCATATTGAAGAGATTGTTCTTGTGTAGTTAACATAGTTCTAAATACAGCATGAAATGCTTCATGGTATTGAGTACCTACTGTAGCTAAAGTTGCTAACTTAATAATGTTATTTTGAAAATAACCTAATGTAGTTATACCTTTATGAATATTAGCTTCTAAAATATCTAACTCTTGTGCATCTATCCAATCAGGTAACATTTTACGTAACTCAGCAAAAGCTTCTGTTAAGTTAATCTTTTCTTCAGGACTAAGAGTAGTATCTTCATCTACTCTAGAAAATACAGGAAGATTACTAGGAGGAACTTGATTAAAATCAGGAGGTGCAGTAGGAGTAGTAGTTTCTGTACTACCACCCATAGCTTGATTAGCTAAATCTGCTACTTCTTGTGCAGTAATAGCTTCAACAGCTGCAACATTTTGTGCAATAATATTAGGATCTTCTCCTTGTTGTACAGGATAATTTTGTTCACCTTCCATTTCTGCATTACCTGCTGCAATAATATCAGCTAGTTGTTCACCTACTGAAGGTCCTTGTGCAGGAGGAGTAAGCCAACTTATTGCTTCATTTATTTCATTTTGTAAATTAGCTGCAGTTTGATTAACAGGTGCAGGAGTAACAGGTGTACTAGGAGTAGGTTTACCAGGTTCTTGGAATACATTAATACCTAATGCAGCTAGTTCTGCATCTCTTTGTTTATCTATATCTGCAATAGTTTGACTAGCAGTTTGTTTAGGTGCAGGTTGTATAGGAACTTTAGGCTGAGGTGCGCCACCTGGAGTTGCATCAATAAGAGCTTTTTCATTAAAGCCAAAAGCTAACTTTTGATTCTCTCTTTTTACTTTAGTAGTAGAAGAAAATGTAGAAGTTAATTGATCTTTAGCTATTTTATCTATACGTACATCAGGATTACTTTTAAATGAATTTTCTGTAATAACTGTAGTACCTACTAATGGACCACCTTCTGAAGATAAAGCAAGACGTACAGCTTCAAAACTAGAAACTAACTTTTCAAAAGATTCTGTTCTACCTGTAACTTTTAAATATAAAGTATCTCCATTTTTAATAGACCATTTAATACCATTAGTTTCTCCTGACGTAGCTTTATTTCTAAAGAATGTAGGAGAGAATATTTGTAATGTATAACCTTCAGGAATCTTCTTACCGTCTTTTGTAGTAAAGCCATAGTCAGGTTGAATACCTACACTAAAGTTAGATGCATAATTACCATTATCACCAAAGACAATAAACAATCCTTTGTTTAATTGTTTCTTAACTTCTTTACGAGCTTCAGGTGAACCTGGGTCATTACTTAAAGCTTCATTTAAACCTTTCATTAAAGTTTCAGTCTCAGCATAAGGACCAGAAGGAGTTAAAGCAGTCCAACGATAGTTCTTATCTCCTATCTTAATATTACCTCCTGAGTCTTCTACTAAAGCCCAATATCTACTGTAAGCTTTCTTTTCTTTCTTTAATTTACTTAACTCTATAAAAGCATTCTCTAATTCAGGATTTACATTTGGTTTACCAAATGTACCATCTTCATTTATTTTAGATTCATATGCTTCACTGTTAGTTGTATTATAAGTAGTAGGACTTCCTTCAGCATCATTTAAATTACTAATGTAAGGATCTTTAGTATCTACAATAGTAGGTTCACCTTTACTATTTTCATGTAAAGTAAAATTACTTAATGGAACAAAGTCTTCATTCTCTTGTACTTTACTAATACTACCACTTGTTAAATAAGGATTTATAAACTCACGTAACTTTCCAACAGGTACAGTAGCATAGTTTTTACCTTCTAAAATTTCATCTGATGTTACATAATTGTGGAACATCATAGCATTCTTATAAGCATTTTGAAAAGTACTTAAATCTGCTGCAGTAGCATTCTTATTAAATAATTGCTTGAATTCATCAAGATCCATATTTAATATATCAACAGTTTTACCTGTTTTTTTATTTACAAATGTATCATAGAAAGTTATAAAACCAATAGGAGTACCAGCATACTTAACAATAATATTAAAGTTAGAACGCTGTTTACCTAATGTAGGATGTTGTGTAGTCTCAGTATTACCATAAGGAATAGGACCTGCAGGAGTAACATCTTTTTGAACTTCTACAGTAATTTTATCTTTAAAGTCAGGGTCATCTTTTAAATGCTCAAAAGCTTCTTGTGCAATAAGACCTTCTTCACCTTTAGAGTAAATAACTACATCTTGAAATTCACCTGTACCTTTAAATAAATTACTGAAGAAATCATCTATTCCATTTACTTCTTGCTTAGCAGCAGGAGCTTGATTCTTAGCTTCATGCTTTTTAACATCCTCTTCATACTTAGCTAGATTAATAGGGAAACCTTTACTAGCAGCTTCTTCCATAATCTTTCTTTTTTCTTCTATTGTATTAGCAGCTCTATATCTTTCACGTAGATTTTTTAATATAGCATCTCCATTAGTTCTTAAATTTAATTCTTCTTCTAATTGAACAGCATAATTTTTTTTAGCTTCAAAAGTAGGACTAGAAGGATCCATTTTATTTAATTCTTCTATTGCTGCTTCTTTACTAGCTTCAATTTGCTCATTAGTCATTTCTCCTATATTAACTTGCTCACCACCAGGAGTTTGAACAAACTTTTCTTTCTTCTCAGGTGTAGTAGGAAATATATTTGCACTATCTTCTTCAGTAGTTACAGGAGTTTGAGCAGTTTTACTAGCTTGAAGATTAGCTTGTTTTATAGCATCAGCTACTTCTTTAAGCATAGCCTTTTCTATTATAGGCTTAATTGCTTCACGAGATTTAGGATTTCTTAAAGCATTTAAATACTTAATAAGAGTTTCACGCTCTTCTGCATTTTTATTTAAATCACCTAATAAACTTGTAATATCATCTGCTATTGTAGGATTTTCATTTAATGTTTTTTCTACTAAAGCATTATATTCTTTACGATATGTATCTCTTTGAGTTTTTCTAAAATCTTCATAAGAAGTTCCTACATTTACTTTAGCTTCTCCTTTTAAAGATTGTGCTGTAAGTTTTTCCCATTCTTTTGTAGCTTCTTCAATTATTGCAAAGTCATTAGTTTTATAAGAATTAATTAAATTTTTACGAGCTATTTCTAAAGCAGGATTACGAGTTATATTTCTTAACTCTTCTGCCATTTTATTCTCACGCTCTTCTTTATTCTCAATAGTAAAAGATGCTTCAAATAAAGCATTTCTTAACCAATTATTCTCAGCTATTTGAAGAGGAGTACCTTGAGATAATCCATAAGCACGAGTAATATTATCATGTAAGTTTTGTAACTTTTCAATTCTACTTGTTAATTTATCAATAGTTTCATTTTGACTTTTTGTATCACCAGGTTTAAATCCAAAGAATTGATTAAACTCTTCTACAGGAGCCTGCTTTAAAGTATTTAATTTTTCTACAAGTAAATCTACTGTATCTCCTTCTATATGACTTTGAACATATTTACCAAATGCATAAGCTTCTTGATTTTTAGCTTCATACACATCTTTATTTTGTTTAGCTTCTTCTGCATTTTGTAATGCATTATTAGCTAATATATAATTAGCCATTTTAGAACCACCTTGTAAAAATTCAGGGTCCTTAGTTATATTATTAATTCTTTGTTGAGTAGCAGCTTCTCTAGCTAGTCTTTCAGAACGAGCTCCTTTTATACCAAAAGGCCCACCTGTAATACCACCTACTAACATACTTTCAAGAGCTTCTTTATCAGACAAATGCCCTAATCCTTCTCCTACTGCACTTACTAAAGAACTATACCAATCTAATCCTTTAATGTTATGATTCTTAACAAAAGCTTGAGAAGTAATATTAGAAACATATTGTAATCCTTCTTGACCACCTTCTTCAATAAAACCTTCTAAGAATTTTTTACCAGCATTTACATAACCACGTCTAGCATTATCTAAAGTAGCGTCTTTTAAAGTTACTTCTCCTGCTTCACCAATTACTTTAGTTATTTTATTATAATCTTTAATAGCTTCTTTAGTACCTGGATTAATCCATTTACCTAATAGCATCATATCAGTAGGACCAGTAATAACTAAATTCATTACATAATTAGTATTAGCTGCATCTATGGCTTGTTGCTCAGTCATACCATTTTTTATAGCTTCTTTATATGTATCACGAGCTTCTTGAGCAGATTCACCATGGGCCATAATTCCTCCCATCATAAACTGCTTACCCATATCAATACTACCATTTAACTTAGCAGCTAACTCTACACTCTTTAAAGCTTTTTCAGAAGTAATAGTTTCACTTAAAGCTTTACCAAATAAAGCTGAACCTTTACTTAAATTAAATAATCCTTGTAATCCATAACCTGCAGCAAGAGAACCTACAGTATATCCTGCTCCACCTAATACTTTATCAAACCAAAAGTTTTGATAACCCATTGAACCTAAAAGACTTGAGTCTTGTTCTTTTTTACTATAATAAAATGGATTATTTGTTTTAGTCCAATCATTAATAGGGTCAATAAAATTATCTGTAAAACTATTCTTCCATAATTTACTAGCATCTTGATTAGCTAAAGCAGATGTAACTCCATATACAAATCCTATTGTACTTTCTGCAGCACCTGTAAAAGCACTAGTACTTAGATTAACTAAACCATTACCTAGTTTATCAAGAGCTGTTTGTTGTGCAGCTCTTTGTTCATTTAAAGCAGAATAAGGATCACCATAATCTGGGACTTTAAATCCTGTATCATACTGAGAAGAAGCTTCTGGATGTATAATATTAGGGTCACTTTGAGCAGATTTATTTAAATATTGTGAACCGTAGTTTATTAAATCTTTAGGGTCTACAGACATATGTTAATATAATTATTTAGTTGGTGTATTGATAATTTTATAATACTCTAATAAAATTCCTGTTACATCTTTAGCACTTGGTAAAGGTGTATTAAGAACAGCTTCTCTATAACTCTTAGCTGCAGCAGATTCATCTTTTACAGGTTTAATGTTTACTGTATATAAACCTTGATCAGCATTTTTAGGGTCTTCTGTAAACTTATAATCATAATCTATACCTTCAAAATTTTCAGCTAATACTACACCTGGTTGAACTACAGCTGCATAATTAGCTGCTTCATTTTGTTTCATAAGAGCAGGGATAGCCATTTTAGGGTCTTTCCATTCAAGAGGTGCTTCTATGATATATTCTTTACCATCTATAAACAATTGATAACCATTAGCATACTTCTTATTTCCTGTTAAAATACTATAAGCATTAGGACCATTTATTTTACCTTGAATACTAACTTGAGAATCAGGGTTCATAATATGATTAGCTTTTAATTGTGAAGCATTAATAGTTTTATGATTAGCTACATCATAAATTTCTAAGTTACCTATATTACCTGTACCTAATTGTTTTACTGTAACAACTTCATCACCTTTAGTTCCAAGTAATTGATTTATAGCTGCTCTTTCTTTATTATCTATTATATTACTTACATTAGTATTAGCCATACTTAACTTATTAGCAGCCTCAGCTATTTTTTGTACATGAGGATAAGTATCTAACATTTCTTGATTAGTAAGCTTTTCTCCATTTTTATACTTATTATAAACATCTTGAACATACTGATCATTAGGTTTCATATAAGCTAATGTTCTTAATAAATTAGTAAACCCATTTCTTTCAACTCCTTGGAAATTATTAGCATCAACTTTAGGAGTAGGAGTAGTAACTGTTTTAATGTTTAAGTTTTGTCCTGAAGGACTTCTTAAAGCATTAATACTTATTGAACCGTCTGGGTTAATTAAAGGGGCTGTATTTACTTTAGTACCTACAGGAATAACACTAAAGTCATCACTTGATAAACCTGTAAGGTCTTTTATAGAATTAGATGAACCTGCCATAGCATATTCATATGGTTGATTAGCAGCTTCTTTTTGAGCAGCTCTTTGCTCTTTAGCTATTTCATTTAAGTGATAATCAGTTTTTAAATTCTCTTCATACACTCTAGTTAAACTACCTATAGAACGAGCTGCATCATAAATAGGTTTATGATATAATTCATCAAATAATGTATTAGCAATTTTAGGATTTCTTGAAATAGCTAAACCTGATTCTAAATCTATACCTGTAAAGTTATTATCAGGACTACCTACAATTTGAGATATTTTATCATTTGTACCTGTAATTCTATTACGCCATGCTGTATAATTTTTTACTACTTCATCATTCTTCATTGCATCTGCAATAACTTGAGCTCTAAAATTAGCTGGAGATATTTTTATTGTACCATCATCACTTTTAAGATAACCATATCCTGCATCATGTAAACCTCTATTTTTTGCCTCAAGACGTAATACTTCAGGAGTAATTTTATCAGAATATTTTAAAGCTACAGTATTATAATTAATACTATTTCTAGGGTCTTCAGCTCTATAACCAGTCCATGTACCTAATCTAAGGTTTTGAGTTAATGGAGCTTGATTAGCATCTTCTGCTTTTTGAGCTGCATCAACATCTTCAGGACTCATTCCTCTTTCTCCATTACTCTTTATCCATTCTTTATTAGCTTCTACTTTAGCATTAACACTTTCTACTCTTTTGTTATATCTATTTATAATACCTGATAACTTACCATAGTTTTTATTATAGTTAAAATCTTTCTGCAATTGTTTAAATGCAGAAGACATTGCACCATAATCTCCTTTGTATTTATCTACAATAGTATTAATACCTTGTTTATACTTTTGTAACTCAGCTATTTTATCAGGAGTATCAATATCTATACTACCAATCTTAGCAAGTTCATCATTTAAAGAACCTTCTAAAGCTTCACCTTCTGAATATTGTTTTTCTTTCATTAAACCAGCTTGCATTAATGCCTCAAAAGGTAGAGGTGTTAATTTAAGTTCAGCTGGTTTATCCCATATTGATATAGCCATAATTATTTATTTCTAAAGCTTGGTTTTGTAGGAGTAAAATTTATTCCTCCTGAGTATCTATTAGGAGATATTAAATTAGGGTCATTAGAATTAGTAATTGGAGTATTACTTTGATTATAGATTGGACTATAACCTGCTGGGTTATAACCACCTTTAGGAATCATAGTACCATCAGGAAGTACAGTATAATGTTGCATAATACTTCCTAATGCATTACCTGTCATTGCATTAGTTTTTTCAAACTGTGCAATATTACTTAAATCACTTATACCTTGACCTAACATATTACGTTTAGCAGCTCTATTTTGTTCATTAAATTGAGCAAGTTGCATAGCAGTATTTAAGTTCTGACCTTCTATTCCTAAGTTAGCTTGTTGAGCACTCATTTTTCTTTGAGCATTAGCTAAACTAATTTTATATCTAGCATCATCTTGTTGTTGTTGCATAGCATTAAATAAGTTAGTTCTAGCTGCTAAATTACCTGAATTAGGCATTCTATTTAAGTTAGCTACAGCTGCATTATAAGTTCTATAATCAGGTCTATATTCTTCTTCATAAGGATTAACTCTACCTTTAAGTTGATAATCTGCAGCATTCATTTGAAATGGTTTACCAAAGCTACGAGCCATATTATAAATACCTGGGCCATACATTAAAGCTTCACCACCTATAGTTTTTAAATCTCCTTGATTTCTAGCAAACCAAGAAGGAGTAGGTGTACCATCTTGTCCTGTTGGAATAATATTATTATTTGTTTTATTAATAATATCTAATCCTAAATATTCATTTTGTTGAGCTTCAGGATTATTATAACCTTCTCCAAATATAGGAGCAACAGTACTTCCTCCATCCATTTTAGGAACATACCCACCATACTTAGCCATAAATCTACCATAAGCTTTACTAGCTTTTTGCGCCATTAATTGTTCTTCAGCTTGTTGTTTAGCTTCTTTTCTTTGTTTATCAAAGGCAATATTATTACGCATTGCATCTGCATATAACTTATCATTATTAGTCATAGCAGCTTTATAACTAGGAGATAATCTTTTAGTAATAACAAATTGACCTTCTTGTGCAGGTACTGTACCTCTTGGGTCCATACCTCCACCTTCAGGATGTGGAACCATGTTATTACTTTTATATTCTGTTAAAATTTTACCATCTTTATTTACAAGCAACTCTCCTTTTTCTACATTAATTTCTGTAGCAGGAGTCATACCTCCTTGTGCATACTTCATCATGTTAGGTGCATTAACTGCACCACCCATAGCTGCAAAGCCAATTCCATAATTACTTAAATTTCCACCAGGCATACCTGTACCAAAATTAGTACCACCAGGTGTTACACTTTGACCAGGACTTCCACTTTTAAGTGGATTACCACCTATAAATTGAGTAGCCATTCTACCCATATTAATACCTGTACTCCAATTAGCTTTGTCATTCTCATTCATATTAGTATTTTGAATAACATCATTAGCACCTTTTAGTCCTTGATTAAAAGCACCTGATACATTACCTGTAGTCATTCCACCTACAAAAGCTCCTGCTACTTCACCTGCGCCATGTAAAAGGTCTTGTTTTTTTATTTGATTAGGGTCTGTAGTACTACCTATTTTTTGTAATCCTTTATATCCTGCATCAGTTAATTGATCTGTAAGACCCATAGTAGCAGTATCTAAAGTAGCTTCTCCTACTCCATAAGCAGCTGCTCCTATATCTTTAATAGTAGAACCAAAGTTATACATACCTACATGACCTCCATTAGCATAGCCATGTCTATAAGTATTATTAGCACTTTGAACATGGCCAAAATTATAAGAAGGACTATAATGAGTTATATGACTTCCATATCCATACATAGAAGGAGTAGGCATACCCATTAATTGATATACATCTACTACACCTCCATGACCATAACTATCAATATAGTTTTGAGCTTCATTAGGACTCATGTGAGATTCAAGTCTACTACGAAGCACACTTTCAGGAAGTTTACCTCCATCAGCATACATTACAGGTCCTCCATCTTCATGTTTCCACTTAGCTGCATTACGAGCAAAGTTAGCCATTTGTCTAACATGTGGGTCTTTAGAATGTAAAGCTTCTTCAGTAGTTTTACCTGTACGTTGTTTATATGCAGTAAACCTTCCCTTATGAGAAGGCTTAATATGAATACCACCACCTGATTTATACATATCATCAGAGTCCATATCAGGTTCTGAATTCATGTCATTATCTTGGTCACCATGGACTTGAAAAAAAGATTCAGGAGTAGGATATTGTTTATGAAAAGCAGCTCTTCCTGCTGCTGTATCAGGGAAGCCAGCCTTAGCTAGCATTTGTTGTGCTTTATTCATAGGATAAAATAATTTATAAAATTAATTAATTATATTGATCTAACCAAGTGTTTGAGTTATTATTTTGTATGTAGCCACCCATTTTATTCATACGAGGGGTTTTATTTAAAGACTCTTGCCAAAACTGTTTATTTCTTGCTGGATTATATGTTGTTTTTTCAAGCATATTTAAAACATCATCATCAAAATTAAATAAACCATATTTTGAAAAAGGATCATATGTATTAAATATGTTTTTATAAGGACTAAATGGATCAGTTAAATTAAAATCAGCAGCTTCAGAAATTGGAAATCCAAGTTGTTTTTTTATAGACTCTTTAAGTAACCCTCTTTGCAACATCTCTTCCTGTAAAATTGGATTTATTTCTTTTGCTTGTAAATAATTGTCAAATTCATAACCATTATTTTCCATATTAAATGCAGCATTTTCACCTGCAAAGTGGCTGTCTAATAAACTTTGATCAAATTCCTTAGTACCATATTCATAGAATTTAGGTTCTCTTGTGCTAACAGGAGGTACATCTTTTGCTAATTGTATATCTTTAAAATATCTATCTTTTGCTGCATTATTTATAACACTCTTTACTCCTAATTCATCAGTAATAAGATTAGTTTTTGAAATTGCATTATTAGCATTTCGTGCTCCTCTAAAAAGATTTTTACCTGCATTAAAAAGATTTTTTCCTCCACTTGTAACACCTTCAACATATGGAAGAACATTAGCAACATCCCATCCAAAATTTGCAAAATCTTCATTACCTCTTATAGGTCTATTACCCATAGCAGTATTTGAAAGATTGATTGCAGATTGAGCAGGTCCACTGACAAATGCATTATATGCAAATTTAGCTGCAGGATTTAAACCAAATCCCATAAACATATTTGCTTTATTCAGATAATCTTGAGTCGTTGCTCTAGTTGAACCTTCAGGTGCTATCTTAGTATCATCTCTAAATTCACCTTGTGCAGGATTATAATATTCATAATTACCCTGTCCAATTTTAGGAGTAGATATAGTAGATTCTTTTTGAGCAGCTTGTGATTTCTTAATAGCTTTTGCTTGAGCTGCTTTTTCAACACTACCATATGTTGCAATATCTTTAGCTACAGATTCTGCAATTAAATTTTTTGGTGTAATGGTAGTTACATCTCTTTGAGGTCTACTTTGATTTAATTGTTGATTAATTATATCTTGTATTCCTCCTCCATCTGCAAACATCATTCCGCCTCTTTGCATAGAAGGACCTTCACTCATTCCACTAGGATTAACAGGACTACCATATACTCTAGGACTATTTACATGTTTCTTTATTTGTCCTCCATGTTTAGCCATTATAGTAGTATCAGGTGCATGTAATATTGTTTTATAATAAGGTTGTACATCTTGATTATAATCATGTGTACCTGCACTAGGAGTTTTATAATTCATACCTGTAGGTATTACATCACCTATTTTATATTTACTAGTATTTAAACTACCTGTATTTCTAAAGTGTTGAGTAGCAGTTGGAGTAGAAGTACCAGCAGCCCAAAGAGGT
>Ga0209188_1000878_pt1 | contig 26497 bp, 23 predicted proteins | sample C_130625_EF_Meta_FD_187307 | JGI IMG/M metagenome (GOLD analysis project Ga0209188, IMG submission 187307) | Freshwater microbial communities from Lake Croche, Canada to study carbon cycling - C_130625_EF_MetaG (SPAdes) (version 2) | ecosystem: Environmental > Aquatic > Freshwater > Lake... | reverse complement strand
TGCAATAGATTTTGTGTTGGCAAAGTAAGCACCAGAACCAACATACAAGTTACCTTGTGTGCTGATGCCGCCAACTGAACGGATTGCGCCAGTGGTCGAGCTGGTTGCGGCAGTGCTGTTGGCTGTTGTAAATTCACCAGCTTTGATTGTACCGTATGCTGTTCCTGAGAATACGTTGGCTGAGTCGGTACCAGCACCGTAAAATTCTAAAAACTTGGTGTCAACAGCACGACCCAAGAAACCTGCTTGGTCTGCACCTTGATCATAAAAGTGGAATTTTAAACCAATGTCAGTTGTGGTTGCTGTAGTTAACGGTGTTAAATCACTTGGTGTATTCAAGTTGATGATCGGATCTGTTACAGATAAACTGGTTGATCCAATGCTTACAGAGTTACCTGTAATGGTTATGTTACCAGCAATCTTGACGTCGCCGCCAACGTTGATGTTGCCGCTAACGCCTAGGCCGCCAACTACAACCATTGCACCAGTTTGTGGCGTAGTGCTGGTTGTGCCGCTGGCTGCGACCAGGTTGGCGCCGCTGAAAACAGCCGGCGATGTACTGGTACTTTGAATCGGACCAGTTGTTGTTAATGTGCCGGTTGCGGCATCAATTGTCAACGGACCTACTGTAAGTCCGTTATGTACTACAAAGTTGCTATTTGCCATAGTTCCATATCTCCCTGTTGGCTATTTAAATTGCTTGGTAATCTTTTTTAACACGATAAATCGTGTTTGCGTTTGCTGAACTGCCCCACAACGTTACGTTACCACTGTAAACGTTTGCACTCCAAGTTGTTAATGTGTTACCGGCTGTGCCAGTTACACCATAAACTGTACGGTATGCGTTAGTTCCGTCTGTGACCACTAAAATCTTAGTTATGTCACGTATGTTTGTACCACTAATTGTTGATGTAATTAGATACTCTGCCGAACTGTACACAGTTGGAGAGAAACTATCTATTGCGGTATTTCCTGTTGTACTTGTGGTTACGTTGGCACGAGTGTTGACTTCTGCACCAGACGTGTCCCAGTAAGTAGTTACGTTTGTGGTATTTGTACCAGTGTAGACGTAAACACCATCGTTGTCAGTGAGTAACTGCATGTAACCGTTGACACTTGCAACACCAAATACTGTTGTGGTAGTTGTTAACATACGCACATCAATGATGTCTGTGCTCGACGGAGCTTCAGTAAATGTCAATGTTGTGCCGCTTACCGAGTAAGCCAGTGTTGGAATCTGTACCACACCGTTGATACTTACAATACAGCTTGCAGTTGTCTGCGCGGTTGCCAATGTAAATGCAGTTTGGCTACCTGTTCCGGTAAACTGGTTATCGGCAATGATGGTAAAGTCTGTTGAGAACGATCTCCACTGTGTACCAGTATACGCTTCAACCGATCCTGCTGTTGTGTTAAATCGCATCATACCTGCGGTATCTGTTCCGCCAACGCTACTTGGACGTTGTGCGTTGGTACCCACCGGCATTATGAAAGAGTCGCTGGAGTTAATAACCAACTTGGCGCCGCGTACTGCTGTACTGTTTGTTGCAGAGTTACCAATGATTACAGAATCGTATGTTGCATTTGGACGAGCCCAAATCAATGTGTTATCGATGGCACCTTTGACTACTACGTCGTAGCCGGTTGTTTTGCTACCGTTTAATATGGCGGCACTACCTACGTACAAGTTACCAGATACAGTAGAAGTAGCTGATGCCAATACACCACTGGTTGTTACGTTTGCGGCTGTCACGTTAGCCAATGTTGATACGCCAGTAACACCCAATGTGCCACTTGCTGTTACGTTTGTAGCACTTAATGTTGTTAGAGTAGTTGCACCAGTTACACCCAATGTACCACCAATTGTTTCGTTGCCAGTTACGCTAGAACTTGCTAGTGTAGTTGCACCAGCTGTTAATCCAGCTAATGTGGTTGCACCAGTTACACCCAATGTACCACCGACTGTGGCATTGTTTGTAACTGCTAAACTGTTTGGAGAACTTTGTCCAGTTGTGCTCAATGTTGTAAAAGCACCGGTGCCTGGTGTTACGTTACCAATTGCAGAAGCTTGTAAACCACCACCAACTGTCAAGTTACCTGTGTCAGTTTCGTTTGCTACTGTTAGTGTACCTAATGTAGTTGCGCCAGTTACACCCAATGTGCCGCTGAATGTACCGTTTGTGGCATTTACGTTGGCCAATGTTGATACACCAGTTACTGCCAACGTACTTGACAATGTAGTTGCACCTGTTACAGCCAATGTTGAGCTTAGAGTAGCGGCACCAGTCACGCTCAATGTTGAGTTCAATGAAGCAGTTGTACCAACTAGACCTTTGTTAATATTCCAAGTGTCTGTTGCGCTTGTGTACAACAATGTTGCGCTTGCGCCGTCAACTGTTAAACCAGCACCGTTTGCTGCCGCGGCTGTTGCGGCGCCTTTGGCAACAGTAACGTTCAAGTCAGTTACATCTAGCGTTTGTGATTGGATAGCTGTCAATTGACCTTGAACTGTCAAGTTACCAGCAATTACAGCACTACCGGCAACGTTTAAGCTGCCGCCAATACCGACACCGCCTGCAACTACTAAAGCACCAGTTGAAGCAGTTGTACTTGCGCCAGTGCCTGTTATGCTTGCACTGGTTGTGATGGTTGCAGTTGGACCAACAATGCTACCCAAATAGTACGGTGCTACAACGTTACCAGTTGCAATCACTGTGTTGGCGGCTGTACCAACAATGGTTAATCGGTTACCGTTGCCTGTTGTTAAACTTACATTTCCGTTGACATCTTCACTTAATAAAAAAGCACCTAGATACAATGTGCTACCACTTAGATATAAGTCTTTGAATCGGTTGGCACTGGTACCCAAGCTGTAAGTTACGTTGGCACTTGGTACAATGTTACCCGTGATAGCCATGTTGGCACCAACAGTCAAGTTACCTGTGGTACTTGCTGTTGTAAATGCACCAGTGCTGGCAGTAGTTGCACCAATTGGTGTAGAATTTATACTACCGCCTGTAATAACTGCATTGGCTGTTGAGAAGTTTGTTGTGACTCCGGTTGTAACCACTTGGCTTGTAACAGCCTGGCTTGTAATAAGCGCATTGGCTGTTGAAAGGTTTGTAAATTGACCGGTTGTGCCGCTTACGTTAAAGTCGCCAGTGATGTTACCACCGGTAATTTGTGCGTTGCCAGAACTGAAGTTGGTAACAACCAATGTGGTTGCAGTACCGTTTGTGACGATTGCATTGGCTGTTGAAAAGTTGGTTGCTTGTGCTGTGGTAAAATAACCGGTGCTACCACTGATTGGCGAATTTGTAATTGTACCAGCTGTCAAGTTGTTGTTGATGCTGGCGCTAACTGCGGTCAAGTTACCAATGCTTACGTTGGCATAACCACTGTTGTTGATACTGCTTACGTTTGTACCTGTTTCTGTTGTGGCAATTGCAATAAAGGCCTGAGCTTGCTCGCTCCAACCCAAGAATGCGTTTACAGAACCATATGCTCCTAAACTAGCCAAGTTACGATTGACCAGGATACCAATGTCGTAGTTTGTCAATGATCCAACATAGTTGTTGTTGAACACAACAACTGGGTCATTAATGTAGGTGTTGATTGAATTTAACTGAGTGTAGCTGTTGGCTACAGTCAAATTACCAAGAATGGTAATGTTACTGTTAAATGTTACAGTTGATGCTAGTAAGTTACCTGTAATAGATCCAGCCGCAAGTTTTGCTTGTGCCTGAATCGTACTATCAGTAATCTGATTATTTTGTATTCTTGTTAAATTGTTAATCGCCATGCTGAAAGCTCCCTATATAACTGTATTTACCGAATATGGGAGTTTTTTGGGGTTGCACCGTGTAATTTTGGATTACTTTGCGCTAGGCTCGGTGCGGGTGAGTTGTGCGAAACAAGTGAACTGCTATAAAACTATTTAGTTCAAATAATTAATAACCGCCGGTTAGTGGTGATCTTTTCCAGGTGTTTGTGGCAGTACACACATAGATATAGTTAGCGTCCCAACACATTTGACCTGCTGTGCCTGCCGCGTTACTGGCTTTTGTAGTTGGCGGTGCGGATAACAGTCCGGTCAATGTAATATTTCCCGTGACACTGACATCTGTATTAAAAATATTATCGACTGTGACCGAAGAGGCTAGATATCGTATGTCAATTTGATCAGTTACCAGCGGGGCTTCTGTAAAACCAAGTTGATCGCCTACCACTGTGTATGCATATCCAGGCTGTTGCACAGTACCGTTGATACTTACCAAAATACCATTTTGCGTTGTTACATTGCGTAAAGTAAATGTATTGGCACCTGTACCATAAAAGTTTTCGCCGTCAATATTGCTGACTACATTTATCCAGTTTATTCCGTTGTAAAATTCTACAGTATTGTAATCGCTGTTGTATCGAATTTGTCCAATTGCTGGAACTACAGGTCTGGCAGTATCTCCGCCGATTGGCAGTACTATGGCAGTAGACGAATTAAATTTAGTCACTGCGGTACGATACGGGGTAATAGTATCGGCGTGGATATTGCCCCAGAAATTGGAAATTACATTACCGGCACCAATATTTCCGGTGTAGGTGGTTAGATATGCGGCTGTGTTGGCATTGGCTCCGGTGGCCAAACTGTTGGTTACGGTGTTCACATAACCGACCACTGCTGTGTTGGCTGTAACAATGGCGGCATTGGCGGCTGTTACATTTGCTACCATTGCAGAATTTATGGTATTTACATAACCGACCACTGCTGTGTTGGCTGTAACAATGGCGGCATTGGCGGCAGTCACATTGGCATTGATTGCATCAATGGTTGGGCTAACAATGCTAGAACCTGTGATCGATCCACTGACATGAATGACTGAACCAGTGCTGTCGGTGATATTGCCCAACAATTGATCTATCAAGGCAATTGCATCTGTAATTGACGTGTTGCCAGATATTGTTAATGCATTGCCCAAACTGCCCGTAGTGTTGGTACCGAGTGCGATATTGTTACCTGTGAATCCATCTAGTCCGGATAAAACGTTTAAGTTACCAAACGATAAATTACCGTTGCCGTCAGTGTACACAATATCATACGCATTACCACCAGACACATTTACATTTGTTATAGAACCAAGGCTGACTTGCCCGGTATCACTGGAAATTTGATTGTTGAGAACATACAGATTGGCAATTCGAGTATTGCCGTTTACATCCAGGGTATATGCAGGATTGATTGTGTTGATACCCACGCGACGATTGGTTACGTCAAACTGCGTAAGGTTTGCATCGATTACTAAATTTACACCCGATCTTTCCAGGTTTTGATTTAGCATCTGTCCTGTGATACGTCCTAAGGATGCTATTGCCATCGGTGGTCCTAGGCAGCTACGTTGGTGCTGTTGAGATTATGAATGACAATAATCTGATTTTGTGTTGGGTACATTGCAGTTGGTCCTGGAGGAGGACCGCCTAAAAATTGTAGTGTTCTTCCTGGTATCACTGTGTAAGAACTAGGTTGCTGGTAAACGCCACCAACAAAAACTGCAATCGCATTTGGATCGGTTTCTTCTTGTGCCATTGGTGTAAACAAAACTTGTGCGCCATCACCAGAAAAATTATCTATTTGTAATTGCACTGTTCCAATCTTGGCAACTTGATTCCAGCCATTGTTGTAATAAAATTCAATACGACTGTTGGATTGATTGAATCTAATTAGTCCAGTAACAGGAGCATCGCCTTGACTACCACTTGGCACAATCGGTAACTTGGCAGCCGTTGCGGAACTGTTGGAAAGATCTGGGTTTTTAAGAAGTCTTGCCATTGTTAAATTCCAATATAGCTTACTGTTGCTGTCACTGATCCGTTTATGCTGACGTTGGCCACAATGGCATCACCGTTGCTTAAAATAAGTTTTTCTGTATCTACTACCAAGGTATTTTGTGCAGTTAGCAAGACATTTGAATAAATGATTGTTCCGCTATTGGCTGTTAAACCGGCCGGTACTACCCATACATTAGCAGTTGCACCAAGGTTTGCATAGTTACAAAAGTGAAGTACTGTGGTAGCACTATTGCCCGAGCTAACATAAATGTTTGCCGCTGTTGTTGTTAATGCTGTATTAATGATTGACATTTAATTTTCCTATCCGAATATGATGCTAAAAGCTACTGCTTTAGATTTGGTTACTAGCTCTGCACCAGTAGTTAATGTGTTTGTCACGTACAGGCCTGATCCGCCACTTTGAGCAGTATTGGCAAAAAGTTGAACATTGCCTTGTAGATTAAAAATTGTACGTCCATTTAAGTTTAAGTTTGCACTCAGTGTTGGGGTTGGATCGGCATACAAGTTGGCAGTTGCGGCGTCGCTTAATTGTATATACTTGTAGGTTATGCCATCGTTGCTTGCTTGCCAGGCCTGTACAGTTTCGTTCCAGCGTATTTGTACGTTTGCTTGTGTGCCGCGGTCTACTTCAATTGCCGCACCCAATGGATTTGGTGGTGCATTGTTGCTCAACCCGTTGTTCAAAACAATAAGGTGATCACTGATGGCACTATTTGTAGTAGAAACTGTTTGACTATTACCAGTCACAAACAGGTTACCATTAACAATTACATTGGACTGTAAGTTAATTTGGTCACCGGGATTTAATGTCTGTATCGTGTAATTGCCTGAAATTCTCTTAGTGGTACTCATAGCCGTATCCTGTTTATGTAGTATTTATGCTCAGTAGATCTTTGCTGAAATCAATAAAAAACCCGCCGAAGCGGGTTTTTGGTTTGCTTGATTAAAATTAAGCGTATGCCACTGAAACAAAAGTTGCTGTAGCGGCAGCTAGTTTATAACGATACTTGTTGCCGGCAAAATCATAAACAAACTTGTTTGTGATACGACTTGCTTGGAATGTTGATGCATCAGATTTGGTAACTACGATACTCATAGTATTAGCCACTGTTGGAGTTGCTAAATTTACTAGTGTACAAGTACCTGTGTTCGTGGCATCAGTTACACGAAACTTTTTCATACCTTTTTGTGCAATAATAGAACCAGAAGCGGCGCTTGCCGATCCAATTTTTACTGTTGGTTGAATTTGATTACCGGATAAACTTGTCAAACCACCTACACCACCTAAACCACTGGCAATTCCTCTGTCAGTTGGTACACCATTATTAATACTTGCGATTTTTAATTTTGCCATTTTATTTTCTCCTTTAAATAGCGTTCTAGGCTACCCGAAGTGGCTTGACTCCGAGAGTTCTTGTGAACATTACTATTTATACAAATTGTTGATAAAGATACTCAGCCCATAACCTGTGCCCAGCAGGGTTAGGGTGGCAAGTGCTGCCTTTCAAGTTGTACTCGCTGGCGCCCAAAAAGTTCCATCTTGTGGCTACACGATCCATTATGTCCAAGAACTCCTGTTTGCGCTCGGGCCGGTTTGCAATGTATTTTTCTGTCAAGGGATCAATACTCATTTGCCCTATAAACGGAACTGGTTTGAGATAGTTATCAAATTTGATTTTGTCTTGTATCACATCGCACCAGGATTTTTCTAATAGCAGTGGGCTGGTATTTTCTGGCCACACATCTGTGAACACTCTGGCAACTCTAACATCAATCAAAGGAAATTGTTTAAAATATGTTTCCAGGTTCAGCAGTAAGTACCCTTCAATTTTGACCAGGAAATCTCTAAGGCTTGTACTTTCGTTCCAAAATGCCTGATACGGACGATCAACATTGATACGTCGTGTGTATTTTGCTTCTCGCAAATCTTCTGTCAATGAAATCACAACACGAATCTTTTTGTACTGATATTGCGCTCTGGCCAAATGCATTTGTATATTTTGTAACTGCTCCAACATCCAATAATTACTGCAACCAGGTTTGGCCAAGTTTACCCAGTCTGAATCCAATAAGTTGCTCAATTGGCGCCCCACTATCTGTTCGCGTCTGACAGGGTCGTTGCTGGCCTTGTCCCAGTCAATACAACCGAGATGATCGCCCCAGGTCCATGAGTCGCCTATTTGTATCAATAATGTGTCTCGACCTTGTATATCTTCCTCATACCACTGCCTGTAGGAGTAGATATTATCAGGACTCCAGTCTACATGCTTGTGATCTAGACTTTCTTCAAATGTAAGGGTGTCGTGAAATTTAAACATCAAATATCTCTAATAGTCTATTGTCATATGGTATGGTGCGTACACAATTTTGATTGTGTACAAAGATGTCTTGATTGTCCCGGTACAAGGCTGGCAAGTTTTGCATCAGTAAATTTTTAAATACTTCTTTGAGAGCAAGAAATCTTGTCACTGGATCCTGTATAGTATCATAACTGTAATCAACAAAGTTGGGAAACTTAAATCCTAAATCACGTAGTCGTTGTATTGTGCCCGGGTTGCTGAATGGCAATATGATGTGCCCTTTGAGTAAAGGCTCGTAGGTTTTTTCTGTTATGTGTATTAGATCTGTTTGTAAGCAATTACTTTCAACATAGATACTGATATAGCTGTCAAGATAAAATTCATTTGGCACTGGACTAAACGCACCCACTACCGGACTGCCTTCTAAATATATGTTGCGTGATCTATTGGATACATATCCGCCGTAGTCTTTTACAAAATCATATAATTGTATTCTGTATCCGTACTCTCTGCCGGTCATACTGAGATATTGTTTGGTGCGAGCTGTTTCAAAATCTAGTACAGGCAATGTATACTTGCCGGCTGAGTAATGATGCAGGTACATATCCGTGGGCACTGATTCTGTATAGTACGATTTGGTTCTATTCCACATAAAGTCCCAGGGAATTATTTTGACTCCATCTAGCACAAAATTGTCATTTTGATTCAATGTCAACCAGTACTTGTTATTGTGTCTGAACTCGCTGACGAATTGTCTAAACTTTACGTGCTCGTAATCGCCAGTATTGACTATGTCATAAAACACAACTGCATCATGCTGACGTGCAATCTTGCCAGTCATTTCTGTCCAACCCGACTGGTGTTTGTTATAATGGTCATTTAAAGGAAAGAACCAACTATGTTTGTTAATTTCTAATATACTGCGACCAAGTATTCTTGCTTGGTATGGTATATCATCGCCTTCAATTCCTTGGATATAAGTTATCATAAAAGTTGTTTAATAATTCTGCTATGCGACGATGTCCATGTTGATTAGGATGAAATAATTTACCTGCAAAATATTCATTGTTTCTCACTTGTGGTATTGTATATTCTGTACCAGTTAATGCATAAGTGATAGTGGTAGGGTAAATGTAATCTTGAGCAATCATGTGCCCAAAGTTATTAAATGTGAGCCGATCAAAGTAACTAAAAAATACACAATCAATTTCGTTATAATTGCAAAACTGCTGAAACAGCGTTATAGTTTGTACTGCAATAAATTCGTTATACACAGGATCTTCAACTTGCCTGTATGTTAACTGTGCCAGCTGCCGCATATGATCAACACACTCAGGCGGACGACCGCTAAAGTGTATATTGCTTGTGCTGTATACTGCTTCGGGTGTTATGTTTACAAATTCTTTGCGGGCATTGTTATAGCTCAAGTATCTAGTCAGGCCAGATAACCCAACCATAAAAACAAGTTTACGTTCTTCAAACGTGGGATTTTCTTTAATAAAATCAAACAGTTGCTTACTTAAATGGCCTATACTGCTGGCAGGTGTGCCCATGTTGATGTAGTCTGCATCCAGCATTGTTGCTAAATGTGCAACCCAAGGATCTTCTCGGGGAATGTCTAATTCAGACCCAAAAGTCCACGAATCACCAAACGCCACTAACATTTTATTCATCTAGTATTTAATGTACAAAATGCATAGCCAACAAAAAAGCCCCTTGCGGGGCTTTCATCTTTTACGCTTGGTCTACAAACTTTTTGAGTTCTTCAGCCTTGCTCACAATGTCCGTGCTAGTGGGAAAACTAGGCATGGTTGGGTAAGGAAGCGTACCACGATTGGCATCGTTCAGCTTGGAATGATATTCGTCGCTTAGTGCTACTCGGGTTTGGTGAATTGGCGTAACTAGAATTTCGTTAGCCATTTTGAGAAGTTCGAGACGAATCTCGTAAGGTGTTTTGCTCATATTTTTCTCCTTTAATGTGTGTATGTGTGTTAAACACGAGCTGTAGCTGTTGCTACAAAAATATTTATCTCATGTATCTCACCGTCAACAAAAAAGCGCCTTTCGGCGCTTTAATGTCCTTCCCATCCCTGGGTTGGTCAAATCCAATATTATTGGAATGATAAGTTTGCAACAGCGATCTCACCAACGTAGTCGCCAGCGTTTCCTAGAGAAGACGCTGTGTTTGTTAACTCAACATAACCATAACGTGTCATGAAGCTAACTACTGGTTCAAATGTTGTTGGATCTAGAACAACACCAGAGCTCATCAATGGAATGTATGGGCAATAGAACGCGGCAGCATCTGCCTCGCTAGAACCTTTGTATCCAACTAGAACTGCGGCTGAGTCATTTGCATAACCGTCAACATAAACCTTCATAGCACCGTTCAATGTACCAACAAACTTGGTGTTTGTAGGAGCTTCGAATGTACCTTCTGTTGTACGAGCAAATGCGCTAGTTGTTGCAGATTGTAACACTGTCAATGCGGCTGGACTAACAACAGCCCAGTTACCTGCACCACGACGTGTACGTTGAGCGATCAAGTTAGCTGTACGGTTAACTAAGATAGCTAACGCGGCATGCTCGTCACCAACGAATGTAGCTGTACCAGATACAGCAGATTGGTCGTATGTGTAGTCAGTTGCGGCTAGAGCACGTAGGGAACCTAGGATCTCTTGGTCGATTTCAACTGTGATTTCTTGTGCTAAAGCAGCCATGATTTCAGCTTCAACATCCAAACCGTGCATAGACTGTGCGTCTTGAGCGGCTTCAAATGTCCAACGAGCTGACAACTTACGTGTCTTAGCTTCTACAACTTGTTTCAAGATCTGAACATTGATACGGTTACCTGCAACGCCTTCTAATGCGGCTGTGCTAGTAGCTTGACCAGTAGATGAACTACCAGAGTATGCAACGGCAATTTTGAATGGGCTTAGTGCTTCGTCACCAGCGGCTGCGGATGTACCGTAGCTTGATGAGTCAGTCATGTTGTCAGCGTAACGTACACGTAGTGTATGGATCTGAGCAACTGGGCCTGTCATTGGTTGTACACCAATGATTTCGTTAGCAATAACAGTTGGCATAACGCGACGAATAACTGGAAGAATTACACGGTTAAGTGTAGCTACGTTACCAGCTTGAGTTGCGCCACCAGATGCATTTTCTGCCAACATCTTGCGAGTGTTTTCTAAGATTACAGCCATGGATGTGCGCTTAGAACCTTGTAAGCCTTCTAACAGGGCTTCTTTAGTTTCGCCCCAACGGCTTTCTAATAATTGTTGTGTCATTTTATTTCCTTTTTCCTTTTAGGGTTTAATTAAGCCCTGCTAAACGTTTCATTTCAAACACGTTTGACATTACGTCAGGCGCTTGTTGATTTGTAACGGCAGTTTTAGCAGTTTTATCACCAGTAACTACTGCACGACTTTCTGTTAGCACAGCAGCCTTAGGGGCTGGGGTGTTTACAGAACTGTTGTTCAATACAGCTGGTAGATACTTTTCGTATGCTGACTGTAATTTATCAGTCTGCACACTTTCAAGAAGGTCACGCATGATTGCTGACTTTTCTTTATTCAATGGTTTCAGCATTTCTGCAAGTTTGTCCTTGCGCTCTGCTGATTCCTTAATAATACGAACTTCACGTTCTTTTGATTCAACTAACACATTCTTTTCTTCAATTTTCTGAACTGCTTCAGACAATTTACCAGTTACCAATTCAACTTGTGATTGTAACTGACGGATTTGTTTGTTCTCATTCAAATGAGTACCTGCAAACTCGCTTGCGAATGCTTCAAATAGACGACGACCAAACATGTTTTCACGTGCTGATGTGATGTCTTCTTTTAGTTGAGTCAATTCTGACTCTAACGAACTGGTTACAGCCTCTTTAACTGCGGCGGCAGATTGTTTTACAAATTTGTCTTGTAGTTCAGCTAACTTAGCTTTACCTTCAGCAACTAGACGAACCTTAGTTTCCACTACGGCTTTCTTGTCTGCTTCAAATTCTTTGATTTCTTCTGCTAAAGCACGGATCGTAAACTGTTCAAGTTTGCTGATAGCATTCTCATAAGTTTTACGATCTGCACGTAGTTCTTTGATTTCTTCAGCTAGTTTGCTAACCATGAAATTATTGAACTTACCTGCGCTTTCGACCATGGTGCGTTTGAATGCAACACGATCTTCCGCCAATTGTTGTTTTTCGTCTGCGAACTCTTGTAGTTCAGCAGTGAGAGACTCAGTTACCATTTTGTCTAGAGCTTCAACCATAACTTGCTTGTCATGTTGATAACGTTGAGCAAATTCTTCACGTAGTTCGGCACGAACTTGTTCTTTGGCTTCGGTAATACGAGCTTCCCAAGCTTCAGAAATTTCTTGACGAGTTGCTTCGTTAATAATTCCGTTATCCAACAATGGTTTGATAGCATCTAACATTGGATATTTCTCCTATAGTTTTAAATCTTTGATTAAGCCTTTAACAGCTTCTTTCAGGTACTTCTGTACTTTTTGATCTTGGCTAGCTTCACGTGCTAGACCAAATACTTGTTCACCACCTCGGTAATTCATCAGGCCTTCATAAATTGCTTTAGGATATGCATGAGGAGCACTGGGTTGTGCTACGATGTCTACGGTAATGATTTCAAAATCACTCACGTGTCCACTACTTTCATTTACCTGACCAGATCCACGGGAGCTAACACCCAATTTAACGCCAGATGTAATCATGGCTTCAACTAGTTGTCCCATTGCAGTAGGTAAAATCTTTAATTTACCAAAACCGGCAGGACCATCCATCCACATTTCTGTGATCATATGGCTCACACGATCTAGGTTAATTTTTAAGTCATCTGGATGATCCACTTCGCCTAAAACGGAGTAGCCACCTTTGAGTTGGGCATTGATAGTTGAAACAGCTCGCTCAATTTCGTGAACAGGGTAAACTCGATCGTTGGCGTTTTTGACGCCGCCTTCGATGAATACCCCTCTCATGAAGAGATCTTTTTTCTTCCCGTCAGCTGATTCTGTAGATTCAACTACAATACCAGCTCGGTCAAAGCTAAGATTCTCGCGTAGGTACAAAGCCATTTGTAGTCCCTAATTATTTCTTGCCGGTGTTCTGTACTTGTACAGATTTCTTGGTTACAGGCACAGTACCACTGGTTGTTTGGCCTTCTTTACCATGTTCGGTGCTATATTCACCTTCTTTGGTTTTGAAGCCAGACTTACCAGCGTTGCCGCCTGGTGTGTTTACGTTACCTGATTTGATTTGTTGTGGTTTTGGTGAACTTGGAGCACTTGTACCGTCTTGGTTTTGTTCGCCACCTTTGGCCGATACAGCAGTACCGCCAAAATCAGCACCAGGACCTGTAATAGACTTGCCATTTATACTGGTTTTCTTACCAGCGGCACCTACTGCATCACCTTCGCTAGAACCTGTTAGATTCATGTCTTGAATCTTGTCAACATATTCGCGCATTAGTTCGCTTGTGGACTTGCGAGATTCATCAGCTTTTTTCTTTTCGTCTTTTTTAGCGAAAGGATTGCCTTTTTTCTCTTCTTTGTCTTCTGCCTCTTCGTCGTCGCAATCTTCAGCTTCGTACATTTCTTCAGCCACTGGTGGTTCTTCGTGATGCATTGGTTCTGCATGATCCATGCCTGGCTCTTCGGCTGGCATGTCGTCACTGCCCATGATTTCATCAAATTTGGCTAGTAGTTCATCTAGCTTGGCATCAATGTTCATGACCTTGTCATCTATATTGTCTTCTGTTGGCTTTGTATTGGCATCATCGGCTGGAAATGAGCCATCTGGTGCGCCATCTTGATCGTCATCGCCATCAAGAGTAAATTCGTGTTCTGGTTGGTGATCATCATCTTCGTCTTCGCCCACTTCTTCGTGGCCAATTTCTTCTTCCATGTCACCAATTTGGTCACCGTGAACCATTTCGTCCATGTTCTCTTCTTCCATGATAGATTCATAGATATCGCGGGATTTTTCTACTACGATGTCGTGAAATAATTCACGAGCTTTTTGATCTTCATCATTAATGATGTATTCAATTAATTTCTCAAACTTGTTCATAAGAACTCCTTAATAAGTGGCTTTGTAATGTTATTTACACAAAACTACATATATTAAGGGTTAAATGGGCTGTTTTTGACTGAGTCGTCGAAGATATACCAAAAAAATATGGTATTATTAGATTAATACTAGAAGTATTACAAGGCTGGACCGGCACCTTCAACAGGTACTGCATACTGCTTTGCCACCTGTTCTAGTTTCTTTTCGTGCTCTACTTTACGCACATCGTGGCTTTGGCGTAACTGATTTAGATGTGCCAATGTGAGTCTAGTCTTGCGGCTGTCGGTCATTTTGAGCGTAGAATTATCATCTTTTGCATCATGATAACCTTCGGGTGCCGGATCAAATAGTTCTAAAATAAGCATAGTATTACTATTTACCCTTTTGGCTGTTAAAGTGCCGGGGTTGGTGCGCCTATCCCGGCAGCACCATCTGCTCCAGGTGCACCGCTTAGGTCAGCCGCACCGGTGTCAGCCGCACCGGTGCCTGGGCCTAGTCCTTCAAGATCACTTTGAATACCACCCGGGCTTACTCCTACAGTACGCAGGCCTGGTGCATCAACTGGTGCTGTTTCCACATCACCTTTTTCTTCAGCCCATGACATTTCGTTTTCTGTAATTTCTTGTTCAGTCATGCCCAAATAACGCTTCATTAACCAGCGTTTGCTCAGGTAAGGGTATGCTTCCAGCTGTGTAAATGTGGCAATTCTAGCACTATCTATGTCAGCTTGACGATATTGTGCAAAGTTTTGTGGTGGATTAAACTGTAGATCAAACAGGCTTCCGTCAATATTAAAGCCTCTCCAGCGCATGAACAGCTTGAACTCCAAGTCCAAACGGTCAGCAATCATAGACTGTAAACGCAAGCAATACTGATTAAAACGCCATTCTTGAATCAATGCTGTGCCCACACGACCGTCTGTGTAGGCCGCTGTGCCATCTTCGGCTGTGGTTGGCAAATAGCTGGATGGAATACGCAGGCCACGGAACAACTTGTTGGTAAAAAAGCGCAAGTCTGTTATTTCACCCAGGTTAGCACCGCCCGGCAACACGTCAACAGTGCTTCCACGTCCGTCTGCTGTGGTTGGGAAAAAGTAATCCTCATTTGTGCTTAGAGGATTGTATGTGGCATCCATCATGTTGGCATTGTGATTGCCTGAACCACTTTGTGTGGGAATACGACGTTGGTGAATTTCGTTTTTGATGCGCTCAACAAAGGCCATGGCCATGTGTGAAGGCATGTTGCCCACGTCAATTTTGAAGATTCTGCGTTCCGGAGCACGTTGCACACGATAGATAATGATCGAATCTTCTAGTAACTCTTTTTGTTTGAACACTTTGAAAATGTTTTCTAGTACCGAATTACCAAATGGCCAAAATACATCCAGTCCTTCGGTCAAACTCACATGAACAATGTGTTCGGCATTGATAGGAGCTTCATTCTTGGCATGACTAAAACGACTTCCGCCGCCAAATGGTGTTTGTGGTTGTACATACGCACCGCTGGGGCCACCTGTTTGCGGATGATTGGTATAGGTGTCTGTGGTTGCCACTGCTGTGGCAGTCAAGTTTTGGAAGTTGGGGTTCAAGTCCTTGATCAAGTACTGCTCAGGCTTTTTGCCTTCGCCTTCGTTCACTATGACTTTGGTAACCTTGCTCATTTCTGTCCACATCAACTTGAAGTTTTCTGGATCACGAATGAACACCTGGTCACCGTACTTTAAGGTGTTACGCACAATTTTAAATGCACGTTTGTTTAGTTCGTTCAAGGCCACCCATTGCTGTAGCTGTTCTTTAAGTATCTTGACTTCGTTGTCACTGGGAGTTTCTTTGAACTTTAAGGTAAATGCTGTGTGGTTTTCTTCGTTCTTTTGAGTCATGAACTCGGCAAGAATATCCAAGGCCGCATTGACTTCTGAGTCCATGTCCATTTGTTCGTATTGGTTGTAACGCTCAACTCTGTTTGGATGTCCAATATAAACTTCAGGCAACTGGCTTTGATAGTTACGCATGCCGGGATCAGCAATGCGTCCGCCGCCCAGGGGGCTGATGTTACTGGGTAAGTTACTGGTTTTAAAGTATTTTTTCCAACCGGCCATATGATATTCTCTGTTATGCTATATTTATAGCCTGTTAGGCAACTGCCCTATGTATTTTTTCCGAAGTGTCTAGATGATCTCTAGTCAAATCAATTAGCTCTTGTAGTTTGGTCACCATATGTGTGTTGTCCATGCTTACTGGAATAGTACGTCCATCTGGTAATGGCACAAATGCTTCTGGGCCAGCTTCACCGCCAATTGCAGGTTTGTTAGAAATACCGCCTAGTTTTTTCATTTCTAAATGAATATGATCGCCGGTGGACTTACCATCACCCTTTTTTTCATACTTTGCACTGATCCCCGAAATCAAACTTGATATTTCGGTGGCCATTTTTTCATTCATACCAGGAATATTAACATCTGCTGCCTTACCTTTGGTATGTAGGCTACCTGGCGCATTCTGTTGATGCCAAGCATCATTAAATGCATTAACTATCAACCCTGGATATTTCTTGGACAACTGCTGTACAGCATCAACTATTCTTTGTTCTGCTGGACCGCCTTGAACTGCTTCGAGGGGATATTGTCCTTGAAGATTTAATCCACCATAATTGGTTTGTTTACCACCGTTAATGCCTTCTGAAGTTGCAGCCGGTCCTCCAAAAACTGGCTTAACTGTTTTATCCCCTGCTACCACTGCTTCAAGGAATTTTCTTCCGCCAAATGCATCTATGTCTCGTTGATAACCGCTGTCAAGAATATTCTTGGCTTCATTTTTACCAATGCGCCCACTAATTACTTCATTACGTGCGGCAGCCGCACCGGCTGATGTTTGCATTGACTGTATAGCATTATTGCTGTTAACATTATTTGTCTTGGTAGGATTTTCTTCTTCCATCATCTTTAATAATTTGTCAACGGCTTTTGTAAAGGTAGCAACTGCTGTTCCAAACAGTGGAGTAAACTTATCAACAAGCATTTGGTTAATTTTAAATAAATTTGAAGCCAAATCGGCAGCATTTTTCAAGTTGTCTGCTGTTAACTTGTCCATTTGCATCTTTAATTCATTTTGCTTTTCCAGTAGTTTGGCGTACTCTTCAGCAGACGATTCGCCTTTGGCATCTTTTCTACGCTTTAATATTTCTTTATCAGCGTCAGCCAAATTATTACGCAAACTTCGCCCGGCGTTCAACCCTTGTGTTAGTGTGTTAATCAACTTGACCACATCGTCACTTGTTGCTCTAGTTAAACTTGCTGTACTGGTTCTTAATTTATTTTCTTCGTCAATACGACCTTTAGACGCTTCAATAATTGCGTCTCGGCGTTTGATAAATTCTGCTTCACCTACACCTTTTGAATTTTTTGCTAATGCAACCAACTGTTCAGTTACTGTGATTGCTGTGCCACCAAATGCTTTTGTTTTTAGACCAACTTCCGAAATGACTTGTCCATTCCTTGCAAAAAATTCTGCACCGTATTTGTCAAACGTTGGCCCTAATGTTGCGCCAACAAAACTTAAAGTTTTGGCTATACGGTCAGCAACTGTTTCGTCTCCTAGCCCTACTAACGATGCTTGATAGTCGGCCATTTGCTGGCGCTCATCTTCTTCCTGTTTCAGGCGGTCAGCACTTATACCAGTTAGCTCAGTCAAGTCTTTTAATCTATACAGGTATTCCTGTGCACCTGCGTTTAACTTTGCACGATCCTTGACTGTGTCAAAACCAGCACTGGCCGCTTGTGCGCCAAAGCGAGCAAGTGCTTCATCCACTGCCTGGTAACTGCCGTACATGACCAACAACTGTTTGTTGTTGTCTGTGACATTTTTGCCCATTTTTGCAACCTGAGCAGCCGCACCTTGTAGGCCACCACCCATCTTGGATAGATCTGCCGCACTGGTTGTTACAAATTTTGTATAATACTCCAACGACAGGCCGCCCTCAACTGCGGCCTTACGCATGCCTTCTAGGGATCCGCCAAATGTCAATCCAGTTTTACTCAGGGCATTGTATGTGTCCACATAACGTTGGGAATTTTCCAGTTGCATCTGCATGACTTTGGTGGTAATATCCACTACCAAAGCAGTTGCTTTGTCTGCGGCACTGACCATGCCACCAATGATTGGAATTCCACTAAATGCTGTAGAAACTACGTCTGTGATTGCTTTGACTGTATTACCCAGTAATCCTAATGTAGCAGATGCTCCTGTAAATGCACCTTGAGAAGTATAAGCGGCCTGTGCAGAATCTAATGCACCTGTGGCAAAGTTTTTCAGGCCGCTGACTGTTTTTCCTAGAGCATCTGCAATGGCCTTGCTACGCTGTTCTTCTTTTGCAATAAGATCTTCTTCTTGCTTGATTCGTTTAAGCAATACTTCGGCGTCTTCTTTGCTGATGGCCAATGCTTTTGCCAGCTGAGCAATACGCAGTTCTTCGGCCTTTTTCAACGCTGTAGCAGATTTGGTGTTGGCACCCAACACTGATGTATACGTACCCAGTACATCGGATAATCGTTGTTGCATTTCTTCTGGTGTCATTACCATATTTTAATCTTAGCCGTTATTGATACTGATAAGTACAGTATATCAACTATTTATGGAGTTTAAAATATGAGCAGTTTATCCGCCAATCCATTATCAAAACACTTTAGACAACCTGTACTGTACTTAAAATTGCCCAGTAACGGGCGCTGGTATCAAGAAGGGTCGTTGGATTTGCCAGTGACTGGTGAAATTCCTGTTTTTGCAATGACAGCACGAGACGAAATTACATTTAAAACTCCCGATGCGTTAATGAACGGTGCCAGTACTATACAAGTCATCGAAAGTTGTTGTCCATCAATCAAGAACGCATGGAAAATGCCAGCAGTGGACCTGGATGCTGTGTTAATTGCCATCAGATTGGCCACTTACGGCAAAGAACTAGAGTTCACAGGCGTGTGCCCAAGTTGCGGAACCAAAAGCGAAAAAGTGCTTGATTTGTCTGCTATGCTGGATCGTGTGGTACCGGCCAATTGGACCACACCGGTGCAAATTGACAGCATGGAAATTATTTTAAAACCCCAGTCCTACGAAGATTTTAATAAAAACAATCAAATGAAATTTGACGAACAACGCATTATGCAAGTGGTACAAAATGACGAAATGGACGATGAAGAAAAGACTGCTAGATTTAACAAGGTATTCCAACGCATAATTGAAACCGGCATTAATCAAGTTAGCAAAAGCATTGCTGGTATCAAATTAGAAGATGGTACTGTGGTCGAAAATCCCGAGCATATCAAAGAGTTCCTAGAAAATTGTGAACGTACTGTATGGGAAGCTATCAAAGACAAACTGGATGAAATCAAATCAGCCACAGATTACAGCAATATCACTTTGACCTGCGAAAGCCCAGAGTGTACCAAAGAGTTTATAACACCTTTTGTGTTTGAGCAATCAAATTTTTTCGGGTAAGGCTTTTGACATTGTCCAATGAAGAGATTGTTGAGTGGTTGGACACACTTGACAAGGATGCAAAAGCCATTAAGAAAGAACTCTTTTCAATATGCTGGTACATGAGAGGCAGTATCACTTACGATGATGCAGTTATGCTTTCTTACGAAGAACGTAACATGATCGGCAAGTTGATCAAAGACAATCTTGAAGTGACTAAGGAATCAGGATTGCCATTCTTTTAAGACTTACTGCGTAAGTCTATCTATTTCGCTAAAGCTCATAGATCGTTTTCTTCTTAGAACATTTGTTTAGAAGTATTGTTGTTTTCAAGTATTATCCAGATTAATTGGTCACACTTTGCCCGCACAGGGCAAAGTCTAGATCTGCATTATCCGAGTAGCACAGTCACTTAGCGTTACAACATTACAGAGGCGGTTGTCCGGTACCTCGAGTTGCGTCTTTTCACAACGGCGGATTAATACATATACGCTAACATACGCATTAACCGTGTGCTATCACTAGCACGTCTTTTAGCCTTACATAGTTCTTCAAACAATCAAATCGCGGCATTTAGATAGCGATCGTCATCCTTGCGGGTAGTGATTGAGTACTCTTTTACAGCGAAGAGATTTCCGTCCCAGTGACCCGAGGTCCTGTTGTCATAGGCGCATGAAGTTTAGCCTGCGCTAGCCCGTTACTGTATGATTTTTAAGTAGACTTGTTGTCTGAAGAACTAGATCTTGTTGATAATGTGTGAGCCATGTACACGAACTTGTATGTGTCCGTTATAATAATCGTCTGTTTCTAAAACTCTGCGAGCAAATTGTTCTCTCGCTTCAATATAACTGCATTCTGATTTTGATCGACAATAAAAGAGTATTTCTCTGCTAAAGTTTTCAACGCCCAGTGCCAACACATCTTTTGTTAGTTCTGGGCTAGAGCCATAATATGTTTGCCAATCTGAATCTGTTTTACCTCGAATCTTCTTGCGCTTCTTGTTACCATTTTTTAGTTTGACCATTTTATAAGTGGTCTTGCTAAATTTTGCTAATTTTTTGCCAATATACTTCCTGCCAGTCTGTTTATTTGTGATCAAATAAACAAAACCAACACAATCTTCGGGTAAGGTTTCTACTTGAGAGTTTTCGTAAATCCATGACATGCATAGTAATTATGACAAACATGTAATATCACAAATTTTTCTCGTAAATCCAACCCAATTGCTGTGTTTGGTGTAACCAAGTAAATATTGGAGTAGTAAACTCCAAAGTCCACTCGCCGTTCCAGCTCAAATAGTTACTGTGTGACTTAGGTCTACCCACCGGAGTGTACACGGCCCTGTATAAAAAATCCTTGAATTCGTAGCCTTCTATGGTGATTTGTTCTACAATGATGGCCTTGTCGGCCAGTATTTCGTTATCGTTTACCACAGTATCGGTATCAACTTTATTGGTAAACCCAACACCGATGCTGTGTGCGCCATCATCCAAGGTGACATCAAAATTATAAGTATGTTCTTCTTTCAATATGCCCTCGTCTTGTAGCTTGTTGTCCATGGCAAGATAAAACTCTGGCCAGCGATCAGCATAACCAACGGGCTTTAGTGTTATTGTAAATTGTAAACTAGTAGCCATTTGATTCAAAATACTGTTGTAACATTGGAAAATTTTTAACCACGCTGTTATTACGCATACTGTCCAGTTGCTTGAATTTTAACACACACTCAGCTGCCAGGTCTGGATCTTGATTGCCTAATGCCACACTGGCCAAGGCCGCATGTGTCTCTGATATCAAATTTTCTATCACGTGTGCTTGATTTCTAAAGTTGGTCAAACCCTTTATTCGAGATTGTGACAGTGTGGTGTATCTGCTGAGTTGCACTTGAAATTCTGTTTGTAAATGTATTTTTACCGAGTCGGGCAACAATCTAATCTGTTGCCATGCAGGATCTGTAGCAAAGTAACTGTCAATTAAAAAGTCATTGTCCAAACACCAATCAATCAGCTGACTATAGTAATTGATAGTCAATAGTGTAGGAACAGTACGCACCACAAACGCAACGTTTTCCGGAGCATGATCTTTAAAATGAGCAATGTTACTTAATAAGGTATCGATATCACTACCATAACGAACATAATCGTTTGAGAAGTTTACAGTTTCTACACTCATTCCAATTTCAACTCGCTTGAACCGAGCCAATTTGTCCCACAGATGATCTATGTTGTGCATACAGTTAGTAGTAAAACTAAAGCTGAAGTCAGTGCGGTCATTGGCAACAAACAGATCGATAAGTTGATGAAACCGCTTGTTAATAGTGGGTTCTCCGCCAATGATGTGCAGGCTGACCAGATCGGTGGCCAGTAGCGTAGAACAAAAATTGTCCCATACCTGTTGATCGTCTGTCCAATTTAATCTACGCGAATCCTTAATCCACCCCAGTGCTTTGTAATCATTGGCCAGTTTAAAACTGCTGTTGGGACTACACATCACACAGGCCAAGTCGCATTCGTTGCCTAGACTCAAATGGTAACTGACAGGTCGAGTAACAGTAGCGCCATCATTGGCTAGGCTGTATTCAAATGCCGCACGATGCGGACTTTGCTCAAAACTCTTGTAAAAGTTACGATCATAAAACAACACACTCTTTAGATTTTCTTTAATACGCTTGCTGTGGCTACCCAAGCTGTCCTGATGCTGACAAACCCCGCAAGCAGGATTTGGTGTATCGCTCATCTTTTGTAATCGCTCATCACGTAGCCTGCGACTTTGCCAATAATCTTCCACAGGGTAGTTCTTGATATTCCACTCTTGGCCTGCATCTGTTTGTGTGATTAGCTTGCTCATACAGCCACACAGATCGTAGCTACCATCATGATTGATGTGTAGCTCGTACCAGGGAATGTTACAGAATATATCTTTATTGGGCATCTCTACATTTCAATTTACAAATTTCTAAAGGTGCTATCTCAAAGCGAGTCAGCAGTTCGTTCCATAGTGGATCATCTATTATTTCTTTTAGTGTACGTGTCTTGATACTTAATCGATCTCGGTACTTGTCTACAAAATCATTTTCCAGGTAGCCTGAATTAAACCAAGGGCACGGAAATACCAACCCGTCCACGTTGATAAACATTTCTTTGGTCCAGTTAGCGCAACGGGCCCACGGATGCCTATCTACCACACGGTGCAACACCATTGGAACATGTTTGGTAAACACACTGGTATGCACTTCGTATTTGCTAGTCTTTGCAACATACCCACGTATGGGCTTCAATGGGTCAACTCCGTTGACAGCATACATGCCATCAAATTTGCTACTAAGCACAGCGTCAAAGGTATCAAATTCTAGTTCACGTGCTAGATCTTCTATCCAGGGCATCTTGTCTTCGTTGAATTTAAAGTAAATGGCTGACCAGTTCATCGAACACGAGCTGGCCTTACGCAAGGCACGAGCACCTGCAACGATGCTTTCAAAGTTGCTGTTTACTCGATACTGTTCGTTGCTGGCTTGGTTCCACCCGTCAATGCTGAATGTGACTTTGTCATTGATGTGCAGTAACGATCCTAGTTCGGTCCACCATTCTGCGGTTTTATAACTGCCGTTGGTCACAATGATCAAACTAGTATTGTGTCTGGCAGATTTAATGTATCTGACAATTTCTAAAAAGTCTTTGGCATAGATAGGATCGCCTATATCACCACAAAAGGTTATTTCGTGTATGTCTTGTAGCACGTCTCGAGTAAAAGCACGTTGAAACTCCAGTAGAGTAATTTCTCTATTGACCAATTCTGGCCGTAACTCCGTGCGCGGACAGCGCGGACATTTTAGTGTACACTTGCTACTAATCTCAATGTGTATGCGATTGTGATTAAGTAATTTCGATGTCGGTGTTGTAACTAGTAAATCCATTTTCTTTAACCACATGTAGTGTGTTGTTTACACGCCCGCTGAGTTCATCTTTGTGTGACACCAACCAAATACTCTTGTTGCTTTCTCTACTCATCTTTTTAAGTATAGCTAAACTGTTTTCAACACCTGAACTGTCCATGCCCGAATCAACCAGTTCGTCAATGAACAAGAGATTGATTGGCTGATATAAACTTTCCCATACATCACGGAATGCCCAACTCAATGACAAGATCAAGCGATTGCGTTCACCACGACTCAAATTATCAAAGTCTAAATCTCTACCTAGTTCTGTGATGCTGGTAGTTAAATCGTTGTTGAACTTGATGGTATGTGGCAAACCAATGCGATCCAGGTACTGCCCTAATCTGGCATTCAAGTAACTTAGGTTCTGATCAATGATACGCTTACGGATAAAGCTATCTTTGTTGGTTAGCAGTTTTAACAAAAACTCTTGATGCTCTCGAATACTGGTAAGCTCATTGATTACATTGTAGGTGACTTCTTCAACTGCGGTAGATTGCATTTCAACAATTTGTTCTGCATACGGGTCGGTGTCATCCAACTTGGCCGCAAGCTGGTTGATTAGACTATCTACCGTGGCCTGATGATGTATAGCATCAGATTCTTTGTCGTAAAATGTTTCGGGTCGCGGTCCTAGTTTGCCCAGCCCGTCGTGAGCCAATTGTAGTTCAGCCAGAGTGGCAGCATGGGTTCTCTGATTCTCTTCTGCTGTTGATAAGTCTTTCTGCTTCTGTCCCAGTACTTGTTGGTGCTTCGTGTCATGGAATTCCTGCCCGCAGGTATGACACGTATGATTTTCCAGCGAAACAAGTTCAGCTGATGTTTTGGCAATAGCCTTTTCTTCTCGACCAAGATCCATCTTGGATCTCGTAATCGCCGACGATAGTTCGTTGATGTCCTTTCGGGTTTGATCCCAAGTCTTAAACGCCGAGTGTGCTTGAATTTCGGCCGCAATGTCAATTCTCTGTAGCTCTTCAATCGCCGTTTGTAGTTTCTGTATTTCTTCTGCATGTTTAGTGCTCCATAGAGTTTGTCTACGTTTTAATGCATCAATTTGCTCTTGTATACGAACGTTGGCATCAGTCACAGCCTTGATACGAAACTCTTCTTGCTGTATTGCATCTTTGGTTGCTTTGTTTTGTTCTTTTAATCGATCAGCTTTTTCACTCAGTAAAGTGATACCAAGTAACTGTTCAATGATGGTGCGTTGTTCATTTGCCTTGAGTGCTAAAAAAGGTTCTGTGTAAGTGTTAAGTGCAACAATATGCTTGAACATGTCGTGACTCATGCCCAACATACGCTCTATTTCTGCTTGTGTTTCTCTCGAATCACCTTGTGCATCGTCGGTAATTTCTTTTTCGGTGTCGCCAACAAAAAATTTCATCGTGTTGGGTTTGCGGCCACGCTCAATGCGATAATCAATGCTGTCTTTTTCAAAATCAATAGTGACCATCATGTTCTTTTGATTGGTCTTATTGATTAAATTGTCCTTTTTAATGTTGGTAAGAGCATTGCCGTACATGGCATAACTGAGAGCATTGATAATAGTAGTTTTACCTGTTCCGTTTCTTGCGCCCGAATCGTCCCCTCCTAGGTCCAAGTTTTCGCCCAGGACCAGTGTCAAGTCCCGGCGATCAAAATTTACTGCCTGCGTGGTGTTACCCACACTCATAAAATTCTTAACGGTTAAAGTTTTAATTTTGAACATAGATTATTATTATACTACAAGTGTCATGGAGAAAGCAAGTCGTAGCCCATGGCTCGGGCAATTTCGTTGTGAGTACTACCAAAGTTTTGATTTCGAATATAGTCAAACCATTTCATTTGTTTGACAAACATCTTGCCGTCACTGCCAGCAGAGTTTTTAACACGATTGGCCAGGGCTTGTAGTTGTGTATTGGACGAGTCGTGGTATTTGCTAACAACCAAATCACGTGCTTGCTCGGTCATTGAATTGATATTGTAATACCGTGGAAACTCAAGAAAATTAAATTTGTATACCAGTTGATTTTGTTCGGCCCAGGCAATCAATTGATCCAGGTACAATACATTTTGTATGTTAACTGTGGGAAAGATATAAACCTTAAATGAGTCTGATTCTAGCTTTTTAAATTGGAGTATGTTGGCCTCAACATCAGACCATGTGCCTCCGCGAGTCAGTTCAAATCTAGATCCAATGTCATCTATGCTTATGGCTATGTCAACTTCTTTGAATTTTTGTATATTATCAATTATGTCTGTTGGATACACACTACCATTGGTATTAAAGTGCAATCGTATATGATTGCAATGATCAGTATCAACGGCTGTTTGTACAAAGGTGCGTAGTTCTTTTAATAAAAACGGCTCGCCACCAAAAAAGTCTAAATTTTCTATAGTGGGCAATAGGTTATCCAATTCTTTCCAAGTGTACTCTCTATATCCATCCCATCTTTCTACTTCAACTGGGATAGCACTAAATTGTTTGGTTTCTGCCGCAATCAATGAACTATTGCTAGGATTACAAGTGCGACATTTAAAATTACAAGTATTACTTGGCTTTAAGTCTAAACTGCGAATTTGTACATCATCGTACCACCGTGAATTAAAATCTTGAGCATTCTTGCCCATGTGCCATTGACGATTGCTTGACAACCCTTGTTTTTCTAAACGCCAACAATGGTCACAACTGTCTGGACGTCCACCCGTAGACATTTGTTTACGTAACAAATCCATTTTATCATTGTTAAATATTTCAACTAATGAACTTTCGTTTACGTTGCCAACAGGTACAGTATTAACACAGCACGGGTACACGTCACCGGTGTGCCTGATTTCTAAATGACTCCACAGCAACGGACACACAGTATCAGCAAGTCGATATCCAGTGCCCGGT
>Ga0209188_1000876_pt1 | contig 26521 bp, 15 predicted proteins | sample C_130625_EF_Meta_FD_187307 | JGI IMG/M metagenome (GOLD analysis project Ga0209188, IMG submission 187307) | Freshwater microbial communities from Lake Croche, Canada to study carbon cycling - C_130625_EF_MetaG (SPAdes) (version 2) | ecosystem: Environmental > Aquatic > Freshwater > Lake... | reverse complement strand
ATTTAGTTAAAATATTACCTACACTTACTGATCATGCTGTAACGTACATCGAGGATGCTGCAAAAACAAAGAAGCCCTTTTTTTTATATTTTGCACTAAGCTCACCTCATTTCCCAATTGTTCCTACGCCTGAATTTAAAGGTAAAAGTAAAGCGGGAGCTTACGGTGACTATGTCGAAGAAACGGATGCTATGGTAGGCAAAGTGCTTGAAGCGCTTAAAAAGAGCGGTCTTGAATCCAGTACGCTCGTCATTTTCACGAGTGATAATGGACCTGAAGTAGCTGCTGAAATCGGTATAGGAGCTTATGAAAGAGCCCATATATTTGGTCATTATAGTATGGGACCACTGCGTGGCGTAAAACGAGATACCTGGGAAGGAGGCCACCGAGTTCCTTTTATTGCTCGCTGGCCTAATGTGATTCCAGCGCATTCAACCAGTACGGAATTAGTCAGCCATATCGATATTATGGCAACGGTAGCAGCACTCTTAGGGGTAAAACTTCCCGATTCTGCGGGCGTAGATAGCTTTAATATATTACCCGCCTTGAAAGGAGAAAAACTTACACAGCCTATCAGGGAGGCAATGGTGCATCATAGTGGTAGTGGAGATCTTGCTATTCGACAAGGCAACTGGGTCTTTATTGATGCAAAAAGCGGTAATGCAAATGGGGCCCATGCTCAGAGCACATGGTTTAATAAAGTACGTGGCTATACTGAGGATAATTATCCCGGGCAGCTTTTTAATTTAACTGATGATATAGCAGAGCGTAAAAATTATTATGCGATACACCCCGAAATTGTTAGTCATCTAAAATCCCTTCTAGAAAAATATAAAAAAGAGGGAAGGAGCACGCCAGGCGTACCTCAAAAAAATGATACTACAAAAGATTTCTCAGACGGCTTTGCTTGGATTCCTAATGAAACTACCCCTTAATATATGCTTAAAAATAAACGATTTTTAATACTGCTTGGATTATCTGTTTTGCTCTTATCGGGATTCAAAGATAAATCAAAAAATCAAAAAAAAGAATCCTACATAGAACATGAGGAAAAAGCGGTGCTTGCTGGTAGTGCAGAAGCGCCTACGGAAAAAGGTATATTGTGGTATAGAAAACCTGCTACGGTTTGGAACGAGGCACTTCCTTTAGGCAATGGTAAGCTCGGTGCTATGGTATATGGCGGCATTTTGCATGAAGATATTCAGCTTAATGAAGACACTATTTGGGCTGGTTATAAAAGAAGCGACGTTGATAATCCAAATTCTTTAAAGGTTCTCCCTAAAGTGCGCGCTCTTCTTTTTGCAAATAAAGCAGGCGAAGCAACAGAGCTTATTAAAGAAAATATGATGGGAGTGCCTCAAAATATATTATCCTATCAACCGCTAGGTAATCTCTACATCGATTTTAGCGGAATTTCTAAAGTTGAAAATTACCGGAGAACACTGGATATAAAAACAGGTATAGCTACAGTTACCTATAAAGCAGAGGGTGTGGAATTTAAACGTACGCTCTTAGTTTCAGCACCGGATCAAGTCATTGCTATTCATTTAACCGCGTCTCAGTTAAGCCATATCCATTTTAAGGCCAGTCTTTCACGCTCAAAAGATGCGCGTTTCTTTGCAGATACAACAACGAATAACCGCTATATCATGCGAGGCCAAATCATGGCCCAGTATAGCAATGATCCAAAGCCTGTTCCTGCCATGCGTTTTGAAGGTGAAATGCAAATAACGACAGTAGGAGGTAACGTAGTTTCTGATGATACGGGTATTGAAGTCAGTGGTGCTGATAGTGCTCTAATACTAATTACTGCTGCAAGTGACTACAAAGGATTAGATCCTGAAACGCAGTGTAAACAGGTGCTTAACCAGGCAAAAGATAAATCTTGGGATCAAATCACCGAAGTTCATTTAAAAGATTTTACTCAAATAGCCGGTCGAGTGGATCTCGATTTGGGAAGTGCTGGCCCAGATGTTGAGGCTCTCCCAACAGATGAACGTATCCAGCGCATGCGTTCCTTTAAAGCGGATCCTGGTATGATAGCAGACTATTTTATGTATGGTCGCTACCTTCTAATGACAAGCTCACGGCCTGGAGGAATGCCTGCTAATCTACAAGGACTATGGAATGCTGATATGAACGCAGCGTGGAATAGTGATTACCATACCAACATCAATATTCAGATGAATTATTGGCCAGCTGAAGTATGCAATCTTTCTGAATGTCATATTCCGTTATTCGATTTTATGGATAGTCTTGTAGAGTCGGGAACTAGAACTGCTAAAATCGAGTATGGAGCTAAAGGGTGGGTCGTTCATCATTTGTCTGATCCTTTTTCGTTTACTTCACCAGCAGATGGTCCTCAGGGTGTATGGCCTATGGGTGCTGCTTGGCTATGCCAACATCCTTGGCAGCACTATGAATTTACAGGGGATAAAGTTTTCTTAAAAAATAAAGCTTATCCGCTTATGCGTGGCGCCGCCATGTTCATTATGGATTTTCTTGTTCCTGCTCCTGCGGATACTGCAATGCCAGGGCGTCTTGTTACTAATCCCTCTCATTCTCCAGAGAATAGTTTTTATCTTCCTAATCATACAAAGTCTCAATTGACCTATGCGTCTACGATGGATTTAGAAATCATCTACGACTTACTTAGCCACTGCATTGAAGCTTCTCGAGTTCTTGGAGTAGATGAAGACTTTAGAGCACAATGTGAAAAAACGATTTCATTATTACCTCCGCTTCAAATTAGTCCTAAAGATGGTAGGCTTCAGGAGTGGATTTCTGATTACGCTGAGTCAGATATTCACCATAGGCATACATCGCACTTATTTGCTTTGCACCCGGGTGATGAAATTACACTCAGCGGTACACCACTTCTTGCAGAAGCTGTGCGTAAGTCCCTCATAGTACGCGGAGACAAAGGTGCTACCGAATGGAGCTTAGCTTGGAGAGCAAGTTTATGGGCACGGTTACAAGAATCTGAGCATGCCTATAGCCAAATAGCATTACTTACTTCGACTGATTTATTTCCAAATCTTTTCAACCGGTATGATTCGAGAAAAGAAACGCCTTTTCAAATCGATGGAAATTTCGGTGCAACTGAAGGTATAGCTGAGATGTTAATTCAGAGTCAGAAAAATGAAATCAAACTCTTGCCTGCTTTGCCGTCTGAGTGGTCAGACGGTGCCGTGAAAGGTCTTAGAGCACGCGGTGCTTTTACTGTTGATATGGCTTGGTCTAAGCAAGTACTCACTTATGCCACAGTGCATTCAGATATTGGTGGTAATTTCCGTTTACGTACTTCGCTACCGTTAAGAGTATATATAAACAATAAAGAAATTAAGGTAAGTCACGTGGCTAATGACCTTATTGAATTTAGTACGGAACCAGGAACCGCTTACACGTTAAAGTTGTAAGCGGACTTAATATTTTGTTAAATTATTTAAGTACAATTACGCTATCGCTTGGATCAATTTGAGCGGTAGGTAAGTTTACCGTTATATCATTTCCCATTTGGCTTATAGTGAGCTGGGAGTGATCACTTAACGCATAAGCTTGGGTGAATTGCTGATCCGACTTAAGGGTAAGTTTACCCTCTGCAGGCCACTTGAGTACGTGTAAGTAAAGATGGTCTGCTTTTGTAGTTACAACACCCCACGTTGGAACGTAGTCTAGGGGACTTGCTTTAGTACCATAAATTGAATCGCCATTCTTATCCATCCACTGACCTACTTCACCTAGGATACGAATAGCCTCACTGGGCAATTCACCCTCTGAGGTAGGACCAACATTAAGTAGGAAATTGCCTCCCTTGCTACAGATATCAGCTAATTTTTGAACGACTTCTTTCGATTGTTTCCAGTGATTATCTGCTTTGTTATAGCCCCAGTGATTATTCAACGTCATGCATACTTCAAAGTCTCTTATTTGTTTTCCACCAGGAATATATTGTTCCGGAGTTCCGTAGTCAGAGCCATAACCTAAACGGTCATTGATTAACGTTGCGGGCTGTTTCTCGTGAATAAGAGCAGCCATCTTATCAGCTTCTAAGATTTTAGCTCTGTTACGAATACGGAAAGAACCGCCACCATCAAACCATAGAATTCCAATTGGCCCATAGTTTGTCAGAAGTTCAGAAACTTGATCACGCATGAATTGGTCATATTTAGTGACATCTGCATTAGGGTTAGGATTTCCGTGAAAACCTCCTTGATCATAAGCAGCAGGTATTTCGGGATGATGCCAATCTGCGATAGAATAATAAAAACAAAAAGTAAGTCCCGCTGCACGTGCAGCTGTTGATAGTTCCTTCATAGGATCTTTACCATAAGGGGTAGCTTTAACGACTGTGTAATCCGTTGCTTTTGAATCAAACATACTAAAACCGTCATGGTGGCGTGACGTGATCACCATGTATTTCATTCCCGCTTTTGCTGCAACGTCGGCCCACTTAGCTCCATCAAATTTAATAGGATTAAAGACCTTAGCGAATTTTTCGTATTCGGCATTTGGCATTTTTGTTTCAAGCTGAAACCATTCTGCGTAACCTTTTTTACCGTTCCATTCTCCTGCTGGAACTGAATATAAACCCCAGTGAATAAACATACCGAACTTAGCATTTCTAAACCATTCCATGTGCTGATCGTGTGCAGCACGCTCCTGAGCAGTTTGTACATGAAATGAAGCTAAATCCTTAGCAATCAGTGGATCGAGTGCTTTAGCCCATAATTCATAACCCACAGCATCAGGATGTAAGTGATCTTTACTTAAGCCTAACCAGTTATCACCTACAGGTGTCATGAGAGGGACAAGATCAAGATAGGTAATGGATTCGTCCTCTGTTTTTTCGTACTCCTTAATAAGTTCATTCGTAGCCATCATTTTTTCATTCGCTCGTTTATTGGGCATGATGCTAACTAATATAATTTTAATTCCTTCAAATTTATTTTGGGTGTGTTTAATTACTTCTCGTACGCCTCGAGCGATATCTTTAGGTGTATCTGCGCCATTGTTTGTACCGATAAGAATTACACCGACTTTAGGATGAAGGCTTGCAATATCCATATTCTCTAAGCGCCAAATTACGTTTTGTGTTTTATCGCCGCTGATACCGAAGTTAAGTGCGCCTAAGGAGGCGAAGTGTTCGTTCCAGACTGCACGGCCTCGAACGTTCCATCCTTCTGTGATAGAATCTCCAATGAAGATGATATCGCAGGGCTTACCTTTAATATCGGCTACTCGTTGCGTACAACCTGCAATGATTTTGGGTGATTTTATATAGCGTGCATTATCAGGTATGACGGTTGTAGGTAGCGAAGCTGCCTGAATGCCTGGAAGGGCGCACATTAAGGCAAGGAATAGAGCAGGAATGAATTTCATAGGGGGATGGGGTAAAATGGTAAATAAGCCTAGTACTTAAATTAGACTTAAATAAAAGACGTATAAAGATTATATTTTGTTACTGTTATTGAGGACTAAATCCTACATTTTTTAATAAACCCCACTTATAGATATGCCCTTATTTTTTAGACCTACTCTGGTTTCTTGGTTATTAATAGCGCTATGCTTAGTAACGATTCCCTTGGCACAGGCAGTTTCACCGCTTCCTCCTACAGGTCTAATGACTGAGCTGCTCTCAGAGCCAGAGCTAACTACACTTAGAACGGCTTCTCCTCACTTGAGTTGGATTTTATCTGATTTAAGTCGAGGAGCAGAACAGTCTGCTTATGAGATTAAAGTAGACCGAATCGATTCATCTTCGAAAGCAGTAACTTTCTTTGATTCGGGTAAAGTAATCTCTTCAGAATCAAGTTCAGTGGCATTAAATGGATTAACGTTGGATTCCTACCACGTCTATACGTGGAGCGTTAGAACGTGGAATAAAACTAATGAAGTAAGCCCTTGGTCTAATGGGCAAAAATTTAAGACAGGCAAACTCCTGAGAGAAAATGAGGGACCTGACTTTTCACCGTTTAACAAAGATTTTTCAAACCGTTACCCTTTAGAATTCGATCACGTTAAACCCAGTTTAATTATAAAGAAAGCAGACGGATCATACTTCGTGGATTTTGGCCGAGCAGCTTTTGGAACAGTGGTCTTAAACGTTAAAGCGGATCATGCCTCAATAATTCCAATTAGGATAGGTGAGGTTCTTTTAAAGAACAAAAAACAGCTTAATTCTAAACCAGGTAAAGCAAGACGCTATGCTGCTTTAGAACTAGAGGTGTATCCAGGCGAGCGATCCTATCTTTTAAAATTGCCTAATGATCCCTATAACACGCGAGATGCAGCCGTCCACATCCAGCCAGGGGTACATCAGGTTTTTCCGTTTAGATACTGTGAAATTGATAACTATCCAGGACTATTAACACCTGATGCGATTTATCAAAGTGTAGTGCACTATCATTTTAATGCTAGTGCTGCATATTTTCAGTCGAGTAATACAGTGCTCAATCAAGTGTGGGAGTTGTGCCGCTATAGTATGAAGGCTACGAGTTATCTAGGAGCCTATGTCGATGGAGACAGAGAAAGAACGGCTTACGAAGCAGATGCTTATATTAATCAGCTTGGGCATTACAACGTAGATAGAGAATACACGTTGGATAGATATTCTTATCAGTACTTACTTCAACACCCGACTTGGCCAATTGAATGGCAGCAGCACATGCTATTCATGGCTTGGGCTGACTACATGTATACAGGCGATGTGGCGCCCCTAAAAGCGAATTACGAAGCTCTTAGTGCAAAAACACTTCGGGCCCTTGATCGTGGAGATGGTCTTATTTCTGCAGACCCTAAACTTCAGACGGATGCCTTTAAAAAATCGATCTCATTTTATGCTCCACTAAGAATTGTTTTAGACTGGCCTTACCCCGAAAGAGACGGCCACCAAGTTACATCAGTTGATTCCGTTGTGAACGCGTTTTACTATCGTAGTTTGGTGCTTATGGCTCAAATAGCAGAAGTCATTGGTAAAAAAGAGGAGAGTGTTATGTGGAAAAATAAAGCAGCGCATGTAAGTGAGATGTATGACCATGTATTTTATAACACAGTTACAGGACTTTATCGTGACGGTGAGGGTGTAGGGCACTCCTCAATGCATGCCTCACTCTTCCCCCTAGCATTTGGACTAGTGCCGTTAGAACGACGTCAGAGGATTAGTAGCTTCATTGCTTCAAAGGGAATGGCCTGCAGCGTATATGCATCTCAATACTTACTCGAATCCCTGTTTGAAAATAACAAAGATAGAGAAGCGCTTGCATTATTAACCAGTACCTCAAAACGAAGTTGGTATAACATGATTCGTGTGGGAAGCACAATCTCCATGGAAGCCTGGGATGATTCTTTCAAACCAAATGAAGACTGGAATCATGCGTGGGGTGCGGCTCCTGCAAATCTGATTCCCAGATATGTAGCGGGTGTAAGACCTCTAAAGCCTGCATTTAGTGCATTTACGGTAGATCCTAGACTCGGAGATTTAAGTCACCTAGCTATGGTGATACCCACAATAAAGGGAGTAATTAGTGTTAACGTTTCTCAGACTGCCACGCACTGGGACTTAACTTTAGCTGTTCCTGCTAATACGCTAGCTCATGTTTATGTTCCCTGCACAAAGCCTGAACTTATTTTAGAGTCTAATCAGCCGTTAAACTTTTCCGATATCATACAAGACGGGGGAGTAGAAAACGGTAAGCGCGTGCTCTTAGTTAAAGCGGGTCAATATACGTTTAGTTGTCCGCAGTAATTTAATCTCATTTTCGGTGCAGTGCGTTTGATGAGTACTAAGCGCCTAAGAATTACCACACCGTTTTTCTATTTAAACAATTATAAATAGTTTGAGATAAAAAAAGCGACTTAGGTGTAAAACCTAGTCGCTTGGTACAGTCCAGTAAGTCTTTTAAGCCTGATGCTCTAGGTTAATAGCCTTGTATCCACCTTTTGACTTAAAGAACAGAAAAAGACCAATAAAGCAGGCGAGTGCAAATCCTGGGAAAAGCGCAATACGTGCAAGTGCACCAAATTGGCCTGCAAGGTTTGCCTCTTTCAAAGACGAGACCCCTGGCTCATCAATAACTGTAGTTGCTTTTACAGGATCAATCGCTTGGTAGGCTCCTAGCAGGTATTGTTTTTCTACAGTGACTGATTGATAGACGCCTGGATTTTGAGCTTTTAGTGTATCTGTTGAAGCCGACTCTTGAAGAAATCCGATAAAGGGAGCTCCAATAATACCTACTGCAAGCATTCCTATACCGCCCATGGCGTTTAGCGTAAGTGCTCCGCCTTTTGGACATTGTTCAGAGGTGAGTCCCAACATGGTTGGCCAGAAGAAACTCTTTCCACAGGCATAGAGCGTAGCTGCTGCAAATATTACGATCATACCTGAAGAACTTGTCTTAGACAGAGCAGTTAATCCAAGTATAGCTAAGGTAGAACCACCTATGAGTACGCCAAGAGGGGATAGTTTATGAACGATTGAGCCCGCTAAAAATCTAAGTACAACCATGACTGCAGAAGTATAAACAAGTACCCAAGCTGCATTATGACCTGCTGCTTTCATAGGCGTTTCCATTAGCGAGCTAATCCATCCATCGGTACCTAATTCTGTAATAGCAAGAGGTATCATAATGATAATCATAATTGCTAAGAATCCGCGGCCGAATGACTTAGTAACAGCTGCAAAGGTTACAACAACACCACCAGTTAAGATCCAAACTACGGTTTGGGACCAGCCAAATACTTGACCTACCTGGGCGAATACAAGACCAAAGCCAACGAGTGCACCAATTGCTCCTAACTCTTTTAACATTTCTGTATAACTGACGCCTGCTAGCTCACGTTCACTCTTAGGGAAGTTAAGGCCAGCAAGAATTACAAAGAATGCTACTGCAGGAATTAAGATTAAACCTAAATTAATTCTCCAATCTGTATTGTTTGCTAGTGCGATCGTGCAAAGGCCTCCAGCGACTAAACCTGCTGGCCATCCAGCATGGAGGCGATTTAGCCACTTGATTTTTTCCTTACTAAAGAGTGTAGCTACAATTGGATTAGCATACGACTCTACAGTTCCATTACCTAAGCCTAAGATAATACTTCCCCAGTAAAGCAGAGCGTAGCCCTTCTTTTGAGCTACGAGAAGTTCAGCTCCAGAAAGACCGTGAATCGTTGAGTAGGCCATGAAAGCCATAGCGGTATACGTTAAGTAACACACAAAAGAGAAGATCATCGCTGTTTTATAACCGATACGGTCAATGAATAAGCTGAAGATGATAATACTTACTCCGAAAGGCCATATGCCTGCTCCGATTAATTCACCCGCGGTGACTTTGTCTAAACCAAAGTCTGTAACGAATTGTCCCCCACAGAGGATTATGCGACTTACAAAGGCGTAAGCGGTAGTAATAATGGCTATGAAACAGCCCCAGAACAGGATTTTATCGTGACGATTATTCATTGATTTAAGGGTTAATACTAAATCTAGCTAAATTGATTTAAAGCTACTAACGAAAAGGGTATAGTTAATTCGCAGAATACAGGTGAATACTAAGAGACGCCACTAAACTGTCTGGGGTAACTTTAAAAAGGGGTTTAAAGTTAGTATAGTCTTAAATGGCAAAGTTTAATCAGTCAAGGCCGTCAATTCCAGTTTATGTTGTCACATCCAGATTGATGAAATATGGCTAAAGAGTAATTTAAAGATTCCGTGGACTCCCCTTACTCCCGTTTTAGTTCTTCTCGTTCCCAGACGTTTTTAAGCGTCTTTATTATCATAGGATCACTCTTTGCAACTTACTCCACCAGTTTTCATGGACCTTTTATTTTTGATGATAATTCATCTATCATTGATAACACCTCTCTTAAGCATTTAAGCCAAATTTTTTCACTTCACGGAGGAACTGGTTTTACGGTTTCAGGTAGGCCTATTTTAAATGCAAGTTTAGCACTTAATTATGCTTTAGGGGGTTATGCTGTTTTTGGCTTCCATGTCTTAAATTTTATTATTCATTGTGCAGCTTCAGTCACTCTTTTTGGTTTATTAAGGCGTACCTTAAAGCGAATCATGAAAGAGGGCCTTAGCCCCTACGAAGTAAGCACCTTAAGTCTTTTAATTACTCTTTTATGGGCACTTCATCCGCTTCAGACAGAGTCGGTTACTTACGTGATTCAGCGAGCAGAATCCTTAATGGGGTTTTTCTATTTATTTAGTATCTACGGCTTTATTCGCTCAATTGATGAAGCCAACGAGAAAGCGAGTCGCACTTGGGCAATCCTATCAGTCGTCTCGGTATTTCTAGGCATGGGATCCAAAGAGGTTATGGTTTCAGCACCATTTTTCATTTTACTCTACGATAGAACATTAATTACCGGTACCTTTTTACAGGCGCTAAAAAAGCGTAAACTCTATTACACGTTTCTAGCGCTAAGTTTAATTATAGTTTGTCTTATCGCCTTAAATACAGGAACTCGTAATGATACAGCAGGATTTGGACTTCAAGTTAGTCCACTTCAGTATTGGCAGACTCAGTTTCAGGCTATTACGCATTATCTTTTTTTAAGTGTATGGCCTAAAGACCTCATCTTCGACTATGGAGTAGTGTGGACGCGTGGACTATCTGAATATTGGTATCATGCACTTATTGTCATCGCTTTGTTAAGTTTAACTGGGTGGGCGATGATTCAAAAGAAAGCCTATGCGCTTCTAGGTGCTTTCTTTTTTGGCGTATTAGCACCTACATCTATTGTTCCAGGTGTAAGACAAACGATGGCGGAACACCGGATGTATTTACCATTAGCTTCAGTTATCACGGCATTAGTTTTAATTGGCTTTCTGCAGCTAAAGAAAAAAGGTTTATTTAAAGTAGGCCTGATTACCTGTCTGTCTTTTTCTTGTGTTCTAGCTTATCTGACTTTGAGTAGAAATGCGGTATACCAAAATCCACTTACGTTATATCGGGATACGGCAACCAAACGTCCCGAGAATGCTTTTGCACATTATAATCTGGCTAACCAGATATTACTTAAGGGAAAAACAAAAACAGAGAACGTTAATCAAGATGAATTAGAAGAGGCCTCACGTGAATATGCTGCATGTATCCAGTATGCTCCCAATTATGCTGATGCTTATTTTAATTGGGGGAATACACTGCATTTACTTGGTAAGACCCGTGATGCGATTGAGAAATACGATCATGCAGTAGCGTATAATCCAAAACACGCCGAAGCAGAGGCTGCGCTTGCTGCCGAGCTTGGAAAAATTCCAGGCGCTGAAAAACTAGCACTCATGCATCTTGAAAGGTCAGTTACTTTGAATGCTGAAAATTATGATTCGCAGGATAATCTCGGTATAGCTCTTTCTCAAATTCCAACACGTATAGCTGAGGCTGAAGCGCATTTTTTAAAAGCAATCGCGCTTAATCCTAAAGACGCTAAAGTGCACAATGATTTAGGTTTAATGCTCTCACAGATTGATACTAGAAAAGCGGATGCGATTAGCGAATACCTTAAAGCAATAAACCTAAATCCAACCCTCACTGAAGCCCATGTGAATATCGCTTTCTTATTGTCTGAATTCCCAGATAAAAGAGACACCGCTATTTCGCAGTATGAAGAAGCGCTTAAGCTCGATCCTAATCAAGCTTTGGCGCATAACAATGTGGCAAACCTATTTGCCTCAATCCCCGAGAAGCAAGCAGAGGCAATTATTCATTATCAGGCAGCCTTAAGGCTTAAGCCTAACTATGCCGAAGCGCATAATAATCTAGCGAATGTGCTTAATAAAATACCTGAACAAGTCTATGAAGCAATTAGGCATTATAGAGCAGCTATTTTTGCTCAGCCCGATTACGTTGAAGCTCATTACAATTTGGCTGCAACCTTAGGTAATCAAGGTAGGCTTAATGAAGCAGCTGAGCAGTTTAAATTAGCCCTTAAATATAACCCTCATTTTCAACCTGCTATTGATGCTCTTAATCTAATTAATGCGCAAGGCCGTTAGATTTTGGCAGTAGGAGTGTTAAGCGTTGGCTTAATTATACCCAATGACCATCTCACTGCGTCGGCTTACGTTTGGTTTATTATCTGCTCTTTCTTTAGGATTGGCTGGATGTGCAAGTGTATTTAGACCTAGTCCTGGATCGGTTTTAAAACGTAGTGGAGATGAGATTGTTGTAGCGGGTCAATTATTTCATACAGGTACCCCCGTTATTACGTGGATGGATCCGCACGGATTTGATGGCTACCGAGTCGAACGCCGCTTTTCACCCTTAGCTGAAAGTAGCTGGGAAAAAACACAGCGAGCGACAAAAGAAATCACTACCCCTAATCGCTACAGTATTCGGGGAGCCGTTTTATCACCCGAAGAAATAGAGCGTTTTAGAGGAGGAGCTTGGGACTTGGCTACACTTCAGCGTGTCGTAGATGAATTTGTAATTCATTATGATGAATGTGGTACAAGTAAAGTGTGCTTTGATGTGCTCCATGACCGCAGGGGCTTGAGCGTTCACTTCTTGCTCGATATAGATGGAACGATTTATCAAACCCTAGATTTAAAAGAAAGAGCAAGGCACGCTACCTCAGCTAACGATAGGTCTATAGGAATCGAGATTGCTAACATGGGTGCTTTTGCACCGCAGACACAATCACCTCTTGCTGACTGGTATGCTAGAGATGCATCAGGTAAGACGTATATCAAGCTTCCTAAGGCAGTAGACGTAACGTGGATTCATACACCTGGATTTGTTGGTTACCCGCTAAGATCTGAACCAATCGTTGGCGTGATCCAGGGCCAGTTACTCAAACAATACGATTATACTTCACAGCAATACCAGGCACTTATTCGGTTAACCGCAGCGCTATGTAAAATATTTCCAAATTTAAAGTGTGACTACCCGCATGATTCCCAAGGAAATTTAATCACCCATAAATTAACGAATACCGAATTAAAGTCCTATCGCGGCATACTGGGACATTATCATGTCCAAATGAATAAGATAGACCCAGGTCCTGCCTTTAACTGGCCTAATTTTATTAAAGCAGTGAGTGCAGAAATAGCGGATTGAAGTCAGGCTCGCTTTAAATCAGAAAATTAAATTTAGTCATCATAGCTTTTAAAAAACCATCAAATTTTAATTTTATGCTCAAATTATTATCCCTACTCGCTATGATAGGTTTAACCAGTGCGGTAAGTTTTGCTGATACTGGAGAACCTGATACAACAGTCTATGAACTCCGTGTATATACAGCTACACCTCATAATTTAAGTAAATTACTCACTCGTTTCCGTGAACATACGACTGCTTTATTTGAAAAGCACGGTATTGTGAATGTAGGCTACTGGGTACCACAAGATGCTGAAAAAGGAGCCGACAATACGCTCGTTTATTTAATTAAGCACAAGAGCCGCGAAGCAGCTACTGCATCTTGGAAAGCGTTTCAAGCTGATCCAGAGTGGAAGGCAGTAAAGGAAGCAAGTGAAGCACAGGGTAAGATAGTTTCTCATGTAGAAAGTACCTTTTTAGCCAAGACGGACTATTCCCCAGACTTTCCTATTGGGCAAAATTCACCTGCACGTATCTTTGAATTAAGAACGTATACTACACCAGAAGGTCTATTATCTAATTTAGATGCACGCTTCAAGGGCGGTGAGACGGACTTGTTTGTTAAAGAGGGAATGACTAAAATATTTTTTTCCCATCCAACCGATTTAGATAAAGGATCGAGTCATATTTTAATTTACATGCTCGCTCATGCCAGCCGTGATGCCGCAAAAGAGTCTTGGAAAAAATTTAAAGAAGATCCCCAGTGGATTAAAATGAAAGCTGATTCTGAAATCGGCCATGGTCCGTTAACACTAAAGACAGTTCCTTTATTCTTAGTGCCAACGGACTTTTCTCCTACGAAATAAGGCCCAAGGGTTTTATCCTACGGGTTGCTCGGTGTAATTGCGTTATCAGAGAAAGTTATCGTTTCTTCTTTACCGTGTGATGTGTAACTCACACGGTAATTTTCTTTATCAACACGGAGATTACTTTCGTTTTCATTAAGCGCTCCTTGCGGAGCGAAGAGAGAGGCTACAATAGTTGTAGGTTCAGTCGCTACAACAGTTGTGCTGTAATAGGGAACCCATACTGAAATATCTTTTAAGGTTATAGGTACATCGGCTTCTCTTCCTTGTTTTAACGTAGCAGGTGCGGAGCTTAAGCTAAACATTTCAAAATCAGAATTTTTGCTCTCAGATAAGCTTACATTTGATTCTGGCGTATAGAACGCATGCGTTTGTTTTGGCTCTGGTGCTGCACTCGTTTGGCCTTTACGATTCTTTCTGCGCGGTGTAACAGGCTCTGTCATGCGATTACTATTTCCATGAAAGAGCACGTTTGTCTCGCCTAAATCAAAGGCAACGCCTGGATGGAATCGCACCTCGATAGAAGCACCTGGTGCTGATTTCACTTCATCTAAAACAATAACGATATTGTGCACTTTATCTAAAGCGATCCAGCGGTGCCAGCTGTGCAGTTCTTTACCTGGGTAAGCCTGTGTTGGATTCATTTCTAAATAAGCCCAAGTAGCATCGGCATGAAATTGACTGATTGGTCCTCCAATATCTTGCTTCCATGGTTCGTCTTTTAATTTGGCACAGAATTGCTCCTCACCGTTTACAAGAACAACATTATGCCCTTCAGTTTTTGCTTCGAGGTGTTCCCATCTTAAAGCACCAAAGTACTGCTCATCGTATGGGGTACGAGCTACTTCGCCTACATACGTCTGACCTTTGTAGGTAATATTAAATGTGCCACAATCTAAGTGGCCGTGATGGGGGTCATCATTGTATCCCGCTTTACATGCAACCGTGATACTGTTCGGCTTAAAATCTTTACGTAAGACTGCCCAATTAATCCCACTAAATAATTTAGAACCCTCTTGAGGAGTTACTGCACGCACAGTAGTTTTAGGCCAGATTAAATCATAAACACTCTCTGATTGATGAACAAACGTTTTAGCGTAATAAGCAGCTGTTTCATTGTTACTTTCAGAAGCGAGTTTATTTATGAAAGATGAACTGCCAACGACTTGGCCCGTTCCATCACCAAATCCTGCTGTCATACCGAAAAGAGCGAAATCAGCCGGATGATCTTTTAAAGCAGGATGAGTAAAGAGATTAATTTTTCCAGCACTGGCTCGCTTCATTGCTTCTATAAAGAGTGAACTCTCTCCAAATCCGTAGGCCCAATAGCCACGGCCTTCTTGCCATCCTCCTTGCGGGTCAACGTGATCTAATAAGTTTTTAACGCCGTCGCAAGAATGAGCTAAGACATCACTTAAGCCCGGATCTTCATGCATTAAAGTAAGTGCTGCTAGTCCAAGGCCAGAGTGGCATATGCCTGACCAATTGCACTTAGATGCGGTATTCCACCAGAAGTAGTCATAGGATCCGCGCACCCGAGTCACAGCTTTTTCAAGTAAACCACTGCGTATGCGGTTACGCTGATCTTTGTTTAAAGCAGTATAGGTCCAGTCGTACACAAGGGATAGATCCCTAGCTATTCCAGCAGTTGTGATATCATATGTGAATACTACTTGATCGTCTTTTGCGCCATATGGCCAAACACGAGTAGCTATGACTTCAAAGCGATGAGCACTTTGCACCCAAGAATCTAGAGCGCAGAGATGATCTGATAATTCGAATGCTTTTTGAGCAAAGCGTACATCTCCTGTCATTTGATAAATAAAGGCTAACTCAAGAGCTGCCTTGCCGTGCTCTGTCATATAGCTTAAGTAATCATCTTGACCTACAAAGCGTGGATGGGGATCGCGGATAGGAGCAGGTGGCTCAAATGTCGAATTAAGATAGCGTAAACCTTCTAATCGAATTTTTTCCCAAATTTCTCGTGACGTTTGATCTTTAACAAGACGATCCTTAATAGCAGGTTTTTCTGCATCATTAAATAAAAGGTAGGGATGATTCGCTGGTGACTGGGTAATTTCTTTACATAGTTGAGCGTAATCTTGAGGGTCCGCTTTGACTAAAGCGGGCAACAGGGTAAGGCAAAGCGTTCCAAGGGTAATGAGTTTCATGAAAGATGAGGTAAGATAAAAAGACGCCTGAAGTACTATCCGGTATCTTAGTTGTTTGGTAAAGATTTTGATCAGACTGTATCCGTAAAAAGATGTAAAGCGTCTCAAGCGTTAGCCCCTATTTTTTATGCGTTTTTATACCGTTCTTGTATACCTTTTGAGTCTTAAATTAGTAACGTTTTGCCTTAAGGCACAAAGTTTAAGCCCTACACCTTACGGGCCAACGCCATCTGCACGACAGCTTTTGTCTGAACATGAGGAGCTCTATGGATTCATTCACTTCGGTGTTAATACCTTTACGGATAAAGAGTGGGGAGAGGGTAGTGAAAAAGAGTCCGTTTTTAACCCCACCGATTTTAATGCAGAACAAATAGTGCAGGCCTTTAAAGAGGGTGGCTTTAAAGGCGTGATTTTAACCTGTAAGCATCACGACGGTTTTTGTCTTTGGCCTTCAGCTTATACAGAGCATTCCGTGAAAAACAGTCCTTGGAGGGGCGGTAAAGGCGATGTTGTGAAAGAAATATCTGAGGCATGTCGAAGGCTAGGCATGCGCTTCGGGATTTATCTTTCGCCCTGGGACAGGAATAGTGCCTTTTATGGAAAACCAGACTATCTGATCTACTACAAAAATCAGCTCCGCGAACTCCTTACGCACTACGGTCCAATATTTGAAGTATGGCTCGATGGTGCTAATGGTGGAAAAGGATACTACGGTGGTGCAAATGAAAAACGTAGTGTAGATGCTACTACTTATTATGAGTGGCCTAATGCATGGGTTTCCTTGATACGTGATTTGCAACCAAACTGTATTATCCATAGTGATTTTGGACCCGACAATCGTTGGGGAGGAAATGAGTCTGGTACTCAGCCAATGAATTCTTGGGCTACACTAAAGAATAAAGAACTTACCTTTAATACGAAAAATACTCAGCGTAATAAAACCGGAGAAAGACCTGGCGATTTATGGGTCCCAGCTGAGTCAGATGTATCGATTAGGCACGGTTGGTTTTATCATGAGAGTGAAGTAAGTACGGTAAAATCAGCTGATGCACTTTTCGAATTGTACTGTCAGTCTGTAGGGAGAGGATCTAATTTACTTCTCAACGTTCCACCGGATAAACGCGGGCAACTTGCGGCACAAGATGTTGCTTCTCTGAAGGCATTTAAAGACCTGAAAGATAAACTATTTGCGCATAATCTTTTGAGTACGGCACAGATCGTAGCCTCAAATGTACGCGGTAATGCTTCTGAATTTAGTGCTGATCAGCTAAAAAACGATACATCTTTAGGCTACTGGTCAACGGATGATTCTGTTAAAGAAGCGAGCGTTATTTTTGATTGGGTTACTCCTATCACCTATAATCTTATTAATATACAAGAGTATATCCAACTAGGTCAGCGTGTAGACGCTTTCAAAGTAGAACATTGGGATACTACCCACTGGGTTCTTGATACTCAAGGTGAGTCGATTGGCCAGCGCCGTCTTTTCAAGGGATCTACGATAACCACTCAGCGCGTTAGGTTAACGCTTATGCATGCTGCTGCATGTCCTGCGATTTCTCATTTTGGTCTGTATTATAACAAAAATTAAACCTTAATCAGATCTTAAGGTTTAGAAGAGTATAGTAAGGTTAATTAATGTATTCCTTTATATTATGAAATTAGCTTACAAACTTAGTCTCCTCGTTATCTGCGTAGGGCTTCTGCTCTGCATCCCGCTTATTAAAGCTCAAGATACTTTTCAAGCACCTGCTCCTCATACTCAAGATCCTGTTGATCACCCCGATCATCAAGGTAATGGCCACGATAAAGGCGGCGGACCGCGTCAAATGATAGATAGGCTTAAAAAGAAACTTAGCCTCACTACTGATCAAGTAAATCAAGTTACAACAATCTTTAAAAATCATGATGCTGCACTCAAAGCACTTCGCGATAATTCCGAGATCTCAAAGGAAGAGCGCCATTCACGATCTGAGGTTATTTTTAAGCAGATACAATCTGAGGTGCGTGCAAAACTTAACGCTGATCAACAGGCTATTTTAGATGAAATGCCCCCACTTGGACCTCCTGGCCATCCAGGTCATGGAAAAAGAAAAGACGCAGGTAATCCTCCTCCTTCAAATTAATTATTTATCACGTGAGGTGCCGCTTCGTATTACAGTACGAAGCGGTTTTTTTGCAGGCTAAGTAGTCCTGCAAGCAATTGACTTCTGGGCTATGATATGAGGGTATTAACTTATATGAAGTTCTTACCCCGCGTTCGTATTGGTTTCGTTTTTCTAACTACGCTCCACGTTTTAAGCCTAGGTGTACTCAACGCTGAAATGCTCCTTGTTGCTAATAAAGGCGACAGGACAATTTCTTTAGTTGATCCCTTAGAGCAGAAGCAGATTGCTACTATCGCTGAAAACGCAATTACAGCACACGAACTTATTGCTTCATCTGACGGCAAATTGGCATTCGTTCCTGTCTACGGAAATTCTGGCGTTGGTAAGCCAGGTACCGATGGCCAAATTATTCGTATTATGGATTTAGAGAAGCGGTCTATTTTAGGTACGATCGATTTTGGTAAAGGAATAAGGCCGCATTGTCCTCTGTTTGGTCCTAAAGACGGACTTCTCTACGTGAGTACAGAACTCGAACAAAGTATAAGTGTAATAGACCCTAAAACGTTTAAAATTTTAGGTAAAATTCCTACGGGTAAAAATGAATCCCATATGTTTGTTATCTCACATGATGGCCACCATGCTTATACTGCGAACGTACGCAGTGGTACAATTTCAGTCCTTGATTTAGACAAGCGCGTTTTAGATCGTGTCGTCTCTATTGCTCCCGTAATTCAGCGTATTGCAATCAGTAAAAATGATCGGTTTTTAATAACAGCAGATCAAACCGCACTCAGACTTGCGGTCGTCGATACCGAAAATTTTAACGTTGTTAAGTCTATCCCTCTTCCAGGTCTTGCTTATGGCACAGCCTTTACACCTGACGGTAAGTATTTAGTTGTCGCCATACCGGGTGCACAAAAAGCAGGACTTGTGGATCTCGCTACTATGCGACTAATTAAGACATTAAATCTTCCTAAATCTCCTCAAGAAGTTTTAGTGCGACCAGATGGCAAAGTAGCTTACATCTCATGCGATTCGAGTGCTGTTGTTGCAGCAATCGATCTTGAGAACTTTACGCTCACTAAACTAATTAACGTAGGTCATGGAGATGATGGTCTAGCTTGGGCTAACTAATTTAATTTTCTTAGCACGCTACGTGAGCGTTTTATCTGGTTTTCTGCTCAAGGTAGTCGTTTCAAAAATTACTTCTTAAGCTGGGAAGCCGGGGCTTCCATAAAAGCCCAGACCTGCTCTATTGATGCTATTTTACCTACTTCAGTAATGCCTGTTTTATCAACGTGTGTTCCTGATAAATTTATACGCTTTAAATGCTTTAATTGAATTAAATTTTCTAACGATTCGTCTGAAATAGGAGTATAGGAAACATCGAGCACTTGCAGGTTTTTGAATTTACTTAAATAGCCTAATGCCTTGCTTGTGATTGCAGTTTTTGAGAGCTCAGCTTCAACGACTAAATCAGAGTAGCTAGCGAGTTGTTCAATGACGTCATCCGTACAACGCTTGGGGTTACTTACTGTTCTTAAGATTAAACCATCAGTTGGAATGGAAGAACGGGGGACTAAGTGTACGCCCAGTGAGGCAGCTTTAGCAGAAGCCTCTTTAAGTTTAGATCTATAATCAGGAGCGGCTACACTAGCTACAGTTATAGATTTTTTTAAAGCTACAAATTCAAAAGTTAGTTTTTCAGGTGCGTTAGCTGCGATCCACTGCTTGATAAGCTCTACTTCGTGGGCTTTAAGCGGTGGTTTTCCCCCAGCTGGCATAAAATCATCGTCCCCTGGATGTAAGTTTAATCTACGAAATAGTTCACTATCTTGTGCGTTTCCTAATTTTACAATGGGTCCACTCTCTGAGCCTTTAAGGATATTACTATAGGAATCTAAACGAAGACCTGCTTTTTGTTTTTTAATGCCATGACACGCGATACAGTTTTTCTCAAGAATAGGGTTAATGTCATGGGGAAAGCTTACTTGCTCTGCTTTTAAATAAAGACAAACACTCCAGGCTAGTGCTACTGCTAATCGTTTATACCAATACATCATTAATAACACGTGCGGGTAGCACGCCGGTTAAGCGTTGTTCTAGGCCCTGAAACTTGAACGTTAATTTTGTATGATCAAAACCAAATAATTTTAGAATCGTTGCATGAAGATCACGGACATGAACTGGATTTTTAACAATATTGTAAGAGAAGTCATCGGTTTCCCCGTAGCTAAATCCAGGTTTAACTCCAGCACCTGCCATCCACATACTAAAGCAGCGGGGATGATGATCTCGTCCATAGTTATCTGGCTTTAGTGTACCTTGTGAATACACCGTGCGACCAAATTCTCCGCCCCAAATAACGAGTGTGTCATCGAGCATGCCTCTTCGTTTTAAATCAGTCATTAAGGCGTACGTAGCACGATCAGAATTACCACACATAATTCGCATGCTTCCAGGAAGACCGCCGTGCATATCCCACGACCGTAAAAATACCTGTGAAAAACGTACACCCCGTTCAGCAAGACGCCGTGCCATTAAACAATTGTAAGCAAACGTACCCGGTTCTTTAGCATCGGGACCATAGAGTTCCCAGGTCGATGCAGGCTCATCCGACATATCGGTAAGTTCAGGCACTGAGGTTTGCATCCTAAAGGCCATTTCGTACTGAGCGATACGGGTATTAATTTCTGGATCACCCACTTTCTCGTAGAGCTGCCTATTTAAATCATTTACACCGTTTATGACTGTACGGCGTATATCCGAAGTAACTCCTTTAGGATCTTTTAAATATAAAACAGGCTCACCCCCGGAGCGCAGTTGAACAGCAGAATATTCAGGAGAAAGAAAACCCGAGGACCAGAGACGGTTCGAGAGAGCCTGAACATTTTGTTTTTGAGGCATTTTAGAGGTCATCACAACAAAGGTAGGAAGCTCCTCATTCATTGCTCCTAGACCGTAAGCCAACCACGCTCCAACGGAGGGACGACCTGGAAACATATTCCCCGTTGTCATAGTTAATATAGCAGGTTCGTGATTAATTGCCTCCGTGTATAGCGATTTAATAATGCACAGGTCATCGGTAACTTTAGAAAGTTCTGGAAACATTTCTGACATCCACATGCCTGATTTTCCCTGCCTCGAAAATTTAGCGAAACTTGGAGCTATAGGAAAGTGGGCCTGACCTGAGGACATTCCAGTTAAAACTTGGCCACCGCGTACAGACTCCGGTAGATCTTTACTCATGTGATCTATGAGATTTGGTTTATAATCAAACGTCTCAAGCTGTGAGGGAGCGCCCGCCATAAACAAATAAATTGCTCGTTTAGCTTTAGGGGCAAAGTGTGGTGTTTGAGGTAAAAGTGAGGCAGGATCAGCGAGTAGATGAGGAGCTGTTCGTCCAATGATTGAAGCGAGACCTGCCCAGGCTAACGCCTTAGTTCCGCGACCAAGAAAGTGGCGACGTGTTTCAAGTTCGAGCCACTCTTTTTGCAACGCAAGAGGGAGTTCAGGTAGGTGAGCTACATTGGGGTGTTCACCGCAATGGTCTGAACATAATGCTACATTAGGATTAGGGGAGCTATGGTTCATAATTAATCCTATTTGGTTAAAAATTCATCTAAGTTAAGGAATTCACTCGCCACTAAAGTCCACGCAGCAATTTCTTTAGGTTGAAGGGAGGGGTTCCAAGGGGAAGCACCGACACTGATAAGTGCCTTCGCGGAATCTTCATCATTAACAAAATGAGCTTTAAAGGTCGTAGCAGATTTTTCAATATAGAGCGTTTCAGTGGGGGTAAGGGGACGATTAAGTGTTGTTTCAGCAATAAAATTAATACGCTCACTATCGGTAGGCTTTGATTCCATAAGTGTTCTCTCAGCTAATTTGCGAGCCGCTTCAACCCACTGGGGATCGTTCATAGTTACAAATGCTTGCAGCGGCGTATTTGTATGTGCTCTGCGCGTACATACTGTTTCTCGCGATGTGGCATCAAAGGTTTCCATCGAGGGAGGCATAGAACCGCGCTTCCAGAAGGTATAGAGACTTTTACGGTAAAGGCCTTCACCTTTATCTGGAATATACGTTTTTGTGTTGGATTCAGGCATAGCTACTTCTTCCCAAAGTCCTGGTGGCTGATACGGTTTAACGGAAGGGCCACCTATTTTATCAACTAATAGGCCGGAGGCTTTTAGTGCACTATCTCTAAGCATCTCTGCATCCATACGAAAACGGGGGCCGCGTGCTAAATAACGATTCGAGGGATCTTTTAATAAACTATCCGAGTTAACATGAGCGGACTGTCTGTAGGTTTCAGACATAACAATTAATTTATAAAGCCGTTTTACATCCCAATTACTTTCACGAAAATCTACTGTGAGGTAATCAAGCAGTTCAGGATGAGAGGGTTTTGAACCCATTACTCCAAAGTCACCCGAGGATTCAACAAGTCCTTTACCGAAAATTTCTTGCCACATACGATTTACTGTAACTCTTCCCATTAGGGGCTGATTAGGTGACACTAGCCATTCAGCGAGGCCTTTGCGATTCATGGGGCTCGTTGTCTTTGAGTCAGGTAAGAAATGAGGTGGAGCTCCTTCAACACGGCCAACGCGAGAATAGTAATCACCTCGCTTTAATAGATCGGCTGCTGCTGGAGTTTCTTTCTCTGCTGCTATTAAAGTAGCTGGGCCATCGCGTGTTAATGCCTCAAAGGCTTCCTCATGTTGCGCTACAGCGCTTGATAATTCCATTGCTTGTTGATCGACCGATCCTAAAAAGTATTTATCCGCAGCTATAAATTTTTCACTACTAAGCCATGTTTTGGGATCAGGTTTAGCAGCTACAATTTCTGCAGCTCTATCTTCAAAGAGTAACCGAGCTACTTCATCAGCTGCCAAAGCGCGTCTGTAAAAACGTATATCTTGAAAACGCGTTGCTTTCATTGGGCTATCTGACTCTTTACTGCCAAGATGCGTTGCTGCTGTTGTTTTAATACTGTCTTTTAAATCTAATGTATTGAGCTCAATAGGTGTTTCTACGAGTTTACCATTAATGTAGGTGCGTATACCCGAGGCTTTACGATTTCCTGAGTAGGTCACAAATAGGTGTACCCATTCACCCCGTTTAATTGCCGTAGTTGTTGTTACGATGATACCGTGTTTTTTTGTATCGTCGTGGTTAGCTTCCGTCGAGGCCGCTTTGTCTGGCATATTACCCCCTGAGGCAAGTAGTTTTACTGTGATATAGTTTTTGTCTTGGTAAATTGACCATCCCCCATCTTTTTCATTTCCCATGCGAGCAATTAGCGTACCTGAGCCCGTAGTTGCCCCCGCTACATCTAACCTAAGCATAATCCATCCGCCTACAGAAAAGGCGTTGTCTGCTTCAATATTGCCAATATCACCAAGGCTTAACCGAGAATTTATATCCATTCTCATCGAAGTCCAAAGCCAAGTAGTTTCTCCCCATATCAATGGATTAGTATCCGCCTTGAATTCTTTGATTACTGCATTCGGTGCAGAATTTTTTAGGCTATCTCCATGGCCTTCATCAAGACGTAGATGTAATTCTAGTTTATCTTCAGCGACTGCTTTAGGTTTATTTCCTGCTGCTAGCCAAGCTGTCATGAGCCCAGCCCATTTTTCTTTACGTTTTATTAACTGCTCTTTTAGTCCAGCTTCTTCAGTGAAGATAAATTCAGCACCCGCTTTATTAGCAGATTTAGGAAATTTTAGTACAGGTCTAGGATCTGCGATATTTTCATCCCATGGTTTTTCAGCCGTATTTCCTAAGATTGCCGCTAAGCTATAGAAATCTTTTTGAGTGAAAGGATCGTATTTGTGATCATGGCAGGCAGCGCAGCCTGTGGTTAAACCTAAAAAAGTGGCGCCAAAGGCCTCAACTCTATCCCTCGTTTGGTTGACGTAAGTTTCCTCAAGAATATCTCCTCCCTCATTAGTTGTAAGATTGCACCGAATGAAACCAGTCGCTGCTAATTGATCAAAATTATGTGCAGGTAAAAGATCTCCTGCGAGTTGCTCTCTTACAAATTGATCAAATGGTTTATTAGAATTGAATGCACGAATAACATAATCTCGGTAAGGCGATATAGCGCGCATATTATCAAAGTGGATACCGTGCGTATCTGCATAGCGTGCATAATCTAACCAATAGCGTGCTCGGTGTTCTCCGTAGGCGGTACTTGCAAGTAAGCGGTCGACAACTTTCTCGTATGCATTGGGAGATTTATCGCTAAGATATTGATTAACTTCACGCGCAGTAGGAATCATTCCTGTTAAATCTAATGTGACTCGTCTTATAAGAGACCTGCGGTCAGCTTCCGCAGAAGGCTGCATATTTTCTTGGGCTAAGCGCTGACGAATAAAGGCATCAATTGGATTACCACTGGCTGGAAGATATGCTGAAGGTATGGCCGGGCGCTTAGGTGCGATGAATGCCCAATGCTCTTGATACTCTGCTCCCTCAGTTATCCAACGTCTAAGTAATGCTATATCTGCAGATTTAAGCGGCTTATGCTGATCAGACGGAGGCATTACCTCGTTGGCTTGCTTAGATTCGATTCGTTTAATTAAAGGACTGTCATCTGGTTTTCCCTTGACGATAGCTGGACTACTTTTCCCATGAGGGTTGAACGCGCCCTCAGGGCGATCTAAGCGTAGGCCTACTTTTCTTGCACTAGGATCGGGACCATGACATGCATAGCAATTCTCTGAAAGAATGGGTTGAATCGTCTCGTTAAATGAAATCTTTTGTATGGTAGCTTTGGGGGGTAACTTTGCTGCGGGTTTTACGGGAGCTGTTGTTTCGCATCCACTTAGGATAAAGGCTAAGGACAGGCTAAGCACTAAAACAGGCGAAAAAGATAAACGATAATAGACCTTGGTAGAGTTCAACGTAAGCGAGCTGGGTAAGGCTTTCCCAGAAACTATAACAGGGGCTAAATTCATAAGCTCTCTTAGCACAAAAACAGGGATGGGTGGGGTGTAACTTTAAGACAGATAATATGACGTCCTTAGGCGACTATGGTTTCAAGTAAAAACGGATTAAAGGGGATCGCTCTTTAATCTGAAATTAGACTATGAAATTACTTTTTTAACCGTCTAAGCGCTCAAGGTTAAAACGGTATACTCCAAGTACCGTAATTCACACACTACTTTAAACTTAATATCGAGTCGGTGTTCAGCCTTGCCCATCTCTTCTTCTTTAAACTCCTGGTTTACTTTGAAGCTAAAAATGAACGCTTATGGTCGACTCACAGCTATCAATCTATACATAATATATATATCATGGTCGTGATTCGCCGTATGGTAGACAGCAAGCAATCTTACACCGCAATATTCTTGCCGGGTGAAGAGGCCCGTGTTTTTCCAACTACGGAATACGAGCACTTCAGAATCTTACAGATTTACAAGCAGGATAAGAATTATATCGGCATTCATAATGATTTTACCGATATGGATTTTGGAACGTCTAAACCTCAGTGATTTGAGCTACTGCCTAGTTTTAGGTTTAAATCCCGTTGCTAAGAGTGTTTCAAAACAAGGTTCTGTGGCTTCTTTTGCCGCTAAAGTAACCTCTACATTGATAAACCCGGCCTTCTTTAAAAAGTTGTGGAGTGCACTCTCTTTAAAGCCAAGCCATACGTCTGCGTAAAGCTCCCTCGCTTTTTCAAAGGTGTGCTCATTAAGGTCTAAAATAAGAATCTGGCCTTCTGGTTTTAAAATACGAAATGCCTCTTGAATTGCTACGTGGGGCCTGTGGGCGTGATGCAGCGCTTGACTTAAGATTGCGACATCTACGGATGAATCACTTAAAGGTACTTTTTCAATATCGCCTAATTTATACGTGATATTTGCTAAGTCATTTTTCTCTGCGAGTTCAGTTCCTACTTCAATCATTCGAGGTGAATTATCAATACACCATATTTTCTTGGCACGGCGTGCGAGGAGTTGTGAAATAAGACCTTCTCCCGCTCCAAGGTCTGCTATTTCTATAAGAGGAGTAAGCCGTAACGCTAAATGACCGATAGCTTCCCACGACCTGCCAGGACAATAATGTTTTCCTAGGCGACCAGCGATTAAGTTAAAATACTGCTCAGAAAGTTTTCTTCGTTTCAGGAGTATCCGCTCTAAACTTCCTGTGTCTTCATCCATTATGGGCAGCTCATGTACAGATTCTGCTGCGGCTTTAAGTAAATTATTTTGAGCCACTGGCAGTGTGGAGCGAAGGGAGTAGAATGCCTTCTTTCCGTCTCTACGATCTGTTACAAGGCCTGCTTGTCTAAGCAGGGCAAGTTGAGATGAAATGCGGGACTG
>Ga0209188_1000875_pt1 | contig 26528 bp, 23 predicted proteins | sample C_130625_EF_Meta_FD_187307 | JGI IMG/M metagenome (GOLD analysis project Ga0209188, IMG submission 187307) | Freshwater microbial communities from Lake Croche, Canada to study carbon cycling - C_130625_EF_MetaG (SPAdes) (version 2) | ecosystem: Environmental > Aquatic > Freshwater > Lake... | reverse complement strand
CCACTAGCTAGCTTATTACCAATAAATAAATTCTCTACAATCCAACGAATTTCTGCTTCAGTCATGAAACAAAAGCCACCCCACCAGCGCTCGAACTCTATGAATCGCTCTGCTTCTGTATCGACATGAGCATATAAGTTGTAATATTTTTTGAAGAAACTATTGGCTGGATTTAGAGATTCAAAATTTTGCACCAATGCAGCGCCATCAAACAAACCATTTCCCAAATCGGCCATTAGTAACGCAGGTAAAGATCCGCCTCGTAAACCACCGGTGTAGCGCATCGGATTTTCTCCGACCTTACCAGCCCAGTAAGACATTGGTGATCCATTTAAAACAATCGGGCCCACTAATTCAGGGGACTTTGCAGCCACCAACATCGCTGCCCAACCTCCTTGACAATTACCAACCAAGATAGGCTTTGGCGATTGCGGATGTTCCTCTGCAATCTTTCCCAGAAAAAAGATTTCGGCATCACGTACATGTGCAATAGTTTGGCTCGGTTCTGGCATAGGTCGAAAAGCGCAGAAGTAGACTTGATGACCATCATCAAAGGCATCGCCCACTTGACTATCCGGTTTAAAACCACCAATGCCTGCACCATGTCCAGCGCGCGGGTCAATAATCAATACTGGGGCACGCTCAGGATCAATGACTATACCTGTTGGAGGCGTAATCTTTAGCAATAAATAATTTACTGGGGGATTAAGATCTTTACCATCCACAATAACGTCATACAGAAAATCCAATACTGGTGGCATCCCAGAATCAATATGGTCGGTATATACATTCCCTCTTTTACGCAGAGCATCAAATACTAACGCCTGGCGTTGGACTGAATCGCGTACATAGGCAGTGTACATTTGCAACCAGTCACTCAAAGTGGCAGTTTTTAATACTTGCGTTTCTGCCTTAGCATGCTCAACGAGATGCTCAATTTTTTTAGAATCCTGACGAAATGTTGTAGACAGCTTTTGGATATGTAATGCGGATAGATCTGAAACGGTTCTGGCTGCTTCCGCGTTTTGCTTGAGTGTATCCTGCGAGTGATTGACTAGCTTGTCAAATCGTGAGCCTGTTGATTTAATAAAGTTCAAATCGTTCAAATCATTCAGCATCACTAACTCCAATTTTCAGATTCACTAAGTACGGAAAAACGACTTTACGGGGCAATTGTTACAAAGAGATTAATAATTTTTTACCAATTAGTGACAAACATCTGGTCTCTAGCTCTAGTACAGTAAAGTATTTTCAGTTTTAAAATATTTATGGATCAAAACGTATATGGATAATCAGCTAAAGGCACGCAATTCATCTTTTATTAAAGTCTGGCCACTTCTGCGCGAGGGGCAGGTCATTGGTCAATATGAAATTCGTCCAATTTCATCGAATGATCGAACTGGGGTGCTTGATTTATTTGAGCATTTATCCACCAAAAGTCGTTACTTTCGTTACGCACATGCAATGTCCACCTTGCCCGAAGCTTTGCTTAACGAAATCATTCAAGCTAATAAGCCAGGTGACTTTGCTCTAGTTGCCATGATATTGAATTCAGATCATACCCAAACACTAGCTGGTATTGCGCGCTTTATTCAAGATAAGAATGGGCCTAAAGCTGAGTTTTCACTCTCAGTAAGCGATGATCACCATCACGAGGGTATTGGTTCTCATTTAATGCAGGCTATTCTTGACTGTGCAAAATTAAATGGTTTAGCTGCAATTTATGGGCTTATAAACAAAAAAAATGCGGATATGCTTTTCTTAATGCGTCATCTAGGTTATGAGTTACGTACCTCTGAAGATGACTTTCAATTCTACATTGCATACCATTCGACCATCAGCAGTTAACATCAGCCTAAGCCACCTTCGTTTCTTGGCAGATTTACAGCAATATTAAAACTACCACAAACCTCTAAGTACAGATCTTCTAACTTGCTGGGCGCAAGAGTAGATACTTCTTAGTGTTACGTTAAGTAGCGCTCAATTAAATCTCAACCGAGAAGTCGATTTTGTAATAGTTTGGGTGTTTAAGTTTGGGATGCTGGCTGTCTGTATCCAACTGCGCTATGCAGCCTGACATGACAATCCCTCAAGGGATTTTCTTAGGTCTTTTTTTGACCTACTCCCCAACGATGATCTGAATTTAGTATGTATTCGATTTTTTTAATAAATTCAGATAGTCAGACGTATTCACTAAACTGTCTTGATTAATCAATAGTATATGAATTCTCGAATACAGGAGGATTTATGAGCTCAAGCTCTGAAAAAAGCCACCACTCAGGTCATGATGAATATGCACGCCCCAATCTCAACACTCGGCCTAGTTTAATCACGATTATTATTTTCGTTGGATTACTGATATTGGGCCTACTTTATACGGCCTTCAGCATTTCTCATGATTTAGAAGTGACTTCTCATGGTCAAGCCGTAACTAACTGGGTGCCGTTTTTCCTGTTAGGCGTTGCCTTATTAATTGCGCTTGGCTTTGAATTTGTGAACGGTTTTCACGATACGGCTAATGCAGTAGCGACGGTCATTTATACGAATTCAATGCCCCCAAATTTGGCAGTGGTTTGGTCGGGGTTCTTTAACTTCTTAGGCGTACTGCTTTCAAGTGGTTTGGTTGCTTTCGGCATCATCTCCCTGCTTCCTGTTGAGTTGATTTTGCAGGTTGGGTCATCTGCTGGTTTTGCTATGATTTTTGCATTGTTAATCGCAGCCATTCTTTGGAATTTAGGAACTTGGTGGTTGGGTCTACCCGCCTCTTCATCCCACACATTAATTGGTTCGATTATTGGCGTAGGTGTCGCTAACGCCTTAATGAATGGTCGTGACGGCACAAGTGGTGTCGATTGGGCTCAGGCTTCTAAAGTAGGTTACTCATTATTGCTATCCCCGTTAATTGGTTTTGCTGCTGCAGGCCTCTTGCTGTATGCCATGAAAGTACTAATTAAAAATAAAGAACTGTTTACAGAGCCCAAGAAGGGTAAGGCTCCACCTGCTTGGATTCGTGGATTACTAGTGTTAACTTGTACTGGTGTCTCCTTTGCTCATGGATCAAATGATGGCCAAAAGGGTATGGGTTTAATCATGCTGATCTTAATTGGCTCCTTCCCGACAGCTTATGCTCTTAATAGCGCTATGACTCAGAATCAAGCTACCGCCTATGTCGCCTTGGCAGAAAAAACCTCGGTGAAGCTCAACGAATTAATACCGACAACTAAACCAAAAGAGGGTTTTAATGATCGCGAAGTACTCGCCACCTTTGTGCGTACTCGTGAAATGAATGTCAATGTCATCCCCGCTTTATCAAGCATGACTGCCGCCATTGCAGACCAAGTAAAAACCAGCGGTACTTTTGCCGGTTTACCAACAGACTCTGTTGCAAACGTTAGAAATGATATGTATCTCACTTCAGAAACCATCCGCTGGCTAGAGAAAGATAAATCTGAATTTAAGAAATTAGATAAAGAGACTATTGATAACTTAAAGGCATTCAAGGCAGAAACTGATGAATCTACTAAATTTATTCCGTTGTGGGTAAAGGTTGCAGTTGCGATTGCTTTAGGCTTAGGCACAATGGTCGGCTGGAAGCGTATTGTTATTACTGTCGGCGAGAAGATTGGCAAAACCCATCTCACCTATGGCCAAGGTGCTTCTGCTGAGTTAGTTGCAATGATGACAATTGGCGCAGCAGATGTTTATGGATTACCAGTCTCCACAACGCAAGTACTATCTTCTGGGGTAGCTGGGACCATGGTAGCGAATGGTTCGGGAATGCAGGGGAATACTATTCGTAGTCTTGCACTTGCCTGGATCTTAACCTTACCAGTGGCTATGTTTTTATCAGGCTTCTTATTCTGGCTATTTAGTCAAATATTTTAATTAGTACTGTTTATCTATACTATCCATAGAAGTCATATGGATAGTATTTTATTTCTAAGGTCTAGTTATTTATTGGGGTCTTTTTTAATGTGATGCCCACTGAAATATCATGTTGATATCGATTAAGTCATTGCGCTCCTGTTTCATAACTAAATTCAATACTCAAAAGACAAAACCCTCACCATTTCAGATGAGGGTTTGCTTTTCTGGTGGGCCCACCAGGACTTGAACCTGGGACCAAAGGATTATGAGCTCTTTGTGTAATCACTTTTGTACTGTTTAAGCTAAAAACTAACCTATCTTTTAAGCTGATAGGCTTTTTAGTTTCTACAGTATTTTTGGCGATAAAGTCTCTGAGCTCTTTGAAGTAACCATCGTCCCTACAGTAAAAGCCCCTGCTATTTCTCACCTTGCTAGTTTCAGCTCGGATTTGAATATGAACCAATCCTACTGTTTTCTTATTCTTACTGCCCTGCGTCCACTCAATATCACTCCAAAGTAATTGCTTTTGCTCGCCTGTACGTAAACCAGTGACACTAGCGATTAAGAAGTAATAGGACGCCAGCATACGCTGTTGCCATTCTTTATCAGTAAGCTTATTTTCTTTGCGGTCAGTGTATTGCTTAACGGCGTCTTTAAATAGATCGACTTCTGCTTCACTAAAAGTGGAACGACGGATCTTGTTGTCGTTCTTATCTACCTTGGGTAGCTTGGAAAAATCAAACCCATCTATATAGGTTTCTTTTCTCTTGAACAGCCATTTCATTAGGGAATTAATGGTGCCCTGCTCATTGGCAATGGTTGAAATACTGATTTCTACGTTTTTCTTACCTTTAGATCTTTTAAGAAAGTAATCAGAGCAATCAGTTCGCTCTAGCTCTTTGAGCTTGGTATCTTTCTTAATGTAGGCAAGCCAATGTTCCAAATGGGTTTTAATTGTACCCAGCCTGCCTTTAACGATGATGCCCGCATCCACATCCTTTTGCCTCTCCGCGATATAAGCGGCTACTCCATCTTTGGTAGTGAGCGAAAAGTATCGTTTGCCAGAGAGCTGATTACTCATGAGCTCGTGATAGTGTAGTTTGGCTTTTTCTAGGGCTGTATTTTGATTTCTAGTCTTTAGGCTAAAACGAGCGTATTTACGCTCTTTAGCTAGCCACAAACGGAACTGCCAATACTCGCCCCGTTTGTAAATAACAGCGTCTTCAAACACTGCTATTTCATTTTCTTCAAACTTTACTTTTTTAGTGGGCATATTGGCTTGGGTGGTCTACGAAATTGAATAGTTACTTTTTTGTGTAAGTATTTGTGTAACTTTAATTTCTGTGCTCAATAAAATCAACCACTTAGCAGCCAGTGTGAAACTTTTGTGTAACTTTAATTTCTATATAAATCAATGACTTAAGTCTGAGTTTCTATTCCCACTCAATCGTTGCTGGTGGTTTTCCGCTGATGTCGTACACCACTCGATTGATACCACGCACTTCATTAATGATGCGATTGGAAACCTTACCCAGAAGTTCGTGCGGTAGATGAGCCCAATGCGCGGTCATAAAGTCTTGGGTTTGAACTGCCCTCAGAGCAACAACGTACTCGTAAGTTCTGCCATCACCCATCACGCCAACAGACTTCACCGGCAGGAAGACAGCAAATGCTTGGCTAGTAAGGTCATACCAAGACTTCTGGCTTGCATCGTCTATGGTATTGCGAAGCTCCTCAATAAAAATAGCATCAGCACGTTGTAAAAGACTAGCAAATTCTGCTTTGACTTCACCCAAGATGCGGACACCAAGACCTGGACCTGGGAATGGATGGCGATACACCATCTCACGCGGCAAACCTAAAGCAACCCCTAACTCACGCACTTCATCTTTAAATAGTTCACGCAAGGGCTCAAGTAACTTGAGATACATATCTTCAGGCAAACCACCGACGTTATGGTGACTCTTAATCGTATGTGCGCCCTTCTTACCTTTACCAGCAGACTCAATCACATCTGGATAGATGGTTCCTTGAGCCAGCCATTTTGCATTTTGGATTTTTCCAGATTCAGTCTGAAATATTTCAACGAATTCTTTACCGATAATTTTGCGCTTAGCTTCTGGATCAGCAACGCCAGCTAACTCGCCCATGAATTTCTCTTTAGCATCAACGCGGATGACCTTCACACCCAGGTTGCGTGCAAACATCTCCATCACCATGTCGCCTTCATTCAGACGCAGTAAACCATGATCCACAAACACACAAGTGAGCTGATCGCCAATTGCACGATGAATTAAGGCTGCAGCAACACTAGAGTCAACGCCACCAGATAAACCTAGAATGACTTCTTCATCGCCCACTTGCTTGCGAATATTCTCAACCGCTTCCGCAATGTAATCACCCATGACCCAATCAGGCTTGCACTGACAAATCTCATGCACAAAGCGCTCAATAATTGCAATTCCTTGAATGGTGTGCGTTACTTCTGGGTGAAACTGAAATGCATAGAAACGACGCTCTTCGTCTGCCATGCCTGCAATAGGGCAAGACTCGGTTGAGGCCATTAACTTAAATGATGGTGGCAATGTAGTGACTGAGTCCCCATGACTCATCCACACCTTTAAAATGCCATGACCTTCGCTCGTGGAAAAGTCCTGAATGCCTTTAAGTAAATTGGTATGGCCATGAGCACGCACTTCAGAGTAACCAAACTCACGGGCTTTACCCAAAGACTCGGCTGAGGCTACTGCACCACCTAATTGGGTGGCCATGGTTTGCATGCCGTAGCAAATTCCTAAAACAGGAACACCAAGCTCAAATACGATTTGAGGAGCACGGGGGCTACCATCTTCAGTCACTGAGCTAGGACCGCCAGACAGGATGATGCCTTTACCGCCTTGCTCTTGAATAAATTTACGAATGAATTCTGGATCGCAATCGTAAGGGTGAATCTCTGAATACACGCGCCCATCGCGTACACGTCTAGCTATTAATTGAGTAACTTGTGAACCAAAGTCGAGGATCAGTATTTTGTCGTGCACGAAAAAGTCAGTCTTTAATTCAGCCTTAATTTCAGCTTTTGTTTAGTTATTAATCAATGTGGTAATTTGGTGATTCTTTAGTGATCTTCACATCATGAACGTGTGACTCACGCACGCCAGCTGAAGTGATTTCAACAAAGTTGGCTTTTTCATGGAGCTCATCGATTGTTCTGCAACCGAGATAACCCATGGAAGAACGAATGCCGCCAGTAAGCTGATGCAAGATAGCCAACACGCTACCTTTATAAGGCACCTGGCCTTCAATACCTTCTGGCACGAGCTTCTCAGCATTGGCAACGATGTCACTTTGGAAATAACGATCAGCAGAGCCATCAGCCATCGCGCCCAAAGAACCCATACCGCGATAGCTCTTGTATGAACGCCCTTGATATAAGAACACTTCACCGGGAGCTTCTTCAGTTCCGGCAAACATGCCACCCATCATGACTGAGCTGGCGCCAGCAGCTAATGCTTTAGCAACATCACCAGAGTAACGAACACCACCATCAGCAATCAACGGAATACCAGTGCCTTTAAGTGCAGTTGCCACATTCACAATCGCAGTGATTTGTGGGACGCCAACACCAGCAACAATACGAGTAGTACAAATTGAGCCTGGGCCAATACCAACCTTGACACCATCAGCACCATGATCAACCAATGCTTTTGCTGCATCGCCGGTAGCGATATTGCCGCCAATCACTTGGACATGAGGATAGTTTTTCTTAATCCACTTGACACGATCTAATACACCTTGACTATGACCGTGAGCGGTATCCACAACGATCACGTCAACACCAGCGCGTACCAATAACTCGATACGTTCATCGTTATCAGGGCCTACGCCAACCGCGGCTCCCACGCGTAACTTACCTTCACTATCTTTACAAGCATTAGGGTGCTCAGTTGCTTTCAGAATATCTTTAACAGTAATTAGACCGCGCAGTTCAAACTCGTCATTAACAACGAGAACGCGCTCTAAACGATGTTGACTCATTAAACGTTTTGCTTCTTCTAATGAGCAGCCCTCTTTCACAGTAATCAAACGCTCACGTGGAGTCATTTTGGTTTTTACTGAAGCATCTAAATCTTCTTCGAAACGCAAATCGCGGTTCGTAATAATTCCGACAACTTCTTTGCCAATGAGAACAGGGAATCCTGAGAAACCATGTTCACGAGAAAGTTGTATTACCTGACGTAAAGTGACATCTGGACTAATGGTGATCGGATCACGTAATACACCAGATTCGTAACGCTTAACTTTGGCCACTTCACGAGCTTGCTCAGCAGGCTTTAAGTTCTTATGAACGATACCTATACCACCCTCGCTGGCCATGGCAATTGCCAAACGACCTTCGGTCACAGTATCCATAGCTGCGGATACCAATGGTGTGTTGAGTGAAATGTCTCGAGTTAACTTACTTGCCAAGCTGGCATCTCGAGGGAGTACCGATGAGTAGGCCGGTACGAGGAGCACATCGTCAAAAGTGAGTGCTTTTTGAATGAGTCGCATGCAAAACCCCTAGTCGCAAAAACAGATTATAGCCTCCTAGCCTTTCTTTTAGCAGCGGCAGCCTGGAATTTGGCATCCTGGTTCTGATTGGCCTTTTTGCGTCGAACCGACTTAGGGTCAATTAATAGCGGGGAGTAGAGCTCTAGACGGTCACCATCATAAATAGGGCTATCCCAGTCCTTACGCCTCCCAAATACCCCAAAGCAGCCTTTTCTGGACAGAGTGGGGTCATCCGGACCGGTCGCGATTCCAGTCTTTATCAAAGCTAGACCAACCGTGGGTAGATCATCTGCTGCCAGAATCAGCTTGTATGGCTTTGGATTTGACTCACCCTCCCGGGCATCGCAGAGCAATAGATTGAGTGAGCGCTCAGCCATAGAGGTCCTCGGCGCGCTTTACAAAGCAATCGACAAAGGTGCCAGCAATATGCCCGAAGACTGGGCCAATGATCTTATCCAGAATGACGCTCTTAAACTCCCAGTGAAGCTTGAATTCGACTTTGCAAGCATCATCTCGCAAAGGGATAAAGTTCCACTGCCCAGAAAAATGCTTAAACGGACCATCTACAAACACCATATCAATCGTTTCTGGGCGGTGATTCACATTTCGAGTATGAAAATACTGGGTAATGCCCTTGAAATTGATATTGATTTTGGCATCGAGAACAGTCTCGGTCTGCTCAAAAATTTCTACCCCGCCGCACCAAGGCAGGAACTCGGGATAACGGGCGACATCGGTCACTAAGCCATACATGCGGTCGGCTGATTGGCCAATTAAAACGGTCTTGTAGACGTCTGCCATAATCGTTCTTGAGAGCTAAATAAATATGAGTATCGTCGATAACAAAAAAGCATTCTTCGATTATTTTATCGAGGAACGTTTTGAGGCAGGGCTTGTGCTGGAAGGCTGGGAAGTAAAAGCCATCCGCGCAGGCCGCGTGCACATCAAAGAAGCGTATGTTGTCATTCGCAAGGCGGAGCTTTTTCTGATCGGCTGCCATATCACCCCCCTGCTCTCAGCCTCTACCCATATTGTTCCAGATAACACCCGCACTCGTAAACTTTTGCTCAATGCCATCGAAATTAAAAAACTCATCGGCAAAGTAGAGCAAAAGGGCTATACCTTGGTGCCGCTAAATCTGCATTTCTCCAAAGGCAACGTCAAATGCGAAATTGGCCTTGCTAGGGGTAAAAAGCAGCACGATAAGAGAGCCGCTACTAAAGAACGGGAATGGGAAGTTCAAAAAGGCCGCATCGCCAGAGGCGATTTAAATGCCTAAAAAGCGAAATACTGGGCTAGACTGAACCTAGGACTAATATCAGAGCATTAATGCACTTTTTTAGTGCAATATAGCACCAAGCCACCTCAAATCAATCATTCCAGCTTTTGTAAAGGCATTAGTTTGATAACTATGAAATTGCCTTTTGACGAAATGCTCGACGCCGCAGGCAAAGCGCGTCCCCACTATCAAATCCTTCACAATTGGTTGAAGCAGCAAAGCGATACCCTCATGGGTCTCAAGCGCGCTGAAGCTGATCTGATTTTTAGACGAGTGGGCATTACCTTTGCCGTCTATGGTGATGACTTAGGATCAGAGAGAACCATTCCCTTTGATCAAGTACCGCGCATTTTTACTGCCAAAGAATGGGAACAACTCGAAGCCGGATTACGTCAAAGAGTGAAAGCACTCAATCGCTTTATCTATGACGTGTATCACGATGAAGAAATCATTAAGGCGGGCATCGTACCTGCGGAGCAGATTTATAACAATGCGCAATATCGCCCTGAGATGCGCAATGTCAGCGTACCACGCGACATCTATGCCCAAATTGCTGGTATTGATATTGTGCGTGCAGGTGAGGGCGAATTCTATGTTCTAGAAGATAACTTGCGCGTTCCATCTGGTGTCTCTTACATGGTTGAAGACCGCAAGATGATGATGCGACTCTTCCCAGATCTATTTCAAAAATATCGTATTGCCCCAGTGGAGCATTACCCAGATCTACTATTGGAATGCCTCAAATCCGTCAAACCAGATGACGTCAAAAAACCAAATGTGGTGGTACTGACACCCGGTATGTATAACTCCGCATACTTTGAGCATAGCTATCTTGCACAGCAGATGGGTGTTGAGTTAGTAGAGGGTAAGGACTTATTTGTAAAGAATGAACAAGTCTTTATGCGCACCACCCAAGGACCAGAGCGAGTTGATGTCATTTATCGACGTGTTGATGATGACTTCCTGGATCCATTAGCATTTCGATCGGATTCCACGCTCGGCGTTGCGGGACTTTTATCGGCACATCGTGCAGGCAATGTGACATTAGCCAATGCGATTGGTACTGGAATAGCTGATGACAAATCCATTTATCCCTATGTACCTGAAATGATCGAGTTTTATCTGGGCGAGAAGCCGATTCTGAATAACGTACCGACATTTCAGTGTCGTAAGACGGATGACTTGGCATACACATTAGCCAATTTAGATAAGTTGGTTGTGAAACTAACACATGGCGCCGGTGGCTATGGCATGCTAGTTGGCCCCGCCTCAACCAAAGCAGAGATTGAAGAATTTAGAACTCACCTCATTGCCAATCCAGATAAATACATTGCACAACCTACTTTAGCACTATCCACCTGCCCTACATTTGTAGAGTCCGGCGTTGCACCAAGACATATCGATTTAAGACCCTTTGTTCTCTCAGGCAAAACTATCAAGATGGTTCCTGGTGGATTGACCAGGGTTGCCCTTAAAGAAGGCTCTTTAGTAGTGAACTCCTCCCAAGGTGGCGGCACTAAAGATACCTGGGTACTGGAACAATAAGAGAAGAGCAAGAGGAATAAGGAAACACATGTTAAGTCGTACCGCTGATTGTCTTTACTGGATGGCTCGTTACACTGAGCGCGCAGAGAATACTGCCCGTATGCTCGACGTCAATCATCAAAACTCCCTGCTTCCACAGCCTGCCGAGTTCCTAGAACAGAGCTGGAAAAAATTACTTACCATCTCCAAGCTGGAAGAAGCTTTCCTAAGCAAATACGATGTGATCAATCGTGAAAACGTTTTAGACTTTATGATTTATGAGACTAGCAATCCATCCAGTATTGTTTCTTGCTTGTTTGCCGCTCGCGAAAATGCACGCGTGATTCGTGGCAAGATTACTTCCGAGGTTTGGGAAACCCAAAACACCACTTGGCTTGAACTGCAGCGCATTCTAGAAGCAAGGCATCAAGCCGATCCAAGTCGTCTCTTGGAATGGGTTAAGCACCGCTGCCATTTGTTTAGAGGCGTTCTATATGGCACGATGCTCAAGAACGAAGCTTTCTACTTTATTAACGTAGGAACACTACTTGAGCGCGCTGACAATACAGCCCGTATTTTGGAAACTAAATATGAAGATCAGACTGCACTTAAGGCACTTGGAATAAAGAAATCTTCAGATGATGGAACGCATGGTGAATTCTTCGACTTCTATCACTGGGCAGCCCTACTCCGCTCCGTATCTGCATTTGAGATCTATCGTCAAATCTATTCTGATCAGGTAACACCTAAACAAGTTGCCCAATTACTAATATTTAATAAACAGATGCCGCGCTCCTTGGTATGTTGCGTTAATGAATTAATCCCCCTGATTTCTGAAGTCAAGAATCAACAATCGAAAGAAATCGAACGCTTACTTGGCAAGCTCAAGGCAAGCTTAGACTACTCAGATATTGATGAAGTATTTGAACAGGGGCTAGAGGAATTTATTGAAGCCTTTTTAGAGCGCATCAATCATGTGGCTGATGAGTTCAGCAATGCTTATCTGATACCGTTGGCTGTTGCCTAAGAAATGATATAAATATGCATCTCAAAATTCGCCACCGTACCGAGTACCGGTATGAAACTCCAGTACGCTACTCCATTCAAGAGTTACGTCTAACGCCACCTACTGTAGCCGGCCAGCAGATCGATAAATGGAAGATTAGTACCCCCATTAAGTCATCCAATTCAATCGATACCTTTGGTAATGTTTGTAGTGTATTTGTACAAGAGAGCCCATACACCTCAATGATGATTGAGGCGGAGGGCGAAGTGCATACTCAAGACGCCTTTGAGTTTGTTGATGATGCCAAGGCGGTATCACCCTTCTATCTTCTACAGCAAACTAACTTGACTGAGCCTACTGATGAAATGTTGGAGTATTTTTCATATGGCCTGCCAAAGAAAAATTCAGTTGACCAAATTATTAAGCTTGCTGAAGCAGTTCAAGGTCTGATTGTGTACTCTCCTGGCCAAACGAACTTTGCTAGCACTGCAGTCCAATCATTCGCCATGAAATCAGGTGTCTGCCAGGACCATGCCCACATTATGCTGGGGCTTTGTCGTGCCTCAGGAATACCGGCTCGCTATGTCAGCGGGTATTTCTTTGCAGAGGAGTCGCCTAACCTTGCTAGCCATGCTTGGATTGATTTCTGTAGCGATATTGAAAAAGGTATCTGGACCAGCGTAGACATCACGCATGCCTGCTTAATCGATTCCCGTCACATACGCTTAGCGATCGGTCGTGACTATTACTCTGCCGCACCTGTCAAAGGGGTTCGCTCAGGTGGCGGCGGTGAGGAACTCAGCGCTAATATATCCATTCAGCAATTAACGTAGCAACCCTCTTGAGTATTTAAGGGATAATTCCAAAAAATGTTGAAGAGGGTTTGGGTATGACTTATTGCGTTGGACTTTGCCTTAAAGATGGTCTCGTTTTCCTTTCGGATACCCGCACCAATGCTGGTGTAGACCAAATTGGCACTTTCAGAAAGATGAGCTTGTTTCAGAACAAGGATCGCTTTTTTACCCTGTTGAGTGCCGGCAATCTTGCCATTACCCAATCCGTCAAAGAAATCTTGCTTCAAGGGCAGCTTTTTAAGGGCAAGAATCTCTGGACAGCTAAAAACTCATACGAGGCTGCGGTTGTTGTAGGCGATGCCATTAAACAAGTGTATGCACAGGACCACTTAGCCCTCGAAAAGGCCGGCATTGATTTCAACTGCAATATGATTTTTGGCGGCCAAGTTAAAGGTGAGAAACCTCGCCTCTTTAATATTTACTCGGCAGGAAATTTCATTGAAGCCACACCCGAGACTTGCTACTTTCAAATTGGTGAATCGAAATACGGCAAGCCCATCTTGGACCGAGTACTCAATTTCAATACGCCACTTAATCTTGCAACCAAGTGTGCTCTCATTTCGATGGACTCCACCCTCAAAAGTAATATTTCGGTTGGGCTACCTCTGGATATGCTGGTTTATGAAAAAAATTCTCTTAAAGCGACTAAGTTAGTTACTTTAGATGATGCAAACCCTTATTTCGCCATGATTCATCAGGCATGGGGAGAGAAACTACGGGAGGCTTTTAACTCCATAGCAGAACCCAGCTGGAGTGGTGCTCATAAATCGAGTGATATTTCTACGCCCGCTAAAAAAATGGGGATGGTGCCAATTATTCATCCACCATCCAAAGCAAAATCCCCAAGAGTCACACCAATCACCAAAACCACCCCTGCAAAGAAGGTAGCAAAGAAAGTTGCGCCGAAGAAGGTGAATGATAAGAAAAAGTAGGCACCTAGAAACTGAGTATTGGATATAGATACAAGCAAATGGCCTAGAAAAAATCTAGGCCATTTGCTTGAACGCTATACGCCTCGGTAAAGGATCGATATCAAGATAAGGGCCGAGGATGCTAGAGTTTTTAAAAATCGACCATAAAATTTTCTGGCACGTCTAATCCAATCTATAAACTCCATCCAAAAGCGAGCTAGTTCGCTCGGAAGCGCTACTTGCAAACCCACAGAATAAGTAGCCATTACTGTAGTAGTTGACACTGCTTGATAAGATTTTTGTCTGTAGATGATAATATCGCCGATTTTTTCTAATTTAGGATGTCTAATTTATTGGGAGGAGGTCAAAATAAGTTCGCCCCATGTAACAAACGCGTAGTTTGTATAAGCTTCTTAAACTGTCCACAAATACGGCTTATATTGACTTAATTTAAAGCATAGAGTGCTGACTAGTTTTTAGAGTTAACGCCCTGCAAACTTAAGGACTTGTATTTTGTGGGTAATGCTAATTTTCCCTAGTTTCTATTGAAAGGAGTATTTTTTTTAAACTCGATGGAGCAATAGAATGCTCCCCTTTAAAGGGTTGATCAGTAATAGCCAATAGAGAAATTAACCCGCCAAAGATGATTGGGAGTATGAGAAGCCCATATCTAAAATGTAGAGTAGGCATAAATAAGGAATTCAGTCCAATAATTGCTACAAGACAAACAAATATCACTATCCAAAATATTGCTGGCAGACTCTTTTCTGAGCGATCAATGCGAGTCTCTCTACTATCAGCCACCTCTGTAGATAGCTTAATCATTTCTGCATAAAGAGAGAGTTGCTTTGGTGTTGCAGGCTCTAATTTGAATAAATTTTGAGAAATCTCTCGCCAGATCATATGTGTTTTATGGCTCCCTTTTCCGTCGAAGAGTTTTGGCCACTCATCATTAATAATGGACTCAATGTAAGCTTTTAATTGAGTCCGTATTTCAAGTGCCTGTTCGCTTCCAAATCTTAATAACACTCTATCTAAATTATTAATTCGAGTTGCTTCAGCATTAACAATACCTTCCACTTCACGAAAATTGACTTGCGCTTGATTTAACAAGAAACCAATCAAAATACCCGTACTAGAGGCTGCAGGAGAAAGCAAGGAATGGCCAAGCTTATTACTTACTTCACTAGGAGCAATAAAAAAGAGTGCATGAATAATGATGGGAATTACATTCAAAGCCACTGCAATAGTGACAATGAAGAAAAACAAAATTTTAAGATTGGAGAATCGGTAAATAAAACTTGGCATGTATATCAATAAAATTAGATTAATCGATATTATATTATTTGATTTTGATGCTACTCAAAATTACTTTTTTCCAGATTGCCTTGAAGTGTGACAGCTCCTGTGTGAATAATGCCCATATTTGGTGCTGAGGAGGTCGATTTAGGCGTTGCCGGTTCTGGTAGCGTATCCAGATGGAGGAAGCTTTGAAGAGTAGGCAGCAATAGGATTCATTAAAGCGCTAGATAGAACAGCAGCTGCACTGATGGACTTACATACAAGCTTGGATGGATGTTTCATAGGCGCACCTTCAAAAATTTGTTTTAAATTGTTTTAGGATGATTAGTTAAATTCAATCAATATCATTGTTTAGTCGATCGTCGGAGCCGATGAAGCTTAGCATGAACCCTAACTAAGCTTGATTAAAAGTAAATGACAGCATTTAGCTTGTAATAGAAGCCTATGAAAAGTACCAGCACTAAAACCTGAGCAAATGCTAAATAAATCATTTTTGCATTTGATAAACAAAAAGGTCCAGAAGAATCTAGGCCTTTTCTTGGCAGAGAGAAATTGCTATTTTAAATAGTTAATTAAGCTTTTAAGCTCTTACCTAACATCTCCCAAGTAGCTACAACGCTATCTGGATTCAATGAGATGGAGGTAATGCCCTTCTCAACCAACCAACGCGCAAAGTCAGGATGGTCTGAAGGACCTTGACCACAAATACCAACGTACTTATTTTGTTTGCGGCATGCATCGATTGAGCGAGCAATCATGAACTCTACGGCTGGATCGCGCTCATCAAAGTCAATTGCTAGTAATTCCATACCGGAATCACGATCTAGACCCAAAGTTAACTGAGTCATATCGTTTGAGCCGATAGAGAAACCATCAAAGTATTCGAGGAACTGATCAGCTAAGATTGCATTTGATGGAATCTCACACATCATGATGAGACGCAGACCATTGACACCACGCTTGAGGCCAAACTTCTCCATCATGTCAATCACGCGCTTAGCCTGATTGATGGTACGCACGAATGGAACCATGATCTCAACGTTATCTAAGCCCATATCTTCGCGTACACGCTTCATCGCTGCGCACTCAAGAGCAAATGCTTCGCCGAAATCTTCGGATACATAGCGTGATGCGCCGCGGAAGCCCAACATCGGATTCTCTTCATCCGGCTCGTAGCGTGATCCACCAATCAACTTCTTATATTCATTCGATTTAAAGTCTGAAAGGCGAACGATGACTGGCTTTGGATAGAAAGCGGCAGCAATGGTTGCTACACCTTCAACCAACTTATCTTCGTAAAACTGGCGTGGGCTAGCGTAACCACGAGCCACGCTTTCTACCGCACGCTTGAGATCAGGATCAATATTTGGATACTCTAATACTGCGCGTGGGTGCACTCCAATGTAGTTATTAATAATGAACTCAAGACGCGCTAAGCCAACACCTGCATTTGGAATTTGACAGAAATCAAATGCCAATTGAGGATTACCAATGTTCATAGTGATCTTTACCGGGATCTCTGGCAATACACCACGAGAGACTTCAGTAACTTCAGTCTCGATCAAACCATCATAAATATGACCTTCATCACCCTCAGAACAAGAAACAGTCACCATCATGCCGTCTTGTAAATGCTCAGTTGCATCACCGCAACCAACAACTGCAGGTACACCTAGTTCGCGAGCAATAATCGCTGCATGGCAAGTTCGCCCGCCACGATTAGTCACAATCGCGGAAGCACGCTTCATTACCGGCTCCCAATTTGGATCAGTCATATCGGCAACCAATACATCACCTGGCTGCACTCGATCCATCTCACTTGGGTCACGAATAATACGGACTGGACCTGCGCCAATCTTTTGACCAATCGCACGACCTTTTGCCAACACCTTAGAGCTACCCCTGAGCTTGTAGCGCATCTCCACCTGACCTGCCGCTTGACTCTTCACAGTCTCAGGACGTGCCTGGAGAATATAGATACGGCCATCTTGACCATCTTTACCCCACTCGATGTCCATTGGACGACCGTAGTGCTTCTCAATAATCACTGCATATTTAGCTAACTCAGTAATATCTGCATCTTCCAAAGAAAAACGATTGCGTTTTTCTGGAGTGACATCAACTGTTTGTACTTTTTCAGCAGAGCCTTTTGGTGCAAATTGCATCTGAATTAACTTAGAGCCTAAAGAGCGACGAATGATCGCCTTCTTTTCTTTAGCTAAGGTAGTTTTAAAAACATAAAATTCATCTGGGTTAACCGCACCCTGCACAACTGTCTCACCTAAGCCATAGCTTGAGGTAATGAAAACCACATCTTCAAATCCCGACTCAGTATCAAGCGTAAACATCACGCCAGCAGCGCCTAAGTCTGAACGTACCATGCGTTGAATGCCAGCTGATAAGGCTACTTCAGCATGAGCAAAGCCTTTATGTACACGATAAGAAATTGCGCGGTCGTTATAAAGGGAGGCAAATACTTCACGAATTTTTTTGAGAACATCATCAATACCTTCGACGTTCAGGAAAGTCTCTTGTTGGCCTGCAAAAGAAGCATCAGGCAAGTCTTCTGCAGTAGCTGAAGAGCGCACAGCAAAAGAACCTTTACCAGAATCATCTAATACTACAAAAGCCTTACGAATTTCTTCGTCTAACTTCGGCTGAAAAGGTGCTGTTTCAATCCAATGACGAATTTCTGCACCAGCTTGTGCCAATGCGCGTACATCATCAATGTTCAAACCTTCTAAACGCTGTTGAATACGCTCAGTCAGATTATTGTGCTTGAGAAAATCACGGAAAGCTAATGCGGTAGTTGCAAAACCAGTAGGAACACGAACCCCAGTAGACGCTAACTGAGAAATCATTTCTCCTAATGAAGCATTCTTACCGCCGACGGATTCGACATCCGTCATACGAAGTTGCTCAAAAGGCAAGACATAGGCATCAGCCATACTGCTATTTTGTTGCTGTTGGTTGGACATAAAATACTCTCTAAGGATAAGGAAACTGGTGTAGCTGCCACCTTAAATGGGGCATGCTTTAATATGAATCTATTGTAAAGCTGACCTCGACTTTTTGAGCCAAATCTATGTCTAACGAAACCCGTATTGTTTTTATTGTCTCTGACGGCACCGGTATTACTGCCGAGAACTTCAGCCAGTCGATTTTGGCCCAATTTGAAGCCTCTTTTAAGCACATTCGCGTACCTTTTGTGGATAGTGTCGATAAGGCCCATGATGCCGTTAGCAGCATCAATCAGGCTGCTACGAAATATGGGGTTCAGCCAATCGTTTTCACCACTCTAGTGAACTCTGAACTCAATGCGATTGTTAGCAATGCGAATGGACTCATTCTGGATATGTTCCAGACTTTTGTGGCCCCACTAGAAGCGGCCTTGGGTATGAAATCCACTCATGCCATGAATCGCCTCCATCACAATGCTGATACTGAGGCCTATAAAAACCGAATTGAAGCGATTAACTATTCATTAGCTCATGATGATGGTCAGTCCAACCAAAACTTGGCTGAAGCCGATGTCATTCTCATTGGCATTTCCCGAGTGGGTAAAACCCCAACTAGCCTCTATCTTGCAATGCAATATGGATTAAAGGCTGCAAACTACCCACTCATTCCAGAAGACTTTGAGCGAGGGCAGCTTCCTAAAGATCTTGTTCCCTTCCGCCAAAAAATATTTGGCCTCATGATTGACGCAGATCGACTCTCAGAGATTCGTAATGAACGTAGACCCGGCAGCAATTACGCCAAGCTAGAAAACTGTCGTTATGAAATCAACGAAGCAACTGCCATGATGAAAAAGCAATCTATTCCTTGGGTTCTCACCACCAGTAAGTCTATCGAAGAAATTGCCACCACTGTACTGCAAGCCATTAAGTCGGATAAAACAATCTTAGGTTAGATTGCCTAAGTAAGGGCTTAAGTACGCCTTACTCGAAGGGTTTCAAACAGACAAACGGCTGCTGCAGTAGATACATTCAGCGACTCTACTCTTGGGTCTATAGGAATAGAAATACCTTTAGCCTGTGCAAGCAGGTCTTCAGAAACGCCCTGCCCTTCACTACCCATTACCCAAGCAACAGGATGAAGTAGCTCTTTTTTGAGGGAGTAAAGATCTCGCTCGGCATCTGCTGTGGCCGCTAGCAATGATGCCGTTACAGCACTCAATACTTGTTGGTTAGACCAGCCTTCATATAAATCGAGAAGTTTGTGAGCGCCCATCCCTGCACGCAATACTTTAGTGGACCAAAGATGAGCACAACCTGATAAAGCAATCACTTGAGTAAAGCCTGACGCTGCTGCAGTACGCAATATGGAGCCGACGTTACCTGCATCCTGTACTCTGTCAAGTATGACTACATCCCCTTCCAGGGTTGCAATCGATTGCGGTGTTGCAAGAGTAGATTTAGGTAGATTCAATAAGCCTGCAATGTGGGGCGCATTGACTAGGTCGCTTAGCAAATCCCAAAGCGCACTATCCAACTGGTATACCTTGGTGTCGGGACAAATTTCTAGATGCTCATACACGGCTTGCGAGATCTCTATATTCTTCAAACCAATTTCTGATGTAAGTAGAACCTTCAAGGCTGGATCGCCCACCCAAGTTTGAACTAAATGAATGCCTTCCAACAAAGCATGGCCGTTAGCTAGCCTAGCCTTTTGCCCTTTAGAGCCGGTCGCTTGTAGGTTGCGAATCTCCTTAAACAGCGGATTCTCTTTAGAAGTAATCAGATCAAAGTTCATGGCTTATTCAATACTTAGTTTGTAGTAGACTCCAGAACTTTTCTTACCGGTGAAAAGCTTCGTCTATGTTGATCGCATGCACCATATTGCTTGAGGGCTGCAAAATGGGCTTCGGTTGGATAACCCATATGTTGGGCAAATCCATATTCTGGATGGCGCTCATGCAAAGACATCATTTGGCGATCACGAGTTACCTTAGCAACTATCGATGCCGCTGAGATGGCGGGCTCTTTAGCATCACCTTTAATAATGGCTTCAGTATCAATTGGTAGCTCTGGGCAACGATTGCCATCGATCAAAGCTTTATCAGGCCACGCATCCAATCGACTTGCGAGATCTTCAACGGCTCTGCGCATTGCCAGCATCGTAGCTTGCAAAATATTAATCTCATCAATCTCAGCTGGGCTAGCTTCACCAACACCCCAGGCCTTTGCCTTTTCCATGATTTGCTCATAAAGATATTCACGGCGAGCAGCAGTTAACTTCTTAGAATCTATTAATCCTGCAATCGGATGATTGGGGTCAAGTACTACAGCGCCAGCTACAACGGCACCTACTAATGGCCCACGCCCTGCTTCATCAACTCCGCAGATCCAAATGAAACTCATACGCTAATTCTGTTCTTGTGTTGATTAGCAATGGTTTGGGCCACTGCTTGTGCAACCAATAGACCTGTGGGACGACGCAGAGTTTCATGCATTTGAGCAAAACGTTCTTTAAGTTCAGTGACTTTAGCCGGATGCTTTAGCCATTCTTGCAATGCATTAGCAAGCTTCTCAGGGGTCGCGTCATTCTGAAGGAGTTCGGGAACAACAAACTCACCACAGAGAATATTGGGTAGACCCACATACGGTAAATAACCTTGGCGCTTCATAATCTGCGCAGTCAACCAAGGTACCTTATAAGAAATCACCATGGGTTTTTTCCATAATGCCGCTTGCAAAGTAGCAGTGCCACTAGCAATCAACACAACATCGGATGCCTCTAACACTTCATCAGCCATGCCATCGAGTAAATGGATTGGTATATCTGGATTTACATTCTTAGTCTTGAGCAATAACTGCTCAAGAGGCTCTCTCAGTTGCGGTGTTGCTACCGGAATTAAAAAATTGAGCTTCTGCCCTTTTAATCTTTGCGCTAATAACTGTATGGTCTCAAAAAAGACTGGTGCAATAAGCTCAATCTCGGAGCCGCGACTGCCAGGCAAGACCGCTATCACTAATCCATCTAAAGATGCTGCAGCTATTTTGAGATGTTGGCTTAATTGTTCTCTGGCTTGCTGGGTATTTGGCTCAAGTGGAATCTCACTAGCTAAAGGATGCCCCACATAAGTTGAAGTCACACCAGCTTTGTCATAAATCTCGGTTTCGAAAGGGAAGATGCAGAGCATGCGATCTACTGCTTGGGCTATTTTCTGAATACGCCCTGCTCGCCATGCCCAAATAGAGGGGGATACCAAATGCAATGTCGGAATACCCGCCTTACGTAACTGCAACTCAACGCCTAAATTAAAGTCAGGCGCATCAATTCCGAGATAGACGTCAGGTCTACCTTCATTAAGGAGGTTTTGGATGAGCTCTTTGCGAAGTTTCAGAATAGCAGGCAACTGTTTGATAGCCTCAACATAACCTCGAACACTCAAGGTTTCCATGGGCCAATCTGAGAGCATGCCTTCAGCCTGCATGCGGGGGCCACCTATACCGTAGACCTCTAAGTTCGCCATATCCGGTATTTGACTTAGCGCACTCAGTGCTGGCGCTGCTAGAAGATCGCCAGAAGGTTCGCCAGCTACACAAGCTAACTTTGGCAAAGTAGTTCCGTTACCGAATGATGCCGCGTGTAGAGGCGGCGATGAAGTCATGGAACTGCGCCAGCTTTTCTGCAGTCTGAGTATCTGCAGCGTTTTCAGAAACCATCTTCTGGATCTCTACTTTGGCATCTTCAAAACTCAGCCCATCTTTATACAAAACTTTATATGCTTGACGTAAAGCAGAAATCGTTTCAATAGAGAACCCACGACGCTTTAAACCTTCAACATTAATACCATGAGGGGAAGCTTTATCTCCCGCAGCAATAACAAATGGTGGGATGTCTTGGACTAAGGCAGATGCGCCACCCAGCATTGCGTGCTGACCGATGCGAACAAATTGGTGAACGCCAGACATACCACCCATAATGGCCCAGTCATTTACCTGAACATGACCAGCTATTTGTGCATTACTTGAAAAAATGGTGTGGTTACCAACCTGACAATCATGGGCTATGTGGACATAAGCCATGATCCAGTTGTCATTGCCAATGCGAGTGATACCTTCATCCTGTGATGTGCCGGTGTGAATGGTAGTGAACTCACGAATAGTATTACGATCACCAATCATTAATTGGGTTGGCTCACCACGGTATTTCATATCCTGTGGAGGCCCACCAATAGCAGCAAAGTGGGCAATAGTATTTTCATTACCAATTGTGGTGTAACCCTCAATCACTGTATGAGAGCCTACTTTTGTGCCGGAACCAATCTTGACATTAGGGCCAATGACGGAGAATGGACCAACTTCAACATCGCTGGCTAACTCAGCCTTACTATCTACTGCAGCAGATGCATGAATCCGAGTCATTACGCGCCTTTCGTGCGAACTGCACAAGTGATATTGGCCTCTGCAGCAATCTCATCATCCACAGTCGCCTTAACAGCAAACTTGTAGATACCAGCGCGTCCGCGCTCCAATGTGGCAGTCATGATCAACTGATCGCCAGGTAGAACAGGCTTCTTAAAGCGTGCGCCATCAATTCCAGCAAAGTAATAGATTGCATCTTCAGCACGCTCCTCAGAGAAAGTGAGCAAAGCAGCCGTTTGAGCCAAGGCTTCAATAATCAACACGCCAGGCATTACTGGAAAATCAGGGAAATGTCCTTGAAAGAATGGTTCATTTATAGTCACATTCTTTAAGGCAGTAATGCTTTCACGCGGCGTAATTTCTAGCACGCGATCCACCAATAAGAATGGGTAGCGATGCGGCAGCAATTTAAGAATCTTATTGATATCGATTGCGATTGGTATGCTCATAAATGACCTGCTTATAAGTAATTATTCGTTTTAGATAACAGAGTCTTATGACTCTATAGTTTTGTTTCTATCCAGTAAGCGCAAGCGTTGACGTATTTTATCTAGCCCACGCAATATGGCAGCATTTTTCTCCCATGCGCTATGAAGCATCGATGGATACACACCTGTGAAATGCTGTCCAGGCTCAGTAATAGAGCGAATAATAGAAGTATTACCAGAAACCGTAGTTCTATCAGCAATAGTCAAATGCCCTGCAAAGTTTGCAGCGCCGCCGATGATGCAGAAATTACCAATTTTTGTACTACCAGATATCGCAGCACATCCGGCGATTACACAACAACTACCAATGACGACGTTGTGCGCAATTTGGACCTGATTATCAACCTTGGTTCCAGCGCCAATCACTGTATCACTCATTGCCCCACGATCAATCGTAGTGGAGGCACCAATCTCGACATCATTACCAATCACTACTCGCCCAGTCTGTGGAATCTTGACCCACTCGCCACCAGCAGCCGAAAAATCTGGGGCAAAACCAAAACCATCAGCACCAATAACCGCACCACTATGAATAATGCAACGTTCACCAATCTGAGTATTGTAATAAATTGAAACGGATGGATAAATCAATGTATCGCTTGCAATAACGCTATCCCTGGCTATGATGGAATTTCCTAGAACAGAAACGCGCTCACCGAGCTTTACACCAGCACCAATTTGCACAAATGGACCAATGTGGCAGGAGGCGGGAACAATAACGGTGGAATCGATAGCCGCACTAGGATGAATTCCGGGTGGGTAGATTGGACTAGTTTCTTTTGCAAAGTACTGAGCCATTCTGGCAAAAGTGGCGTATGGATTTTTAGAGACAAAGTACACCCGTTTTGCAGAATTTGTACTTGGATTGGCCTGCAAAAACTCAAAGTCAGATTTGCCAACAATCAAGGCACCAGCAGCGCTTTCACTTGCTTGCTGTCGATAGAGCGGATTGGACAAAAAGGATATTTGATCAGGCTGCGCTCGCTCCAAGGGAGCGAGGCCAGTAAATCCGTGGGAAGCCTCCCCCACCAAGCTTGCTTGAAACTGTTCGGCCAGCTCAATGGCGGTCGGCATAAAGCTTACTTTTGGCTATTTAAAGCCTTGATAACATCATCGGTTACATCAGCCTTAGGGCTGGCATAAGCCGCTTCTTGAACGATGAGGTCAATTTTTCTCTGCTCTGCAATTTGCTTCAACACGGCATTTGCTTTTTCTGCAATCTTTGCGCGCTCTTCAAAAGTACGCTGATTAAGATCTTCAGTGAATTCGCGTTGCTTACGTTGCAGTTCACGATCCTGATCAGCCAACTCACGTTGACGCCGAACACGCTCAGCTTCGTTCATAACAGCGCCATCACGGTCGAGCTTTTCAGCTGCAGCCTTAATCTTTTGAGCGCTATCACGCAAATCATTCTGACGCTTAGTGAACTCATTTTGTAAACGAGTCTGCATGGCTTTAGCAAGATTAGACTCATTGAATACTTTTTCGGAATTCACAACTGCCACACGCGTTCCAGTATCTTGAGCAAAAACTTGCGGAGCAACTAAAGCTGCGACTACAGCAAATATGCCAACTTGAATCCATTTTGAAGATTGATAAAGCTTCATAAAACTTTCCTTAAAGAATTAAAACGCTGTACCCACCTGGAACTGTAATCTCTGTACGTTATCCGTTGGTTGCGTCTTATACGGAATACCGTAGCTAAATTTCAGTGGTCCTAACGGTGATATCCATGATAAACCCAATCCATAGGAGTAGCGCAAAACCAGGTTAATATTCTCTCCGAATGCATTACCGCCATCCACGAAGGTAAATAAGCGTAAGGTCTTATCAGCGCCCGAACCCGGAACCGGGAAGGTATATTCCACATTAGTCACAATCTTAGACTGTCCACCAGTTGGCTGATAGGCTCCAACAATGGTGTTGTAGTACTGAGGACCTAATGAACCGGGAGCATAGCCTCGAACCGAACCTATGCCACCAACATAGTAGTTTTTGGTAATTGGAAATGGCTTTGTTCCGTAAGCCTCTCCGTAGCCAACTTCTCCGTTAAAGGACAGAATATTGCCCTTTGAGAAGGAGTGATACTTTTGGTACTGTCCATAAATTCTATAGAAAGTCAGGTCGCCAACTGGGGTTCCAACCTCTGCAGACAATTGTTGCAAGGAACCATCGGAGGGAATCAAGGTGCTGTCACGACCATCCCGCGCCCAACCCACAGTTAAGGGTACGTTATAAGTCTGTAAGCGGCCTGGCACTGTTCCGCCATAACTAGTTACGTAGTTCTGATAGGGAATAGGAGTATTGTTGGTGGCATAAATACTGAATACCTCGATACCCGTTCCGAAGAACACACGATCAACCTCGGTATACGGAACACCAAATTTAATGTTGGAACCGACTGACTTAATTTGATAATCTGGATCGCCAGCATAGTACAGAGGCTTGGATGAACGATAGTACAAATCGGTATAACGACTGATGCCATCCTCGGTAAAGTAGGGATCGTAATTGGAGAGCGTAAGGTTCTGATTGATCTTACCCAAAGATGCATTTAAGCCAATTGCAGTGCCAGTTCCGAAAGCATTATCTTGGTTGATACCAGCAGACAAGATCAACTTCTCAGTTGAAGAGAAGCCTGCACCAATAGTAATTGCTCCAGTTGGCTTTTCAGTAACTTTAACGTTCACGTCAACTTGATCGGGAGATCCAGGGACATCCTCAGTAGTGATATCAGTTTCAGTGAAATAACCCAAGCGACCTAAGCGCTTCTTAGATAAATCAATCTTATCGCTATCGAACCACGAGCTTTCGAACTGACGCATCTCCCGACGAATCACCATATCGCGTGTTCTTGCATTACCAGAGATGGCCACTTGACGGACATAGATACGACGTCCGGGATCTACAACCAAAGTAAGATCAACCTCGGCTACATCACGACGAATATCCGGCTGCGGATTGATGGTTGCGAATGCATAACCATAAGAACCTAAAATCTCAGCAATTGCTTTGGTACTTTCTGTTAACTTTGCAGATGAGAAAGTATCACCAGGCTTCAAAACAATCAACTGCATCAACTCAGCCTCTTTGCCTAAAGTTTCACCAGCTAAGCGCACATCCTTAACAGTGAATTTTTTACCCTCACGAATACTGATAGTGAGGAAGATACCTTTTTTATCTGGAGTAATAGAAACCTGAGTAGATTCGATGACAAACTCGAGGTATCCACGATTAAGGTAGTAAGAGCGAATTGTCTCTAAGTCGGCGGTGAGTTTTTGCTTGGAGTAAAGATTGTCTTTACTGTACCAAGACAACCATCCACCAGTTTTTAACTGCATCTCACTTTTTAAGGTGCCTTCACTAAACA